>Ga0187863_10000637_pt1 | contig 29659 bp, 19 predicted proteins | sample June2016WEW_11_1_FD_132975 | JGI IMG/M metagenome (GOLD analysis project Ga0187863, IMG submission 132975) | Peatland microbial communities from SPRUCE experiment site at the Marcell Experimental Forest, Minnesota, USA - June2016WEW_11_10 | ecosystem: Environmental > Terrestrial > Soil >...
CGGGAATCAAGCCTAATCTGATCATTACCGATATCAACATGCCGGTCATGGGCGGGCTGGAGCTGATCGGCAAAATCCGCGCCATGCCGGCATTGAAATTCGCTCCGATCCTGACCCTGACCACGGAGAGCGACGCTGCCAAGCGCGACGAGGGCAAGCGCGCCGGCGCCACCGGCTGGATCGTCAAGCCGGTGTCGGGCGATGACTTAATCAAAGTGATCAAGAAGGTCTTGCCGGGAGCGTAAGCGCATGGCGTCTGCGGCGTATCAGGAACTGGAAGCAAACTACCACGCGCAGGGCGGCTCCGAGTGGGCCGAGGAAGGTGAGCTCGCGCCGAATGCCGGCTTCCGTCGGAGCAAGGCCCGCAATCGGATGCTGCTCGAAACATTGATCGGGGTTTTCTGCGCTTTAATCTTCTATCTTTCGCTTTCTTACGAGCTGGGTCCAGCTTTCAGTTCCCACAGGTACCAAGTCGCAGAGCTCTTGCTGCTGTTTATGACGGGGCCGTTTCTGATCTTCAAATTGATGAACTGGATTTTTGCTCTCCGTGGGATTGCCGAACTCGGCCAGTCGGGAACAATGAGCAAGGCCGAGCTGGCGGTCGTGGCCATTAAGCGTGCGGCGATGAGAGACGAACTGAAAGACTCCCAGCCTTACATCGACGTGATGCACGATCAGATTGGCGATTCGCTGGCTGAATCCGAGCGCGAAGTGGTCAAGGTGATTGAGCAGATCGGCATTCTGAATGCGAAGGCCAATCAGCAGCGAGAGCACATCGCTCACTCCATCAGGAGCGGGAGGGAGCTGACGGAAAGCACCCAGCATAGGGTCGAGAACAACAAGCAGATCATTGCCGCGATCGATATGCAATTGGAGACGCAGATCGAAGAGTTCAGGAACAACTTCGAGCGCATTCTAGGGCTGGCCAACGAGGTGAGCGCGTTAGCGCCGCTGATCAAGGTGATCACGTCCATCGCCCAGCAGACCAGCCTGCTGGCGCTGAATGCGGAGATCGAGGCGGCGCGTGCCGGCAGTGCAGGCCGCGGCTTTGCCGTGGTGGCATTCGAAGTGAGAAAGCTGGCAGTCTCATCCACCAAGGCCGCCGCTGATATTACGGCCAGGATCAATACCACCTGCAAGAGAGTGGACGAGGAGTTGGCCGGGGCCAGGGAATCGCTCGAGCAGCACGAAGCAAGCGACGCAATAAGCCACCTGGTGGCCGACTTGGGCGAGATGCAATCGGAGTTCGCCAGCAACAGCCAACTGCTTCTCGATGTCATCACCGAGGTGGACGCGAATTACGAGGAGAGCGTCAACCGCTTGTCCCAGGCGCTGGGGCACATCCAGTTCCAGGACGTGATGCGGCAGCGAATGGAGCATGTGCAGGAAGTGCTGGTGGAGATGCGTGACCATATGCTGCGGATGTCACAGAAGCCCACAGATCCCACTTGGAATGGGATATTTGAGCACAACTTTAAGCAGATGCTGGAGGCGCACAAGGATAAATACAGAATGGCCAGTCAGACCGTCACCCACCTTGCCGTGGCGGGCGGCCGGTCTAACAGGACCCACGACCGGCCTGCGATCGAGCTGTTCTGAGGGTTAAAAAACCGGCGAATTCGCTTCTGATGCAATAGGGCGAAGTTCACCGCCGCGCTGCCGGATCGGCCCACCGTACAGGCCTTATTCCTCACCAAATACCTTATCTACTGTTAAATCAGACAGACGGGTGCGTGCGGTTCCCATTGCACACATTGTTTACTCGTTTGCGTTAAACGCGGGGATGACGTCGCAATCTAGCATTCAGAGACGTTTCGCGGGGAGCAACACGATTCCTGGGCCTTTTCGCGCGCCTCTTTTTTGCAGCATAGCTGCCTCCGCTTCATCATCCAACTAATCGCTGTTCCAGCCGCGATGCCCGCCGCGAATGTCGCCACGACGGCTTCAATCGGATGCCGCTGGACTCGCCTCTTTGTGTCATCGAACATCTCTGCGGCGGCATAGCAGCCTTTCTTTGCGGCGCGCCGCGCCGTTCCCACGCCATCCTCAATCGCATCCGCAACGGCAGATGCAGCTCGAGAAGCCTCGTGGGCCGTATCGGCAATTTGCTCGCTTGTTTGTTCAAACCTTGTCTGCGTCATGGTCCCTTAACCTCTCTCGTCTCCGAGCTTGTTGTTGATTCGTTTAATTTCCGACAGCTTTTTCAACCTTGCCGACAAAGTTCTGCACCTTGCCTGCGTTTTTCTCGGCTCTGCCATCAGCTTCCAAGTTGGAGTTCTCGGTAAGCTCGCCGACCTTTTGCTTGATTGCGCCTTTGACTTCGTGGAGCTTGCCTATTGTCTTGTCGTCCGTGCTCGGTTTCATTTTGATTTTCTCCTCTCTTTGAGGGTCATTTTCGATTCGTTGAGGTCCGTGGACGGCTCATTGCGCCCCGACTGTCTGCGACCAGGTAAGGCCTTCCTAGGGGGGCCTTGCCCGATGAGAGCCTCTTAACCACCAGCATCCAATGGTCGGATTGCTGATAGCTGGTCATAATTACTCGCCGGGCAATGCGCAGTCGGGTGGCCAGAATCAAGCTGGGTTTGAGGGAACGTCTGTCTGAAACGGATTCGTCTATGGCATAAAGACGCGGCTGAGCCGATTGATGTGGGGGTACCAGTAATTCATTTGAAGTCTCAATCACCAAATCATGAACAGGCTCTCGCAGCGGGGGTCTTCCATCTTAACCGTGGCTCTCTCGCACCGAGGATCTTCCATCTCAAGCGCCTCGCGATAATACAGGCTCTTGCACCGAGGGTCTTCCACCTCAATCACCACTCCACGGAGCAAGTTTTCGCACCGAGGACCTTCTGCATCAATCGTCACATTCTTGCACCGAGAATCTTCCATCTCAAATCACCAGGCAATCTGGCGGTCTCTTGCACCAGGCCGCTTCTTCAGCAAACTGAGATAAGCTTCAGGCGGTTCGCTGTTCGTTGGCTGCTCAATCTTGCACACTTCGTTCTGGCTCGAATTTGGGACCGGATGGCCACGCTCACACAGAGCGTTCTGATCGCTCTGCGTGAAACTACCGTCGCAGATACTTACCCAACACCAAAGACCGGTTGGGGACGGGTTGCAGGCAAACCGACCGCGACCCTTTTTGAAATTGATTGTCTCCATGGCAGATAGCCGAGGTGCAAAAGTGGCAATTCAAGTTATGTCGCCATATGAATCCCGCTCACGCAGGGTAATGATGAAGGAGTCTCCGGGGCTTTGGAGTTGTTCCACCCGGAAACTCCTTCCCCATATCTGCATTGTTTCTGGCCCCAGATTTGAGTTGTCACTAATCTTGCTGGAACCGGATCACTCGAAGCTGGTCAATCATGCTCATTGCATAATTTACACCGCTTAGAGCGCCCGATGTGTGCATCAGTGATCTTTCAATGCGGTTAGAAGCAGTCGCAATTAGAAATCAGATGAAATTTCTGACGAAGCATAGGCTGCATGCTTTTTCTAGTGCGCTCTATTCACAGGAATGTCTCCAGTTGCATCAAACGTCGCTCCCGCCGGAATCAGAGTGGTGGATACTGTTTTTCCATCCTGTGGGCCGCTGTAAACGGTAACTCTGGATGCATCAACACCTTTCTCGTTGACCAGGTAGGTCTTCGTGTTGACCGCGCGTTGAGCGGCGAGTTGTTTACCGCCTCTCTCGTCGGCGGCAGCATTCCCTACGACGGCAATCGTGGCATCAGTGTTTTGCTGCAAGTTAAGCGCAATCTCATCTAGGCAAGCCTTCGCATCGTTGTCCACGCGAGACGGACGTCGGGAGTCGCGGTCGAATTGAATCGAGCAAAGATTGCTGGTTGTGGGTTTGGCTACGACGGGTGGAACTGAAACCGTCACCTCGGTTGTGCCTGAAGCGGTTTGGTTTTTGTCATCGACCACAGCGCAGGTCACGGTGACGGCGCCGACCGCGGAGCCTACGGTAGAAAGCGTAGCTGTCGTCCCGCTTCCGCTGACAGAACCGGAAGTCGAGCTATAGCTGTATGTCAGGGGACGGTTCTGCGGGCTGTTGCCGGTTGCCGTGATGGTTGAAGGATCGCCGGACATCACAGCTGATGGATTGGCCACGCAACTGACAGTCGGAGGTGCAAACGGCTTCACCACATACGGTGCTGCGCAGTCGGCATTCTCTCCGGGCCTTTCGCCCTCTGAAACATGGCCCTTGAGTGTGTAGGTTCCTGGGGCGAGATTCGTGGTGTCGATCTTTGCTGTACTCTCAACGCCAGTCACCGTTCCGCCATCGACAGACCATGTGTAAACGACGGTCTTTTTTGGATTAAGATTCAAAGCGGTACCCGACGCCGCAAGCGTTTCTCCCATGTACACAGACGGTGGGTTGACTGAACAGGAAAGCTCGAGCGGCGAAGGAGGCGGCAGCGGAGGAGCAGGATTTCCGCCGAAACTGAAAACGATTCCGGAAGACAGGCGCATGTCGTTCTGCATGGCGGTCGTTCCGGTGTCGTAATTCTGGAATCTGGTCATCAGGTATTCGGCTTGAATGATGCGGATGGCAAGATGGCGACGGACCTTGATGTCTAGGCCGCCGCCTGCGGTCAGAGCAAACGAATTTTGAACGGGGAGAAGCGTGCAGCTGAATGTGCAATTGGCGATATCCACCTCGCTGGCGTGCACGCCTCCAAATAGAGCCTGGACAAAGGGAGTCAATCTTTCATGCCGAAAGGAAAGACGGGGACCGAAGAGATAGCTGAGGAAGCCTCCGTTTGCCTCGTCCACGTCGATTGTGGCATTGTATGCGCCCGTGAACTGTATCTTCGAGTTAGTGTAGTCACCAACGTCTGCAACAATCCCCCAATGGCGATTGATGTTGTATGCGATGGACGCGCTGCCGCCATTCATCCACACCAGCCGGTTTCCAACAGCCAGCGTTGGCACGGCACGCAGATAAGAGTAGCCCAGAAACACTTCAACCTTGGGGGTATAACTGTTCAAGCCTCTCGAATAAGGCATAGCTGCTGCCATTGAAGACTCCGGCATGGGAGCGAACGGCAGCGAAGCATCAGGATTGACGACCGCCGCTATGCTGGAATCGACAGTCTTATCAGCCCCGGGTGACAACTTTGCAGTTTCCTCTGCGCGAAGGTCGAACGCGGACATCAGGAAAATGGCAAAAACCGCTGTGGCAATTAATCTCGTAGTCAATCTCATTGTCGCCTCCCCAACTACGCGTCGCGATCATCAAAATCTCAGCGCCGGTTTATTCGACGCTCTAGCACATGTAAAACAGCGCATTGCCTGAAGGGGGCTGAGACCGCTTTGGAAAACGGTCTCAGCCAAGTTCTTACGGGGCAGGCACATTGATTACGGTGTTCACGATTGTGGTCGACGCATCCAAAGCAATCACTCTGCCGTTGATCGTCGTCACCGTCGACGACGTGGACTGTCCCGGACTTGAAACCGTAATTCCCGGTTGAGAGATGATGGTTCCGACCATCGTCCCGCCTCCCCCGTAATTGATGACCGCGCCGGGGAGGCCCCCGACTGCCCAGAAAACGTTCTTGGCCTGGGCGCCGTCGGTCAGGATCACACTTTCAGATGCAGTCGGCGTGCCTACGGTGAGAGAGGATCCGATCTGGAAGACCCAGTACGCATTGGGATCGCCCTGAGCGTCGAGAGTTAGAGGCCCCAGTGTTATGCCAACCGAGCTTGCGTTTGTGTAGACGCCAGGGAAAATGGTTGTGCCGCCCAACTCCGCTGCCAGAACGCCGTCTGATGGGAGCCCTTGAAGTGTGGTGTATGCGGTGCGAGCTTCTCCCGCGGCCTCGGTTGCGATGGCCATCGTGGCGGCGGTTCCTTCAGTGGCGCACTCAACAGTAGGCGGCGGCGGAGCAGTGTCGATGACTCCATTCACTTGCCCTACATTGAGTGTCGTTTCCGTATACGTGCATGGCCATACGGCGCCAACAATCGGAAGGCTGGTATCGTGGAACCCGGTAACCAGCGAAGAGGCTGCCGTGGTCCCGATATTTCCATTGATGACCGTGAGGATTCCTTGATTGGTCATCCCGGCATTGCCGCCAAAGACGCCAAATTGCGATATGGTTGGTCCAAGAACGACTGGCGGTACAATCGCTGCCGTACCGGTCTCAAAGGTCCAGGGATTCGGCGCGCCGGTGGTCCCCAACGGATTGCCGTTCATGTCCGTTGCTCCGGTGGTCACGATCGCGGTATAGAAGGTGTTTGCGGTGAGATTAGTCGTCGGGGTGAGAGTGGCAATGAAGTGTACCGGATCATAGGTTATTGTTGCCGGTATCGGAGTTCCGCTGGCTGACGTCCCCATATAAAGTTGGTAGGTCGCACTGGTGAGGGTGAGTGGATTCATCGCCTCGCTGAAGGTTGCATCCACCGCCTGATTCAGAGGTACGTTTGTGGCCGCGCTCTCAGGGATCGTCGAAATTAACTCCGGCTGGACGATGTTCGTAGTGGCGCCGGTCTCGAAGATCCATGAGTAGCTGTTGGCCATCGGCTGGAGGGCCACGTCCTGAACCCCGGTTGAGATCGTGGCTGTATACGTGGTGGTGGGCAAGAGATTCGCTGACGGCGTGAACACCAGCGCATTGTCACTCGGTGCATAGGAAACCTGACCGGCCACGGTTCCACTCGGCCATGTCAACGTAAAGTTTGCACCAATGATCGTGCCAGGGTCCATCGACTCACTGAACGTGGCGCTGACGATCTGATTGAGGGGCACGGACACGTCCTCGGGGACGGGAGGGGCGGCGGATGGGTTTGGAGTTACAGGGATGGTCGACGTTACGGTCGGCGGCAGCGTAATTACAGGCGGCAGGGCGATCGTAGTAAAAGTCCACACGTAGTTGCCGCCCGCCAGAGGATAGCCTATAAGATCAGTAGCCCCGGTGGTGATCGTGGCCGTGTAGGTGGTGCCGTAGGATGGGAGAGCGCCGCCAGCCGGCGTAAACGTTGCAACTGAGCCAGAGCACGTGACGGTTCCAACTACGGCAACATCGCCCGGAGCTGTAACTGTAAAGGTAGTCGCGGGAGATGCGAGTGTCGCGCAGTTCATCGCCTGACTAAAGGTCGCTGTAATCGGTGCAGTTAATACAACATTTTGAGCGAATGGAGCGGGGGTTACTGCCACGCTCAGGGCAGCTGGGGGAATCGTGGTAAAACTCCACACGTAGTCGCTAACCAGTTCAGCGCCACCCGGGGTGGAAGCCCCATTCGTGATCGTAGCTGTGTACGCGGTGTCGTATGCGAGATTGCCACCCGTAGGCGTAAACGTGGCAACTAACCCATTGGAACTCAAAGCTACACTTCCAGCCACGGCAACGCCGCCCGGAGCTTGGACTGTGAAGGTTGTGCTGGTGATTGAGGCCGCGCTCATCGCCATGTTGAATGTGGCACTGATCGTTGCGTTTATCGCAACTCCTGTCGCGCCTTGAGCGGGGGTTACAGAAACCACGCCTGGGATGCTAACTGTTTCCACACCGCATCCGGCTACAAAGACGACCAATAGGGTCGCTAGGAAATATATGAGTCCGATCTTGTATTTGCGCATTTGTGTCCCCCTTGTTCAGCTGTGGCGGCGAGGAGTTCAACGCTCAGAATTCATTGTCTGGCTCAGCGTTGAATGCCGACACAACCTGACTGTGCCAAATTAACGCATAACAATATCGGGGGCTGTATAGAATCGCTCACTTGAAAATTATTGCTTACGCTTTCTCGTTTTAATACAGAGAACAATTGCTCCTCCTCTTTATGGCGCTATCCGTATGTGACGTTGGCTATATTTGTGAAATTAAAGACAGTTGTGTACTGGGCATTCGATTCGGAAAGGAGAAGTCAGTGACGACGGGTCCTCACGTGGGGTTGGGCTTTGCTTTGCCAAAATGGTGATTCATCCTGCCAATCGATCAGATGACAGGTGCCTTGGAAGCGCTTTGCCTCCATGTGTGATTGATCACCTACAAAGGCTTCTAAGGCGCAGGGTGGTCACACGATAGGTTGTTCTGAAGTCGAAACCCCGAACTATCTCCGTTCTCAAAAAAGCAGGCCAGGTTTGAACCCGGATGGCATTTGTTGGTGAGGTACAAGATAGACGTGAGGATACTTTCTCAAGCACGAAGCTTCGCACTGACAAATTCCGTAGAGGCTTTCGATTTGGATGCAATGCGCGGCGACTGAGAGTTGTGTTCGGGAAGGCGATCAAGCAGGACTGCATTGAGAAGTGATTTATGGACCTGGATGCGGCCGTTGTAATCAATGAACCCCAGCTTGCGAAAGCGGTTCATAAAGAAGCTGACGCGGGAACGGGTGGTGCCGACCATCTCTGCGAGAGTTTCCTGAGTGATGGGAGGAAGAAATTTCGCCGGTTTTCCGGGCTCACCGTAATCGGCCATCAAAAGGAGGAGCCTCGCCAGACGCTTTTCGCTGGAATTGAAGAGCTGATCGACAAGATCTTCCTGAGTTCGGACGCTGCGAGCCAGGAGGTGCGATAGGAACAGATCGGAGAATGCTTGCTCATTGTGCATCACACGAATCATCTCACTTCGAGTGATCTTCATCGCACATGACGGCGTGATCGCGGTGACAGTGGTTGATCGGTGTTGAGCGGGTTCGGTAAGCGAATCCTCTCCAATAAAGTCGCCGGCAGAAAGCAATGTAATCGTGGCTTCTTTGCCCTTCGCCGAAACGACGGTGACTCTTAGCCGGCCGCTCTGGAGATAGAAAACAGAATCGGCTGAGTCGCCCTGGGAGAACAAGGCGCCATTTGGATCGCAGTGAACAATTCTTCTGCCCTCCCCGGCGCACGCAAGAAAGTGAGCGAGGTCGAATCTCGGTCCTCCGTCAATTGAGTGAATCCCGGCGTAAGCCATGAGGATCGCCTCCTTCTGGCTTGACCTCTGTCTGGAAGCAGAAGCATTTGCTGCATGAAGGTGGGATTAACAGGTGAAAACTGAGAGTGGAGTTACCGCCCGTCACGAGAATCGATCCCACAGCAAGAATGGAGAGCTGGCCCTGGGAGCGGCGGAATGCTCTTTTGACCGAGCATCCCGGAGCACCCGTATCGCACACTTTGCTGAATTTACAAGGGCGGTGTCTGTTCCGAATTGCTCACAATTTGAGAATTGCGCAAGATTTCGCGTTTTTAGAACCGTTCACGCGTTCGCCACGCGCTGTTCGGCATCTCTTGCGCTAGCCTGGACGGCAATCCTCATATGAATCGATTCCGAGCGATGGGCGCGTGCACGCACGAAAGCAGCCATGTAGGACTGCGCTGCCCGTTTCCAGATCATAGGCCGAGCGTACAGGTAGGCGCGTTCACGCATCGCTTGGCGCGCCTCATTGTTGGCCAGAAGTGCGATTGTGGCTGATGCGATAGCGGCGGGGTTCTCAAATGGCACGAGCGCTCCGCGTCCTTGGTCCAGCAACTCAGCGGCATGCCAGTAGGGAGTGGAGATAATGGCCTTGCCGACGCCCATGGCATATGCCAGGGTCCCCGATACAGCTTGCGCTTCATGACAGTAAGGCGTGATGTAAATGTCGGCCGAACCGACCAGCGAAGCCATGTCGCGCCGAGTGACAAACCGGTTGATGAACAGGACCTGCCGTTCCACTCCTAGTTTCTTCGCCAAGGACTGTAACTCGAGCCTGTACCGATCCCCTTCAAGAGCCCGTACATGCGGGTGAGTGGCCCCTGCAATCATGTAGACAGCATTGCTGTGACTGCTGAGGATGCGCGGCATGGCTTGGATCACACTCTCGAACCCCTTATTAGGAGATAGCAGCCCAAACGTGAGAAGGACACTTTTCCCCTGGCAAGAGAGAGCTTCCTTGTAATGATCCGGCCGCTCAAAAGGCAGATCGGGGATGCCATGAGGAATCAGATCGATCTTCTCGGCCGGGACCTTGAAGACCTCCTGCAAGACGCGCGAGGAGTATTGGCTCATGACGATAAGGCGCTCGGAGCGTGCGACAATCTTGCGCATCACAACTAGTTGATCCGGATTCGGTTCACGAAGCACCGTATGCAGAGTTGTAATTACCGGCATCTCAAGGTGCCCCAGCAACTCCATGATGTGGCTTCCGGACTTGCCTCCGAAGATCCCGTATTCATGCTGCAAGCACACAAGATCGACGTTGCTTGCATTCAAAGACTCAGCAGCAGCTCTGTAAGATGAAAGATCATCTTCTCTGATCTCGAATCGCACTCGCTCAGGGTACAAGTAGGATGAGGACCCGTCATTGACCGCTACCACAGATAGCTGGGCGGCTCCGTATTCAGCTTCGATCGCATTACACAAATCTGTCGTAAAAGTCGCAATTCCGCACTGCCTCGGAAGGTGATTCCCAATCACCCCTATCCTGAGTGGGCGCTGTGGGCGAGGCGCCAACTGAAGAGTGGAAGCTGAATCGACTCCGAATATTGCGTGGCGGCTTTCGGGGTAGATGAGACGGGTTGATTGCGAATTCAAAGAGGTATTTGCAGCTGCCATTCCAGATGTCTCCCATGATCGTCGGTCGGGGATCGAAAACACTCTAAGCCCTCAGATGGGCGTAAATCTGCGTCGCGATCTCAGAGGTTTTCTCAAAAGCTGCCAATGAATAATCCTGAGCCTTAGAGCTCAGCTCTTCCGCGGCTTCATGATCGCCGCGATGGTGCGCGGCAGCGGCGGCAGTGTGGGCATGGGCTGCGTAGATATGCAGGTCCGCCGCATTGTCATATTCGCTCTGGGACATGACTTTCTCCACCTTTCGGGAAGCATTTCGTCTCTTGCTTCAGAAGTCTTCCACTTTGCATTTGAGTGCGCTGAGCAATCCTGTACATCACCGTCAGAATGCTTCAAAAGGTTTCAATCGGTCGCCATACCTGTCTGAGGGGAGATTGGCGCCTGGTCGCGGAAGACCGGATTTGTCAAACACGGCTCCTGGATGCTGCTTCTCATCTCACGCGCCATTTCGTATTGCGTTATCTGGACAACGTCACAACCGGCTTTCTATGGAACTACCGCGCCAGAAAGCACTGAGGCACCTCAATGCTTTCTGGGTAAGAGCGTATCAGTGTTTTATTGCACGACTCCACGAAACGTCTGATCAATGCGCTTGAGTGACACCAAATTCATTGGATGCGCCAATTTGTCGATGCGCTTGCATCAGTGCAGAAGCTTGCGCGGCCATGACCGCGTGGTGTGCAAAGACCCCTTGCCACCAGATATCGAAACTTCCGATGTTGGAATTCAAACTCGAACTAAGCCGTGGGTCGTTCTGCCTATTTCGCGCAGCCGAGAGTTGGCCGCTCTGTGGGTTGAATTGCTGTCCCGGATTCACTTATCGTTTTCCGATCTGGTAGCGCTTGAGAAGCGGAAGCTCTTCGAAACAGATGCGTCATGCGTGGCGCCTTCACTCGATCGAGGGTGTGACCAGGCGGTCAGAGCTGAGGCAAAATCCTCTGCTTGTCTAAGCCATGAAAAAGCGTTGAAGGTCCGCGCCCGCTACCGGAACCGCACCCGCGCGCTCAACATGATTCTCCGATATACGGCGCCTGAGCATCTGATCAATTGGATACAGTCGTTCCTGCGTTACAGATTGACAATCGCAATGGCGACGCTCATGGCCGCGGCACGCGCCTTCGGTCTCGGCGTTGTCCCCATCGGCGGAATTCGCCGCGACCCACAAGCAATAATCGACCTGCTTCGGTTGCCGCCAAACACCTTTCCGGTGGACGGAGTCGTGCTTGGCTATATTGAAGGGGAGTCTCTTCAAAAGCCCCGCATGGCCATCGAGAGCTTCTGCCACGAGGAAACATATCATCCAGAAGTGCTAACACCGGCGATTGATGCCTACGACCGGACCATTCTGGAGTACTGGCAAACAATTGGGTGCATTGACGAGTTGTCGTGGTCGGCAAATGTGGCGGAGCAGTACAGCACGTTCTCCCGATCGATCAAGTCTGTCGCCCAAGAGCAGGGATTCACGATCGAAGTGTAACTGGATGAGCAAAGAAAGCGGTAGTCAATCCTTTGACTTTTTCCGCGGGAACGATGAACACAGCCCCCACGATCAGGCGATACCCGGCCCTCGGCAGCGCGCAACTGCTATCATCGCCCACCCGGATGACGAGACGCTATCATGTGCTTACGAGAACAATGTCCGCAGTAGGATGATGTTGGCTCCACAAATGGCCTCTGTCGCCATCTTTTCCCTTCATCGCATCTAACCCTGGCCTCCTCGTCGTGAGCCATATTGTACATAACTTCCACCCCGGCAAGAGTAGCGTCATTCAATATGAGTAGGATTCTTCAACACTCACTCAAACTCGGAAATGCGATGTGGGAGTTCTTTGCATCTGCAACCGGAGGCTTTATGTTCGTGCGCGGATTTGAGTTGATTTCCGGCGGAAATGATAGGTCTGACAGAATTCCTTCCCAACGCATCTCCAGAACAAAATTTAAGCCGTTCGCTGGTGCAGGCATTGCCATATTCCTCTTAGTTTTTATCTCGGGAGAAACATTTAAGGCTGTTCACGCCTTTTGCTATGAATCACTAATTGCGGCATTCGCCCCCTCATCACCAGCGACCCTAAGTGGACTTGTAACGCTTCCAACCGTCATGGCTGAGAAACGAATCGCTCATGTGAACCATGATCGCGCACGGCAAACAAACGCGCTCGCAGCTCGGGGTCGATCAGAGTCGCAAATCGGCGGTAAGGTGACTGGTCCGGCGCGTTCAGCTTCCGGCGTATTTTCGCGGGCCAAGTGACAGCAAGTCACACTCGCAGCTGACAAACAGGGAGTAGACGGATCCCGATGTTCCTTTATTGCAAGCCGTGGGTTGATCTCAACTGCTGGCTTTTTAGATACCCGGGAGGGTGTCCCCTCCATACCCCCAAAAGTGTGTCGAAAGTATCAAGACTAAATCGGAACTGTAGGGATGTCCCGGGGTCCTGCCTACAAAATCACAGACTCAACTCGAGGCCGAAAATGGCATGTTTTGAGAACGTGCATCACGAAAGTAACTGAGGCCGATTCGGAGGTGTAAACCGGAGCGGCCGCAAGGGCCGCGGTGAGGTAGTTTGGGATCCGGCGGCGTGAAAAAGAACCCGTGAGCAACAAACAATCTCCATATTCAATACTCCCTATAAGGCAGAAGATAAAAAATAAGCAAACAGAAAAGGCAGCGGGCAGATTGAATAGAGAAAAGCATGCATTACAGGTTTCAGGGATGCAGGCCCGCTTTTCATTTGCGCCAATGTGTGCTTGACTTTCGTCGATTCCCAAACGCCCGGGCCGATCTGTTGTTCCGACCTATTCTGAACGCATTGCGGCCTGGGGAGCACTTTCCAATAATTCCAGCCCGTATACCCTGCCATACACTCACCGAGCCCTGCACTTCCGCACTCGCCCCGACCTCTGAGACTTGCGATCACTAGCAGGGCCAATCGGACAGCAATTGTGCTGGCGCTCACTCATGCACCCAGATGTCGATCAGTAATCTTCGCTGAATTCACGACGCTAGGGCGTTTATCGGTACCAATGCGCAGACACTCTAATGGACCTAGGGAGAATCTCGCTGAGCGCGTGCCTCCTTGACCGTATTGAGAAACCTCCGGGCCAGCTCATGGATGCGAAATTCCTGCCTATGTAGCAATGCTTCTTTGGGGAGCAACTCGCCGCCCACGCCAATCGCGCTTGCTCCCGCAAGAGTAAAGTCGAATACTGTCAACTGGTTTACGCCTCCGGTAACGATCAGCGGGATCTGGGGCAGAGGCACTTTGAGCGCGCGTATGTAGTGAGCGCCGCCGACGGGGGCGGTGGGAAAAATCTTGACAAAATCCGCGCCGGCCTTCCACGCCGCAATGATCTCGGTCGCCGTTAGAGCTCCCGGAAACACTACGACGTCCGCTTTCTTCGCACTGGCCACCACCTCCGGAACAAATCCGGGGCTGGTCAGGAAACCGATCAGCTCGTCCAATATCGTTCGACGCCACTTGCACCCGGCGCTGAAGGCTTTGAACTACGTCAACCCTTTTACCGGCGACCACAAGGCCGGCAACCATGCATTCCGGCGCTTCAGGATCACGTTCCTGAGGAACTATACGTCCTGCCCGGACGGCCTGCAGAAATTCTGGCTTGGGCATGCGGGAGAAACCATGACCGATCTTTATGACAAAGTCAAAGAAGATAAGCAGTTCCGGCTTGAGTGGGCTGAGAAGTGTGGAATCGGATCTGAGCTTCCAGAGTTCGGTCTTTCAATTGTCCCGAAGGTACCGAATGTACCGAAAAGTGAGGGCATGGAAGAAGCCGCTTGCGCGGCTTAAATCAAACAAACTGTGCGAGATAGATGGTCGGGGAGAGAGGATTTGAACCTCCGACCCCCTGGTCCCGAACTGGAAATGTCCTTTAAAATCAGCGACTTATAAATCGTAATCGTGGTGCTTCAATCGCATAAGCTCTTCTGATTCTTATAGATAGCTTTCAGTCATTTTCAAGTGGGAACCCCACTGTGAGAACCCTTTATTGCCTCATTGGTCGTCCCTCCGATCATGGACTGGGACAAAAGTAGCCAGGTGCTGTGCTCAAACGCGATTAACCAGGAGGAAGGCGCACCTTGGTCTGGAGAAGTAGACCCCATTGGGTCGTGAGGCGGCGATGGATTCAGATACGGATTGAAGGGTCATGGCCATGCCGAGGCTGGGCAGCTTGCATCATGGCTATGATCTGGCCGCCTCAGTCTGCTCTTCTATCCATTCCCAAAGAAATAAAGGATAACCGACGGGAGACGTGTACCTACCGACCCTGCATTATTCGATTCGCCATGTTTCAATGTGCTCTCTAGTCACCGAACACCATTCCCAGCCAAAAACTACTGCCAAGACAACAGTTAGGTTTACGAATCCGGTCTTTATTACGCACGGATAGAATTTTTGTCGAGGCACAGGATCAACTCAATAGATAGTTACCAATAGTATGCTGCAATCACCGTTGGCCGCTCCGGAGTGTTTCCGATGATCTTAGTATGCAGCACGAACTGAAAGTTCTTATGCCGCCAATCTTTTGGAGCTTGTTGCAGCGCTTCCGATAAGAGACTTTGATCCGTAAAGAACTCGCCGGCTGCTTGGGTGCCGAAGTTTGTCAAGCCCGCAATTACAATTACGGGCTGACCGCTGCCGGGGTTGGTAAACCGCGACACTAGCGCGTAGTCTTCGCCAGTTTTCCAATCCGCTGCGAGATGTTCCAAAGACCATTTGACATTGGGATTCGACCGGTCATAAATCGCATTGTCGATGCCGAAAAAAAACCGCGAATTTCCCATGATGTCACGAGTCCATTTATTAGCGTGTACGCCAATGAGAATGATCGGGCCCGCCAGTAAAGTTTGAGAAGGCGTCGAATTCCCAGGGAGCAACTGCCACTCTTTGCCGCGAGTGCTGAGGAGTTTGGCGATATCAGCCAGAGCGAACGCGTCGCCGGTACCGACAAACGAATCTGACATGGGAACCATACTGTCTTTCGGTCCTAACGGAACATCCATGTTGGAATTGGGACGGTAAGCGAGTGGTTGCGAAATACAAATGACTGCCGCTCTCGGGTTCTCGAGAATGGGTGACCAGACACCATAAATCACATCTGTTGCGCGCACGTATCTGTAAATAATTACCGCTGACAAGACGGCGAGCGCCAACGCGCACACAGCAGTGATTTTCCAGCCTCTCCTCGAGCGGTGAACTTCTTCAAGATCACTGTTGCCAAGGTCTGGAGTTCCTGGCTCAGTTGTAGTGACACTTGGCGCCGGAGTTGGTGAATCCTCCTCAGACCAGAGTAGATTGGCTGCATACGATCCGGATGGAAGCTGGATGGTAAGGTTGTCAGTGTGATGAGCATCCCCGTAATACTGGGCAAGCCTCTTCCTCACCTCATTCGCAGTAACGCGAACAATATTGTCCTGAGCAGTATCGTAATTGCACGGCTTGTGAAAGACCTCTACACCAAGGATGCGTTCCTTGAGTTCGTCAAGTGGCTTCCCATCTAATACATAGCGGACAGAATACTCCAAGAGATGGCAACACCTCTGGCTTCCACGAAAAAACTCGCTTCCAAGGATATTTGCGAGCATTTCCAGGGCTGCTAACCGCTGTTTCTCGGTTATGTGATTCATTATTCTAAAAGCTCATTCATTTGATCAACATGCACCATAGCGTCTCCTCGGGTCATTGTCAACCGAGAAGCCCGCTCACCAGTGCTATACAGTCGACGAGGTTGTCAGTTTATGTTGTATTATCAATGCCTTACAATCTTAACCTTCCGTGAAGAACCGTATCGGACCTTGCTGTGCGTTCAAACAAAAGGTATCAGTATGGTGCGACTGGAGAATGGATTCTTCTGAAGCGAAATGCCAGAGAAGAGCCAGGCCGGGCGAAGACGAGAGAAGGAAGCCGTGATTTCACCGCTTCAGTGAACATCAGAAGAAGTTCAACAGCAACATTCACGGAGAATGTATATGGACGCTCAGAGAAAAGGAACGCAACTTAAAAGACACCTCACGATTACCCTCATCGCGATCATGATGCTTTTTACGGGTCTGCTCTCCCCCAATGGCTGGGGACAGACTGACAGGGGATCAATCAGCGGGACGGTCGTCGATCCAACTGGCGCGGTAGTCACTGGCGTCCAGGTCTCGATCACCGATTCGGTTACAAAGGTTGGCTTCACCGGCGGCACGACAAATGACCACGGCATCTACCAGATACTCAATCTCCCAATTGGCAAATATTCACTCGTGTTCAAGAAGGAAGGCTTCAAACAGTACGACCGGAACGGAATCACAGTCTCGGCTTCACAAGAAGCCAAGGTTGATGTCAAGCTCCAGGTCGGTGGCACCTCAGAGACGGTTACCGTCAACAGCGATGCCGCCGTACTGGATAGTTACACCGCCACCGAAGCCACAAGCGTGGCAGGTTCGGCCATTGAAGAGTTGCCGCTTCCGATCGCCGGTGGCCGCAACGCGCAAGCCTTTGCCGTCATGGCCGTACCGACCGTCAATACCGGCCAAGGCGTTGCCGGGTACGCAACGTCGGGGATTAGCATCGCCAACTCATTGACGCAATCTAACAACGTCATGGTTGACGGCATTGATGCCGATGCAGGTTATCAAGGCGGCGCAGCCGCCAGTGCCGGCTGGGGTAATGCATCTCCCGGCGTGGAGGCTGTCCGCGAGGTGCGGGTGGAGACCAGCGGGATCGATGCCGAGTCGTCGCAGACAGGCGGCGGTACCCTTCAGTACGAACTCAAGTCTGGCACTGACAAGCTACACGCCAGCGCGTTCGGTTTCATGACCAACGAAGCCCTCGACGCGAATAGCTGGTCGAACAATTACTGGATGACTTACTGCAACGTTGAGGGCGCGGGTTCCAGCGCACAATGCCCAGCCGCCGTGGCGGCAACGTCGACAGCGCCGTCAGTGGAGGGCTACGAGCAACTGTATCGCAGGCCAACAGATCGTCTAAAGGATTGGGGCTTCAGTGCAGGCGGTCCCATCTGGAAGCGTCATACCTTCATCTTCGGCGCCTATGAGCGCTACACCCAGAACACCATGGCGTGGGGAGCGAATGAGACCACGGTTCCGACAACAAACATGCTGAATGGAGACTTTAGCCAGCTGCTTACCTATGGCGGTGTCGCTGGGCTTACGGCGAACGAGGGTATAGGCGGGACCGGCAGTTGCGCCTCTTATACAAATGCCCCCATACCCATGCCTTGTCCAACGGGATACCTTGACGCAGGTGGCAATCCGATCTATTACGGAGCGATTTTCAACCCAGCCAACCCCGGCTACGTCTTCCCGGGCAACATCATATCCTCAGGCATCAGTGCGCAGTCTCAGGGCGTAATCAACATCTACAAACAGGACTATGCGCCCACAAACCCTAATTTAATCAACAATTACTGGGGATTTAGCGGAAGCTCCAATGAAGTACAGAACCTCGATGTCAAGCTGGACCACAACTTCTCAGCGAATCATCATGTGAGCGGCTCTATCGACTGGGCCAAGAGCGAGAGTATTGGACTGGGCAACCACAATGGAGGTAATCTCTGGCAGCGCGGATCGTCCACTGGCGGACCATTTGCGGACGCACAGGGCGCTCCGCAGAAGTTTGCGACCATTCACCTCTCTGACAATTACACTCTTAAACCAAACCTGCTGAATAGCTTCATTGTTGCATTTAACTGGAACAACAAAGCCGACGTTACACCCGCGCCTGACGGTAGCGCCTTTGCCAGCGCCGCAGGTTCGACCTACCCCAACCTTGGCTATTCCTCAATCCTGGGCGTCAATCAAAGCACCGTAGGCCAGGACTTCATGGACGACATACGTTGGCAGCAGTGGCGTTTGAAGGACAGTGTGTCATGGGTGCATGGCAAGCACGTCGTGAAGTTCGGCGGCGAGTATACCGCCTATGATCAGCTCAATAAGAATCCGGGTGGAATTCTCAGTTACAACTTCAACGACCTTACTGGCCTGCCTCAGGCTGTCGCAAATGACACGACCGTCTCGAATAACCTTGGATACGGGCTCGCGAACATGATGCTCGGGGAGGTCGCTTCGGCCAACCAGGGTGTCACAAAAGGATCGAACACCACCCGCCAGGGCGTCGACATGTTTGTTTCCGATCAGATGATGGCCACCAGCAAGTTAACTCTGAACTTCAGCCTGCGCTGGGACGTGAACAGCAGACTGCATGAAAAGAACGGCAATTGGTCTAACTGGGACTTAACCGCACAGAATTCGAGTTGGGTAGCGGCGGGCGGCAATCCCGGTCTCCTGGGCGATTTTACCTATCTGGCCAGCCCTGGGGGCAGCTTCGAGACGAACGAGGATTACCGTCTCTTCAGCCCGCATGTAGGCGCTGCATATCAGCTTTCTCATAAACTGGTACTCCGCGGAGCGTGGGGTCTGTTTTACGTTCCGATTGGCCAGAACATGTGGGGCGGAGTCCCTTATGAGAGCGAGGGTTGCTTCAACTGCTTTGGCGCCAACAATTCAGCGCCAGGCGCTTCCAATGTCGATCCTTCATTCCAGTGGGACGCGAACATTTATCCCGGCGTACCCATCTCGGCGGCTAAAAATCCTAATGCCAACGATTTTGGCTGGGGACAAGGGTATGTCACTCCCGACACGCTCAAGCTTGGCCGCACGCAGAACTGGAACCTGGGCTTCGAGTACGGATTGAACGAGAATACAGTAGTGGATGTCCGTTACGTAGGGAACGTGGGCTACGATCTGCACGACGGAAGCTTGTACCCACAGAACTATCCCACCTGGAGCCAATACTATCCGCTGCTCATGAGCGGCCATGCAGGGGACAATATTGCCAGTCAGTCGGACGCCGTTGCCGCGGGGGTACCATGGTATCCGTTTCTGACAACGATGAATGGCGGCTGTGGAGGATATTCCGCTTCGTCCGCGATCAATCCACAGCCGCAGGCGCACGCTTGCTGGGGAAGTATGTTGGCCGTAACGGGCAACCCGAGCGGCAACTCTGCCTACAACGGAGTCATTGCCGAAATCAAGAAGAGGGCCGGAAGAGGCTTGTCCATGGATATGAGCTACACCATGTCCAAGGCAGTGGGAAATGTCATTGGCGTGAATCAAGTTGACGAGTGGTACATGGGCTCTGAGTTCCAGGATCCGTACAGCTACGGCCAGTTCAAGAACCTGGTTTCGCCAGGTGATATCCGGCATCAGGTAAAGGGCTTTGCCTCCTACAAATTACCGTTCGGCAGAAATGGACGTTGGTTGCAGGGAAACAAAAACCTGGATTACCTGGTTGGAGGATGGACGCTGAGTGGCGACGTCAATTACCACTCCGGCTTGCCGATGGCTGCTGTTGGAGCCACGAACGGGTATCCCGGCTGGGCTCCGACATTCGCAAACACTACCGGGATGTCGCTTGCCAATCACTTCAAGCATCTGGACCTCGCCAACCTGAATGACCCCAGTAACCAATTCTTTAATCCAGCCGCGTTCTCGGACCAGACCCTGAGCACAAGCAATCCGCTTTATGGGACATTTGGGAATCAGCTGCCCTACAACAACAAATGGCGTGGATGGGCTTATTATAACGAGGATTTTTCTGCGGTTAAGCACTTCGCCTTTGGCCCAGGCAGTCGCATCAATGCCAGTATTCGAGCCGAGTTCTTTGACCTTCTCAACCGTCACCAGTGGGGATTGCCCAACACCAGTTATACGAGCCCACAGTTCGGTAACGTGACAGGTGTCTCTGGAAATCGTAAAGGCCAGGTAGGTGCGCGGATTGAGTGGTAATTGTTCATTCATCCTAACGAGGCCACGTGCAGGCTCTTAGCCTGTACGTGCCTCTTAACCGTCGGGGTTAATCGAAATTCTGCGTACCACGGTTAGAACCGAATGAACGGCTTCGCGGACAATGCTGCCAATCTGGCGCGGTATTACAACAGAGTCAACTTCACTCTGCACGACCGCGCCCGATTGAATTTATTTGTTTCGGAGATGAACCCCTTCCAGGTTGCATTCTGATCCAGCAGACGTGGCGCTCGAGCCGGGAGCTGAGAAGAACCAAGTTAGAGAGGACTCCTGATGGGCAGCAAGACTCCTAATCTCCGTAGGATGCAATTGATATTTTTGGCGCTGGCGCTAATGTTGAGTACCCTCATAGGTACAGCGGAGACGCCTCTGATCGGCGCGCAGATCTGGATCGAGCCCGGCCAGTCACCGGCGCAGATCGATGGATGGTTTCACCAGCTCAACGAAGCGCATATGCCTGTGGCAAGGCTCTTCCTGATGTGGCCAGATCTGGAGCCAAAGAAGGATGTGTGGGATTTCACCCTGTACGACGAGGCATTCCGCGCAGCGGAAAAATACCATGTGCGCATAGTTGCCACACTGACCGCCAGCGGACCGCCAACATTCCTCGATGGTGATGGTACTCAAGGCAATTCTGTAGTTGACTCCGAGGCGGATCGTGGCCGTGCGGCCGACTACATTGCGCACGTTGTGACCCATTATCGTGACAGTCCGGCGCTGGACACCTGGATCCTGATGAATGAACCCGGCCAAAGGGCTTCGCCGCAGCCGATGGCTCTGACCGGTTTCCGAACGTGGCTCGCCAACCGCTACAAGACGGTGGATGGGCTGAATCGTGCCTGGGGAGAGAACTATACATCCTTCGAGCAGGTGTCAGGAGGTGTCGAGCGGAATACCTGGAACAAAACCAGTGATATAGATTGGATGGCCTTCTGGCGGGGCTATCAGACCGACCAACTGGCATGGCTTGCGCGGCAGGTCAGGATGCATGATGATCGGCATCCGTTGCATCTGAATCCACATGCTCTCGTTGGTAACCTTGCTGAGCTCTCAGAGGATCTTCCATCCTGGCGACCCTTTCTGGATACGCTCGGATGCTCGATTCACCCCGCGTGGCATTTCGGTTTGCTGAATCGCGATCAATATGCGCTCGGGGTCTCATATGTCAACGATCTGGTTGATGGGAGCATCGAGCCAAAGCGGCATTGGGTGACCGAGCTACAAGGGGGTACGAACATCGCGAGCGGACTCCGGCCGTTGAGTCCGACGGCGGACGACGTAGCCCAGTGGGTGTGGACCAGTGTGGGTACGGGAGCGGACCGCATCCTGTTCTGGCTCTTGAATGCTCGTACTAGCGGTGCGGAAGCCGGGGAGTGGTCGTTACTAGACTTCCAGCAGAAACCGAGTGCCAAGCTGCGAGCTGCATCGCAGATTGCTGGAATCTTGCAAGCAAACCAGGAGTTTTTCAATGGAAGCGAGCCCGTGCGGCCCGACGTGACTCTCGTGCTGAGCCTTGAAACAATGACATTGGAGGATAACTTTGCCCACAGTGACGAGCCGGGGAGAGACCACAATGCGCAGGTGCTCGAAGCGCTAGGCATTTATCGGGCGCTGGCCGAGTCTGGAGTGCCGCCGCGGATCAAGTACTTCGACGATGTTACGTGGAAGCAGTCAGAGACCGGTCACCGCACAGTGATCTTGCCTGATGTGCGGGCGTTGACGCAAAAGCAGATAGTGGAATTGGACGCGTTTGTGCATGACGGCAACACACTGATCGTAACCGGGCTGACCGGGTTCTATGATCCATATGTGAAAGCATGGCCGCTGGCTGGCTTTCCGCTGGCAAAGGTGACCGGAGCAGAGCTCAAGGAGGTACTGCTACCGTCCGCACCCCAGATTGACTGGAACAATGCGGATGCATCACTGCCAGTCCATCTGTGGCTTGGCACGATTCACCCTCTGAATGCCACACCGGTTGCAACTTGGCAGGGAGAGACGACGGCGACAGAGCGCGATCTGCCGGGCGGCGGCAAGGTGATCTGGATTCCATCGCTGGTTGGGCTAGGCGCATGGCTGGGAGACACTGCACCTTTGGCCGCCTATCTTCACTCCACGCTGCAATCGACTCTCGCTGCAGAGCCGTTTTACTTTGCGCAGCCACAGCCGAGTTGCCTGTTGCGCGTGCAGAAGAATGAGAACGCCTATGTGACAATTCTGGCGAATGGGGGAGCGCAGCCGGTGAATTGCGCCATGACGGTTCCCCCTGCACTTCACTCAACTACATTGTGGGGGGCGGCGGGCACGACTCGAAGCGGGATAGAAGACGTTTCGCTGCCAGCTGGAGCAACCCAGGTCCAACTATGGAAATGACATCGTGATTGATCCAGCCGACAGGAGTTGTTCTTCTGCCGTGATACTCACTCAGGTACCCGGATGGCCTGAACTCCGTACATTCAGGCCTTATCTTTCTAATTATCTGCAGGGGGATATTCATGGCAAGAAATGAAGCATCAAAATCAGTATCGCGTCGCGGATTTCTCGGCTCAGCGTTTGCCGGAACAGCCGTTTCGTTGCTTCCATGGGCACTTTCCGGCGAAACGGCATCATCGGCAATTGCATCATTCAAAGCTAAAGCTAGTGACGCTGATGGGCTGATCCATGAAGAGGCCCTCAAAACGTCAGATCGTACGCTCATTGGCAACGTCCATGCGCTCCTGCCGGGAGCTATTGCCTTTATCCGCAACGACAAGGCCGGGATCGTGCTGGATATAGGCTCTGACAGCACGGGACGGCCCGGCTCTACTGCTCCGGATTTTTCCTACAGCACGTGGAACTTCAAAGTGGAGAACGCCAACCTCACACTTGAATGGGGACGAGTGGGCTTGGAGGCCGCGGTATTTCGCATCCGGACAGATCGCAACGTAAACCTGCAGATGAAGATTCCGGCAAATCCGTGGCGGCCATTTTTCCATGCTCTCAACACTGCGGACGGCGGCCTGGATGTCTTCGCGACCACTTTCGATGGGGACTATATTCCCTGGAGCTTGCGCGTCAATCCAGAATGTCATCATGTAGTCAATCTGACGAACGATGCGTCGATCGAGTTGCAAATCACACCGGAACATTCTGCCCGCTTTGTCGCGGGCTATTCAGCTTTGCCCACGATCGATAAGGTGGACTCGACCATCGACCTGGCCCGCGCCCGCTATGCCGGGCATCGCGCACAGGCGCACGGTGCTTGGGGAGACTTTGCTTCCGCAATTACCGACAACCTGAATAACAATCGGCTCTATAGCAGCCTGACGAAACGGGTGGGCAATGTCATCGGGAGGAGCGGCTGGCTTGTCAAGGATCCTGACTTTCTTCCTTACTTCACCTGGGACAGCTCGTTCAATGGGCTTCTGGCTTCCATTGAAGATCCATCGACAGCGAAGGAGACGATACGCACCGTCCTGCGGTACCAGCTCCCAGACGGCATGATCCCGCAGGTTACTGAATGGCCAACGGGCGCAGGGTCGTTTGTCAATACGGCATGCTCCAACCCTCCTGTCACGTCACTCTGTGCCTGGAAAATCTACCAACGCTGGAGCGATAAGCAGTTTCTGCAAGAAGTTTTTCCTCGATTGCTGCGCTGGCATGATTGGTGGCCGAAGCATAGTGATGGAAACAGGAACGGCCTTCTGGAATGGGGCTCGAAGACAGATATGAGACTGGCTCGGTTAGCCACCGGGTGGGATGACACACCACACTTCGATGGGGCCAGATTCGTAGACGGGCAGATGGCTGCCGATGCAGTGGACTTGAATTCGCTGTGGTCGCTCGATGCAGAGATCCTGTCGAAGATGGCGATCGTGCTCAACCGGTCAAAAGATGCGCAACGGCTCCAACGGGAACACCGGGATATGAACCGCCGCATCAACGATTCACTCTGGAACGAAGAGTCAGGCCTTTACTGTACGCGTCTGTGGAGCGAAAACGGCAGGCCTGGTGCTTTCCTCACTCGCATCACGCCAATGAATTTCTATCCATTGTTGTGTGGCGCTCCAGATGCCAACCGGGCGCGGCGCGTGCTGCAAACCTTAACCGATCCTAAGAAATTCTGGGGCCCGTGGCTGGTCCCGACACTGCCCTATGACGATCCTGAATATGCTACGCAGGAATATTGGAAGGGCCACGTCTGGGGACCGGTGAACTACCTGGTGTGGCTGGGACTGCGGCGCTACGGCACGCCGCGTCAGCAAGCGGAGTTTGCCCGCCGCAGCGTGAACCTCTTTATGCGTAACTGGACAACATGCGGCACATGCAATGAGAACTACCGCAGCACAGACGGAACCGGCGACGATCATCCTCATTACACCTGGGGTGCGCTGCTCTGCCAGATCGGCATCGAGGCACTCTATGACATCGACGCCGGCGGACAACCAATTGGATTGCAGAACGAGATGTTGACGGAGAACCTGGAGTTGCGCAACGTGCCGGCGGGCGGCAAGCTTTACACAATCTCGTCGATCGATGGGAAAGTCACAGTAAAGCCACAGACTCTCTAGAGTGCGCGCCTCCAGCGGTTATGGAAAGCCGAGGAAGTAGTACGAGTAACACGGTAAGAAAGAAAATCATTGGATGTTCAATGACCGGTAAGGACGCTTGGCAGGAAGAAGGAGTTAAGGGAATGTCCGTTTCGAGGCGTGAACTCATTGCATACGGAACAGCTGGCGCCTTAACGGCGCTGACCAAGGGCAGGCCGGCTATCGCAGAAGGAGCCGGGCAAAACGGTCAGTTGCCAGGCCAAGTGCCCATGCAAGTGGCAACTGATAGGTCTCCGCACTATGCTGCCAGTGGATCCAATGGATACGACATGCGGGACGACCTGAAGCCAAGGCGCTTGACCATGGCGATGTGGGATGTAGCATATGCGCTGCGTCATGGGTCGAACGGAAGCTTCGCCGATTATGACCGCGTCCTCGATGAGGCAGTCGAGCGAGGCTACAATGCTCTGCGCATCGACCCGATGCCCCAATGGCTCGACTTGCGCAAACCTGAGCGTATCCTGGAGTGGCCCGACCCGCAACAGCCTTATATGCCGTGGAATTGGAACACGGCTGTGAAAGGGCCGGTGGCGCTATGGGTCATTGACTTCATCGAAAAGTTGCAGAAGCGCAGCTCGCTCTATTACACATTGAGCGGCTGGTGGTTCATGCCGGGGTCGCCAACATCTCCCCCAGTGCCGGCTGTTCTTCGCAAACCAGCAAACATGGCCGATGGGGCAGAAATGTGGGCGGTTATGCTGGCAGATTGGAGAAAACGTTTTGGTTTTGACCGAATTGTCTATGTTGACATAGCCAACGAGACGCCTTATTTCTTTCCGGGACTGCAAGAACAATTGAAGAAGGCAACGGGTGCGGGCTTTGACGAATATCCCGTTTTCTCCACAGCCCAGGTTTCTTTCCTGGCGACTGAAATCAACAAAGCGTTGGGACTGTTGCGGCGAGAATTCCCGGAGTTGCGCTTCACCACTTCAATTCACGGAGACCTGCGCTGGCTTGACGTGCCGCTGGAGTTCGACTGCCTTGACGTGCATTTTTACGCCGATGCCGATCCCCGTTGGATCGAGCGCACCCGCTTCGATGAGTTTGTTGATGATGGCATATTTCGAAATGACCGCTGGTTTAAAGAGTTTTCCGAACGCTCGGTCAAGACGGCTGCCGCCATAGCGCCCATGCTACGCGCGCGTCAAAGATTTAAGATGACCGAGTTCGCCAATTGGGCAGCGAGGCGGGGATCGCCTCTGACCACATCGGAAGCCTGGGCGACGTGGTACTACATAGACGATCCGCGGCTGGACTGGGGCTGGTTGCTGGATTGGGCGAAATGGTCGTGTGATGACGCGATCGCCTGCAAATTCTGGGGCTGGACTCCGCATAATTATGCTCAACCGCAATTTGCAAACTGGAAGGACGTGCAATGGCATCGCACGCTCAACGAACGCTTCTTGCGAAGCTGAGACCAAAACGACTTCGAAAATATCAACAGATTTGCCAGGATCGTCGGAAGTGATCGAATCACTTTCGCCATTTGGAGGATTGGGATGAACCGGCGAGGATTTGTGAAATGCGGTTTCCAAACCATTGCAGCGGGCCTACTTGGCCGCTCTCGACGTGCCAATGCGGCGTCTGAAAGCGCGCTACTGGAGCCTGGCCTGAAAGAGCGCAATCGTGCGGTCAGAACCTTGCTCTACGACTATGATCTTTTGAAATGGTTGTACATAGGATGGGAGAACGATCATCCAAAATCGTGGACATTTATGGGTGGAGGAGTGGCGCCGGGACTGGGAGACATCATTCAATACACGGTTACAGTCGATGGAACGACCTATATCCCAGACGAGTTTGCCCTGGACCGTAAATCGCGTATCAAGTGGTATTTGAGAGATGGATACCTGCCGTGTCCCATCTCCAGGTGGATGGCAGGTACGCTTCGCGTGGAAATTCAGCACTTCGCCAATCGTATCCTTTCTGACCGTCTAACTGCGGTATACTCGCGCGTCCACATCACAAGCACGGGCATGATTCCTAAGGTTGTTCGGCTCAACGTCGGTTCAAGCCCCGACATAGAGATACCGCTCTCTGGAGATTGCACGGGCCAGAGCGATACCGGCATGTACTTCGATATATCCGTCAATCCCGGTGATTCGGTTACAAAAGATTTCGTTACATTTGCCGCGGGCTCTCCAGTTGAACCAGCGATTTTGAAATCGGCAGGCGGATTCGACTCTAACTACGAGGCCATGGCGAAGTATTGGAACGGCCGCATGGCAGGCTTGGCGGAACCAATCAGTCTCCCCGTGGCGGGAATGGTCGAAATGTACAAATCCATTCAGATCACGACCTGGGAAAATATGGTTAAGAACGGGGAGGACTATGAAATTCACGCAGCTCCCAGGAATCCTTTCAACAATGACAACTACGACCAGCCCTTTTCTCACGATGCTCCGAATTATGTTGATCAATATATGAGAGAGGGAGACTTCGACATTGCAAAGAGGATGCTGGCTAGTAAGTATTTCAAAGCCTCCAACGGTACTTCATGGAAGGGCCGGGAGGCTATGGATCCGATCTACGAAGACACACTCGGAAAGTATCTCATTCCTTACGCAGAGTATCTGCGAGGCACCGGAGACCTCGCCTACTTCACTGTTGCGGTCCGGGAAGAACTCAAGAAAGCCACTCGCAACATTTATGCATTGAGGTCATTCAACGACCAGGAACACTATGGACTGATGAAGAAATCGCAAGATTTCGAGAACTGGGCGGACGACGGAGACTATTTGCTCTGCGACAACTGGTCGGCGCTCCATGGGCTACAAGCATACGAATATATCTGCAAACGGCTGGGCGAGTTAGACGAAGCGGAATGGGCGGCTAAGCAGATGATTGATTTGAATGACAGTGTTAACAAGGCTCTGGTCAATACCTGTGCACGCCGGCATATTGACTACTATGAAGGCGCATTCGACGATGTCACATTAGAGCGATATGGCGATTCCGATTATTCTTGGGTTCCATATTCGGGAGCTCTAAGTACGTTTCCGTGGGGTGCATATTTGAAAGGATTTGATCTCGGCGGCCTCTGGAAGGATAAGTTCGACGATTCAATTCGACACGCCTTGGCTGAGAGAGATAGAAGAGAGATTCCTGAAGGAAGCTGGGGTACGTGGTGGGGACAAGTGAGCTACGGGACCGCCTACAACTGCAGTGCAGGGCTGCAATGTCTATACTCCGACATATACCGGACTGAGGTAGTCAAGAATCTTGAGTTTCAGCTTGAAAACCAATGCGCGCCATACAACTGGTCCGAAGCATTCGAATACAAGGGAAGGGATGCGTGGGTCGGGATGTATGTACCACCCGTAAGCTATGGAAACCTTGATAGCTGGGGGGCTAGCTTCACGAAGCAGGCATTGCTTCAAGTGTGCGCCTCCGTCAAGGTAGACGGCACGGTCATCATAGGCCGCGGCATTCCGGACTACTGGCTGGAGCCGGGAAGTGTCGTCGAGTGGGCAAATGTGAACGTGAATGAAGGCCGCACGATCAGTTTCAGGATTACGGCAGGTAGATCCGCAATTGAGCTGCGGATATGGGGAGACATACGAAACGGAGAAGTTCATTTCAACCTGCCTGTATTCAAGGACAACATAGAGGCGGCTGATGTGGGGACAATCAATAATGAGAAAGGAATAGTCATCTTGTCGCCAACGACAAATTCCGTTTCGGTAACGTTGCGGCATCCACCGGAAACCAAGCGAAATAGAAATGATCGCGTGAAGGGTCCGGGAGAAAGGATCGAGACGCTGTACCCGCATTCGACCTGATGAGGTGGACGAATGGGTGAAGATCCCATACATTCTGAGTTCACAAGTGAGGAATGGAAACTTACAGAACACTTTGGACTTTACTCATCTCTCATGTCACACCAAACCGATTCCACAAACCCAAAGCGAACAGTGAGATTAAAGCCATATCGCTCAGAAATGCCCCACAGCGTACAGACCTACCAAGGTTGCATAGAGCGACCTTGAATGGGACATAGTTATAGCGGATGCGAGGCGATGTCTCCAGCTTGTAAACAGAACGGGGGTTGATAGTTTGCCGGTGAAATTAGGAGAGAGGATGCAATCTCTGGTGAAATTCAGTTGGCTGGTGCGGCGATGGGCAGCTTTCTTCGTTGTCTCTTCAGCCTTGTTTGGAGCGACAGGCGCCCGAGCACAGCAGGAGAGGATATACATCGCACCAGACGACCACACCGATTATATGTGGACGGCGGATGAAGAAACCTATCGGAAGGCGTTCCTTCAGATGACCGACTATTATCTGGACCTCGCCGACAAGACAGCGGCGGAACCTAAGAACTACCAAAGTCGATGGAACTTCGACGGAAGCCTCTGGATGTGGATATGGGAAAACAATAGAGACCAGAAGCAGGTTGACAGGCTGATTGCGCGCCTGCGGGATGGCCACTTCAGTATGCCTCTTACATTTGCAGTATCGACCTACGGGGGCATGCCGACGGAGGCAGTTCTTCGGGGAATGTATTATGCCGGCTCCGTCGAACGGCGCTATGGGCTGAACTTCCCAATGGCAATTGCGATGGAAAATCAGACTTTGCCCAATGGGCTCGGTGCTCTTTGGGCGGGTTCTGGCGCTAAGTATAGTTGGCGAGGCGTCTGTGGGTGCGCGACGAAACTAGAGCCAACTATTTTTCACGAGCGCCCTCATGAGATCTATTGGTGGAGGGGTCC
>Ga0187863_10000639_pt1 | contig 29606 bp, 29 predicted proteins | sample June2016WEW_11_1_FD_132975 | JGI IMG/M metagenome (GOLD analysis project Ga0187863, IMG submission 132975) | Peatland microbial communities from SPRUCE experiment site at the Marcell Experimental Forest, Minnesota, USA - June2016WEW_11_10 | ecosystem: Environmental > Terrestrial > Soil >...
GCGACCTGGCGACCTTGACAGCAGAGGGCATCCTGACGCCCCATGGCAACGGCCGGGGCCGCTACTACACCGCCGGCGAGCCGCTCAGCCAGATTCAGGAACGCCGCAGGGCCAGACGGGCACCACTGCGTGACCCGTACCCGTGGATGCGGGCGAAACTTAACCACCCTGCCGCCTGACCACGCCGAGCCGGTTCGGAAGGCTCTGAGCGGTCGCCTGGGTCACAGCGATCACGCTGAGGGTGGCGCGAAGAATTCCAACGCGATGTTGTCCGGATCACGGAAGGAAAGCCCAGAACCGTAAGCAGCATCGACGACACCGCCATTGACGATACCGAGTCCGTCTAGCCGCGCCTCCCATGCTTCAAGTTCACGTCGACTGCTACAGGCAAAGGCCAGGTGGTCCAGGCCAACCCGACGCTCGTTGAAGGGAAGAGTGTCAGCCGGATCGGGAAACTGGTGAAATCCGACGAGGGTTTGACCTCCGACAAGCCAGACAGCACGTCGAAATGGACCGGGCTCTTCGTCCACGACCAGCTTGGTGTCGAAGACTCGCCCGTACCACAGGACACTGCGGTTGAGATCGCTGACTGTCAGAGTCACATGGGCGATTGTCAGGGATTCGGGCATGTAAGCCTCCTAATAGGGCGGGGCGTCCCCCCGGCCCGCGGCGCATCAGCGGGACCCTGGGGTAGGACGCCTGCGCTGTGATCGCATCTCGGCAGGTTGAGCGGAGGGTGTGGGATTCGAACCCACGATGAGACTCGCGCCCCATAGCGGTTTTCAAGACCGCCGCCATCGGCCACTAGGCGAACCCTCCTGGCTGCGACAACCCCGGGACCACCAGCCCGTGAGGCGCTCTGGTCCCGTCGCCGCTCCGCAGCGTCGCCAGACCCGGCCGTGCGGCCTGGCGCCGCCCCAAGCCTCTCATATCTCGCCATCTCCCAGCGCCTGGTCAGGCCTGCGGCCAGAGATCCTCTGGCTCGCGCCCGCGGGTCTCGGGGAGCAGCCAGAACGCCGCCATGACCAGTGCCGCAGGCAGGAAGGTGACCACCCCGGCCACCCCGAACTGGTGATCGGCGTTGGCCACCGCCCCGAAGGTGACCAGGCCGGCGACCGCCCCCAGCACGCCCGCCGCCACCGACCAGCCCACCACCGACGCCCGGACCGAGGTGGGAAACAACTCGTTGACCAGTGCCCCGGCCGCCGGGGCGAAGACCGAGGCAGCGAACAAACCGAGGATGTAGCCGGCCAGCAGCGCCGGTGCGGAACCTGAGTACGTCAGGACGGCGAACAGGGCCACGGCCACCATCGCCAGCGCCCCGGTCAGGCGCCGGCCGACCCGGTCCGCTAGCCACCGTCCGGCCAGCAGCCCGGCCAGCCCGGCGACGCCCGCCCCCACCACCATGCCCGCCGTCACGATGCCCGGCTGGTGGAGATAGTTCTGCGCGAACAGGAAGACGAAGCTGTTGGCGGGCCCGGTGATCACTGAGATGGCAAAGGCCAGGACCACGATCACCAGCAGGCGCCGGCGGAATGGCCTGGCCACGGCATCGAGCACGGGGATGGGATGCCCGGATCCGGCGGCCGCGACGGTGAACCGGTCAGGCTCCTGGACCCAGCGCCCGACGAGCGGCAGCAGAGCCAGGGGAATGAGCGCCAGAACGAACACGCCGCGAAACCCGATCGCGTGCGACGCCAGGCTGTGCACGATGGCGATGACCCCGGCGCCGGTGCCGTACCCGGCGGCGATGAGCGCCACGGCCTTGGCCCGGTCCGCCGAGGCGGTCTGCTCGGCTGCGATGACCTGTGCCAGCCCGTTCGAGGCGCTGAGCAGGGGACGCCCGCAGGCGAAGATGGCCACGAACCACCAGTAGCTGGGGCTGGCCGCGGCCAGCACCGTCAGGGCCAGCCCGCCGCCCACCGTGATGAGCAGCATCCTCCGGCGGCCGAAATCGTCGGCCAGGCCGGTGATGGGCAGCGCGCCCAGCGACGCCAGGCGCATGATGGCCAGCCCGATACCCAGGTCCGTGCCGGACAGCCCGGCCTGGTCGGAGAAGGTTGCGCCGTGGCTGACCTGGCCGAATCCGCGCGCCACATCGCCGAGTGCAGCCACGACGCCGAACTGCCCGAAGCCCGACGCGAAGGCGGCGACGGCCACACCGACGACCGTCCGGTCGTTCCAGCGGTGCAGATGCAGGCCCGCCGCTCCGGGTACCCGGACCGCACCTGGATCACTGCTCAACGTCGTCTGCCTTCGTGTGTCGTGTGTCGGGTGTTCCTGCGGTCCTATCGCGGCCGGGTGAGGGCCGCAATGATCCGGGAGCAGCCAGCCTGATCGGCCCCCCGTCCCAGCGCAAGGGGCCGCGCTTTTCCTACACGCGGTAGTGAGTAGGCTCGAGCCAGCAAGAGGGAGGTTCCATGCTGCCCCCGTTTGGCTGGCAGGCGGTCCTGGAACGCTGGGAGTTCGCGCCTGTCGTGACGGCTATCGTGGTCGTCTTCGCTGCCCTGTACCTGTGGGGCGCGTGGCGGGTCGGCCGCCGTCACCCCGCCCGCCCCTGGCCGTGGTGGCGTACCGGCCTGTTCCTGGGCGGGCTCGCGGTCGTGGTGCTGGCCACCGAGAGCGGCATCGGCGCGTACGACGACGTCCTGTTCTGGGACCACATGATCCAGCACCTGATGCTGATCATGATCGCGCCGCCGCTGCTGGTGCTGGCCCAGCCGGTCACCCTGCTGCTGCACGCCAGCCGGAACCCGGTGCACTCCTGGGCCAAGCGGGTGGTGCGCTCCCGGGTGGTCAGCTTCCTGACCTGGCCGCCGTTCGTCCTGGTCCTTTACGCGGCGACGATCGCCGGCACGCACCTGACTGGCCTGATGAGCCTGGTCATGAGCAATCCCGCGCTGCACGACGCCGAGCATGCGCTGTACCTGGTGGTCGGGTACCTGTTCTTCCTGCCGATCCTGGGCAGCGAGCCGATCCGCTGGCGGCTGTCCTACCCGATCCGGTTCGTGATGCTGGTCGTGGCCATGCCGGTGGATACGTTCACCGGGCTGGTGCTGGGCACGGAGAACACCCCCATGAAGGGGATGAGCGGGATGCGGCCGGCCGGGTCGCCCAGTCCCGTGGCCGATCTGCACGCCGGCGGCGCCGTCATGTGGATCGGCGGCGACGCGATCATGCTCGGCTTCATGATGCTGGTCTTCCTCATGTGGGCGCACGCGGACCGGGTCGGCACGGTCAGCCGGGGCTGGCTGGAAACCGTGCGCACGGCCAGTTTCGAGACCCTGGTCGCCCCGCCCGGAGCCGCCCGCAGCGCCTCCGGCCCGGGATCCGCCCCAGAATCTGCCGCGGCCGCCCGGGCGGCCGCGGCGCGCAGCGCTCCTGAGGTGGCGCACCCACCTGGCGCCACGCCCGCCCGCCCGCCCAGCGCCGGGGCCGCGCCCGAACCGGCCGTGGCAGGCGCGCGCGGCACCATCGACGATGACGAGCACCTCGCGGCCTACAACGCCTATCTGGCCCGGCTGAACCAGCCCGGGCACCGGCCGGGCCGGTAGCCGGGCCTCGCACCAGGCCCGTAGCCAGGCCACGCACCAGGAAACAGCAAGTGGCAGTGGCAGGGGCGGGCGGGCAGGGCGGCCGTCCGGCTTGACCCAAATTGCCCGGATGATCACTATCTGCAAATTTCGTCAAAACAATCTTGGCCGCAATCTGAACCCACCGTGCGCCATTCCCGTGACAAGGAGTGCGGCGCGCAGAGCGGGGCGTTAGCTGCATCGTGCCATCCGGCCAGGTGTGCCGGCCGGCCAGAGAGCCAGTCGTGCGGTGCTCTCCCGCGCTGTCGGCTGAGCTTGATGGTGCTTGCCACCTACCGGCTGGCTGGTGGCTGCGTGGTGCGCGTGATTCCCCGCCCTGACGGTCGTGCGCGGGCACCCACCGAGGGACCCGGGCGTCCAGGGGAAAGGGGAAGCCGGGAATGTCATTCATCCATCGTGTGGCTCTCGCGTCAGCCGCGTCCGTGGCGACTGTCGCGGCAGCGGCCATGGCCCTAGCGCCTGCTGCGGGGGCACAGGCGCGGGCAACGGCCAGCCCGCACGGGCAGCAATCCTTCATCAGCCACTTTCACAAGCTCTCGACCATCGCGTCGACGGTGCCGGGCAACGGCGACGTCAACCCGTACGGCGTGGCGGTGGTCGGCCGCAGTCTGGGCAACCTGCACCGCGGCAACGTCCTGGTCAGCAACTTCAACAACAAGGCGAACCTCCAGGGCACCGGGACCACGATCGTCCAGGTGTCGCCCGGCGGATCGGTGAGCACGTTCGCCCGGATCAGCGCTAAGCACCTGCCCGGCGCCTGCCCGGGCGGAATCGGCCTGACGACCGCGCTCAACATCCTGCACGGTGGCTGGGTGGTAGTGGGCAGCCTGCCCACCGCGAACGGCATGTCCCCCACGGCCAAGGCCGGCTGCCTGCTGGTGCTGGACCGCTGGGGCCACGTCCGGGAGACCCTGTCCGGCAACGGCATCAACGGCCCGTGGGACATGACGGCGATCAGCAACCGCCACTTCGCCCAGCTGTTCGTCACGAACGTCCTCAACGGAACCGTCGCGGCGAACGGCGCGGTCGTGAACCAGGGCACCGTGCTGCGGCTGACCCTGGCCCTGTACGGCCGTCACGCTCCTGCACTCAAGGGTGTGACGACCATCGGATCCGGGTTCGCGGAGCGGACTGACCCGGCCGCGCTGGTCATCGGGCCCACCGGCGTCGGGCTGAGCTCCCACGGCACCCTCTACGTCGCGGACACCCTGGGCAACCGGATCACCGCTATCCCGGGCGCCCCATTCCGGTCCAGCAGCGCCGGGACTGGGTCCGTGGTCACCTCGGGCGGCGCGCTGAACGGGCCGCTGGGTCTCGCGGTGGCCCCGGGCGGGGACATCCTGACCGTCAACTCCGCTGACGGCAGGCTCGTCGAGACCACCCCGGCGGGCAGCCAGATCGCCCACCGGTTCCTCGACACGTCCGGCAGCCCGGCGGGCGCGGGCGCGCTGTTCGGCCTGGCCGTCGCGCCGCACGCCTCCGGCCTGTACTACGTGGACGACGCGGTCAACACACTGCGCCTGCTTCACTAACGGTCTGTTCGGCCTGGCCAGCACGCAAGGTCAGCCGGGGCGCGGTGCCCGGGGAGAGGCGCCGCGCCCCGGCCCATTCACCTGCCCCTATCAGCCAACTCAGGATCGGGCGCCACGCCCTTCATCACCTCTGGCACCAGCCGCCACCGCACCCCATTAACGCGGTGCATCGCGTGCGTTATATAACGCGTGCAATGCACCGCGCTGATGCGGTTCGGTCCGGTCGGCGACACGCCGGCAGTGGTTTCTACGTGAATCTAGGGTTGTGGCTAGAGACGCGCATAGGCTGCTAGGCCGTGGACCCTGTACGCAACCCCTACGCGCCGGGCGCCGGTCAGCGTCCGCCCGAACTGGCCGGCCGGGACCGGGAGCTCAGCCAGTTCGAGGTCGTGCTGGAACGCATCGCGCGCGGCCGCCCGGAACGCAGCATGGTGCTCACCGGCCTGCGGGGGGTGGGCAAGACCGTGCTGCTCAACTCCTTCCGGTCGATGGCCCTGCAGCGGTTGTGGGGCACCGGCAAGATCGAGGCGCGGCCAGACCAGTCCATTCGCAGGCCGGTCGCGGGCGCGCTGCACATGGCCGTCCGCGAGCTTGCCCCGCGGCACCGGGCCCCGGACCGGATCGAGGAGTTCCTGGGCGTGCTGAAGGCGTTCGCGGCCCGGGACCCGAAGGCGCCTAAGGGCAGCTTCACCCCGCACCTGGGCATCGACGTGCCGGCGGCGCGCGGCCGGGCCGACTCCGGGGACCTGGAGATCGACCTCATGGAGCTGCTCACCGACGCCGCGTCGGTGGCCGGCGACCTCAGTGTGGGCATCGCGCTGTTCATCGACGAGATGCAGGACGTGCCTGCGCCCGATGTGTCCGCGCTGTGCGCCGCCACCCACGAGCTGTCCCAGACCGGCGGCCCGCTGATCGTGGTCGGGGCAGGCCTGCCACACCTTCCTGCCGTCCTCTCTGCGAGCAAGAGCTATTCAGAACGGCTGTTCCGGTACGTGTCCATAGACCGGCTGGACCGCGCCGCCGCCGACCAGGCGCTGCTCGCGCCCGCGCAGCGTGAGGGTGCCGATTTCGAGCGGGATGCACTGGACGCGCTGTACGAGGCGGCGGACGGATACCCCTACTTCGTGCAGGCGTACGGCAAGGTCACCTGGGACGTGGCCACGGCCAGCCCGGTCACTGCGCAGGACGTCGCGGTGGCCAGCCCGCAGGCCGAGGGTGAGCTGGCGGTGGGCTTCTTCGGCAGCCGGTATGAGCGCGCCACCCCAGCGGAACGCAAATACATGCGCATGATGGCGCAGCTCGGCGACGACCCGGTGGCGACCGCCCAGGTGGCTGAAGAACTGGGCGTCAAGCCGTCCAGCGTGTCCCCGGCCCGGGACGGGCTGATCAAGAAGGGACTGATCTACAGCTCCGAACGCGGCCTGATCGCGTTCACCGTGCCGCACTTCGGCCGGTTCCTGCGCGCCCAGCCCGCGTGAGCCTAAACCCTTCTGCCCGAATATCGAGCTTTCTACGACGGTGGCTAGACGCGCCTAGATAACTGCATAGCCTCGTGACGGCTCTGGTTCTGCGCGGGCACAGAGGCGGCTGGCGCCCCGTGGGGCCAGTCGGTGGTCAGGAGCAGGACGGCCGCCTGGACCATCGGGCGGCGGCGCTTGACCTGGACCGCGAACACCACTTCGGCGTTCTTCCCGTCCTGGCGGCACGGGAAGACCACGTACCGCCAGCACAGCTCGCGCCACATGTCGACGGGCATCTCGGTGGTGATCGCCCTGGCGTGCTTCCGCCACTGGCGGCTGCGGCGCAGCGTCGCGAGGGTGCGGTCGGCGGGCAGCCGGCGCAGTTCGCACGCGTCCGTGTAGCCCAGCCGGACCAGCGCGCCGCTGACCTCGGGTGACAAGGCGGCGATCACGGCCAGCTCGGTGCCGGCGATTCCGAGGAACAGCAGGGCCCCATGGCCCCGGGGCGGCAGATACAGGGCCGGGCTCTGGATGGAGATCAGCGCGCTGGCGGTGAGCAGCGCCGCCCGTGCTATCGACCGGCAGCCGGCCGGCCGGGTGCTGAAGTCGCCGAAGCAGCCGCAGCCCAGGTCGGGGCGCCGTTCCCGCAGCTCGACGAGGGCGGCCGCCGCCACCAGGAAGAATGCGGCGGCGGCGATCCGTGCCCCGGTCGCGGCGCGGGGCGCCCAGAGCGCCGTCCCGGCGCGGGTCCCCACCGGCAACTCGGTGACCAGCAGCGCGAGCCCCAGGGACATCTCGAACGCGCACATCACCATGGCCAGCGGGCGGCGCAGCCGGAGCGGGAACAGCTGGGTGGGGCCCAGGCCCGCGTCCAGTGCCGCCCCGGGGGGGCGAACCCCCGGACCCCCCGCGATCGCTGGCTCGGAGGGAACACGCCTTCGGCGCGCCCCGCCTCGCTCTGCTGGCCCGGGAGGGGCGACCCCCCGGAACCCCCCGCCTCGCCAGCCGATACTGCGCAGTACCCGGCTGAGCTTGGCCAGGCAGGCGCCGATCAGGATGCCCGCGATGATGGGCGGCTGGACGTCCTGCAGGTCAGCCAGGAGGGTGGCGGGGAGACCCGAGCCTGTCATCGCCGTCCCGCCGATGCTGGGCCGGCGGACAGGGACCCGGCCGCTACTGATCCGGGTCCTGGCGATCCTGGCGACAGGGACCCAAGCGCGACCGTGGCGTTGAAGCAACCCCGTTCCAGGTCACCGCCCATGGCCACGAAGCCGGCCATGGGCAGGTCGGCGATCCGTCCCCGGGGTGAAGTACCGCAGGTCACGCACCGGTCGCAGAAGATCTGCGCGGTCGGGGCACATCCGGTTACCGGCAGCGCCCGCGCCGTGCCGGTGCACTCGTTGCGGACTCTCAGCAGGCTCCCGACCGACAGGTACGGCAGCCGCGGGCAGCCGGAACCGGCCAGCGGCTGTTCCTGGCAGGCGGTCTCCGGGTCGAGGGCCGGGTACCGGACGCCTTCCTCATCCGCGGGACCGGCGTGCTCGTGCCAGATGGCCGACCCCGCAATCCGGCCCGGCGAGTGGCCGCGGGCCGGCGCGCGGGCGGGCGCCTCACCGGCCCGGTACGTCGGCTGGGAAGTCGCGGGAACCAGGGCCTCCAGGTATCCGCGCCCGCGCAGCCCGATGAAGTCCACCAGGTAGCCGGGCTCTAGCCGGGGGAAGCGGACCTGGAGCCGGCCCATGACGTGCGGCGGGATCAGCACAGCCTGGCGCCCGGTGGTCCGGCCCTCGTCGATGAGCATGCTCTCCCTGTCCCGCTCGATGAGCACCCCGGTCACCCGGCCGGCGTTGGCCCAGATCCGGTCGGCGAGGCTGCGCTGTCCCGGGACCATCCGGACCACGACGGTGTCCCCGCTCTCCAGAGCGGTCGGATCGACCTGGCGGCCTTTCCATACGCTGGCGCCGGGCGGGAGGGCGATCCGCCGCTCACCGTCGGGGCTGTAGAGGGTGATGATCTGCGGGCTGGCGTCGAGGACGGTCCCGGTCAGCACGCCCGGGTGACCGGCCGGCCCGGCGGGCTGCGAGCTGCCACCGCCCGTGTCCGCGCCGGCCGCCCCCGCGCCGCCGGCCGCCCCCGCGCCGGCCGCCCCCGTCACGGGCACTGCGGCCGCGTCCGCCGCCCCCGCCACCGGCACTGCGCCCGCGCCGGCCTGCCCGGAGGGTTCCGCGGCCGGCGGATGGACCGCCGACTTGAGCAGATGCCTGCGGGCCAGACGCCCGGCCGCGGTTAGGCCTGCGCAACGGACACAGCACGCTAAGTCACCACGTTGGACAACCATCGCCCCTCCCTCAGGCAAACATCCCAGGTCATGACGATGGGGGCGGTAGAGACGCCCGTCAAGCGATTCCGGCACGTTGCCCGTGAAGCGCCGCCTCGCCGGCACACGGCTGAACCGTGGGGACAGCGTGCTAGCTGGGTACGGTTGGGGTGTGAGCGTCGGGGGCGATCACGTCGTGGCCGGTGCGCGGGGGAACGGGGCCACACCGCGCAGCAGGCACGCCGGGACTCAGGGTCAAAGCGATACCGCGCCAAGAGTTGCCGCGGGCGCGCAGGTCAAACGCGCCGTCGCGGTGCACAATCCTCAGCAAGGTCCGCAGCAAGGTCCGCAGCGGGAGCCCCCGGCCGCCGGCGACCCGGCGTTCCACGAGTACGTCACATCCCGGAGTGGGTCGCTGCTGCGCATGGCCTACCTGCTCACCCGCAACCGGGCCGATGCCGAGGATCTCGTCCAGGCCGCGCTGGCCAAGACCTTCCAGGCCTGGGACCGGATCGAGGACCGCGGCGCGGTGGACGGCTACGTGCGCCGGGCCATGGTGAACACGCACATCTCCTGGTGGCGCCGGCGCCGGGTCGAGGAATACCCGACGGACGAGATCCCCGACCAGCCAGTCATCGACCACGCCGGCGAGAGCGAGGTGCAGGACGCGCTGCGCCGGGCGATCGAGCGGCTGCCGCAGCGGATGCGCGCCGCCGTGGTGCTGCGCTACTACGAGGACATGAGCGAGGCGGAGATCGCGAACGTCCTCGGGGTCAGTCTCGGCACGGTCAAGAGCACGGTGTCCCGGGCAGTGGCCAAGCTGCGCATCGACGCCGACCTGCTCGAAGGCTGACGAATCCCGCGTCGGAGGGTGACGTTTCGCCGCAAGGCATGACACGATCCGACGAGAACGACGCGGGATCGGCGCGGTGCGCGCCGGGGGGGTGAATCAAGGAGGTGGCCGGTGCTCAGCACGATGATGGACGTGCCCCTGACCGTGACCGGGCTGATGCGTCACGGCACCACGGTCTACGGCGATAGTGAAGTCGTCACGTGCACGACGGACGGCGTCCGCCGCCAGTCCTATGCCCAGACCGGTGCCCGGGTGGCGCAGCTAGCCGGCGCCCTGCGCAAACTCGGGGTGGATGGGGACCAGCGGGTCGCCACCCTGCTCTGGAACAACTCCGAGCACCTGGAGGCCTACCTGGCTGTCCCCTCCATGGGCGCGGTGCTGCATACGCTGAACCTCCGGCTGGACGCGAAGCAACTCAGCTATATCGCCAACCACGCCGGCGATCACGTGATCATCACCGAGCCCACCCTGGTGCCGCTGCTGGCCGCGATCCTGCCCAGCCTGGAAACGGTCCGGCACATCGTGCTGGCCGGGCCGGTCTCGGGCGAGGGGGCTGGCGACGCCGGGGCGCTGGCCGGGCCCGGCCACGAGGTGCACTACTACGAGGACCTGCTGGCCGCCGAGCCCACCACGTTCAGCTGGCCTGACCTGGATGAGCGGACCGCCGCGGCCATGTGCTACACGAGCGGCACCACCGGCATGCCCAAGGGTGTCGTCTACAGCCACCGCTCTACCTACCTGCACGCGATGGGTGCCTGCCTGGGCAACTCGTTCGCCGTCAACGACACCGACCGGGTCCTGCCGGTCGTGCCCATGTTCCACGCCAACGCCTGGGGCCTGGCCTACGCGGCGCTGCTGGCCGGGGCGGACCTCATCATGCCGGACCGGTTCCTGCAGCCCGAGCCGCTGGTGCGGCTGATCGAGGCGGAGCGGCCGACGATCGCCGGAGCGGTGCCGACCATCTGGAACGGGCTGCTTCAGCACGTCCGGGCCTACGGTGGCGACGTGTCGTCGCTGCGCCTGGTCCCGTGCGGTGGCTCCGCGGTTCCGCATGCGCTGATGGAGGCCTTCCAGGAGGAACTCGGCGTGGAGATCCTGCAGGCCTGGGGGATGACGGAGACCTCGCCGCTGGGCACCGTGGCCCGGCCGCCCCGCGGGGTGAGCGAGGAGGAGGCCTGGCACTACCGGGACACCCAGGGCCGCCTGTTCTGCGCGGTCGAAGGGCGACTGGTCGGCGACAGCGGAGCGGTGCTCCCGAACGACGGCGTCACGGTCGGTGAGGTCCAGGTCCGCGGCCCCTGGATCACGGGGTCGTACTACAAGGACGACGATCCGGGGAAGTTCGACCATGGCTGGCTGCGCACCGGCGACGTCGGGAGCATCGACCGGCTCGGGTACGTGACGCTTACCGACCGGGCCAAAGACGTGATCAAGTCCGGCGGCGAGTGGATCTCGTCCATGGAGCTGGAGAACCTCCTGATGGGCCACCCCGAGGTGGCGGAAGCCGCCGTCATCGGGGTCCCCGACGAGAAATGGGGTGAGCGCCCGCTCGCCGCCGTGGTGATCAAGGAAGGCGCCACGATCACCCCGAAGGAGCTCAAGGAGTACCTGGCTGAGCGGATACCGCGCTGGCAGCTCCCCGAGCGCTGGTCGTTCATCGCGGAGGTACCGAAGACCAGCGTCGGGAAGTTCGCCAAGACCCGCATCCGGGAGGCGTACGCGGCCGGCGACTACGAGGTGACCGAGGTGCACTAACGGGTCCAGGCGGTGCCCTGGGTGCCTGGCGGCCGGGAACCCGGCCGGACCTGAGCCCGGCTGTTTCGGCAGCAGTGCGCCAACTGCTTTGGCGCGTCCGGCGGCATCCCGGTACGCTGATGCGGACCGCTTGGTCGTCGGGAGGCTTCGCCTAGTCCGGTCTATGGCGCCGCACTGCTAATGCGGTTTGGGTTTACCGCCCATCCGGGGTTCAAATCCCCGAGCCTCCGCTCGCTGAACAGCAGCCCTCCGGTGGATCTTCTACCGGAGGGCTGCTGCTTTCGGTTTCGGGACCCTTGCGCGCACATCAGCGCCTGACCGCAGCCGTTCACCGCACCTCGCGCGCCCTCGCCCGGCGGCGGCTGCTCGGGCTGGATGGCACCTCGGCGCTTGTGCGTGAAGGTCTGCGCCTGGTTCACAAGCGGGCTCGTGAGCTGGCCATGGCTAAGGAGTACGACAGGTTCTACGGTGGCGAGCCAGCCCCCGTGCCGGAAGGTGTGGCTGCGATTTGGAACGAGTAGCCGGTGGACCCCATGAGGGGAGAGGTCTGGGACGCCCAGTTTCCCGACGCATGTGCGCTTGGATCACGAAGCCGGACTCTCCGGCCACGACGTGAGGCACGTGAACGTGACTGATCTGCACACGCTCCCCAAGGGGAAGCTGCGAAAACAGCGGGGGAGGCTCAGCCTTGCTGAGCTGGGCAAGGTCGAGGGCGCCATCCGGGCCTACCTAGGCTTGTAGGTCGATCGTATTCCTATATTGGAATACGATCTCGTCATGGCCAGGCTGATCTACATGTCCATCATGTCGCTCGACGGCTCGCGGCCTGCGCCATCCGGGCGGGCCTGGTCGACGACTACCACCTGGTCATCTCGCCGATCGTGCTGGGCAGCGGCAAGGCGTCCCTCCCCCCGGGATGCCCGCCTGCCCCTCGAGCTGGTGGGCAAACGCCGTTTCGGCAGCGGCGTGGTCCACCTGCACTACCGGGACGCCAGCCGCAGCTGAGGGCTACTGGCGCCTGCGGTCCGTGGCGCTGGACACGTTCGCGATGATCGCGGCGAACGGCGGGATGGCCAGGGCCACGATCGAGATGATGATCGCCGCCAGCACCGAATAGCGGTCCACGACCGCCCAGGACAGGATGAACAAGCCGATGCAGATCGACATGAGGACGAAGTAACGCCGCCGATCGATCCGGGACGGCTGCGGCCCGGCCGCCCCGCCCCGGCCGCCCGGCTCCGGCTCCTGCCCGATCCCTGCCACGATGATTCCAGTATGACTAAGGCCCTGGTGCGGAGTACACGTGGTGCAGGGCATGGACGGGGCCGTCGCCCGCGCCAAGCTGGGTGAGCCCGTGGGTCGCTGCGTCCCCGGCCACGGCGGCGGCCTGCCGCGCCGCGTCGGGCAGCGCCCCGGCACTGACCGCTGTTCCCCTGACCGTGCCGGCACGTTGACGACCGGGCCGGCGCGATCAGCTCTAACGGTTTGTCCGGTCCAGTGGCGTCCGATCGACTGAGTTCGCGGGGGCGTCACGGCGTGGCATCACGCTGCCCGGGTCCCCGACGTGAATGCCCCCGCGGACGTCCCCTGCCCGGTGGTCGATCTGGTGGTGCCTGAACGATCCACGGCGCCCTGTCACGGAGATCCAGAGGATCATCGCCATCGCCCCGACCAGGACCACGGCCATGATGACGATGATGCCGCCCGCTGAAGTACCAGTCACTCTGGTTCACCTCCAGCTTGCGCCTCTACCCTCTATGAACAACTAATGCATGGATTTTGAGTGAGCCGCGCCACAGCCTGAGGGTGCTCCTGGCGCCAGCCCGAGGGTGCACCTGACCCTGGGCATCGGCGGGTCCGGGGCGTCTTCGCCCCGTCGCTGTTCCTGGGAGTCTCCTCGGGCATGGTGTTCGGCGAGATCGCTGTGGGATCGACATCGACCGGCTGAAGCCCGTCCCGGGCCCTGCGGTACCGCTGGGCCGCTCGGTGCCATAACCTGTCCCGGGCTGGGCCCGGGAGACCGCAACAACGTGCTCGCCCCGCAGCCTGGCCGGCGTGATCAGCCTGGCCCAACCTGACCTGCGCAGGCGTGCACCTCAGGGGCCCGGTGGGCGTCTGTTATGCGTCACCTCTGATGCGTCACCTCTGAGAGGAAGCGCACGAATGCGATTTCAGGCGATGGGTATCGTCCCGGCCGCGGTTGCCGCCGGGCTGGCATTAGCAGCCTGCTCAGCCGCGAGTCCTGGCAGTTCCGCCGGCCCGTCCGCGCCGGCCCGCAGCCCGGCGCCCGGTGCGCACGCCGCGGCGCCCGTGGAACCGGCGACGGTCGCGGCGGTGCGCGCGGACGCCGATGACTACCTCACGCTCTACACCGCGGGCCAGTTCGCGATCATCTACCAGATGCTGAGCGCCAACGCCCGGCAGGCCATCAACGAGCAGGCCTGGGTGGCGGTGCACCGGGGCTGCCCGGGCGCGACGGGCGGGATGATCTACAAGATCCGCCGCGTCGCCATAACCGGCAAGACCGCGATGGTGACGGTGGCCCTGACCGGCGAGGCCGCGAAGCCGGAGAGCGCGACCGAGACCCTGGTCTACGCCGACGGGCACTGGGGATTCTCGCCCGGGGACCTCGGGCTGTACCGGCACGGGAGCGTGTCCGCGGATGTGGCCGCGGCCAAGGCTGCGGGCGGCTGCGCGAGCTGACCGGCTCAGGCGGTGGCGTCGGGGGCCGGTGCGCTGGACGCCGGCTCCAGGCGGGCCAGGATCTCCAGTGCCTCGTCGCGCTCCGGCCCGGCCAGGCTGGGTAGCACCGTGTCGCGGAAGATCCGGGGCAGCACGCTCTCCCGGAAGGTGACGGGGGAGGGACGGTAGTCTCCGGCCGCCCCGTCTCCGGCCGCCCCGTCTCCGGCCCCTGGGCCCAGCACTTCGCGGGCCGGGCAGCCAGCGAAGTGCGCGAGCACCGCCTCGTTGAACGCCTCCGGTACCTGGCCGGCCGACCCGGCCACGATCGTAGTCAGCCTGCGCACGTCCGCCCGGGGCCCGGCGGCGGCGCCGGGGGCCTCATCGGCGGTGACGGTCCACGCCCACAGCTCGTGCGGGGTGGCCGCGTCGCAGCGCGCGGTCTGGTCCCCGTCGAACGGCATCCCGTCCCAGGTGAGGTACTGGCCGGAGGCGTGGCTGGCCACCGGGTCAATGGTCAGCAGGACGTTGACCACCCCGGCCTCCATGGACTCGGGTTCCGTCGTCACGTCTACCTCCCTGGCACCGCGTGCTGTCTTGTGGACGTTACCGGCAGCCAGAGAGCACCCGTGCCCGGCTGGTACGCGTTTTCACAGCGGCGGCCGTGCCAAGCTAGGTAACAGCCGGGCCGGCAGGCCCGATGGTAGGACGGAGGTCAGGCCTCCGGATAGGTGAAGTGCGGTCAGGAGGTAGCCATGCGTTCCGGCGGCCGGGAGTTCCTGCGTCTGTGCGGGGTGGCGATCGTCGTGGGCGGCCTGGCCGCGGCGCTGACCCTGCTGTTCATCCCGCTCAGCCTGCAGCGGACCTCATCCGGCCAGGCGGCGGGGTTCTGCGGCCCGGGCCTCACCTCCGACAACGCCGTCCAGGTCCGGCTCGACCCGGCCATAGTCAACACGGGCGGCAGCCCCGGGCAAGCGGGAACCGCGGCGCAGCAGCAGCTGCTCGAGCAGTTCTGCTCGCACGAGGCGGACAACCAGCTGATCGAATCGGCCGTGCTCGCGGTGCTGGCGCTCCTCATCGGGCTGCCGATGATCGCGGCCCGTGGCCGTCAGGATGGCACGCCGCTGCCGCCGGGCGCCGCGCCGCCGTCGCTGAGCAGCTCGGGCACCCCAGGCAGCACCGTCTGGAAATAGGACCGGGCGGCGGCGGTCGTCCCGACGTCGAACCCAGCTTCCTCCGACATATACCAGCGGTGCTCAAGGATCTCGTGGAAGATCTCGGCGGGGGGCAGGCGGCGGCGCAGGTCCTCCGGTATCGCGGCCACCACCGGATCATAGACGTCGCCCAGCCACTGGCTGGCCGCCACGATCTCGGGTACCGGACGGCCCCGCTTCTGCTCCAGGTAGGCGCGGAAGCTAGCGATGTCGTTGAGCAGCCGGCGGGCCTGGTTCTCCTCCACGACGAGACCGGTGCGCAGGAACAGCTGGCGCGCGTGATGCCCGGACTCCGAGACCTTGGTCCGAAGCCGGAGCCGGTTACCGTCCGGCACGCTGATCAGCTCCACCTCGTCGGCGTCGAAACCGAGCTCGTTGAGCCGGCGCAGCCGCTGCGCGATCCGGTACCGCTGGTCGTCAGGGCGCAGCAGCTCCTCACGAGTCAGCTCATCCCACAGCCGCTCGTACCGCCGGGGCAGCTCGGCGGCAATCTCCAGCGGCTCCAGTTCCGGGCTGAGCAGCTCGCCCGCCTGCAGGTCGAGGAGCTCGCCGTAGACCCGTTCTTCCGCGAGGTCCACGTCGTAATGACGCTGCCCCGCGGTCAGCGACGGATGGCGCTCGCTCGTCTCCGCGTCGACCAGGTATGCCTCCAGCGTGCCGGCGTCGTAGCGGAACAAGGTGTTGGACAGCGAGCAGTCACCCCAGAAGAAGCCCGACAGGTGCAGCCGCACCAGGAGCTCGACCAGGGCGTCGAGCAGCCGGTCCGTCGGCTGGCCGCCCCGCGGGCTGGAGAAGACGGCCCGGTAGGTGGTGGAGTAGTCCAGGAACCGGGTGACCAGGATCGCGTCGAGATCCGGCCCGCGGTCCACCACGATGCCCACCACATGCACCGCGGGCACGTTGAGCTCGGCGAGCTCGCGCAGCAGCCGGTATTCGCGCCGGGCCAGGTTCTCGTTGATCGACTTGAGTGCGTACAGCTCGCCGTCGTCGGCGACGAAGCGGACGATGTGCCGGGAGATGCCGCGCTGCCGGATCTCGACCAGCCGCGGGTCTTGCCAGTCCTCGAGCGGTTCCGTCCACGGCAGGCTCAGCAGACCGGCCGCTTCCTCGGTGGGCGGGCTGAACACGAAGCGCACGGCCTATCGCCTCCTAGCCCCTGTGAGCTGGCACTATCCATCCCATTTGCGGACCGGATGCGCCGCTGCCGCACGGTTCGCCGAGTTTAGCCCGTAAACCTCCTGCCAAGCGCGTGCGGCTTTGGCGTGCAGCAGCTTGGATGACCTAAGCGACAAAAGTGAAAGTAGCGCTAGTGTGGACGCCTCGTTCTCCACCAGGATTCTCCTGCATGGAGGAGCAGCCCGATGATGGGTCCTCCCCGAGCATCCCGCTGGGATCGGTGCCATAAGGAGTGACCTGCATGCGCATGACCGTCATCGGGACCGGGTATCTGGGGGCCGTGCACGCCGCCTGCATGGCGGATCTCGGGCACGAGGTCCTCGGCGTGGACTCCGACGCCCGGAAGATCGCTGCGCTCCAGGATGGCCGGGCGCCCTTCTTCGAGCCTGGGCTCGAGGAGATCCTGGTCCGGGCGGTGGCGTCCGGGAAGCTCCGCTTCAGCACCTCGCTGCGGGAGGCCGCGGAGTTCGGCGACGTCCACTTCATCTGCGTCGGGACGCCCCAGCTGCCGGCCGGGACGGGCGCGGACCTGAGCCATATCGAGGCGGTAGTGGACGGGCTGGCCCCGCACCTGACGCGGGACTGCCTAGTGATCGGCAAGTCCACGGTGCCGGTCGGCACCGCGGCCCGGCTAGCCGCCCGGATCGCCGGGCTCGCCCCGGTGGGCGCCGCGGCGGGACTGGCCTGGAACCCGGAATTCCTCCGCGAGGGCTTCGCGGTCCGGGACACTCTGCGGCCGGACCGGATCGTGGTGGGCGTGACGTCGGAGGCTGCCGATGTCACGCTGCGCGCGGTGTACGCCAGCGTGCTGGAGCTGGGCACGCCGTACATCGTCACGGACCTCGCCACCGCGGAACTCGTCAAGGTCGCGGCGAACGCGTTCCTGGCCACCAAGATCTCCTTCATCAACGCCGTCGCGAACGTGTGTGATGCTGCGGGCGCGGACGTGATGACCCTCGCGGACGCGCTCGGCCACGACACCCGCATCGGGCGCCGCTTCCTGTCCGCCGGGCTCGGCTTCGGCGGCGGCTGCCTGTCCAAGGACATCCGGGCCTTCATGGCCCGCGCCGACGAGCTGGGCGTGGGTGACTCCCTCCAGTTCCTGCGCGAGGTGGACCAGATCAACACCGGCCGCCGGGCACTGGCTGTCGAGGTGGCGCGCGAGCTCGCCGGCGGGTCGTTCACCGGCCGGAACGTGGCCGTGCTTGGGGCCGCCTTCAAGCCCGGCACCGACGACGTGCGGGACTCGCCCGCCCTGAACGTCGCCCGGATGATCCAGTCCGAGGGCGCGGTGGTACGGGTGCACGATCCCCGGGCTACCTACAACGCACGCCAGGCCTGGCCGGCTCTGGACTACGTGGAAGAAGCGGTCAAGGCCTGCGAGGCAGCAGACGTGGTGCTGCACCTCACCGAATGGGCTGAGTACCGCGAGCTCGACCCGCTCGAGCTGGCCTCGGTGGTCCGGACTCCGTGCCTGCTCGACGGGCGCAACGTGCTCCCCCTTAGCCAGTGGCGGGCTGCCGGCTGGACCGTGCGGTCCCTTGGCGGCGCCGCCCGGTAACCGGGATGGCGGATGTGGCCGGCGCGGGTCGGCAGCTCCGGCTAGGGCCTGCCCTCGATCGTGGCGCGCAACGGCGCCAGGCCGATCAGCGCGAACCGGCGGCCGAGGCCATCCGAACTTCCTCGGGACGGGAGCGGAACCACTCGACCGTGCGGCAGACGCCGTCCTCCACGCGGATCTCCGGCCGCCAGCCCAGCACCTGGCTGGCCCGGGTGATGACCGGGCAGCGGCGGGTCGGGTCGTCAACCGGCAGCGGCAGGTGCTCCACCGGGGAGGCCGAGCCGGTCAGCCGGAGCACCAATTGCGCGAAGTCAGCCACGGTGAACTCCTCCGGGTTCCCGAGGTTCACCGGGCCGTTCTCGGCGCAGTCGATCATGCCCACGATGCCGCGGATCAGGTCATCGACATAGCAGAAACTGCGGGTCTGGCTGCCGTCGCCATAAATAGTCAGCGGGTCGCCGTTCAGGGCCTGGGTGATGAAGTTCGTGACAATGCGCCCGTCCCGCGCGTTCATCCGGGGGCCATACGTATTGAAGATGCGGATTATGCCGGCATTTACGCCGTGCGTATCCCGGTAGGCGCGGGTCAGGGCCTCGGCGAATCTCTTGGCCTCGTCGTAAACACTTCTCGGGCCGACCGGGTTGACGTTGCCCCAGTAGTCCTCGGACTGCGGATGCACGGCCGGGTCCCCGTAGACCTCGCTGGTGGAGGCGAGGACGAAACGCGCGCCGTGCCGGTGGGCCAGGCGCAGGCCGTTCTCCGTCCCGCGACTGCCCGCGGCCAGGGTCTCGAGGGGAAGGCGCAGATACTCCGGCGGGGAAGCCGGGCTGGCGAGATGGGCCACCGCGTCGACCGGGCCGGCCACGTCGAGAGCGGAACTGACGTCGGCCTCCACGAACGTGAACTCGGGCCTGCCCATCAAGTGCGCGACGTTATCCGGGCGCCCGGTGGCCAGGTTGTCGACGCATACGACGCTGTCACCCCGGGCGATAATCGCATCACACAGATGGGATCCGAGGAAACCGGCGCCACCCGTCACCACGACTCGCATTACTTCTCCTATCGGGGATATTGGCCGGGGCTCCGCCCATTGCCACAGCCTGCCCGGGATCACGCGGCGGCAATCTGCGCCAAGGTGATCCGCAGGTAAATCCGCGCAGGCAAGGCGAGCGTGAATTCTGTTACAGAATGTACCAGTGCCCGGCTGGACCCGCGTCGCTTAGGGCCCTTAGGGCCGTCTTGACCAGCACGGCGCGGCCGGGCTGGCGGGCCGCTCACTCCGGCGCGGGCGGCACTACGACGATCATCGTCAGGGACACCGCCCCGGTTCCGTCGTTCCGGTAGGCGTGCGGGACGCCGCCGGGGAACCGGGCCGACTGCCCGGCTGTCACCTCGTAGCGCTGCCCGGCCACGGTCAGCGTCAGGGTGCCTTCCTCGACCCAGGCCAGTTCCCGGGTGGCGGGCGTGTGCGCGTCGCCGCCGAACCCCTCGCCCGGCTGGAGCGTCCAGCGCCACAGTTCGGCGGCCCAGGGCGGATCCGTGGCCGCGATGATCGTGCCCGTTCCCCCGGACGGGCCCCGCCAGAGCACCCGCGCCTGATCGGGAGCGCTGATCCGCACGCTGGACTCGCCGGTGACCTCCACCAGCCTCGTTATTGGCACGCCGAACGCGTCGGCGACCCGGGCCAGGGTGCCCAGGTTCGGGTTGCCACGCCCCTGTTCCAGGGAGACCAGGACTCCTTTGCTCACCCCGGACCGGGCGGCCAGTTGGTCCAGTGACCAGCCCCGTTCGGCCCGCAGCGCTTGGAGGGTCCGGGCCAGCGCGGCGGGGATGTCGGCAGCAGCCATCGTTTATCCGTTCGCTTCGCGTCGCAGCGGTCGGTACAGTGAACCACATAGTTCACTGTACCGACCGGCCCTCTGATTCGGCCCGCTCGCCCGGGAGCCATTGTGACCATTGTCTTCGCTCTGGCGGCCGCCGCGCTCTACGGCAGCGCCGACTTCCTCGGCGGTGCGGTGTCACGGCGCACCCACGTCCTCTCCGTGCTCGTGGTGTCGGCCCCCGCGGGGGCGGCGGTGCTGCTCGCCGTCGCGCTCGCGGCGGGCGGGCCGGTCGGCACGGCCGGGCTCCCCTGGGCCGCGGCGGCCGGTGCGGCGGGGGGCGCCGGGCTCATCTTGTTCTACGCGGGCCTGGCCGCGGGGCCGATGCGCGTGGTGGCCCCGGTGTCCGCGTTGGTGTCCACCGTGCTCCCGGTCGGCGTGACCATCGCGGCCGGGGAGCGGCCCGGGCCGCTGGTCTACCTCGGTGGCGGCGTGTGCCTGGTGGCCACCGTACTGGTGAGCTCCGAAGGGATCGGCCGTGGTCAGCCCGCGTCCCGGCCGGGTACCCGGGGTTTGCTGCTCGGCGTCGGCGGCGGCCTTGCGTTCGGCCTGTTCTTCCTCTTCCTCCGCTACGCAGGCGCCTCCGGCGTGCTCTGGCCCAGCGCCGTGGCCCGGATCACCGGGGCCTTGGTCGTGACCGGGGCGGTGGCCTGGATGGGCGGCCTGGCCTGGCGTGCGGTCAGCCCGTGGCTGCTGGCGGCGGCGGTCGCGTCCGGGCTGCTCGATGCGGGCGCCAACGTCTGCTACGTGGCCGCCACCCGGGATGGGCTGTTCGGCGTCGCGGTGGTGCTGACCTCCTTGTACCCGGGGGTCACCGTGCTGCTGGCCCGGGTCGTGCTGGGTGAGCGGATACGGCTGCCGCAACTGGCCGGGCTGCTGCTGGCGGTGGCCGGCATCGCGCTCGTCAGCGTGTGACCGCGTGCACGTTCGCGGGGCGCCTGGTTTGCCGGGCGCCTGGTTTGCGGGGCGCCTGGTTTGCGGGCGGCCTGGCCGCGGGCAGACTCGTGCTGCCGGACGCTCCGGTGGACCGTCCGGCAGCACGAACCCCGGGGAAGGGATATATAGCGCTGCTGGCGACTCAGTCGTCGCCGACGTCTCTATTCTCGGCGACGAGGGTCTCGCTTGAGACCGTCTTCCGCCCCTTGCATAGAGGACAGAGGTACGTGGTCTCCTCCCCGTCCTCGTTCTGCTGGATCAGCACGCCCTGGCCGTCGCACTGCGGGCAGGGGATCTTCTCCGCCGGGAAGATCAGGGCGCAGATCTCGAGGTAGAGCTGCTCGGGATAGGGCACATGATCGATGTTGCGCAGGGCCTGGTCCTGGCCCGCCGACTCGAGGATGAACTCCCCGAAGCCCAGCAGCCGGCCGAGCGAGGAGCGCTGGAAGCTCATGTCCGTGACCTTGACCAGCGGCATCATCGCAATCTTGCGGGTGAAGACCCCGCTGGCCTGGAGCATCCGGTCCGATGTCACCACGAAGTAGTCCTCGGACCACTCCCAGGCCTTGAAGGCCAGGTAGAGCAGCAGCGACAAGACGACCAGCACCAGGACGAGGATGCCGTCGTGCGAGTGCCGCAGCAGCGTGGTGCCCAGTACCAGGGCGATGAGCGCGCCGGCCAGCGCGATCGCGATCGGGCCGATGAGCACCGCAGGATGCTTGCGGACCGTGATGACCTGGTGCTCGTGCGGGAGCAGGTACTTGTTGACCGCCGCCGGGCCCGCATTGCGCGGAGCGATCAACCTCATCTGGTCCTCACAGCGAGTTCACGAACGTCGCGAGGGAATTGCCGGCGTTCTTCAGGCCATCTAGCAGGGTATGGATGACATTCGCCGCCCCGGCCGGCTGCGTCAGGAGGTAAAAGGCTAGGAAGATGACGATCGCCCAGGTGATGATCTTCTTCAGCATGATCAGCTCCGCGGTCGTCGGCTGCGTTCAGCCCGTTAGCTTAGTTTAGCCCAGCGTAACTGCTTTACCAAGACTACCGATTGCAGGCAGCCACCGTACCTTGATCCCCCGCTGGGACGAACATCACGCGCCGCCCGGGCCGGAAAATTGGCGGGTTCCCGTCCCGTCGGCCCCGCGTCCCGACGGTGGTAACAATAGGTGTAGATCTCACTGCCTTAGGTAGTGAGATCTCCCCATCGGCCGCCGGTCCCGGACGAGCCTGGGGATTAGCATACGGGCGTGCCGCCGATCTGACACCATTCCTTGCTGGACGACAGCCCTGGTGAGGTGGCGATGACGGATGTGAATGGCGGCAACGTCGCCGTGATCGTCTACCGGGAGGATGACGCCTGGGACACCGAAGTCCTGCCCGTCGCCCTCACCGAGGACCTGCACGGCCTGATCCATGCGCTGCGGCAGCAGCCGAGCCTGGGCGGCACGATTGGGCTGGTCGCGGTCGGGGATGACTTCTTCGTGGCGCTACGGGTGCTCGGCGGCGAGGTCTCAGTGTTCCTGTCCGACCTGACTGCCGCCGTGGACTGGACGCTGGCCCGCCAGGTGCTGGAATACCTCGACATCCCGATCCCCGGCGATGACGACCTGGACCAGGTGCTGCCTGTGGGGGAGATGTCCATCTTCACCGACCTCGGGGTGGACGAGATGGATCTCGGGGCGCTGTCCGGCGACTTGGATCTGTTTCCCGACGAGGCCCTGGCCAGCATCGCCCGCCGGCTCGGCTTCGGCCACGCGCTGGACCGTGCCCTGGACGCCGCCCTCGGCCCATGAAGCAAGCACCATGAAACAAGCACCATGAAGCAAGCACCATGAAGCAAGCACCATGAGGCCCGGGTCCAGGCCGTGACCACCGGGTACGCGGCAGGCTTCGGCCCCGCGATGCGCGCGGCGCTCGCGGAGGCGTCGGCGGCCCTGGCCGGGCAGCCTCCCGAGGTCCCAGTCGGCGCGGTGGTCCTGGACGCCGCAGGAACGATCACCGGCCGGGGTCACAACCGCCGCGAGGCCGACGCCGACCCCACGGCCCACGCCGAGATCATGGCGATCCGCGCGGCGGCCGCCGTGGCCGGTGACTGGCGGCTGACGGGCTGCACCCTGGTCGTCACCCTGGAACCGTGCACCATGTGCGCGGGAGCGATCCGCGCGGCGCGGATAGCCCGGCTCGTCTACGGCGCGCCCGACCCGCGGGCGGGTGCGGCCGGCTCGCTGTGGGACGTGCTCCGCGACCGCCGGCTGGACCATCAGGCCGAGGTCATCCCCGCTGTGCTGGAGGACGAGTGCTCCCGCCTGCTCCGCGAGTTCTTCGCCGGCCGCAGGCACACCGGCGACTGACGCGCCGCAGCCACTGTCTTCGGCCGGGAGGCCGGCGGCCGTGACGTCAGGTAGGCTCGGCGGCGGTGGAGTCGCCTAGTGGCCGAGGGCGCACGCCTCGAAAGCGTGTGAGGGGGCAACCCCTCCGTGGGTTCAAATCCCACCTCCACCGCCCATATGGATCGCCAAGGCCCGCCTCCGAGCGCTGCGGCGTTCCCCGTCCGAGCGCCGCCGGCATGACCCGTGGTCGGCGGTCCGCCCACGCCGAGGGGATGGAGTGCTAGAGCCGCAAAGCACCGCGCTGTTCATCCTCTTGATCGTGGTGTTCTGCGCCCTGGTCTGCTGGATGGCTCTGGCCCGGCAGATGGTGTTCCGCGTGTTCGCGGCCTGCCTGGCCTTCATCCCCGCGATGCTGTTCGGGGTGGCCGCAGTCAACAAGTACTACGACTACTACCAGACCTGGGGCGCGGTCGCCTCGGACCTGGGCGGCCAGAGTGGCAACCAGGTGACGTCGGCGACCAACGTCAACCACGCGTCGGCCAAACAGGTCAGCGCGATCCTGGGCCGCCGCGTGAACCTCCGGGCCGCCGCCGCGAACGGGCAGACGCTCCGGCTCACCGTGACGGGGAAATCCAGCCACCTGCGGCGCACCGTGTTCGTCTACCTCCCGCCGCAGTACTTCCGTGCCGCGTTCCGCGGCTATCGGTTCCCGGTCATCGAGCTGTTCCCCGGGTTCCCGGGCAGTCCGGCGGACTGGATCAACGTGATGGGCATCACCGCGGCATACAGCACGCTGCTGGCCGACGGTGCCCCGGTGAAGCCTGCGGTGCTGGTCATGCCGGACGCCAACGGCGGCACCCGGATCTCGCTGCAGTGCCTGAACGTGCGGCATGGGCCCCAGGACGCCACCTACCTGGTCCGGGACCTGCCGGAGTACCTGCCGCACATCCTGCGGGTCCAGCCGCAGGGGCCAGCCTGGGGCCTCGCGGGCTACTCCGAGGGCGGGTACTGCACCGCCAACCTGGCCCTGGTGTACCGGCTGCGCTACGGCGCGGCTGGCGTGATGAGCGGCTACTTCACCCCGAGCGATGACCAGCTGGGCAACCCGGTGCACACCGTCAACCCGTTCGGCTCCGACCTGCACGCGCGCCGGACCGACACGCCCCGGCTGCGGATCACCCGGCTCCCAGTGAGCGCCAGGATCCCCAAGTTCTGGCTCGGCGTCGGCGGCAAAGACAGTTCCGGGCTCCGCGCGGCCCGGCAGTTCCAGCGGCTGGTCCTGGCGCGGCAGCCCGGCGTCCAGCTGATCGTGGTGCCAGGTGGCGGGCACACCATGGCCACCTGGCGGGCCCTGGTGCCCTCGCTGCTGGAGTGGATGACCCCGTTGCTGACCGCGAACGCGGAGCACCCCGCCCCGGTCAAGCAGGCCGGCAAGCCCCACGCCGCACGCAAGCACCATCACCGGGCCAAGATCAGCCAGGCGGCGCGCGGGTCAGTCCGTAATGCTGCGACCCCGCCTGCGTGAGTGCCGCGGCTGGTGCACCCCGGCGTCCAGATCGAGCACCCGGGCGTGCAGCACGGACCGCTGGTGCAGGGCCGCGCCGAGCGCGCGGTGCAGGCCGTCCTCCAGGTAGAGTTCGCCGCGCCAGTGGATGACATGCGGGAAGAGGTCCCCGTAAAACGTCGAATCCTTGGCCAGCAGCAGCCGGAGGTCCAGCACCGCCTTCGTGGTGATCAGCTGGTCCAGCCGGACCGGGCGGGGTGGCACCTCCGCCCACTCCCGCGTGCTCCGGGCATGGTCGGGATAGGGCCTTCCTTCCCCGACCTGCTTGAAGATCACGGCATGAGTCTAGTTGAGCGCAGAGCGACAGGGGGATGTTGCTTCGATCGATGGCTCGTGCATCTGGCATGCACCTTGGTGATGTGCGCGGCGGTCTTCGTTATCTGCCTTGGATTTCCGGGTCCGGGGCGGGAGGCCGGCTTGTGGGCTCAGCCGGGCCGGCGCGGCGAGGAGGTGCGCATCGCGGCTTCGATCTCGGCCGGGGTCAGGGCCGGCTCGGGCAGCGCAGTCGTGCCGGCCCGCGCCGGGCGCAGGCCGTCCAGGAGGAGAGCCAGGTAGCGGCGCCAGACTTGCGGGCGCGCGTTCCGGGCGTACTCGGCCACCGCGGCGAGCATGAACTCGATGAGCGGCACGTCTGTGGGGCACAGGTCGGCGCGCACCACGCCGGCGGCCTGGGCCCGGGTGACCAGCCCGGTGACCACGGGCTGCAGCCGGGCCCGGGCCTCGCCCACCCGGTCGCGCCCGTAAGTGGCGAACATGAACAGCTGCCGGAGGCCGCGGTCGGCGGCCAGCAGCGCGCTGGCCTGCTCCAGGAACGAGACCAGGCTGCCCCACTCGTCCGGGTCGGCCAGCGCGCCCTCGGCCAGCGCCACCAGCTCGTCGAGGCGCTCGGTGAACAGCGCGTCGGTCAGGGCCTCCTTATCGGGAAAGCGCCGGTACACGGTGCCCACGCCGACCCCGGCGCGCCGGGCCACGTCGTCCAGGGTCGCCTGCAGCCCGTGCTCGGTGAAGATCTCGGCCGCCGCCCGCAGGATCCGCTGCCGGTTCAGCTCGGCGTCCCGGCGCAGGGGCCGCGCCGGGACGCACTCGGGCACTGGCGTCGGGACGCACTCGGGCACTGGCGTCGGGGTCATGCCCGTCACTGTACCCCTAACCGGAGGGCCCGCCTCCGCTTCGTGCTAGGGTCGGCTGTGAAGCGGAGAAGATGCCTCCAGATTGGCCTGTGCGATGTCAGCTGCGAACCCGCCCGCCAGTCCTGCCGCCGTCCCGGCCGGCGCTGACCAGCCGGACCCGAGACGGTGGTACATCCTCGCGGTCATCGCGCTGGCCCAGCTGATGGTGGTCCTCGACGCCACGATCGTGAACATCGCGCTGCCTTCGGCGCAGCGCTCGCTGCATTTCACCAACGTGGACCGGCAGTGGGTCGTGACCGCCTATGCGCTCGCGTTTGGCAGCCTGCTGCTGCTCGGCGGCCGGGTCTCCTCGCTGCTGGGCCGCAAGGTCACCTTCATCGGCGGGCTCATCGGCTTTGCGGCCGCGTCGGCGATCGGCGGCGCTGCGACGAGCTTCGGCATGCTGGTCGGGGCGCGAGCGCTGCAGGGGGCGTTCGGTGCCTTCATGGCCCCCGCGGCGCTGTCCCTGCTGACCACCACCTTCAGCGGCTCGAAGGACCGCGGCAAGGCATTTGGCATCTTCGGGGCCATCGCCGGCGCTGGTGGCGCGCTCGGGCTGCTGCTGGGCGGCGTGCTGACCGAGTACCTGTCCTGGCGCTGGTGCCTGTACGTGAACGTGTTCTTCGCGGTGGCGGCGGTCATCGGGGGCGCCATCCTGCTGCGCCGCCACCCGCGGGGGCAGCGGCCCAGGCTGGACGTGCCCGGGGCGCTGTTCGTCTCGGCCGGGATGTTCTGCATCGTCTACGGCTTCTCGAACGCCGCGATTCACAGCTGGCACAGCCCCTCGACGTGGGGATTCCTGGTCGCAGGCGTGGTCTTGCTCGCGGTGTTCGCCTGGTGGGAGACTCGTGCGCCGGAGCCGCTGCTGCCCCTGCGGATCGTGCTGGACCGCAACCGGGGCGGCGCGTACCTGTCGATCCTCATCGCGGGCAGTGGCATGTTCGGGATCTTCCTGTTCGTGACCTACTACCTGCAGCAGACCCTGGGCTTCTCCCCGGTGACGACCGGCGTGGCCTTCCTGCCCATGGTCGCCATGATCATGATCTTCTCCAACCTGTCCAACATCGTGCTGATGCCGCGCGTCGGTCCTAAGCCGCTGGTCGCGGTGGGCATGGTCCTCGCAGCGGTCGGCATGGCCCTGCTGACCCGGATCGGCCCGCACTCCACCTATGCTGCCGACCTGCTGCCGGCTCTGCTCGTGGACGGCGCGGGCCTGGGCATGGTGATCGCGCCATCGATCAACACCGGTACCTTCGGGGTCGCGCCCCAGGACGCGGGGGTGGCCTCGGCCAGTGTCAACACCGGCCAGCAACTCGGAGGCTCCATCGGCACCTCGCTGCTCAACACGCTGGCCGCCAGCGCCACCGCGTCCTACCTGGTCACCCACCTCAGCCCGCGCACCCTGGTCGGCGGGAAGCCGGCCTCATCCCTGGTCACGCAGGCGTTGGTGCACGGGTACACCACGGCGTTCTGGTGGGCGTGCGGGATCTTTGTCTTCGGTGCCGTCGTGGCCGGCGTGCTGTTCCGCTGGGGGCCGCTGTCCCGCCAGGGTCTGGCGGTCCCGGCCTCCGCGGCGGGTACCGCGGCCCAGGGGATTCCGGCGGATCAGCCCGGCGTGGTCCCCGGATGATCAGCGGGGCCTGCACCCGGCTTAGCGTCCCGGGTGGCCGCGCTCTGGGCTAGCCGCGCCGTGGCTGGCAGGGTCCCAGCTAGCGGGGTCCAGGCTAGCGGGGTCCTGTCTGGCGGGGTCCTGTCTGGCGGGGTCCTGTCTGGCGGGGCCTGGCTAGCAGCGGCCGGCGTAGGCGCCGCTGGTGTATGTGGTCCAGGGGGACCAGTTGGTGCCGTCGGCGGACATGATGACCGCGGCGCGGGCGTTGCCGTAAGGGTCGTACGTGGAGAGCGCGCCGTTGACCGGGTTGATCTGCCAGTAGCCGCGCTCGCCCACGGTCCCGGTGGCGAACTCGTCGCCTCCGGACTCGGCCATCGCGATGGACGCCGCGGTCACCTCGACCGCGGGGGATCCGCCCGCCTCGACCCACAGAGCTTCCAGGCCGCTGCAGCCCAGGGTGCCGGACAGGTTCGTGGTGGTCGCCGCAGAGGCCTGGCTGCCGGCCGCGCCACCGGCCGGCGAGGCGTGCCGCGGGGCGTAGGCCGTCGTGTGCGTGCTGCCCTCGGAGGCCGACGACTGGGCCGGCACGGCCGCCGGAGCGGGCAGGTGCCGCGGCAGGCGGAGTTCCTCACCGACGTAGATCACGTTCGGGTCGCTGATCTTCGACTCATTGGCCGCGTACAGCGAGCGCCAGTCGGCGTCTTTGCCGTAGAAGCGCTCGGTGATCCCGGACAGCGTGTTCCCGGCCTCCACCGTGTACATGCGGCCGATCGCCGTGCGGGCGCTGGCCGCCCGGGTCTGGGCTGCGCCCGCCGGGAGGGCAGCGGCATCGAGGTGCGCGTGGACCACATGCGGGGCCGTGGCGGCGGGTGAGGCCGCGACCGCGCCACCGATGTGCGGAGCCGTAGTGGCGAGCGTGCCCACTACCACAACGGCGGGGGCAGCCTTTCCTGCCGTCTGGGCGACCTTTTCCACCTGCGAAGGGGTCGTGTGCTGACCGGTGCGCCTGATCTTCCGTTTCCTGCGATGCCTAGGTATCGCGTTCACAAGGCTCCTCATGCCGGAATTCGCCCGGTTACTTGGCCAAATATGCCTTTCGACGGGCCCGATAGTCGCTGTTCCTGAGGCATGTTGCCAGGCCGCCGGGGGCGCGCGCAGTCAAACCGTGCACTGAGCGCAGCGGGTCGACCCGATGCATAAAACGGTACGAAACACGCGCACCATAAGCAGTCGCCCTCACCAATGGCCCGGGCTGCCACGGCCGGGCCCGGCCAGGCTGGTGGTCCCATCAGACACAATGGGCCCTGATGGAACCCGCCGGCCAGCCCACCGCCACGACCAGGTCATCCTTGGTGTCGGCCCGGCTGATCTTGCGGCCGGTGCCGGGGGACGCGATACGCGCGATCACGGCCGGGAACCGGCTGGATGACTGGGCCGACGACTATCCGAGCGACGGCGACGTCGTGATCGCCGGGCTGCTGCAGGGCGCGGACCAGGCTGTAGGGCTTGAGGCGGGGCAGGCCGCGGCGGGATCGGTGGCGGCGGGGCCGGTGGCGGCGGGGCCGGTGGCGGCGGGGCCGGCCGCGGCGGGGACTGCTGACGAAGACTGGGGCCACCGGCAGGTGGTCGAGCGGGCCAGCGGCCTGGTGGTTGGGGGGATCGGGTTCTTCGGGCCGCCGCACGGCGCCGAGGTGGAGATTGGTTATGGCATTGTGCCCTCCCGGCAAGGGCGCGGCTACGCCACCGAGGCTCTCCAGACGATGATCACGATGGCGTGGGCGGATTCGCGGGTGAGGAGCGTGGTGGCGGGCACCGACCCGGGGAACGTCGCGTCCCAGCGCGTGCTGGAGAAAGCCGGCTTCCGCCGGATCAGCGCGGCCGGCGAGTTCCGCTACCAGCTCACCCGCCGCGCCTAGTTTCCGTTGTCGGCCGGGTCCGTCCGCCCGGCCCGGCCGGGGTCCGTCCGCCCGGCCCGGCC
>Ga0187863_10000640_pt1 | contig 29573 bp, 23 predicted proteins | sample June2016WEW_11_1_FD_132975 | JGI IMG/M metagenome (GOLD analysis project Ga0187863, IMG submission 132975) | Peatland microbial communities from SPRUCE experiment site at the Marcell Experimental Forest, Minnesota, USA - June2016WEW_11_10 | ecosystem: Environmental > Terrestrial > Soil >...
GAAGTCGACTGCGACTGCAGCTTGCTCAAGTTCGCCACCACCGGCTTAGCCGCCAGCGCAAACCCCGCCCGCCAGCCCGTCATCGCATAAGTCTTCGATAGTGACCCCAGAATGACAATGTGCCCCTTGGCCCAGGTAAACGATCCCCCGCTCACCGGCTTGCCGGCATAATTCAGATACACATAACACTCGTCCAGCAGCAGATAAATCCCGCGATCGTGCGCCAGGTGCACAATCCGCTCCAGATCCTCGGCGCTCACCACCGACCCCGCCGGATTCGACGGCGAATTCAGAATAATCGCCTTGGTCTTCGGCGTAATCGCTTTCTCAATCGCGTCCGCGGTAATGCGGAAGCTCTCTGCCTCGCTCGTCTCGAGGTAAACCACCTTCCCGCCCGCATACTGAATAATGTCTTTGAAGCTCACCCAGTAAGGCACAGGCAGAATCACCTCGTCCCCGTGGTCCACCAGGATCTGCAGCGTATTAAACAGCGCCAGCTTCCCTCCGGCGGTAAAGATCGCCTCGTCCACCGCGTAGTCTGACCCGAAGTCGCATGCGTGCCGCTCCACAATCGCCTTCCGCAGCTCCGGAATCCCCGGAACCACCGTATAGCGCGTAAAGTTGGCCTCAACAGCGGCAATCGCCGCATCCTTGATGTGCCGCGGAGTAGGAAAATGCGGCTCGCCGGCCCCAAAATCCACCAGGTTAACGCCCTGCGCGCGCAGTTTAGCGGCCTCGGCAGCCACAGCCATGGTTGCAGAAACCTCGATCCGGCCAATCCGGTCGGCAAAAACTTGAGAAGAAGTAGAAACTGTCATAGCACCTCTATCTTTACAGATTTCCCCCCAATGACCAAATGTGGCCTTCATTTGCAGTCGCAAATAGGAGATTCCAGAGGGAGAAAGGGGCTTATCGGAGGGAGCAGGGGGCTTCAGCCCCCTGAAAGAGAGCGATTTTGCGTGAGCCTTTAGGCTCGGGCCTTAGCCACATTTTTCTGCGGTTGTCCGTTCGTCACCTCTCGCTCAACCGTTTTCTGCGCCACCAACTTGGGGGATGAGTTTTGTCAAAAAAAACGGCTTTTAGAGAGACTAATCCAAGCACATCTGCTTATCTCTAGTCTGAATGAGCAAGGTAGCCAAGCGTATTCTAATGAGAAGAAGATGCTTCAAGGCCATTATAGCGGAGGGGTTGTGCAAGCTACTCTCTTCTTCGACAAATCCTTCATCGAAATGCTGAACCTGGATGAACTATTTGAATTGACAGTTTTCTTCGACCTCGTCAGTACGCCAATCCTTCGCAAAGAAATCCTTGCTGACTTACAGAAGAAATCTACTGATGAGCGTAATGCGCTTTTCGTGATGAAGAGCCTTTGCTCGAAAATGTCTCGTTCCGGGATCGAGCCGATGGAATATCGCAGTGCAGCTCTATATGAGCTCGACACCGGTAAGGCGATTCCGATGCATGGCGCGATGCTCATTGACGCGACTGCGCCGTACGTTCGGATCGGGAAGGATGGCGGGGTTCACATAGATGGAAGGGAACTGCAATGGGATTGGCGACGATGGGCGGAAGGGATCTTCACCGAAGAGGAGTTGAAATTAGCGGCGGATCACCGCCGTACGGTCGATGATTACGATCCCGACGCTCTCTGTAAGCAATGGAGGTCGAACGGAGCGAAGTGGTTCGGAGATTGCAAGACGATCAAACAAATCACTGCGAAGATCGATAACCTGATTGAGGACGCGGCTTTGCCAGCCCAGGAGTTAATTTTGAATCTCACATCTGGTTGGTTCTGTGCGACCGACGCTTTCAAGCAACGCCTATTAAACTTGCTGCGCTCAGGCCGTATGGGCCGAGTGAGGGATTACGCTCCCTTTGCGATCTCCGTGGTACGGCTTTCACTCGTCTATCAATTCAGCTTGGTTAGGGGAATCATCGGTCCGAGGCGCAGCGATATTTGTGACTTAGAGTATTTGTATTACGCGCCTTTCTGTCGATTTTTCGTTTCTGGAGACCGCCTTCATAGAGCCCTTTGGGTGGCCACAACGACCAAGGCAATGTTCTGCAACGGAGCAGAAGTGAAAGCAGACTTGAAACGAAGGGCAGAGTTGCGCAAAGAGGCTCCTGACAAGGTTGCCGGACCTGAACCGATTCCATTGGAAGATTCAGTACTGAGCCGGATGTTCGAATATTTGCATTCATTGCGCCGTGGCCCCAAGTCCTAGACCTGCTTCTGGCTCGATCAGTTCAAACCCACCGAGTGAATGACACGGACACCATCATAAGAGAGTGCAAGGCGTGTGCGTCGTCAGCTTGAATACCAAAGATTGACAAAGCCTGTTATTCGGTTCAGCATCAAAAACAGGAGGCAAAATCCCCATGAATGTTTCGCTCACCCCTGAACTGGACAGCTTCGTCGCCGGCAAGGTCGAGTCCGGCCGCTACAACTCGGCCAGTGAAGTCGTCCGCGAGGCCCTCCGGCTGCTGGAAGAGCACGACCGCGCGCGCAGCGCCCAGCTTGCCGCCTTCAACCAGGAGCTTGGGGCAAGGCTGGCCTCGCTGGACCGTGGCGAGCATGTTGCCCCGAAGGAAGCGCGTAAGCGTCTGGAACAGAAGTCCCGCGAGCGGAGAAAGTTAATCGCATGACGGAGTACGTTCTCTCGACAGGCGCAGAACTGGATCTGAACGAGATTTGGGAGTACATCGCACTCGACAACATTCGCGCCGCGGACCGCTGGATCGGAAAGCTCTTCGATGCCTTCGAAGCATTGGCGCGAAATCCGGGAATCGGACACAAGCGGGAAGACCTTACCGCGTACCCGATTCTCTTCTGGCCGGTAGGCGCGTATCTGATTCTCTACCGCGTCCAAAGCAAACGAATCGAGATTGTAGCCGTGACTCAGGGCGCGCGGGATATTCCCTTGTTTCTGCGTCAGCGCATCCAATAGTATTCAGGAAATGAGTGCACCCTAGCTCGCGCCGATCCGCCCGCGCAGCCGCCAGAGTAGGTTGGGAGGTCCTAGGCCGCTTACGTTTCCGCCGAAGCCACCGACTCAAAAATCCAACTCCGCCTCTCCGCGGCCTGACCCACGAAGCGCATCAAAAACACCTTAAAACACGCCAATTCCGCTCAAAATACGCGAAGTTATCGCACAAAAGATCAACCTATAAACGGATGTCCTGCAACAACCCGGTGACTTACAGGAACACTTTTCAGGATTTTCTCCGCCAGCCAGCCAATTTGCCAGCGTATAGACCCAGCTCCGCGGAGCGCTAGTCGCCTTATACGACGACTATCGGGTCGACTTAAAAGCATACATTTCCCGTTTCGCGAAATACCCGCCTAAAAAGAAATTGCGGGTGCCCCTGGTGCCTCGCCTTTGGGCACCAGGGAATTAATCTCTTGTTTAGGTGGCAGTGGCCCGCTCATTTGCCGGATGAATCATCCTGAGTCTGGGGAAGACTGTGCCCCGTTCATCGCAGTCTCATCGCGATGAGCGGGCGGGCGGGTGCCCCTGGTGCCTCGCCTTTGGGCACCAGGGAATTAATCTCTTGTTTAGCTCTTGCTCATTCGCCCGCGCAGCCGTTTGAGCACGTTTGGCGGCACCAGCCCGCTGACGTCGCCGCCAAAGCTGAAGACCTCTTTCAGCATCCGCGAGCTGATAAACGAGTAGCGCCCGGCCGGCTGCAGGAAAACGGTCTCAATCTCCGGGGCCAGCCGCCGGTTCATCAGCGCCATCTGGAACTCGTACTCGTAGTCCGAGATAGCTCGAATCCCGCGCAGCACCGCCGACGCCCCCTGCTGCCGAGCAAACTCCACCATCAGCCCGTCAAACGTGGCCACCGAAACGTTTTCAATCGCGCCAGTGACCTCTTTGAGCATCTCCACCCGCTCCTCCACCGTGAACAGCGGGTCCTTCACCGGGTTGATGAGAATGGCAACCGTAAGGTGCCCAAACAGCTTGGCCCCGCGCGTGATCAGATCAACGTGTCCGTTGGTTGGCGGGTCAAATGTACCGGGATAAAGGGCTTTTACGGTCATAACGCTCTAAGCGGATTCTAGCAGCGGAAGCCACAGTCTGATCCCTGACCCCTGACCCCTGATCTCTGTTTTATCCCCTGCGCCCCCGCACCGCTTCCTTGGCCTCGGCTGGCCCCGCGGCGGGAACCTCGGGCACATCAACCTTGCTCGCGCCGATGCCCAGCTTCTTGCGCACCTCTCCGTCCATCTTGGCGAACAGATCCTTGTTCTCCTTGAGGAAGGTGCGTGTATTCTCGCGACCCTGTCCAATCCGCTCCCCGGAGTAGCTGTACCAGGCGCCAGACTTCTCCACAATATTGTTGGCCACGGCCAGGTCCAGCACGTCGCCCTCGCGGCTGATGCCCTCGCCATAGAGAATGTCGAACTCCGCCTCGCGGAACGGCGCAGCCACCTTGTTCTTCACAATCTTTACCTTCGTCCGGTTGCCGGTTACCGCGTCGCCTTCCTTGATGGCGGCAATCCGCCTGATATCGACGCGCACCGAGGAGTAAAACTTCAGCGCCCGGCCGCCGGTCGTGGTCTCCGGGTTGCCAAACATCACGCCGATCTTCTCGCGGATCTGGTTGATAAAGATCAGCGCTGTGCGCGACTTTGAAACGCTGCCCGTCAGCTTGCGCAGAGCCTGCGACATAAGCCGCGCCTGCAAACCCATGTGCGAGTCGCCCATCTCGCCGTCCAGCTCAGCCTTGGGCACCAGCGCGGCCACCGAATCCACCACCAGCACGTCAATCGCGCCCGACTTGACCAGCGCCTCGGTAATCTCCAGCGCCTGCTCGCCGCTATCGGGCTGCGAAACCAGCAAATTGTCGACGTCCACGCCCAGTTTTTTGGCATATCCTGGGTCCAGCGCGTGCTCAGCATCAACAAACGCCGCCAACCCCCCAGCCTTCTGCGCCTCAGCGATAATCTGCAAGCAAATCGTCGTCTTGCCAGAGGACTCAGGGCCGAAGACTTCCGTCACGCGGCCGCGTGGAATTCCGCCCACGCCCAGCGCCCCGTCAAAGCTGATGGATCCGGTGGAGATCACCGCGATGGGCAGCAGTGCCTCCTTGGAACCGAGCCGCACAATCGATCCTTTGCCAAACTGTTTTTCAATCTGTGAGAGAGCTAGTTCTACTGCCTTTGTGCGGTCGTCTACTGCCTTTGCGCGGTCGTCGGAAATTGCCATCAGGAGGGCTCCTAACAATGCTCGCCTTGCCTCTCGCTATTCAAACACGGGGCGGCGGCTGGATTGGATTTCGAACGAATTGTAGCAGGGCTAGACAGACAATGATAGAAAAAAGCGAAGAAATGGAGAAAATAATAGAATCGCACTTAAACCATTGCAGGATTGCGGCTTGCCTGGCTGTCGGGATTGTTGCCCTCAGCATGGAGCAGTCGCCAGGTCAATGGCCAGCTAAAACGGTATAGGCGCCGATGCGGGTCTCCCGGCTGGTAAGCGAGTCCGACAAGCGGTCCAGCACCTCATACTCCGCATCGTGATCTTTGCGAAAGGCGCGGAAGGCGTCTTCGCTTGCCCAGCGGTCGATGGTGAGGTAGCTGTCGGGAATATAGGCGTCGCGCAAGAGCTCCGTTCCCTGATAGTCAGGAGAGGAACTGAAGAGCTGGGCCCATGCGCCTTGCGGGCCGTAGGCAGCTTCAAAAGCGGCAATCTTCTCCTCGACGATTTCGAACTTCCAGACCACGACAAACATGCTTGGCTCCGATTCTGTCTTCGAGAACGCTGCAATTATGGTAGCGCAATCGGGCTGGAGGGGCTGTGATCTCAGAGATCCGTGTTCACCCGAAAAGTTGGGCAATCTGGCAAAGCTTATGCAGGTTTTGTGGGGGTGATTGGGGAGGGCGATCGTAATGCAAGCCTGCGATTTGCCTATTTCGCAGGCTTGCATCGCGACGATGCAAGACCGGGGAATTACGATGCGAAATGCAGATCTCTCAGGGTTTTCCGGCACGGAGGGTTGCGCCGGTTCGATCGAGCTCTGCTAAACACCGAGGCCCTGGTGCGGAACGGAGGCTGAATTCCCCCGCTTCTTCCCACTCAGATGCCCTTACTGTGGGCAAGAGGTGAACGCACACTAGTGTGATGATGAGTGCTTAGGCGGAGTTGCCCGTTCAACAGCGCATTCCAGAAAATTTTCCCGGGAGGCTCCGGTCGAGGGATAGCGGCAATGACCGGACTCCTGAACGACGTCAGTGTCCGCTGTGTTACCGTTGCAGTACGGTATCCCCGCGCCGGGTCGATGGTTAGCGGCCTGAAGAGAATGCCCGCGATTTGAGTGGGAAATGGGGGCCGAATGCGTAGCCAAAGAATGTCTCAGCAGCCGGACTTGACAACGCCCACTTTGCCCGCGAGCCCGCCTCCCACACCCGGGCCGGAGCCGCAGAGAATTCCGCGCTGGCTGGTGCGCGGGGAACTGTTCCTGCGTGTGCTGCTGCGTATGTATATAGGGCTGGCGGTTTGCTATGCGCCGTGGTCTAAAGTCTTCTGGGACCAGAACCCAATCTTCTTGCATTACCCCATGCTGGGGAGTTTTGCCGCTTATGGGGCGGTGCGGGGCATCGTCTCGGGCGTGGGGCTTTTGAACCTGTGGATCGCGTTTGAAGATGCAATTCGGCACCGGAATGGATGAGATGAAACAGAAAATAGGGAATAAGGAACAGCCGACAGCAAACTGCAATCCGCCTGTGCCGGAGCGGGCTCCGCTGGCTTATGAGAATCCTGCTTTTTTGAACTCGTCTGAGGGGCGGCCGATCCGCATTATCTCCGAGTACCTGGAGCCGCTCGCGCGCTTCCGGCGGCAGCAGATTCAGGATACGGTGGTGTTCTTCGGCTCGGCGCGATTTCGCGGAAGCGCTGAAGCCGCCCATGAGTTGGAGTTGCTTGAGAATACCGGATCGTGCCAGCCGGCTCCCAGCCACGAACAGCCGGCCAGTGTTCCGGCAATTGCTGCGGGCGAGGCCTCGGAGCTGCAGATCAAGCGCGCCGAAGCCGCAGTAAAGATGGCCCGCTACTATGAGGATGCACGACGTCTGGCCGGGCTTCTCACCCGTTGGGCCAAGATGATTCCCGCGCGCGGCCACCGCTTTGTGGTTACCTCCGGCGGCGGTCCGGGCATCATGGAAGCGGCCAATCGCGGAGCATGCGAGGCCGGCGGCAAAACGATCGGCCTGAATATCCGGCTGCCCTTTGAGCAGGCGCCCAACCCTTACATCACTCCCGGCCTGAACTTCGAGTTCCACTACTTCTTCATGCGCAAGCTGTGGTTTGCTTATATGTCGAAGGCGCTGGTGGTCTTTCCCGGCGGATTCGGAACGCTGGACGAGATGTTCGAAATCCTCACCCTGGCCCAAACACAGAAATTGGCCAAAAAGATCACTGTGGTCGTTTATGGACAGGATTACTGGAAGAAAGTAATTAATCTGGATGCACTGGTAGACGCGGGAACCATCAGCCCCAAAGACTTTGAGCTCTTTCAGTTTGCCGACACACCAGAGGAGGCCTTCGAGATTCTGCGCAAAGGCTTGACGGAAAACTATTTGCAGGCCGAAGCAGCCAGTGCGCAAGCCGGAAAGCAGCAGAGCTCGGGGGCTGCGGCAGCCTGGGAAGACCTGATGGCTGGCTGGTCGCTGGACGACTTTCTGGGTCCGGAATTGGCCGAAACCCGCAAATAGAGCGGCCGGCAGCAGCGTCGGCCTCAATTCCTAAGAAAAGTTTAAGAATATAATGGATTCTAGAGGGCCTGCTTAAGTTAACTCCTTTGATTCCTTCAGAAATTGAACTTGTATTCGCGCCATCTTAACGCGGTGTTTATGAGTGGCAAGGGATACTAAGTACGGTAATCCGGGCATCAATTCAGAAAAAGGAGCTGGCATGGCCAATTCGACCATCTCGTATGTGTGGCGCGACCACAACGCGCAGCAAGGATTCCGCACCGGAGTCTCGCTCCACAGCCATACCAACCAGTCGCAGGAGACTCTGGATTTTCTGGCTAACTTCGGCAACCAGTACCCGGTAATGCGTCCCCTGCTCTCGCGGCTTGAGCGGCGGTCTGAGTCGAAATATGGTGTGCGGATCGACTACGCGGCTAGCTACTGGACCCCGCCCATGACCCCCAAGCTCGCCTACGACCTCGAGCGGCAGCAGATTGAGAAGCTTGACCTGAACTCCATGGTCTCCATCACCGACCACGACAACATTCGCGCCCCCATGCTTCTGCGCACCGTTCCCAGCGCCCGCCAGATTCCCGTTTCAGTGGAGTGGAGCGCGCCCTATGGAACTCAGTCCTTCCACCTCGGCATTCACAACCTGCCCAGCGCGCGAGCATCGGAGTGGATGAGCACGCTCAACGATTACACCGCCAACCCCAGTGACAAGCGCCTCACCGAAATTTTGATCGCCCTCAATGAAGAGCGCAACGTGCTGGTCATCTTCAACCATCCCATGTGGGACCTTTACCTGGTAGGCGCGGAGAAGCACGAGTTCCTGGTCAACGAGTTCCTGCAGAAAAACGGCGCACACCTCCACGCCCTGGAGCTGAACGGACTGCGCCACTGGGATGAGAACCGCAAAGTGCGTCGCCTGGCCGAGAAGTGGAACATGCTGCTCGTCAGCGGCGGCGACCGTCATGGCGTGGAACCCAACGCCAACATCAACTTGACCAACGCCTCCAGCTTTACCGAGTTTGTCCACGAGCTCCGCCGCGAAAAGAAGAGCAGCATGCTCTTCATGCAGCAGTACGCCGAACCTTGGAAGCATCGCATCCTCCAGTCGGCCATCGATGCCGTGCGCCACTATCCTGAGTTTCCGCAGGGTTCGCGAACCTGGGACGAGCGTGTCTACCATCCCGACGCAAACGGCGTAGTCCGCCCCTTGAGCGAGCTTTGGCCCACCGGAAAAGCTCCCCGCGCCATGCGCCTGGGCATTGGACTGGTCCAGGTAATGGGCCGCGGCCTGGTCTCAGGCGGACTGCGAATGGCCTGGAGCGAAGCGCATCAGTTGCGTCTGGCGCTAGGCGAAAACGACGGCTGAGGAATGCATGAGTAATGTCCGCACAACCGCGCCATAAATGTGGGCCTTATTGATGATTGCAACTGCGCCGTGGGCGCAGAGTTTGTTAGCCCCGCGCTTCAGCGTGGGGAAAAGGAAACCAAAGGATCGTTAGGGAGTCCCGTAGGGACGGCGCGGGGACTGTCCAATTAACTTGACTTTTGTTGAAGGGTACGGGCTGGACATATTCTTGTAGATATGAACGCAAGCCAGCCCCGTGTAGCCTACTTTCCCGACTCCTTCCATGAAGTCAACGGGGTTGCCCACACCAGCCGTCACTTCCAGGCCTTCGCCCTCCGCCGCAATCTCCCTTTCCTCTGTGTCCGCGCCGGCAACCGCTCGCAGCCCCTCCTTGAAGAAGGCAGCGTCTGGTCGCTTGAGTTGCCTCGCGGCTTTCTCTCCTTCGCCCTCGAGAAGGACCTCCGCTTCGACCCCGCCTGGCTCCGCCACCTGTCGCTCATCTCCAAAACGCTCCAGCGCTTCAAGCCCGACCTAATCCACATCACCGGCCCTAGCGAGGTCGGAATGATCGGCGCCTGGTTCGCGCATCGTCTCGGCGTGCCTCTGGCGGCAAGCTGGCACACCAACGTCCACGAATACGCAGCTCGCCGCTCCAAGTGGTTTCTGCGCCTGCTCCCCCAACGCCAATCGGCTGGAACAGGCCAAAAAATCGAAAACCTGTCGCTGGCGATCATAGCCCGTTTCTACTCGCTCGCGCGTATCCTCTATGCGCCCAACCCCGAGCTCTGCCGCCTTCTTGAGCGATCGGCGAAACGACCGTGTTATCTCATGCCCCGCGGAGTAGACGCCGATCTCTTCCACCCCAGCAAACGCAGCCGCAATCCCGAAGACCGCGACCAGGTCCTGGGCTTCGTAGGCCGTCTCTCCGTCGAAAAAAACGTAGCCCTGCTCGCCCAGGTGCAAACTGAGCTTGAGCAAGCGGCCGGGGCCCCCAGCGACAGGTCTTCGTCGCTGGGGTGGGAATCCGGCCACAAAAGCTTCCGCTACATGATCGTCGGCCATGGCTCTCTTGAAGGCTGGCTCCGCGAGCATCTCCCCCGCGCGGAGTTCACCGGAGTCCTGAAAGGCGAGCCCCTCTCCACCGCCTACGCCAACATGGACCTCTTCGTATTCCCCTCACACACTGACACCTTCGGCAACGTAGTTCTTGAAGCCCTGGCCAGCGGGGTCCCCGCAGTAGTAACTCCCAACGGCGGTCCATGCACCATCGTCCACGACGGCGAAACCGGCCGCATCGTCCCCGACAGCGAATTCGCCGCCGCAGTTGCCGGAATCCTCGCCGACCCCGAAAAACACGAGCAGATGCGCCACGCAGCCCGAGCCCACGCACTTACCATGAGCTGGGACTCAGTATTTGAAGGCGTCTACGCTGGATACGAAACCATCCTGCCGAAAGTCGGACAAATCATATGAAGAAAATTGGATTCCTCTCATTCGGTCACTGGACACGCTCACCGCAGTCGCAGGTGCAGTCGGGGGCCGACGTACTCCTGCAATCCATTGACCTCGCCGTAGAGGCCGAGCGCCTGGGAATGGACGGCGCCTACTTCCGTGTTCATCACTTCGCGCAGCAACTGGCATCCCCGTTTCCACTGCTCGCGGCGGTTGGCGCCAAAACGCGAAAAATTGAAATCGGCACCGCTGTCATCGATATGCGGTATGAAAATCCTCATTACATGGTGGAGGACGCTGGGGCTGCGGATCTAATCGCTGGCGGCCGGTTGCAACTGGGAATCAGCCGCGGTTCCCCTGAGCAGGTCATCGAAGGCTGGCGTTATTTTGGCTATAGCCCCGCTAAAGGCGAGGACGACGCAGCCATGGGCCGCCGTCACACAGAGGAATTTCTTGAGCTGCTGCGCGGCAAAGGCTTTGCTCAGCCTAATCCGCGTCCCATGTTTCCCAATCCGCCGGGGTTGCTGCGTCTCGAGCCGCACTCTGCGGGATTGCGTGATCGCATCTGGTGGGGCTCGGCTTCCAACGCGACAGCCGTATGGGCCGCAAAGCTGGGAATGAACATGCAGACCTCGACCCTCAAATTCGACGAGACCGGCGAGCCGCTCCACATCCAGCAAGCCGCCCAGATTCGCGCCTTTCGCGCCGCCTGGAAGGAAGCCGGTCACACGCGCACTCCGCGCATTTCCGTTAGCCGCAGTATCTTCGCCTTAGTCGACGACCGTGATCGCTCCTACTTCGGGCGAGGCTCTCAGGAAGAAGACTCAATCGGTTTCCTTGACGAAAACACACAGGCGATCTTCGGCCGTGGCTACGCCGCTGAGCCGGATCTTCTCATCGAGCAGCTTAAGAAAGACACGGCGATCGCGGAGGCCGACACCCTATTGCTAACCATTCCAAATCAATTAGGCGTTCCCTACAACGCGCATGTCATGGAGTCAATTCTCACCCAGGTCGCCCCAGCTCTCGGTTGGCGCTAAGTCGCCAAGCCACTCATCAAGAGTGATCATTAACGAATAAGTCGGCTTGCGTTCGGAATTCCAACTACCGTTGTCAGTGCCGGTGATGTCGATTCATCAATCCCTCTAAGTAAAAAATGCAGCACCACGCACGCCATGATCGTTCCGAGTAGTCCCATTGTCAATCCCCTATTGTTTTCAATGCTTAACGAGTATCTACGTAACGAGAACCTACGATTTAACGTATTTGTTTACGTAATATCTACTACTTAATGTATATGTTTACGAATCATCTGCGAATCATTTTCAATCGCTTGCGTTTGGCCTCAACATGCGCTATAGTGGCAGGTCGTTTCAAATGCTGTGGAAACGGCAGCGAACAAAAAAATGAGAGGAGCTTGTGACAAATGGAAATCATGCAATTGAGGCAAGCGCGTAACTTAATTTGGACTTTTCTGTTCTCGCTCAGCTTCTGCTGTGTCTTCACAGGCATGGCATTCGCCCAGGTTGACCAGGGCGCAATTAACGGTGTTGTGAAGGATACCAAGGGCGCTGTTGTTCAGGGCGCACTGGTCACACTCACCAATACAGACACAAATTTCTCCTTGCAGAAAAAGTCCGGTCAGAATGGTGAATACACCTTTTCGCCCATCAAGATCGGGCATTACATGTTGAGTGCGACGGCACCCAAGTTCGCGACCACGACTCAGGAAAATATCACCGTCAACATTCAGGACGTGCTGAATATCTCGCTCACCCTGAGGCTCGGCGGCGTAACAGAGAACGTGACTGTAACCTCCGCGCCTCCTTTGCTGCAGAGTGAGACCTCCAGCGTAGGTCAGGTCGTGGACACTGAAGCGATCAACAACACACCACTCAACGGACGCAACTGGGTCTATATTGCGCAGTTGACGGCCGGTGTTGCTCCGGCCATAGCGGCCGGTGGCGCACCCGGCGCACTCACCGGAGACTTCTCGGCCAACGGCCAGCGCACCTTGCAGAACAACTTCATCCTCGACGGCGTCGACAACAACAACGACACCGACAGCATGCAGAACGGCCAAAGCTACAACGTCAGGCCTCCACCCGACGCGTTGGCTGAATTCAAGCTCGATACTTCCAACTACAGCGCCGAGTTCGGCCACTCGGCTGGCGCTGTGCTCAACGCCAGCATCAAGTCGGGCACCAATCATATCCACGGAGATTTGTGGGAGTATGTCCGCAATAACGCATTCGATGCGGCGGATTGGGATGCGAATGGCGTAGTCCCCGCATACCATGAGAACCAGTTCGGAGCCACCCTCGGTCTTCCCATCATCAAGAACAAGCTCTTCTACTTTGGCGATGCCGAAGAAAATCGCATTGCCTTTGCCGTTCCCGACACAGGTTTGAATGTGCCCACGGCCATTGAGCGCAACGGGGACTTTACGGAGTTTTTCAATTCAGCTCTCACTGCCCAGACCGGCCCCATAGGAATCTTTGCGCCAAATACTGCCGGCCAGGTGCCTTTGACCCAAGCTGGCGGCGCGTTTCCAAACCCGGCAGCGGGGAACCCGGGTAACTGCACCTCATCGATTTGCGCTTGGAACCCCACAAACCCAGGCACTATCACCGGCGGATTCGGCGCTCCTACCACCAACGTACTTACTCCGGGCGATCCCTACAGCGCCTCAGGGGCATTGCCTACCGGGATGATGGATCCCGTCGCCGGGGAGATTCTGGCTGCTTACCCCCATCCGAACCAGGGTGGGTGGACTTCCGCCAATTACGGCACTCCGGGCAGCGGCAATTTGTATAACAACTATAGCGTCAATGTGCCCGTCAGAGACACTACCTTCAAGTGGGATCAGCGTCTGGATTGGAACATTAGCGCCAAGGATCAGACCTACTTGCGCTATAGCTACTCCAATGAGCATGTCGGCCAATCTGTAGCTCCGCTTGGAAGCCCGATTGATGGAGGCGATAATGAGCCTGCCGGCGTTGCGGCTAACACCGTTTTCAACAAGGCTCAGAACTTCATGGCCAGCGAAACCCACCTTTTCAACCCTTCGGTCATCAATGAATTTCGCTTCGGATACAACTACGGCTACTCGATCATTGCTCAGTTGAACGACGATATCCCTGCATCGACGTTGATTCCCGGCATGGGCGGCGTGCCTTTTAGCGGCCCGGGAACGGGCGGCATCCCGCGCGTCCGCCTTTACAACCAGGCGAGCAGAAATACTGCCATAACCACGGCAGGTGGGGGCTACGGCATTCCCTCTCTCCAACGGCAGGATGTCTATCAGATTCTTGACAACCTGACCAAGATTCATGGGAGCCATTCTTTGAAGTTTGGGTTCCAGTTTGAGAGTATTCGCCCCGCCCTTTCGGCGTCCGTGTTAGGCCGCGGCTATTACAACTTCGATGGCGTGTACAGCGGTAGTTATAGTGCCGGCGGCGGTCATACACCGCGTACCGGAATAGGCGCAGCCGATGCGTTTGAAGATAATGCGGGCAATATGGAGATGTCTCCCAACTGGACGACTGAATACTATCGGGATTATCGTGCCGGGTATGCTCAGGACGACTGGAAATTCAACTCCAAGTTGACCGTGAATCTGGGCGTGAGGTACGACTTTATTCAGCCGTACAGCAGCAAAGATGGCGCGCTGGCCAACTATATCATCAACTCGGAAAGCGTAAATCCAGGGGGCGCGGCAATCAATGGTTCTTACGTTACCGGCACGGGCACCTACGTCTTGCCCGCCTTCTCCGCAGCCGCATTTCCTGTTGGGGCGCCATTCCTGGCTACCTTGGCCGGAAACAACTCCAATCTCGTCTACACCACCGCCAACCAGCATTCTTTAACCAGCGTTCAGCACTATAACTTTGCTCCGCGCATCGGGTTAGCCTATTCAATCGATCCAAAGACTGTGGTGCGCGCTGCCTACGGCATCTTCTACGGAGCCATTGAATCTCCTGGAGCCGCCGAGCTGGAGACAAACTTTCCATTCGCCTACAACACGGTTATGTACAATCCCTACCTGGGAAACTACGGCGAGTGCTTTCCATCCACCAACGCTGGATATGACAATTACCTGAGCCAATGCCCGTCCAACGGCACATCGGATCTATCTGTAAATAATCCCGGCAATCCAACGCCCGGGGTTCCGTCCCAGAGTCCGACCCAAGACTACAGTATAACGGCCGGTTGGAACCCCTTCCCATACCCGACAACCCTCGAGACCGGTGCGTCGGGCTATTTGGTGGGTGGCGTCGTTAATCCTGCCAATGCATCGGGCGAGGCAACTGCGCTCGCCATGTCCGATTCCAGCGTCAAGACTCCCTACACGCAGAGCTACAACTTGACGGTTGAGCGCGAGATCATGAGAAACATGGTTGCGAGTGTTGGCTACGTTGGAAACAACGCCAAGCATACGTATGCCGGCACCAGCCCAATGTCTCCTCTCACTCTCACCAGCCCCAACGATCCCACGGACATCTATGCGTTCCCAGGCCTGGGCATTTACGCTCACGATCAGCAATGGATCGGCGAAAGCATGTATAACTCGTTGCAGGCAAAGCTCGAACAGCACCTGACGTACGGGTTGAGCTTCCTTGCCACCTATACCTGGTCGCATGCTATGGACGACGCTGGAAACCCCGGAATTGGAGTTGGCCCACCGTTCCGGAACTCAAACCTCATTCCACTCAAACAAGAATTCACCAACGCCAATTACGATATCCGTCACCGCTTCACGTTTAACGGCTCGTATGATTTGCCGTTCGGCAAAGGCCGCGCATATATGAACCAGGGCGGAGTGCTCGACTATCTCGTAGGTGGCTGGGAAACAAGCGCCACATGGACTGCGCAAACGGGCATTCCGTTTACGGTTACAAGCGGCAACAATTTCGACGGCGCCCAAGGCATTGGTCAGTACAATGCAATTAGGATTGGCGATCCGTTCAAGGGCGGCGGTACTCCGCCTGCGGCAAACGTCGATATGCTAGGTTCTACATGCCCAACTTCGGTGCATAACCGGCAAAACTGGTTTAACCCTTGCGCGTTCATCGATCCACAGTCTGGAACGAATACGGCAGGAGCAGGCGGAACAGTACAAAACGGGCCTGGCATACCGGTTGGCACACCGTTGGTCGGTCTTGCCAACGCCCTCTTGTATTCCGGTTCAAAATCACAACAGATCCATGGACCGGGATGGGAACGCGTCAACATGTCCATCTTCAAGAACTTCAAAACCTTCCGCGACGAGTACGTCCAGTTCCGTGCGGACGCCTTTAACCTTTTCAACACTCCCTCCAACGGCCAGCCAGACAGTCCCTCTCTTGGTCCGACTGCCGGTCAGATCATCAACACTCAGCCGTTCCAGCTATACACGCCCGATGCGCGGTTCTTCCAACTCGCCGCAAAGTACGTGTTCTAAAAGACAGAGGTTAACCTGCAGGCGTAAATACGTCCTGCAGTTCGAACGGCAAACTCCCGCGGTCGTGAAAGCGACTGCGGGAGTTTTTGTCTTCGCTTACCGGGTCAAATCCAGACGCGCTTCAAACGGTCATCTTCCTGACAGCCTGCTGTCCTGAAGATGACGCATACGCCGAGCGGCCACAGGCTCGTCTCCGTTGCCTGGAAGGGGGCAAACCGCGGCTATTTTCCCTTCAGCATTTGCAGAGAATTAGCCTCCCTTGGCGCACAATCATTTCAAAGGATTCTTCCGAACCCATGCAGCCGAACCGAATTCATGCTCGGCAGGTGCCGAAAGCTGAAGATTCGCGTCCAAAGGCTTCGGGAAAGAGCCCCTAACCCCTTTTTTATCTGGAATCTACAATCAACTCCATTAGAACCAGTCGTTTACAACCGATCACTCTCCGCATCCCCTTTAAAATAAGGAATTTCCCACAAACCACCCGGGGGGGGTGCCCCCCCCTCGACGGTACAAACCGGGCGGGAGTCCGACAAATTTGACCGGAGACACATCTGACACTGGACAAGCACGTGGACATTTATTCTTAGTCCCTATTCCCAATTCCCTGCCTTTTTCCACCCGCCGACGATTGCGCCCATCAGCATCATGCCCAGCAGCCAGAAGCCGGCATTGATGCCCAGCAGGCTCCATGGACGCACCTCGAAGACGTATTCAGTGGAAAATGTAGTGAACACAAAGCCGAGCCACAGCAGTACCGCGACCTTGATTCCACGCCATGCCGTTTGCGCTCCGGTGAGTTGCGTAACGCAGGAGATGGCTGTAGCAATGACGGCTGCGGAGATGAGAGCCGTCCCGTACTGAAAGGCCGGGTTGACGCCGGTACTCATCAGCCACGCCATGGTACGACCAATGCCGTCGACCCACGATTGAAGGAAGAACGAGTACCACCCCGCCTCCAAAAGAAAGCAGGCGATGGCTGCAATCAGGATGGCTAGGTAGTTTTGCCGGACTCTCGGTTGACCGTTTGTCATTTCGCCCTCCATATCCGTTTATTTGCGCATAAGCCGCTATGAAAAGACAAATGATTTTGTGTGCACTTTAATCCAGTCGCGTAAGAAACGCCTCGCCCTCGCTGGGGATCACGTGTCTGGCAATAAACTCCGCCTGCTCGCGGTTATCGCCCTCGGGACGAATGCGGACCCAGTAGCTATCTTCGCCGGGAAACTCGATCACGTTGGCGCCGGGATAAGTGCGCAATAGCTGTTCCTTCAGCCGGATCGCCTCGCCCTCGCTGTGAAATGCACCGATCTGCACGCACCAGCGGCCGCCAGTATGGATCGGCTTGGGAGTCTTGTAAACGTCCACCCTCACCTGCACCAACCCGCCCTGGTAAACCCCCGTTGCCTTGGCTGAAGCGATCGTGAGATCGATAATTCTTCCCTCAACAAAAGGACCGCGGTCGGTGATGCGCATGGCGCCGGCCTGGCCGGTCCTCATGTTGGTGACCACAATCAGAGAGCCCATCGGCAGCGTGCGGTGAGCAGCGGTCATGGCAAGGTCGCTGAAGAGCTGTCCATTTGCGGATTTGCGCCCCTTGGCCGCGGTGTACCAGGTGGCCAGGCCCACCTCGCTAAGGAAGGGCCTGTGGGTCGCCACGTAATCCAGATCATCGTCGCTGACCCCTCCCGGCGGCGCCGGTGTGGGAGCAATGCGCACGGGCGCATGGTACTCAGGGTACTGCTCCTCAGCCTCAGGCGCCATCTCTTCGGGTGGGCGGTTGGTTTTTTGATGATGCCCGCAGCCGCACAGCAACGCGAGTGCCAGGGAAATGGCTCCGAAGCCAGCCCAGTTCCGTTTGTTCCGCGGCACGAGATTCATCAGGCTTGAGGATCCTTCGGCTGGCCAGGCTGCCCATCAGATTGCCGGTCGAGGCGGTCGGCAAAGTTGCGCAGCGTATCTGCCACCGTGCGCAGGGCTGTGATTGACTCGCTGCGCACCTGCGGAATCACGTTGTCGTTGACGTAGGCGGCGGCGTGGCGCAGCTCCATCTCGATCAGTTCGATGGCCTCTTCAATGCGGCGCCCCACGCCGCTCGTGCCGGGTCCGTAGGGTGGACTAGTACTCAAGGCGATTCACCTCCGGCTGGCAATTCTGTTGAAAGAACCCCATCCTCAGTCTGGAGTTGCGCGGACCGGTGCGTCAATGGCCGATGTCCCAAAGGTGCCGCAAATGTCAATAACCAAATTCGCTGCTGGAGTGCTCTTCCGCTGGTGTGAATACAAAATCTCTGTGCTTGGCTTTCGCGACAAATGATTCATATTCAGCGTCTGACGCGTTGAGCGGGTGTTGAAGGCCGAACCCGAACGGCCCCGATTTTGCTAGAGTGAGTCAGCAGTCCAACCTGTAGCTGGTGAGGATCTTGCCCTTGGAAAGCCGTTTAGCGGAAAGCAGCAGAATCAGATGCTCCGGTGCGCATCGCCGGTCGCTGAGGCCGTGGTGCGCCGTCCTGGCTTTTGGAGCGTTGCTCCTGGCGGCTCCCCCAGGATGGCCCGGTCAGGCTGAGAGCTCCAAGCCCCAGTCCTCTCTGCCGGAAGCTCCTCAACCCCAAATCCCCGTCCACGCCAAACAGCCGGTCGTTCAACCTTGTCATATCAAGAGAGACGGCACTGCCGTGGTGGAGGCCGGGGCCGCAGCGGCAATATCTTCAAACCCAGCTAACCCGGTTCTCGATCGCAGACTTCGCCCGGCGCCCTGTCCGCCCCTTGAGCCTTTTATTGACTGGTATGCCCGCTTCCTTACCGGACCGCAGGTGAAGCCCATGAAGGCCAAGGAGAAGGGCTGGCTGGCGGTGCGCAACGTCATCGACCCCTTCAACGCCATCACGATTATGGGTCTTGCCGGCATTTCCGTGGGCGCCAATTCCCACTCCCCTGTCGGACCCGGAATGCATGGATTCGCGAGGTATGTGGGCGTCAGTTATACGCAGGATATAACCGGCGAATTTTTCGGCACTTTTCTCATCTCGTCTCTCGACCACCAGGACCCGCATTACCACCGCATGCCCAACGCCTCCATTCCTCGCCGTGTCGGTCATGCCATGCTCCAGGTGGTGTGGGCCCAGAGCGACAAAGGCAAGGGAATGTTGAACTACGCCGATCTGGGCAGCGGAGCCATCGGCATCGCCATCGGCAATCTCTATGTGCCGGGCCAACAAACACACCTCTCCGCCGATCTTGAGCGTTACGGCGTGGGAGTGGCCACAGCTCCCATCGGTAACTTTGTCACCGAGTTTGTCCCCGATGTGGCCAAACGCATTCACGTCCGTGTAGTCCTCATTCAGCGAATCATCAACCAGGTAGCCAAGACCAACGGGTCGTAGTCCTGTAGCCTGCGGCTAACTCCCACGAACTGCGTGGATGCGTGGCAGCAGCAATGCCCTACATGCCGGACGAGTAGCCCGTCACAACGACTATCACCGTGACCGTCACGTCAGGGTCGCTTACGGACAGCACAAGCTTTTCACTAACGGTGAACTGACGCATATCATTGAAAATGAAATACAACCGGGGCTGAGCGGACGATCCGTTCGCCCCGGTTTGGCTGCCGTTCACTGGCGGATTCTGCCCCTTCGCTGCAACCTCTTTGGGTTGACCGGAGTACGCGGTTACCCTAGAACTGGAATTTCAGCTTCCCGGGATTCCCTCGTTTTTTGGGAAACCAAGGGTTGAGTCTGGCGAGCGATCGCGCCGGCAACTAATTAATTGAGGAGATTGCAATTTATGTCCAAAGCGATCAAGTATGCCGAGAAAGCAGCCGTTTACGCAGCCAAGGGCGCGTGGATTGTTTACGAGCGCCTGAACCGCATCAGCCCCAACCCCTCGTTTACCCCCAAGTGGAGCGACAAGCCGCTGCAAAAAAGCTGGCAGAAGGAAAAACCGCCGCTTGGCTGGCCGCGCACTACCGATTCGCTTTGTCCCAAGTGCGTTCCTGAGATTCGCAAGCAGATTCTGGACGGCAAGTTGCCTCATGAAGTCCTGCTCAATGAGAAGGTGGGCGAGATCAAGGCCCAGATTATCGAGCGCGACGGCAAGATCCTGATGGTGAAGGACTGCCCTAAGCACGGCCATTTTGAAGACGTGATGTCGATCGACACGGCCTTCTTCAAGCATCTTGAAGAGAGCTTCCCTGGACGGGACATGCGCGCCCACGGCAAGGGCGCCGATGAGCTGCACCACCACGGCACGTCAACCGTCACTCACGGGCGTGGCTCGGTGCTGACCATCGACCTGACCAACCGCTGCAATATGATGTGCGACCCCTGCTTCATGGACGCCAACCAGGTTGGCTTCGTCCATGAGCTCACCTGGGACGAGATCAAGACCATGCTGGACAACGCCATCACCATCAAGCCCAAGCGGCAGATGAGCGTGCAATTCAGCGGTGGCGAACCCACGCTCTCGCCTTACTTCCTTGACGCGGTAGCCTACTCGCGCAAGGTAGGCTACAACAGCGTCCAGGCCGCTTCCAACGGAATTGAATTCGCCAAGAGCAAGGAGCTCTGCCGCGCGGCAGCCGAAGCCGGGCTGCGCTACGTTTATCTCCAGTTCGACGGCATTGGCAACGCCGCCAACTCGCACCGCAAGGTCGGCAACCTCTTTGACGTGAAGCTGCAGGCCATCAACAACCTGCATGAAGCAGGTGTCGACATCGTCCCGGTGACCACGATCATTAACGGCATCAACAACGAGCAGGTGGGCCGCATCATCGAGTTCGCCCTCGACAATCCCAAGAAGATCAGCTTCCTCAGCTTCCAGCCGGTGAGCTTTACCGGACGCGACGAAGACATCACCGACGATCGCCGCCAGGCGCAGCGCTATACGCTCTCGCACATGGCGCACGACGTCAAGAGCCAGTGCGGCATCGGTGAACCGGAGCGCGATTGGTTCCCCATCAGCTTCATGAGCACCTTCTCTGACTGGGCTGATCTGATTCACGGCCCAGCAGCCGAGTGGGGCCAACTCAGTTGCGGCTGCCACCCTAACTGCGGCATCGGCATGGCGGTTATGATCGACAAAGAAACCAAGGAATCCGCTCCCGTCACCGCCTTCCTGGATATGAACAAGGTGGCCAAGGATCTGGCCAAGATCAACGACGCGGCACGCGGCAAGTGGCTCTCCGTCATCGGCTTTGGGCTCGCGCTGCTGCGCAATTACGATCCATTCCAGGCGCCCACCCATTTCAAGATCACTGACATGATGAGGAAGATGGACAAGACCTTCAACGCCACCGGCAAGAACTACGGCAGCGTGAAGGGCGACCGTACGATGGAAGACATCAAGAAGCGCCGCGAAGATCGCTGGAACTTCCTCTTCATCGCCGGCATGTGGTTCCAGGACTTGTTCAACTACGACTTCCGCCGCACCGAGCAGTGCATCATCCCTTACGCCACGCAGGAAGGCGAAATCAGCTTCTGTGCTTATAACACTGGCGTGGGCTGGCGCAACATCATCGAGAAGATGCATATGACGGCCACCCTCACTAAGTGGTATGAGGAGCACGGCCGCCATGAAATCTTTGCCGGCGGCAAAAAGGTGGGCATGACCGAAGTGGGCCACACGCTGCAGCTCAACATGGAGCACGTGAACTCCGAAGCCAACCACACGCTGGACGAGCTTGGCATCGCCAAGAACGCCCGCGAGGAAAAGATGCGTGCCCGTGAAGACAAGCTGAAGGCAGAAGCGGAGAACGCACAGATGGCCAAGCTCTATCGCGAGCACGTCCTCGGTGAAAAGCCGATCGAAGGGCTGGTTACGCTCAGTTCCATCGCGCCCGCCAAGCCAGTCAAGCAGCGTGAAGCAGAGCCAGTAGCCGGAGACTAATCCTCACTATTCAGTCGTAAAATAGTCTACGATCCAGGCCGGGACGACTCAGTCCCGGCCTGAATTGTTTATGCTGCAAAAGTGACGTTAGCGCGCACAGGTCAATATAGCTCTGTAATTCACTAATGAGTACGTCACACTAAGGTATGAAAAAGTTTCTGCTCGGATTGGCTCTCGTCTTCTGCTTCGCATTACCTTATGCGGCGCAGGCGCAGGTGATCGTTGCTGTAGGTACTGACCACCACCATCATCACCACCACCATCATCACCATCACAACGTATATCTTAACCAGTAATTGGTTCAGGCAGAAATCAAACCTGTGAGTTGGCAAGTTCGTGCGATGTTACGCACAAACGGTGTTTCTGCGTGAAGCTTTCACACGCTCTGGTTCTCTCCAAAGCGAAGGCCGTCCTCAGGGGCAGCCTTCGTGCATTTAGACGCTCATTTACGGTGGCCCGCTTATGTGGCATGCCGGATGGCGAGTAGAGTCACGTCGTCCATCCCCGGGTTGGCGCCGACGAATGCGCGCAGGTCCTCAAGACAGGCGGAGATGACTTCAGCCGCGCCGCACGAAGTATGCCGGCTAACCAGATCGGATAGGCGATCCACGCCATACTCGCCATTCTCTCCGCAGGCTTCAGAGAGACCATCCGTAAAAAGAAAAAGCATGTCACCGCCGCACAATTGCAGGTGGGCGTCTTCAAACGAGGCTTCGCGAAACATTCCCAGCGGAAATCCCGTTGACTCGATCAGCCGCACACCGCCCAGCTGAATAGCAATCACGGGCAAATGCCCTGCGTTGAAGAGTTCCACGTCCCCGCTCGCCTTGGCGCATCCACAGACGAGCGTGGCATATTGCCTGGCGAGCCCACTATCGCAGAGGAAGCGGTTAACGTGTCCAACAATCTCCGGAAGCGGAAGACCCATGCCGATCAAACTGCGGAATAGTGCGTGAAGTTGCGTCATTCTCATCGATGCCGCCACGCCCTTTCCCGAGACATCGCCGAGCACGAAGTAGAGCTGCCCATCAGATGGGTACAGGTCGCAATAGTCGCCGCTGACCGGTCCGACAGGTGCGTAGTGATAGCTTGTCTCCCACCCGTCAACTCTGAGATCCGCAAGCGGCAAGAGGCCCCGCTGCAGTTCTGAGGCCAGGTCCAGATCATGCTGAAGCGCAGCGCGCTGAGTCTTCGTCAGATGGTCGAGGCAATAGCGAATTAGCGGATCGGCTAACAACCGGTCCCTTTCCACGGTGTCATGGCACGATTCGCACAGACCGTAAGTGCCGGCGGCAAATCTATCCAGCGCGGAATCCACTTCCAGCAACAAGGCTTCAAGACTCGCATCGCCTGGCGTTTGCGCAATGACCGTTTCAAGACGGCTCTTTCGCTCCTCCAGTTGACTGCGCAGGAAATTCATTTCGGCGGGCGCCATCGAAGTACCCTCAAGACTGACGGAAATTACTCTTCGTGGATTCTCCGGACCGCGTTTCGGCGTCAAAAATTCTCTACTCCCGCAGATTTTTTAGCAAGCTCGGGTAGCGAACTCCTGCTATCCATTCCCTTAAACAGTAAGATCCCCGCAATATTCTCGACTCACCCCTTGACATTCAGATAAAGCCGATAGTGCTCGTCCTTTATGGAGGCGAATGGGCGCAGATTAAGATTGCCCGCAGCCGTATTGGCCTGCCAATCGGTCGAGCCGTTTGCAATCTGACTTGCGGAGAGAAGCTGCTGCCGGCTGATCTTGTCTGGAATCGCACCCACGCCGAACAGCGCCAGCGGCCCATGCACCAGAGCAACCAGGTCGGGGTGCTGCGGGTCAACGGCCTCAAGCACAGTTGGCATATCGAACTCGATCTCAATCCGGTCGCCGGTTTTCCAAACTCCCTCCAGGCGGGCAAACTGTCCGGGCGCGGGACTAGCGAGAACGTGCTTCTCGTTGACTGCGACCGTGGTCTTAGGTCCAGCCCAGGCGGGAATGCGCAGATAGATAGGAAATTTGCTGGGTATTGCGGCGTCGATTGAGATTCGGGTCGACGGGTGGTGCGGATAGTTAGTCTCCTGGGTAAATGCGATCACCTCCCGCCCACGCGACCAGGTTAGTCGCGACGGAATATATAAGTTGACATAGATTCCTCTGGAATCGCCGAAGTAGGAGCTGATTCCATAGTCCGCGGTGACCTGGGCAAAGGTTCCTGTGCAGCAGGTCCACTGTTCGGGGTGATAAATCTTGAAACCGTCGTTGTTATAGTCGGAATAATAAAATCCGTGACCATCCTTCTGCATGGGTTTGGCGCCCATGATGGTGTTAAAGAGTATCCTCTCCATGCTGTCGCCATAGCGGCTGTCTTTAGTTACTCGCAAAAGATAACGCGTGATCTTGAATTGGGCATAAGTTCCGCAGCAGGTCTCAAAGCTCGAATGTGTTTTGGTCAGGCTCTCGCCCATCACGCCGCTTCCCGGCTCGCAGAACTCCTCATCCGGCCCCCAGCCGCCGGTGGCAAAGCTCTGCGTTGTGCGGAGGAAGTCGAACCCATTCTTCGCAGCTTGAAGATGCTTTTCGCTGCCCATGACCAGGTAAGCCTGCATGGCGCTTGAAAGTGCGTTCACATGGCTGTAGGCATGCTTACCGGGCAACACGTTTTGCCCTGCAGCCAGTGGGCCGAAGTACCAGTCGTCGGCCAGAAAGCGCTTGGCGAGATCGAGAAAGCGGTCACCCGCGCCGCACTTGTAGGCAATGAAAAGATTTTCCGGCAAAGTGTAAGGCTCATCCCAGCACCAGGAGGGATCGGTGTGCGGCCGCGCGTATTGTTCGTCGCGTGATATTCCCCGGGGCGGCAGATAAGGCAGGGCGGCATCGATCGTGGCATTCAAAGTCCGGAGAGCAGTATATTCCATGCCATACCGGTGCGCATCGAGCAGGCCGATGGAGCCCTTGTCGTAGACGTAGGCGGGAAAGCGATTGCCCTGGTAATACTTTGGCGAAATCGCCGCGGCATAGCCCTTCACCAGGCGATGCACCTTCTCCTGCGTTTGCTTGTTACCGGTGGCGGCAAAGTCGCGCGACAATCCTGAGAGGTACTGTCCGAAGGTACCGCCGGGGCAGAAACCGTGATTGTTCTTGAGATGCTTAGTGTCCACCCAGTCGTACCATCCGCCCATATCGTCGCCGGGAGCCGGCAATCCGGCCCGCTGGCGGTAGGGTTTGAGCAGCATATCCTCATCGAGTGAAAGATAAAAAATGTGGTTGGTCTTGAACTGCTCAAGGAGCGGTCCGTCGAGCAGCTCAATCTCGGCATAGCCGAATTCGCTGAGGGGTCCATTGGCTACATTATCAGTGGCCAGTGCCGCGAATGTGCTCCTGGGCGCGGCCAGGGTAGCTGCGGCAGCCGCCGCACTGGATTTAAGAAATGAACGACGGGATTGAGTCATGAAGGCGCTCCCATCGAATTGTAGCTCGAAAGATCAATCCTCCGGAATCAGCCGAGTTGACGAGGCCAGCACGCAGCAGGAATATGAGGTATGCGCACATTTCTGGTTGTGGCAGCCGCGTTGTTTGCGATGCCTGCACTGGGCGTTGAGCCGGCGGCGGAAACCAACCGAGCTTTCGATCAATACGTAGCGGCGGCCGAGAAGCAGTTGCGCGACGGGGCATTTCTCTATTCCGATACTCACCCTGAAGCTAAGACAGCCGCACGCACGGGCGAGACCGTTGTCGTGCAGCAGAGAAGCGGAGAGGTTCGAATTACCGGCGGGCTGATCCACGACTGGCTGGGTTTTTCCTTTTTTCCCGGCGCCCATCTGGCTGAAGTGCGAGCGCTGATGCAGAACTACGCGAACTACAAGAGCGTCTACGCACTGGATGTTATCGATTCGAAGTTACTTGGTCAGAATGGCGACAACTTCCGAGTGTTTCTAAAGATGCAGAACAAACGGTTCATCACGCTGACTTATGACTCGGAATTCGAGGTGAGTTACAGCGCCCCTGCGGCGGATCGGTTGGAAATTGTGTCTCACTCGGCCCGCGTTCAACAGGCCGGAAGCGATCAGGGCTTTCTGTGGCGGCTGAACTCGTATTGGCGCTTCGTAGAAGCTGATGACGGCGTTTACGCCGAATGCCGCAGCATTTCGCTCTCGCGCGGCATTCCGTTTGGCTTCGGCTGGTTGCATGAACCGTTGGAAAAGTTCCCGCGCGACTCCATGGTCCGCACCATGGAATCAACCCGGCGCGCTGCAACGGGCGGATTCGCAAGACATTAGTCTTCTTCGAAATATTTTGACGGGCTTAGCAACTATGGCTTACGATCTCAAAAATAGCTAGCCCAGTTGGCTGACCTTTACCAGTAACTTCTCGAAGTCTACCGTGCCCAGACCGCGTGCGGCGGCCATCTCCAGATAAGGGAGGTGCTCGGGATCCAGGTTCCAGTACGCCTTGGCCACGTAAGCGTCGATGGCCACGGGATCGGTTCCGGCGACCAGAGTCTTCTTCAATGCAACATCTTCAAGATTGCCGCCAGTGGGGCCGTTGCGCAGCAGAATGCGGTAGCAGTCCAGCAACGTGACTGTGGGCAGCATGAAGTTGGCCAGATCGGCCAGGCTCTGGTGAATCTGCTGGTGCAGGCGGTTGCGCTGGCCGCCGAGGATGCCGTACCAGTTCTTCATGCCCAGCGTGACTCCAACCAGTCCGTGATGCTTGGCAATGGGTAGGTTGAAGATCTTATCGGCTTCAAGAAACGGCGTGAAGACCGGCCAGCTTTTGAGCACCACGCCACCCAGATCCACTTCGCGATAAAGCTCGGGATCGGGAAGAATTACCTCGGCGCCCTCGGCGCGGGCAGCAGCCTGAATGCCGGAACGTTGAAAGCAGCGGCGAGGCTCATTGCAACTGACGTCTGTAACAATGACCCGCTTTGCCCCCGCCTGCCAGCACTGTCGCACCACCTCGGCCACCAATTCTGGATTGGTGTTGGCTGCCTGCTCAGGAGTGCGATCCCAGGCGATATTGGGCTTGAGAACGACCACGTCCTGACGGCTGACGAAACGGCGGATGCCGCCCAGATCCTCGAGAGCGCGGTCGACCAGGGCGCGCGGCTCTCCGCCCTGCGCCACGACTAGGTGCGGCAATTGCGAGGTCTGAGAATCGGATGCGGTGCGATGATCGCGACGCGCCTGCTCAGCCTGCGCCGGAACCGGACGGGAGCTGTGCTCGCTGAGCCAAACGCCTGCGCCCGCTGCACCTGCAGCCACGCCGCCCAGACGAAGCAGTTGCAGCATCGCCTCACGCCGCGTGAGACCCTGCGCTTGTTTCCCGCCTGGCATCCGTTCGTTTTCGCCGGTCATTGTGATTCTCCTCGATCCAAAATCGAGCACCTAGACTTCGATTAAATGAATGCGTTTCGGATCGTTGACGCCTAATCCGTGCGCCGGATCGGCGGCGGTTGCGATATAACGCGGCGGACGGCCAACACCTTCAAGGGTCGGCATCCCCACTTCGGCACGCTTGCGCTCAATCATCTGCCAGGCAGTATGGTCGAGCGCCACGCGGTCTTCACCCACGATCAGGGCATTCGGCTGCCAGAGACGTTCGGGATGAAAGCCCGGGCCGCCATCATAGACTGAGGTCATTGCGTCGCCAATGGTGAATCGCACCTTGTGGCGAACGACTGGAATGCAGTTCAGATCGGCTATGCCGGGGTTGCAACCGGCCGCGTGCAGTTCATTGGGACGCTGGACGACTCCGTACATATTCTTCATGGAGAAGGTAACGCCCGCCATTTCGTGGTCCTTGAGAATGGGCAGGTTGAGTACCATATCGCACTCGCGGGTGAGTATCTTGGCCAGCTTCACGTTAACTGCCGAGCCAAAAGCCGCCGGCTGGTCCTCGAATCCGGCCACATCAGAGCCGTAGACACGGATGCGGCTGGAATCGGTGGAGACGGTAAGCCCGCACGCCTGAAGGTCGCGGGCGTTTCGGTCCCATACCAGAATGTTGCCTGGCTTGACGCCGGCCTGCTGAAGCCGCTCGCAGACCGCCATCACCAGCGCAGCGTGGGTTGAAATTCCCTTGCCCCCCAGGCCATTCGTTTTGAGGCCAATCACCTTATCCATCGGCACAATCTGCTTCCACGCCGTTACCGGATTGTCGTGCCCGGTGTAAGTGGCGATGGCGCGGTCGAGCAGTGCGAGCACGCGCTTTTCGTCCAGTTGCCCGTCTTGTCCATGCAGGGCCGCATCGCGTGCGACCACTACCCTGGACTTGCCGTTTGCGACGTGCTGAGCGTTCTGGTCGAGCATGGAGGCTAATCCCAATTTGCTCTGCGAGCCCAACAGAAGGGCCCCAGTTGCTGTAGTCTTGATAAACTCCCGGCGGCTTTTCATCGTTATCCTCATTTTTCCTCTGCGGCCGGTGCTTCGGCCCATTGATTTAAAGCTTTGCTTCCACTCCGTGCGCCAGTGCAAGCAGAGCCTGCGGCGTGCCGGGCGTGGACTCATAGGCAACAATGCGCACCAGGTATGGACCTTTGCGGAAGATCACGCTTTGCGCGTATTGAACGCCCGCATCGCCCAGTTGGACGGGTTTGGCGTCGCTGGTTCCAGTCTCCAGAATCTTGCGCGCACCCGCCGCATCGCCCATGGTGTGCACGTCTAAAGTTGCTTCCAACTGGTTCTGAAATTTATAGTCGGAGGTCGAGGTTGAGACCACGCCGGCAGAAACATATTGCTCGGCGTCGCCATCGATATACTGCCAAAGGTCTTTGGACGGAAAGGTGCGGGTTTCGCTGGTTTTATCCCAACCCGCTACTGCGGCTGATGCGGGGAAGGGGTCGGACTGGTGCTTCTTGCATCCTATGAATGTGACGGCGGCTGCCATCACTAAGGTTGCAGTTGCCAAGCTCATAATCTTCGATTGAAACATTAGAAACGTTCTCCTTTTTACTTTCTATTCAGCAAAATCTGGCTGCCCGGCGAACGGCTTTCGCCGATGCTGGTAACGTAAACAGCTGGGCGCTCCTGCAACGGGCAGGCATACTCGCAGGCGCCGCAACCCACGCAGCGGCTGGGATCGACGCGCGGCTGCTTGAGAGTTTTGGTGTTGCCGGCCGAGTCGATGACCTGGGCTTCTTCCACGTAAATGGCCTTGGGCGAAACCGGGCACCACTCCTCGCAGACAATGCAGTCGATGGCCTCAGCCCAGGGAAGGCAGCGGCCGCGGTCGTAAAATGCGGTGCCCAGCCGGACTGGGTTCTGCGTGCCCACTCCGACCACCCAACCTTTTTCCTTCGGCGTAATCTGCCAGATTGCGCCGGTGGGGCAAACCTCAGAGCAGAGCACGCAACTGGGTTCGCAGTAGCCAATGCGTGGCACCAGCGTAGGCGACCATAGCCCTTCCAGACCGGCCTCTTCCAGCGTCGGATGGAGCGCGGTATTGGGGCAAACCTTCATGCACTCGCCGCAGCGGATGCAGCGGGAGAGAAAATCGCGTTCATCGAGCGCGCCGGGAGGACGCAGCAGCCGTTCGTGGCGGCTTTTGCCCAGGCCGGTATTGGCGCGCATGATGGGAACCAGCGCCGCGCCTGCCGCGAGACCGGTGAGCGTTCTGCGCCGCCCCAGATCCGGCGAGGCGACCTCCTTCTCTTTGCGGAAGAAGCGGAATTGAAGGCCATCGTGAGGGCAACTGCCGATGCAGTTCATGCACATCAGGCACTCGGATTTGCGCCAGGGAACGCCGCCGATGGGATCGTCGCC
>Ga0187863_10000641_pt1 | contig 29571 bp, 21 predicted proteins | sample June2016WEW_11_1_FD_132975 | JGI IMG/M metagenome (GOLD analysis project Ga0187863, IMG submission 132975) | Peatland microbial communities from SPRUCE experiment site at the Marcell Experimental Forest, Minnesota, USA - June2016WEW_11_10 | ecosystem: Environmental > Terrestrial > Soil >...
CGACCCGGTGGCTGAGGAGAGCGGGATGGACGCCGTGCCCGCGCCCCGGTCGGCCGGTCCCGACCCGTTCGCGGCGGCGCCACGGACGGACACCGCGGCGGCGGCCAGGGTCTTCGACGCGGCGACCACGCGCCGCCGCTCCGTGGTGTTCGAAGAGGATGACGAACTCGACGTCCCCGACTTCCTCAAGTAGCGAGCGGCCGGACCCGGTGACGGGCCCGCCAGGCCAGCCGGGCCAGCAGAGCCCCCGTCCTGACCGCGCTGGTGAGGTGGCCGCCTCGCTCGCCCAGGTCCGGGCCCGGATCAGCGCGGCGTGCCGGGCGGCCGGGCGGCCGGAGGACGACGTCACCCTGATCGCCATCACCAAGACCTTCCCGGCCAGCGATATCCGGGTGCTCAGCTCGCTGGGCGTGCGGGACGTGGGGGAGAACCGCGACCAGGAGGCCGCCCCCAAGGCTGCGGCGTCCGCGGATCTGCGTGACCGGCTCACCTGGCACTTCGTGGGGCAGATGCAGACCAACAAGGTGGGCAGCGTAGTCCGCTACGCAGATGTGATCCACTCGGTGGACCGGCCCCGGCTGGTGACCGCCCTGGGGGCGGCGGCCCGGAAAGCCGGCCGCACGGTGACCTGCCTGGTCCAGGTCAGCCTGGACGGTGATCTCGGCCGGGGCGGAGCCGTTGCGGCGGATGTGCCGTTCATCGCGGACGCGGTGGCCCGTGAGGAAGGCCTGGAGCTGGGGGGCGTCATGGCGGTGGCGCCGCAGGGCGCCGGCCCGCTGGCCGCGTTCCGGCGGCTGGCCGACACCGCCGCCCAGGTGCGCGCGGCGCATCCTGCGGCGACGATGATCTCCGCCGGGATGAGCGGTGACCTGGAGGCCGCCATCAGCGCCGGCGCGACACACGTGCGGGTCGGTACGGCGTTGCTCGGAGGCCGGCCGGGCTTCGTCAGGTAATGTCCGACGGACCGGGGCTGCATGACAGTGATGACGGAGGTCTGACCGATGGCCGGCGCGATGCACAAGATGGCGGTCTACCTCGGCCTCGTCGAGGACGATCCGCGGTACGACGACGCCTACGACTCCTATGAGGAGTACGAGGAGGAGTTCGGTGAGTCGGCCGAGCCTGCCGAGCCGGAGGCCGACCGCCCGGTAGCCCGCGGCCGCACGGAGCTCCCTATGGACCCTGCCCCGCCCGCGGCCCCGCAGGCCAGCACCCACATCTCCGGAACGTCCCATGCCACCGATCTCGCGCGGATCACCACCTTGCACCCGCGCACGTACAATGAAGCCCGTACCATCGGAGAGCACTTTCGTGAGGGCACTCCGGTGATCATGAATCTAACGGAGATGGTCGACAGCGACGCCAAGCGGCTCGTCGACTTCGCCGCAGGCTTGATCTTCGGCCTGCACGGGAGCATCGACCGCGTGACGAACAGGGTGTTCCTGTTGTGCCCGGCCAACGTCGAGGTGACGGCGGAGGACAAGGCCCGGATAGCTGAACGAGGCTTCTTCAACCAGAGTTAGACGCTCAGCAGTACGGCACACTCGGTGGCGAGTACGCGGCAGGGCACCCGCGGTAGCCATCCCGGTGCCCGTCACGGCAGCGCCGGTGAAGGCAGGCAGGGTTGTGGGGATTGTAAAGATCGTTCTGTTCTACGTGCTCACGATCTATTTCGTGCTTCTCATCGGGAGGCTGATCCTTAGCTGGATCCAGGCTTTCTCGCGCTCTCCGGACCGCTGGCAGCCCAAGGGCATCGTCCTCATCCTGGCCGAACTGGTCTTTACTGCCACCGACCCTCCGCTGAGATTGCTAAGACGGGTCATCCCCACGGTCCGGATCGGTAGTCTGGCGTTGGACCTCAGCTTCATGGTGCTCTTCTTCGTAGTCATTTTCGCGATGCAGGCCGTGCAGCTGCTCTGATCCGGTAGCGTCCGACAGGAACACCGTTCAAGCGTGCCGAGGAGACGAGATGCCGCTGACGCCCGCGGATGTGCGCAACAAGCAATTCAGTACCACCAGGCTCAGGCCCGGCTACGACGAGGAAGAGGTCGACGCCTTCCTCGACGAGGTCGAGGTTGAGCTCGACCGGCTGATCCAGGAGAACGAAGAACTCCGGGCGAAGCTGGCCGAGAGCTTGCGGGGGGGCAAGGTGCCGATGTCCGCGCTCAGCTCGCCCCTCGCCGACCCGGCTCCCGAGATGATGGCGCCCGAACCGCCACGCCAAGAGCCTGAGCGCAGGCCTGAGCCGCCGATGATGGGCATGCCGCCGGCTGAGGACCACATGGACACGGCCGCGCGCGTGCTGGCGCTCGCGCAGCAGACCGCCGACCAGGCGATCGCCGATGCGCGCCGCGAGGCTGACGAGACGCTCGGCCGGGCGCGCCGCGAGGCCGACGACATCCTGGGGAAGGCCCGCCGCCAGGCGGAGCAGATCACCAGCGATGCCAGGGCCCGCGCGGAAAGCCTCGAGCGGGACGCCCAGGAGCGCCACCGTCAGGCCATGGGCTCCCTGGTCCAGCAGCGTGAAGAGCTGGAGCGGAGGGTTGATGACCTGCGTGCCTTCGAGCGGGAGTACCGCAGCAGGCTGAAGGCGTACCTGGAAGGGCAGATGCGTGACCTGGAGGCGGGCGCGACGGACAGCGGTGCCTTCCCGGCCATGGGCAGCGGGCCCGACTCGTCCGTTTCCTCGGGTATGTCCCGCATGGAGGCCAGGAATGGCCAGCCGTCCATTGCCAGTGCCTACGCTGGCGCGCCGGAGCCTGTCTCACACGGCGGCTTCCACCCGTCGGATGGCTCGCCGCACGATCACCGGTAGCCAGTTAGCCAGCTCCATAGCAGTTACACGACGCAACAGCGTTTCCTCGGTTGGCAGCATGACCCGCATAGCCCGCGGAGAGCGCACGTGATCAAAGCCAGCGCTCTCCTGGCTGCTCTGGCGATCGGCCTCCTCGTGGCCGGCGTCCTGGCCAGCAGCCTGCTGATGGTGTACGTCTCCATCGGGGTCTGTGCGGTAGCGGCGCTGATCCTGGCGGTCGGGATACTGACGCACTGGTCGGAGATATTCGGCGGGGGCGAGTCCCGGCCGGCCAGCGTGCCGGAGTCCTGGTCAGCGCCGCAGGTGCAGGTCAGTACCCCGGTACTGGCCAGCGCCCAGGCCTCGGGCACCCAGGTCACAGGTAGCCCGGCCGCAGGAACCGCCGGACGGGAAGACCGGCGCCTCCCGCGCGAGGATGCCGGGGACCGTCCGCCCGCTCCTCCGGTTGACGTGGGGCGTGCCCCGGCGGAGGTTCCTGTCGCGGGGAGCGGCGACGACCTGTGGGAGCGGGTCGACGAGGAGCTCGGATCCGCGGGCAAGCGCGACACTGGCGCGCTGAGCTGGCCGGGCATCGAGCTGCCTCTCCCGCCTGAGCCGCCCGGCTCCTCAGGGAAGGCTGTGCCGCCCGAGACGGTCGGCCCGCAGGCTGCCCCCCCTGCGGGAGCCAAGGCCTGGGTATGGGGACCCGGAGTTGGCTGGCAGCCATCCGCGGCCCCGGACCCCACCGCCTGGCCCCCGCCTGCGGCGGCCTTCGCGGGCCCCCTGGCCCCTCCGAAGACGGCCACCCCGGACACAGCCACCCCGGACACGGGCAGCCCGGACACGGGCAGCCCGGAGCCAGCATCCCCTGACGCAGATCGTGCGGACGCAGATCGTGCGGACGCAAATCGCCCGGGACCGGACACCCCGGATTCGGGAAGCCCCGGGTCTGCTGACGCCGGGCCGACGGCCGAGGAGGCTGCCGAGCCCGGTCCGGACGCGGCGGCTGCCGGACCAGCCCAGGACGCTGATAAGAGCAGCCCGGGCTTGACGGACGACGGCGCAGCCCCGGGCTCTCCTGAGGACGGGGCCGCGGGGTCAGCCCTGGAAGAGGGGGCCGCCGGATCAGACCCGGAGGACGGGGCCGCCGGGTCAGACCCGGAAGACGAGACCGGGCAGCCGGACTCCGGCCCTGACCGCCCCCAGTGGATCATCTCGCTTCCGGGCCACGAATCCCCGCCCGCGGACCTGCCCACCCAGGCGGTGGAAACCCAGACTCCCGCGATCGCCGGTAAGGATGCTGCGGTCGCGGCACCTGCTGCCCAGGAGACTCCCGCGGAGGAACCGGAGGCCCAGCCCTCGACGGGGCGGGTCGAGGAACCGGAGGCGGAGGAACCGGAGGCCCAGCCCTCGACGGGGCGGGTCGAGGAACCGGAGGCGGAGGAACCGGAGGCCCAGCCCTCGACGGGGCGGGTCGAGGTGACCGTGGTGCCCGGAGTGGCCCGCTACCACCGCCGGGGCTGCATCCTGATCAGGTTCCTCGGCGCGGATGACCTGGAGATCATGACCAGGCAGGAGGCCGAAGAGGTCAAGTTCATGGCCTGCCGCGCCTGCCAGCCCGACCAGCTGGAGGGCTAGCCAGGCCCGCCGGCATCCCCCGCCGGCGTGGGCGGGGGATGCGGGCGGGTGTGGTCAGGCCCGGGTCAGCCAGAAGGTCAGGCCCAGATCCGGCTCGGCGTGCTGATGCGCGCCCCCGGCCGGGTCGGTGTCCGTGGGCGTGGCCGGACCGAACTGGTCGGCCAGCACCTCGCCCGCGATCAGCTGCCCGTGCTCGGCCAGCGCGGCGGACAGGTCGGGGTCCGTGGCTTCCCAGGCCACCGTGATCCGGTCACTCACGTGCAGCCCGTCGGACTTGCGCGCGTCCTGGATCAGCCTGATGACCTCCCGGGCCAGGCCCTCGCGGCGCAACTCCGGGGTGATGAGCACCTCGATGCCGACGGTCTCACCGCCCTCGGACGCCACCGTCCAGCCCGTCCGGGGTGTCTGGGTCACGATCACGTCGTCCGGCCCGAGGGCGACCGTGCTGCCATCCACCTCGACCGAAACCTTGCCCGTCGACCTCAGCTCGGCGGCGAGCACCGCCGCTTCCGCCGCGGTGATTGCCGCCGCGACCGCCTTGGTGCCCTTCCCGAACCGGCGGCCCAGGGTGCGGAAGTTTGGCTTCACCACGTAATCGACCAGGTCTTCCCCGACCGCGGCCATCGGCTCCAGCGTGCGCACATTCAGCTCGCGGGCGACCTCGGCACGCAGCCCCGGAGCCAGTTCGGCGAACCCGGCGGCGCTCACGACGGCGCGGGGCAGCGGCTGACGGACCGGGACCGAGGCGGACGCGCGGGCCGACCGGCCGAGTTCAACCAGCCGCCTGGTCTGCGCCATCTGCGCGGACAGCCGGGGGTCGATAAGCGCCTGGTCCGCGGCTGGCCAGCTGGCCAGGTGCACGGACTCCGGGTCGTCCGTGCCGCGCAGCACGGCCCATACGTGGTCCGCCAGGAACGGCGTGAGCGGCGCCATCAGCCGGGTCAGCACATGCAGGCTCTCGTACAGCGTGGCGAACGCCGACGAGCCGTCCGGCGCGGCTGCTCCTTCCCAGAACCGACGCCGCGAGCGGCGCACGTACCAGTTCGACAGGTCGTCGATGAACGCAGCCAGGCGGCGGCCCGCGGCTGCCGTATCGAAGCCCTCCAGGCTGGCCGTTACTTCGTCAGTGGTCGCGTGGAGTTCGCTGAGCAGCCAGCGGTCCAGCAGCGGCCGGCCGGAGGCGGGCGGTGCCTGCGCGGCCTGCGGCGGTCTCCACGCCTGGCCCTGCGCCGCGGCCGCATTGGCGTACAGCACCAGGAACGACACGGTGTTCCAGTAGGTGAGCAGCACCTTGCGGACGATCTCGTCGAGCGCGGCGTCGCCGATCCGCCGGGTGGACCAGGGCGAGCCGGACGCCGCGAAGAACCAGCGGATCGCATCCGCGCCGTGCGCCTCCATCAGCGGCAGCGGCTCGAGCACGTTGCCCAGGTGCTTGCTCATCTTGCGCCCGCGCTCGTCCACCACGAGGCCGAGGCAGACCACGTTCTCGTAGGCGTTCCGGCCGAACACCAGGCAGCCGACCGCCATCAGTGAGTAGAACCAGCCGCGGGTCTGGTCGATCGCCTCGCAGATGAACTGCGCCGGGTACGTCCGCCGGAACTCCTCCGCGTTCTGCCAGGGCGCGCCCAGGCGAGCGAACGGCATCGACCCGGAGTCGTACCAGGCATCGATCACTTCCGGCACCCGCCGGGCCTCCCCGCCGCACTCCGGGCAGGTCAGCGTCACCTCGTCCACGTACGGGCGGTGCGGGTCCAGCCCGGACAGGTCCTGCGCGGCCAGCTCGCTGAGCTCGGCGAGCGACCCGGCACAGGTCAGGTGCTGCTCGCCGCACTCCCAGATAGGCAGGGGAGTACCCCAGTACCGGGTCCGGGACAGCGCCCAGTCCACGTTGTTGCGCAGCCACTCGCCGTACCGGCCATGCTTGATGGTCGGCGGCTGCCAGTTGGTCCGCTCGTTCTCGGCCAGCATCAGGTCCTTGACCTGGGTCGTCCGGATGTACCAGGACGGCAGCGCGTAGTACAGCAGCGGGGTGTGGCAGCGCCAGCAGTGCGGATAGCTGTGCTCGTACTGCTCGACCCGGAACAGCAGGCCGCGCTCGGTCAGGTCCCGGACCAGCGGCTCGTTCGCCTCCTTGAAGAACATCCCGCCGACCAGCGGGATCCATTCCTCGAACCGCCCGTCCGGGCGGACCGGGTTCACCACCGGCAGGCCATGCGCGCGGCTGGTCTCCATGTCGTCGGCGCCGAAGGCCGGCGCTAGGTGCACCAGGCCGGTGCCGTCCTCGGTGGTGACAAAGCCGCCGGGCACGACCCGGTGCGCGCCCGCGATCTCGACCAGGTTGAACGGCGGCCGGTAGGTGGCCCCGACAAGGTGCGCGCCCGGCACCGTGGCTACCACGTGCCAGCCTTCCCCGAGTACCCGGGGGACCAGATTCTCGGCCACCACGACAGTGTCGCCGTCACCGGGCTTGCGGGCGATCGCGTAGCTCTCGTCCGGGTGGACCGCCACCGCGGTGTTGGAGACCAGGGTCCATGGCGTGGTGGTCCACACCAGCAAGTCTGCCCCGTCCAGCAACGGGTTCGCCCCGTCCGGCAGGCTGACCAGCGGGAACCGGACCGTGACCGCCGGGTCGGTCACCAGGCGGTACACATCTGGCTGGCCCATCTCGTGGTCCGACAGGGGCGTCTCGCAGCGCGGGCAGTACGGGCTGATCCGGAAGTCCTTGACCAGCAGGCCCTTGGTGAAGATTTCCTTCAGCGACCACCACACCGATTCGATATAGCTGGTGTCCATGGTCCGGTAGGCGTGCTGCAGGTCCACCCAGTAGCCCAGCCGGACGGTCATTTCCTCGAACGCGTCCACGTGCCGCTGCGCCGACTCGCGGCAGCGGGCGTTGAACTCCGCGATCCCGTAACTCTCGATGGCCTTCTTGCCGGACAGCCCCAGCTCGCGCTCCACGGCTACCTCGACCGGGAGCCCGTGGCAGTCCCAGCCGCCCTGGCGCGGGACGTGGAATCCCTGCATGGTCTTGAAGCGGGGAAAGACATCCTTGAACACCCGGGCCTCGATGTGATGCACCCCGGGCATGCCGTTCGTGGTCGGCGGGCCCTCGTAGAACGTCCAGAGGGGCCGGCCGGCAGTGGCCTCCAGCGACCGCTGGAAGAACTTCCCATCCTGCCAGCGGGCCAGGACGTCATGCTCCATGGCGGGCAGGTCGATGGCCGGCGGCAGGTCAGGGAAGTAGCGCGGGCCCGGCGTCGGCGGGGCCGCCTCCCCGGAGGCTGGCTGGGCTGGCCCGGGCTGGGCCGACCCGGGCTGGGCTGGCCCGGGCTGGCCTGGCTGCGGCTGGTCTGGGTAAGCGCTGCTGTCTGCATGCCCCATGGTGGGTGGTCCTCCTGCGTGGCGCTCGCGGGCTGGACGTCGGCCCGTTCGCGCGGCTTCGCTGGAGGGACGAGGCGCGCCGGCGGCGGCCCCGCGGTACCACCCTCCTTGGCCGCGGCTCCGCCGGGGAGCGCGACCCTCTCAATTCATGTCTCGCGGCCGGTTCTACTGGGCTCGCGGGCCAGCCTGCTGACGGCGTGCCTGCCCGCTGCTGTTCTTCCGGCGGCTCTGGGGTGATCTGGTCCGCTGGCCTGCCCCCGGGCTCGCACCATCCCCGGGTCGCTCCTGGCTGCCTGCTGCGGCAGCTGTCCCCATCAACGCCTTTGCCACTACAACGATAGCCGATCCCCCCGCCCCCAGCCGACGCCATTTCCCCGCACCCGGGCCGCCGCACCGGGGGCCCTCGCCGGGGGCCCTCGCCGGGACCCCTCACCGGGGGACCCGCGCCGGGGGGTCCGCGCCCGGGGCCCGCACCGGGACCCCTCACCCCGGCGCCCGGGTGCGGGGGTGAGGGGTCCCGGTGGGCGGCCGTCGGGGCGGCTCCGTCAACATGTGCCATCGAAAATGCACGGCTGTCTCTTCGTGATCAGACGATTGGTGTCGCCCCCGCGACACCAATCGTCTGATCATGTTCGGCCTGGCGGCCCAGCGGTAACATCGGCAACAACGGCAACGCAGGCCACACAGGTTCGGCCGCGCGGAGCCTTGGCGGACGGGGCGGCGGCTCCCCGGCGGCTCCCCGGGCGGTCGTAGGCGGTCGTGGGCGGTCGTGGGCGGCTCCCCGGGCGGTCGTGGGCGGTCGTGGGCGGAAATGGTCGCGGGCGCGGCGTGGCTGTGACAGCAGGGGTCCGGGCGGGGTCAGCCGGCGGTGGGGGATGGACCGCAGTGGCCGTCGGGCGGGGCGAGGTCCAGGGCGGGGTTGCGGTCGAAGAACCCCGTAGGCCGCAGGGTGAAACCCGTGTACTCCACCGGCATCACGGGGAAGTCCTCCGGCCGGCAGAAGTGGGTCACGCCCACCGTGTGCCACAGCGCGATGCCGGTGTCGGCGACCGGGCGGTCCGCCGCGGTCCAGGCGGGCAGCCCGGCGCCGCCCGGATGCTGGTTCGGGAACTCCCCGGCGGCCCGCAGCTCATCGTCGCGGGCGGGAGTAACCCACAGGTGCCGGGTGGCGAACGCGGCGCGGGACGCGATGGCCGCGGTTGGCTGGGCCAGCAGTGGCGCGCTGGCGTGCGTCGGCACCAGGGTGTACCCCACCGGCTCACCGCAGGCGTTCCGCGCGCTGTGGTTGACGATCTTCCAGGTCCGGCTCCGCTCGGGCGCGGCCATCCGCTGGGCGGCGGATTCAGTCTCCAGCAGAGTCTCCTGGACGGTGAACGCGTTCCCGTACGGGTTGGCGGGGCCTGCCGGAACGGGCACCGCGTCCACCTCGTAGACCGAGTTGGCCGGGCCGTCCAGGCACATGTCCAGACGGAAGCTGAACAGGTGCTGGTGATGGGGCCCGGCCAGCTCCGGGGTCACCAGGTTGGCATAGCTGGCCCGGGTTCCCGGACGGACCGCCTGGGTCTGGATGATCCCGGTCAGCTTCACCTCGGCCTGGATCGTGCCGTCCAGGTAGAAGTACCAGAAGAAGCCGTATTCGTAGTTGCCGACGGTGGCGATGGACGACACGACCATGCGCCGGGAACGGCGGGTCTCCGCGGCCTGGTTCGCCGCGTCCCGGTGCATCCAGAGCACCCCGTAATCCTCTTCGTGCAGGCAGATCGCCTGAGGCAGGACGCGGGCCACGCCGTCCTCGTCCACAGCCGCGGCGTCCAGGTAGACGATCTCGCCCAGGCACTCGCAGCCGAGTTCCAGCGGGTTGGCCATCTTTCCCAGGCCGACGTCACCGGCGTCGAAGGCGTTCTTCCACCAGTGGTTCATCGCGGTGGAGCCGTACGGGACGATCATCTCGGACAGGCTGGCGCGGTAGATCAGGGGCCGCAGCCGCCCCTGGTCGTGATAGCCGATCTGGTGCAGGACGATTCCCTCGATCGGGTGCAGTGACACCCGCATCTGCCAGGGTCCCCAGGCCAGGCAGCCGTCATCCACGGTGAACCCGGGCCCGTCCGGCTGCAGGATCTGCAACGGCGAAAGCTCGCGGAGATCACCCGCGCTGGCCGCGTCGTAACGGCCGGCCTCCCGGGGAATGGGCACCACCTCGCCGTCCTCGATCTCCAGGACCTCCCCGGTGTCGCGGTCCAGCAGGGCTACCAGGTTCTCGACCGGCCGCGCGTACGGGTTGCTGCCAGGGCCGTCGAGCAGGTAGGCCACCCCGCGGGCCAGGCGCCGCCCGGAGGCGTCGATTTCCAGCCCGAAGTTGCTGGCCGGCCAGGGATCCACCTGGACCAGCGACATGTCGGTGATACCGCGCCGGGCCAGCGCGGCCTGGAATGCCGGGTCGGCTTTGATCTGCTCGCTGTTGGCGGTCCATTCCGCGGCCATGAGCGGCGGCTGGACGTGCGGTACCAGGACCTTCCTGATCACGGCAGCCTGATCGAGCGAGATGGTGATCACCCAGGTCTGCCCGGCGGGCCGCTCGTACAGGACGCATCGGGCCTCCCGGGGCAGCGGGCGGCCGTCCCAGGCCAGGACGGACTGCTTGGCGGGCTCGGCGAGGGCACAGTAGACGAGCCGGCTGGCGGGGCCCGCGGCGGCGAGCGCGAGCCGGCTCGCCTGGCCGGCCTCGACCGCCGTGAGCGGGGCGAGAGGGTGGCGGACCGACGTGCGTGGCGAGTCGGCGGTGGCCTGGGCCATCGGGGTCTCCATCTGGGGGCCGGGGGTTTTCCCTCCCAGTATTAGGGGACATCTGTTGCGCGGCCATGCTGGCCGCCGCGGCCGGGAATGGCAGCCACGCCGTCACGGGCCTGAGCGGCCGGGGCGCTGCGGATTATCGCCGGGCCCAGATGCGTTTGCAGAGCCGGGGAGGCCGGTCTATCCTCCGGTAACCGCCCGCCAGTTCAAGATCGATTGGTGGCAGCTTGCATACTGGACAAGTCGTGTCAAAGGGGGCCGAGGTGACAGCAACCGCACGTTCGGGTGCCGCGGCTCTACCTGTCCGGCCTGGTGAGAAGCACTGGACGCAGAAGGAACTCGCCGAGGTCCGCCAGGAACTCCAGGATGAGGCCGACGGGCTGCGCCGGGACATCTCGGCGGCGGAGTCCGAGATCGCGGAGCGGCTCGGTGACGCGGTCGGTGACGCCGGTGACGACTCCGCCGACGCCGGGGCCAAGACGTTCCAGCGCGAGCATGAGCTCGCCCTGACCCAGAACGCCCGCGAGTTGCTGGGCCAGACCGAGCGGGTGCTCGCCAAGATCACAGACGGCACCTACGGCGTCTGTGAGTCCTGTGGTAAGGCGATCGGGAAGGCACGCCTGCAGGCCTTCCCCCGGGCGACCTTGTGCTTGGCCTGCAAGCAGCGCGAGGAACGGCGCTGAACGGCGTGGGAAGTCCTGCGGATCTGCATCACGGGGCGGACGGCCCCGGTCCGGCCTCCCGGCCGCGCCGGATCCGCCTGCTGATCACGGTCGCCGCGGTGGTTTTCGTTGCGGATCTTGTTTCCAAGACCATCGTCGTGGCCACCCTGTCGCATCGGGAACCCATCCGCCTGCTCAGCGGCCTGCTGACGCTGCGGGAGCTGCGAAACAGCGGCGCGGCGTTCAGCATCGGCACCTCGATCACCGTCGTCTTCACCCTGATCGCCCTCGGGGTCATCGTGGCGATCCTGCGCACCGCCCGGCGGCTGCGCAGCGTTCCCTGGGCCGTCACACTCGGGCTGCTGCTCGGCGGGGCGGCCGGCAACCTCGGCGACCGGCTGTTCCGGTCCCCGGGCTTCCTCCGGGGGCACGTGGTGGACTGGATCGAGCTGCCGCACTGGCCCGTGTTCAACGTGGCTGACTCGTGCATCGTGTGCGGCGGGGTCCTGGCCGTGCTCCTGGCCGCCCGGGGTGTCTCCATCGACGGCACCCGGAACGCGGCCGCCGCCCAGCCTGCCGGGCCCAGTGGGGGAACCGCGACCGGGATCGGCGAGGGCGCCGCCAGGGATGCCGCCAGTCCCGTCCCCGACCGGCCGTCCACGCCCGGCGACGGCAGCCCGTGAGCGGGGCGGACCAGCGCCGGGTGCCGGTTCCCGAGGGGCTGGACGGCGAGCGGGTCGATGCGGCGCTGGCCCGGATGTTCGGGTTGTCCCGGACGAGCGCCGCCGAACTCATCAGCGGGGGCCAGGTGCTGATCGGCGGCCGTCCGGCGGCCAAGTCCGACCGGGTGCCCGCGGGGGAGTGGCTGGACGTCACGCTGCCCGCCCCGGTGTCCACGGCACCGGTACCGCGCCCCGTGCCCGGCCTGGAGATCGTGTACGAGGACAGCGACATCGTGGTGGTGGACAAGCCGCCGGGGGTGGCCGCCCACCCCACCCCGGGCTGGACCGGCCCGACCGTGCTCGAGGGATTGCTGGGGGCTGGGCAGATCCTCGCCACCAGCGGGGCGGCGGAGCGCCAGGGCATCGTGCACCGGCTCGACGCGAACACCTCGGGGCTCATGGTGGTGGCCAAGAGCGAGCACGCCTACCGTGTGCTCAAGCAGGCGTTCCGCGACCGCGAAGTGGACAAGCGCTACCACGCCCTGGTGCAGGGCCACCCGGATCCGCTGCGCGGGACCATCGACGCGCCCATCGGCCGGCATCCGGCCGGAGACGGCCGCTTCGCGGTGGTGGCCGGCGGCCGCCCGAGCGTCACCCACTACGACACGCTCGAAGCCTTCCGCGGGGCCAGCCTCGAGGAGATCATCCTGGAGACCGGCCGGACCCACCAGATCCGGGTGCACATGGCGGCGCTGCGGCATCCCTGCGCCGGCGACCGCCTCTACGGGGCCGACCCGGTGCTCGCGGCCCACCTGGCCCTGACCCGGCAGTGGCTGCACGCGGTCCGGCTCGGCTTCGCCCACCCGGCGGACGGCCGCCGGGTCGAGTTCACCAGCGAGTACTCCCCAGACCTCGCCCACGCGCTGAACATCCTCCGCGCGGAAAGCTAGCCGTAGCTGGCTCGGGCCTCTTCCTGCCGACCCCGCGGGCCGGGCATTCGGTGGTCACCGGGGTGGACCTTGACCACCAGCCCGTCACCGTCGAAGGCGACGGGCTGCTGGCCCGCTGCCTGCAGCACGAGCTCGATCATCTCGACGGGCACCTGTTCCTCGACCGCCTCCCCCCGCCGAGCGGCGCCAGGCGTTGCGGGCCCTCCGCGACCGGCTGAGCGGCCTGGGGCTGAGCGGCCTGGGGCTGAGCGGCCTGGGGCTGAGCGGCCTGGGGCTGAGCGGCCCGGGGCTGAGCGGCCCGGGGCTGGCTGGCCCGGGCTGGCTGGCCGGGGGTTCGGGCGGATCCTCCTGAGCCAGGCGGACGGTTTTTACCGGAGCTCGCGGAAGAGGCCGCGCAGCCGCTCGAAGGCTGGCTTGGGGGAGTAGTCGTCGCGCAGCACACCGAACTGGTGGAACAGCCCGTCGTTGGCGCTGTCCGCGTCGCGCAGCGTGAACAGTTCCCAGTGCGTGACGTTCAGTTCCTCCCGCCGTGCGTGCACCGCCCGCACGATGGTCTCGAGCACGTCCGCCTGCCGCTCCGGGGTGCGGCCCGGCCCGGTCGGCCAGCCGTTCTCGCAGATCCGGATCGGCGTCCCGGGGCCGATGCCGGCGATCGGCAGCACCTCCTCGCGGAAGCTGCGCAGCAGCCAGTCCACGGCCCCGTCGAGCCGGGCCAGGGTCACCGGCGGCCCGAAAACGTCCGGGTACATGTCCAGCCCGGCGTAGTCCACCGCGGCCGCGAACTCCGCGCCCCCCAGCCGCGCCACGGCCGGCCAGAACGCGCCCCCGGCCGGGTTCACCTCGGGACTCACCGCGAACCCGATGGCTGCCGTGGCGCCGCAGTCCCGTTTCGCATCCGCGGCGGCCAGCATCCCGCGGACCAGTGCCTCGTCCGCGCGGGGGAAGGCGCCGTCGGCGGCATCCGGGATGCCCGTCAGGTTCGCCTCCCCCGTCACCTGGATCGCGGCCAGCTGATGGCCGTGCCCGCGCACCACGTCGGCGGCGAACCCGGCCCAGCCCGGGACGTCGCCCGCCGGGTCGCGGTAGCACAGCACCAGGTCCCAGGGGATCTGCGCGTCCGCCAGCTCCCGCACCTGGGCCAGCGCGGAAGCCGTCGAGGCGGCACCGGCCCAGCTCACGTACATCCGCGCCAGCAGCGGCGGCCCGTCACCCTGAAGGTATTGCACCGCCCTAACGATCTGATCGACGTCATCGGGTGGCCCCGCGGCCACGCCGTCCGGACCGCCGGCCAGGCCGAGCGGGAACAGGCCGAACGTCAGCGACTGCGGCATGGGTCAGCACGCTACGCGACGCCGGAGCCGGAGGACAGGCGTCAGCCCAGCCCGCCGCCCTCGATCAGGGGGACCGTGACGCACGCATTCACAGGCTGTGCCCGGGCGGCTCGCCCGTCTACCCTGGTGTCCCAGGAGGCCGCGTCTCAATGCTGCACGTGTCCCTCTTGGGGGAGCAGTCCGTCACCGACGAGGGGACAGGGGTCCGGGCCCGCTCGTCTCGCGCGCTTGCCCTGATCGGCTTGCTGGTCACCCACGCTGGCTCGCCCCAGGCCCGCCAGCGCATCGCCGGCCTGTTCTGGCCGGACTCGGCAGACGGGCAGGCGCTCACCAACCTGCGGCGTGAGCTGCATCAGCTTCGCCAGATCCTGGGCGATGAGCCTTCGCTCATCGTGACGTCCCGGGATCTCTGCTGGTGCGACACGCCGACGTGCCACGTCGATGTGCGCACCTTCGACATCGAGCGCGAGGCGGCCCGGGCGGCGGCCGCGGCTGCTGATGAAGATGGTGTCCTCCTGCACGCCACCCGGGCTCTCGCCGAGTACCGGGGCGACCTCCTGCCCGGGGTGTACGAGGACTGGGTGCTGGAGGCCAGATCGCAGCTGGAGCGCCAGTGCGTGGAGCTGTGCGATCTGGTCGCCGCTGCCCGCGCCCGGCGGGGTGATCTGGCTGGGGCGGTGGATGCCGCCCGCCGCCGGATCCAGCTGCAGCCGCTCGAGGAGGCGGGCTATCGCACCCTGATGCAGCTCCAGGCTGACCTGGGCGACCGCGCCGGTGCGGTGAGCACCTACCATCATTGCTCCTCGGTCCTGGAACGCGAGCTCGCCATTGCCCCGGACCCGGCGACGCGGCAGGCGTTCGAGCGCCTGATGGCCCGCTCCGGGTCCGACCCGGCAGGTGCGGCGCTGCCGCAGATCGGGTCGGCCATCGCCCGGTCCGGGATCGCCGCGGCCCCGATGGTCGGCCGGTTCACGGAATTCAGCGTGCTCGAGGAGCTGTGGCGCGGGGCGGTGGCCGGCCACCCGGGCCTGGTCGTGGTCCGCGGGGGAGCAGGCGTGGGGAAGACCCGCTTGGTGGCCGAGGTCGCCCGGCTGGCCAGGCGGCAGGGCGCGGTCGTGGCGGGCAGCCAGTGCTTCGGGACCGCCGGGCGGCTGGCGCTGGCGCCGGTAGCGGACTGGCTCCGCAATCGGGAGGTCCAGGCCGCCCGGGCGACCCTGGACGAAGCCTGGCGTACCGAAGTGGACCGGCTGGTGCCCTCGGGAGGGCGGAGCGAGCGCGGGACCGGCTCAAGAGCCGTAGTCGATGCCTGGCAGCGCCTGCGCTTCTTCGAGGGTCTGGCCCGGGCGCTGCTGGCCGTCGATCGCCCGATGCTGCTGGTCCTGGACAACATGCAGTGGTGCGACCAGGAGACCCTGGCCTTCCTCACGTTCTGCCTGGGCCTGGCCCCCGGGGCGCAGCTCCTGGTGGCCGGCACGGCACGCGACGACAACCTGGGCGCCGAGCCGGTGCCCGCGGACTGGACCGACCGGATGCGGGCCACCGGGCTGCTCACCGAGCTCACGCTCAGCCCTTTCGAGGCCGCCGACACCGCCCGGCTGGCCGAGGCCATCGCCGGCGAGTCCCTGGCCGAGTCCGAGGCGCTGCTGCTCCAGGAGACGACGGGAGGCTTCCCGCTCTACGTGGTCGAGGCGGTACGTGGCACCGCGGACCGCGGCCAGGCCCCCCGGGAGCCCGGCGATCTCACCGCGGTGCTGCGCAACCGGCTCGAGCAGGCCACCCCGGCCGCCCGCGAGGTGGCCGACCTGGCCGCCGCGGTCGGGAGGGACTTCAGCCTGGACCTGCTCACCGAAGCCAGCGACTTGGACGCCGACGTCGTGGTCGGCGCAGTCGACGAACTATGGCGCCGCCGGATCATGCGTGAGTTCCGGGACGGCTACGACTTTTCCCACGACTTGCTCCGCGACACGGCTTACGCCCAGCTCAGCCCGCCCAAACGGTGGCTGCTGCACCGGCGCATCGCCCAGAGCCTGGAGTTGCTGCACGCCGATGACACTGATGCGGTCTCGGCCCAGCTGGCCCAGCAGTACGCGCGCGGGGGCCGGCCTGGGCGGGCGGTGGCCTACTACCAGCGCGCGGCCAACCTCGCGGCGGGAATGTTCGCCCACGCCGAGGCCATTCGCCTAGGCCAGGAGACGCTGGCCATCGTCCGCGGCCTGCCCGCCGGGAAAGACCGGGACAGCCAAGAGCTGGCTGTCCTCGAGGGCATGGCCGCGCCACTCAACGCCAGGTTCGGCTATTCGTCCCGGGAACTGCAGCACACCCTCGAGCGCTCGATCGATCTGGCCGGATCGCTGGGCCGCACCGACTCCAAGGTCAGTGGCATGGTCGCGCTGTGGGGGACGCAGTTCGTGCAGGGACGGACGGCCGATGGGTACCAGACAGCCAGCCGCGCCCTGGCGCTCGCCGACCCCGGCTCCGAGCTGAGCGGCGTGGCTCATTTCGGCGTCGGCGGGTCGTCCATCAGCCTGGGCATGCCCGCGGAGGGCCTGCGGCACCTCGGGATCGCCACGGAACTGGCGAGTGATGCTGTATCGCTGAGCATCGGCACCCGGCCCAGGGTGCACGGCACGGCGTGGTCGGCCCACGCCCACTGGCTGCTGGGCGACGACGACGCGGCTCTGTCCGCCTCCCGCAACGCCATCGAGCTGGCCCGGTCGATCGATCACCCGTACAACCTCGCCGTGGCCCTGGCTTACGCCGGCATCACGTGCCAGATGAGCCTTGGTGCGAGCGGGGCCCGTGATGTGGCTGGGCCCGGGGAGGGACCCGGGCTCAGGGACGCCCGCGAGCTGAGACGCACCGTCGCGGAGCTGCGCGAGCTCTGCGAGCGGTACTCCTTCGCTTACTACCGCGAGTGGGTGCTGATCCTGGACGGCTGGTCCCGCATGGACGGATCGGGTATCGCCCTGGCCCGGGAGGGTATCGACCACCTCAGGGCAGAGGGCTCGTTTGCGCGCATGCCGTACTGGCTGTCACTGCTCGCCGACCTGTCGGTACGCGCCGGCCAGCCCGGCGCCGCGAGGGCGATCCTGGACGCCGCGCTCGCCGACGCGAATGCCCGGGACGACCTGTGGTGGCTGCCCGAGGTGATGCGGATGCGGGCCGCGCATGACGGCGCGGACGCCGCCGTCGCCCGCCTGCGCTCCGCGGCCCAGCTGGCCGAGGCTCACGGCAGTGCCGCGCTGCTCCGGCGCTGCCAGCGTGACCTCGCCGCGCGGGGCGTCCTCCCCCCGGCGGGCAGCGTTCTCCCGACCGCCTGACCCGAACGCGGAACGCGAACGCTCCGCGAACGCTCCGCGAACGCGCGGGTCCTTAGCGTCGGGTCTGTCACCTCGCGGGTGACCTATCCGGAAGGGGAACCGCAATGACCGCAACAACAGCGCCCGCCACGGCGCCGTACGAAGACCTGGCCGCCACCGTGCGCGGCGACGTAATACGCCCGGGAGGTCCCGGATACGACGAGGCACGGGCCGTCTACAACGCCATGATCGACAAACGCCCGGCCGCCATCGTGCGCTGCCGCGACGTAGCCGACGTCATCACCTGCGTGCGGTTCGGCCGCAAGCACGGAGCCGAGATCGCCGTGCGGGGCGGCGGTCACAACGCGGCCGGCCTGGGGGTGTCAGATGATGCCCTGGTCATCGACCTCTCCCAGCTACGCAGCACGACCGTGAACCCGGAGGGTCACACCGTGCGGGTCGACGCCGGATGCACGTGGGGTGATGTCGACCATGCGACCGTGGCGTTCGGCATGGCCACGCCCTCCGGCTTCCTCGCCTCCACCGGCGTGGCCGGCCTGACCCTCGGCGGTGGCATCGGCTATCTGTCCCGCCGCTTCGGCCTTACCGTGGATAACCTTCTCGCCGCGGACGTAGTGCTCGCCGACGGCACATTCGTGACGGCCAGCGAGAGCTCGCATAGCGACCTGTTCTGGGCCTTGCGCGGCGGGGGCGGGAACTTCGGCGTCGTCACCTCGTTCACGTTCCGCTGCCACGACATCGGTGAGAGCGGCGTGATCATCGGCGGCCCGGTGCTGTACGACCTCGCCGAAGCCCCCGAGGTGATGCGCTGGTACCGCGAGCTGCTGCCGTCGCTGCCGGAAGAGCTGAGCGGGTGGATCGGCCTGCTCACGATCCCTCCGGCCCCGCCTTTCCCCGAGGAACTCTGGGGACGCAAGGCGTGCGGCATCGTCTGGTGCTACACCGGGCCCCACGACCGGGCCGCCGAGGTGCTCGAGCCGGTCAGGGCGTTTGGCTCGCCGTTGCTGGCCGGCTTGCATGAGATGCCGTTCAACGTGCTGCAGAGCGCGTTCGACGCCCTCTACCCCGCCGGGCTGCAGTGGTACTGGCGGGCGGACTTCTTCAACGAGATTTCCGACGCCGCCATCGAGGTGCACCGCAAGTACGGCGAGCGGCTGCCCACCGGCCACTCCACTATGCACCTGTACCCGATCGACGGCGCCGTCAGCCGCGTCGCCGCCGGCGCGACCGCCTTCGCCTACCGCGACGGAGGCTGGGCCGGCGTCATCGTCGGCGTCGATCCCGATCCGGCCAACGCCGCCGTCATCTCCGAGTGGGCCAAGGACTACTGGCAGGAGCTGCATCCGACCTCAGCCGGCGGCGCGTACATCAACTTCATGATGAACGAGGGCCAGGACCGGGTCAAAGCGTCCTACCGCGGCAACTACGACCGGCTCGCCCAGGTCAAGCACCGCTATGACCCGGAGAACACGTTCCACATCAACCAGAACATCCAGCCCGCCAGCGGCTCTTGAGCCGGAGAGGCAGCCTGACGTCACCGCCCGTGCAGTTCGTGATCGATGAAGCTCAAAGCCATATTCTTCCAGTCCCCGTGGAGGTGCAAAACGGGATAACGGGCCATCCGGTGTGGCGGGTCGCAGCGGCTCCACGGCCTCTGTAGGCTCGACTCGCCGGGCCGGTGCGCCACTGCCGCAGCATCCTCCCGCCGGGGAATCCCGCGGCCGGGCAGGTCCTTGACCAGGCCAGCACCGGCGCTTCCCCGGCCCTGGCTGGTGAGCGCGCCCGCGAGGGTTTTCGTTGCGTGCCTGAAGAAAGGCGGTACCCATGACGGCAGTCGCGACGGGACCCAGCGGCGACGGGTACGTGCACCTCCACGTGCACACCGAATACTCGATGCTGGACGGGGCCGCGCGGCTGAAGGACATGTTCGCCCAGTGCGAGCGCGAGGGCATGTCCGCCGTGGCCATGACCGACCACGGCAACCTGTACGGCGCCTACGATTTCTGGTCCAAGGCCACCAAGGCCGGGATCAAGCCGATCATCGGCATCGAGGCCTACGTCGCGCCCGAGCACCGCAGGCACCGGCAGCCGGTGCGCTGGGGCACCCCGGCGCAGAAGGACGACGACGTGTCCGGCGCCGGGGCCTACACGCACATGACCATGCTGGCCGAGACCACCGAGGGCATGCACAACCTGTTCCGGCTGTCCTCCCGGGCCTCGCTGGAGGGCCAGTTCCGCAAGCCGCGGATGGACCGTGAGCTGATCTCCGAGCACGCCAGGGGGATCATCGCGACCACCGGCTGCCCCAGCGGCGAGGTGCAGACCCGGCTGCGGCTCGGCCAGTACCCGCAGGCGCTCGAGGCAGCCGCCGCCTACCGCGACATCTTCGGCGCGGGCAGCTACTTCGTCGAGATCATGGACCACGGGCTCAGCATCGAGCAGCGAGTCCGGGACGGACTGCGGCGCATCGCGAAAGAGCTGGACCTGCCGTTCGTCGTCACCAACGACTCGCACTACACGGTCGAGGCGGATGCGAAGGCGCACGAGGTGCTGCTGTGCGTGCAGACCGGGTCCAACATGGCCGACCCCACACGGTTCAGGTTCGACGGCTCGGGCTACTACCTGAAGAGCCCGCAGGAGATGCGCGCGGCGTTCCCCGACGAGGAATGGCAGTCCGGCTGCGACTCCACGCTGCTCATCGCCGAGCGCGCCGACGTCAAGTTCGAGACCCAGAACCTGATGCCGCTGTACGACGTCCCCGAAGGGGAGACCGAGGAGAGCTGGCTGCGCCAGGAAGTCTGGCGCGGGATGGACCGGCGGTACCCGGAGGGCTACGACGAGCGCCGCCGCCAGCAGGTCGAGTACGAGATGGGCATCATCACCCAGATGGGCTTCTGCTCGTACTTCCTGGTCGTAGCCGACTTCATCATGTGGGCGAAGCGGAACGGTGTCGGGGTCGGGCCGGGCCGCGGCTCGGCCGCAGGCTGCCTGGTGGCTTACGCCCTGGGCATCACCGACCTGGACCCGCTCAAGCACGGGCTGATCTTCGAGCGGTTCCTGAATCCCGAACGCGTGTCCATGCCCGACATCGACATCGACTTCGACGAACGCCGGCGGGGTGACGTGATCCGCTACGTCACCGAGAAGTGGGGCGAGGACCGGGTCGCGCAGATCATCACTTACGGCACGATCAAGGCCAAGGCCGCGGTCAAGGACTCGGCCCGGGTGCTCGGCTTCCCGTACGCGCTCGGCGACCGGATCACCAAGGCGTTCCCGCCCGCCGTGATGGGCAAGGACGTCCCGCTGTCCGGGATCTTCGACGAGGCCCACCCCCGGTACGGGGAGGCCGGCGAGATCCGGGCCCTGTACGAGGCCGAGGCCGAGGTGCGGCAGGTCATCGACACCGCCCGCGGGCTGGAAGGGCTGATCCGCCAGGCCGGCGTGCACGCCGCCGGCGTGATCATGAGCAGCGAGCCGATCGTCGACCACGTCCCGGTGTGGAAGCGCGAGGCGGACGGCGCGGTCATCACCCAGTTCGACTACCCGGCGTGCGAGTCGCTAGGCCTGCTCAAAATGGACTTCCTCGGCCTGCGCAACCTCACCGTGCTGGACGACGCGGTCCGCGGGATCAAGGCCAACCGGGGCACCGACGTCGACCTGGAGACGCTGGCCCTGGATGACGAGCCCACCTACGACTTGCTGGCCCGGGGCGACACGCTGGGCATCTTCCAGTTCGACGGCGGCCCGATGCGGGCGCTGCTGCGCAGCATGCGGCCCGACAACTTCGAGGACATCTCGGCGGTGGGCGCGCTGTACCGGCCCGGTCCCATGGGCGCCAACGCGCACAACGAGTACGCCGACCGGAAGAACCACCGCAAGCCGGTCGTGCCCATCCACCCCGAGCTGGCCGAGCCGCTCGCCGAGATCCTGGGCGACACCTACGGGCTGATCGTGTACCAGGAGCAGGTCATGGCCATCGCCCAGAAGGTGGCCGGGTACAGCCTGGGCAGCGCGGACCTGCTCCGCCGGGCCATGGGCAAGAAGAAGAAAGAGATCCTGGACAAGGAGTTCGAGCCGTTCGAGGCCGGGATGAAGGCCAACGGCTACTCCGCCGCGGCGGTCAAGACCCTCTGGGACATCCTCGTCCCGTTCTCCGACTACGCGTTCAACAAGGCACACAGCGCCGCCTACGGGCTGGTCTCCTACTGGACCGCCTACCTCAAGGCCAACTACCCCGCCGAGTACATGGCCGGGCTGCTCACCTCGGTGTCCGGCGACAAGGACAAGAGCGCGCTCTACCTGAACGAATGCCGCCGGATGGGCATCACCGTCCTGCCGCCCGACGTGAACGCGTCGGAGGCCATGTTCACCCCGGTCGGCAGCGACATCCGCTTCGGCCTGGCCGCGATCCGCAACGTCGGGACCAACGTGGTGGACTCCATCCTGGAGGCCAGGGCGGCCAAGGGCGCGTTCACGAGCTTCGCCGACTTCCTGCGCAAGGTCCCGGGCAGCGTGTGCAAGAAGAACGTCATCGAGTCGCTGGTCAAGGCAGGCTCGTTCGACTCGCTCGGGCATCCGCGCAAGGGCCTGGCCATCATCCACGAGCAGGCCATCGACACCGTGATCGACGTTAAGCGCAAGGAGGCCATGGGCCAGGACTCGCTGTTCGGCGGAGACGCCGAGATCGAGGCCAGCTTCGAGGTCCCGGTGCCGGACGGGGAATGGGACAAGACCACCCTGCTGGCGTTCGAGCGGGAGATGCTCGGCCTGTACGTGTCCGACCACCCGTTGCTGGGCGTCGAGCACATCGTCGCCGCGAACACCGACTGCTCAGTGGCTGAGCTGCTCAGCTCCGCAGGGGAGGACCCCGCAGAGCGCGGGACCGCTGCCCGGGGCGGGCGCGCGGACGGGCAGATGGTCTCGCTGGGCGGGATCCTGTCCGGGGTGCAACGGAAGGTCACGCGGCAGGGCAACCCGTGGGCCACCGCCACGCTGGAGGACCTGGAGGGCGCCATCGAGGTGCTCTTCTTCCCCGCTGCCTACCAGCAGTGCTCGCTGCTGCTGGCCGAGGACGCGATCCTGATCGTCAAGGGCCGGCTTGACCGGCGCGAGGATGCGCCCAAGCTGATCGCGCAGGAGGTGAGCGCGCCGGACCTGACGGCTGACCAGGGCGGCCCTTTCGTCGTGTCGATGCCGGTCCAGCGCTGCGTCGCGCCCGTGGTCGACCGGCTGCGCCAGGTCCTGTGCACCCACCCGGGGCTGTCCGAAGTGCACCTGAAACTCTGCAATGGCCCACGTGCGACGATTGTCCGGCTGGATGACAAGTTGCGGGTCAAGCCGTCGCCCGCGCTGCTAGCCGACCTCAAGCAGCTACTCGGCCCGGCCTGCGTCGGGTAACCGGGCCGGCCCGCGCGGGTAACGCGCGGCGCGGCGGGGTGCAGGGTAACGCGCGGGGCGGCGAGCTCGCTGGCGAGGGGAGGCGCGCCGGAGGCGTGTTCTCCCCGAGCCAGCGACCAACCCGGCTGCTGCGGCAGCCGACCTGCATACGGAGGCGGGCCGTGCGGGTCCGGGGCTCGGGCGCCCGGGCTAGCTACGTGTCGCGGCGTTGCAGCAGGTAGGCGCCCGCGGCGAGGAGCAGCGCGGTCCACAGGCAGAAGACGCCGAAGCCCTGCCAGGGCGAGAGCAGCTGGTTCGACTGCTGGTGGTCCGCGGTGATCAGCGCCCCGGCCACCGTCGGGAAATATTCGTGGATGTGCGCGCCCCAGCTGTAGGGCAGCAGCGCCAGCAGCGGCCCGATCACCAGGACCAGGCCGATCACGGTGGTAACCGCGCCCGCCGTGTGCCGGATCAGGTTGCCGATGGCCAGCGCGAACAGGCCGAGCACAGTCAGGTAGAGGCCTGCGCCCACCACGGCGCGGGTCACGTTCGGGTCGCTCAGGGACACCTTGACCAGGCTGCGGGCCAGCGCCGAGCCGATCAGGAACGACCCGAACGCGACGATCTCGCCGATGACCAGCACCAGCACGCTGAACACGGCCGCCTTGGCGGCCAGCATGGGCAGCCGCTTCGGCACGGCCAGGAGCGATGCCCTGATCGTGCCCGTGGAGTACTCACTGGTGATCACCAGCACCCCGAGCACGCAGATGGCGAGCTGCCCCAGCCCGAGCCCGGTGCCGAGGATGAAGCCGGTCGGGTCGGCCACGATCGAAGCGGCCCGGCCGCTCGCCTTGCCCTGGTTCACGGCGTGCACGGTCAGCCAGGTGAATAGGGCGGTGAGCCCGAGGGTCACCACGACGAACAGCAGCAGCGTCCACAGCGTGGAGCGCACCGAGCGGATCTTCGTCCACTCGGCCAGCATCAGGTGGCCAAAGCCCACGTGGTGGGCGGGCGGGGGAACAGCGGGCTGTGAGGCCGCGATGGGCGGGCTGGTGGAGGTCATTCGGCGCGCTCCTGGGCTGCGGTCACGCGGGTCGGATCACCGGGGGAGTGCTCGCCGGGGGAGCCGCTGCCTGGCTGGGTCCCGGGGCCGCCGGCCGCCGGCTGCGGCCGGGCCGACGCTCCGCCCGCCCCGAACTCGGAGCTGTCCGCGGTCAGCTCCATGTAGGCCTCTTCCAGTGAGGCGAGCCGCGGCGTGAGCTCGTGCAGCACGATCCGGTTCGCGGCGGCGATCTCGCCGATCCGCGGCGCTTCGAGTCCGGTGACGTCGAGTTCCGGAGCTGGTCCGCGGGCCGCGGGGACGCCGTGAGTGTCCCCGGCTGGCGCCTGAGGGGCCTGCTCCCGGGCGGCCGGCTCGTCCCGGATCGTGGCCTTGCCGCCTTCCGCCGTGATCAGGTCGGCGAGTCGGGCCGCGTCGGGGGAGCGTACCAGGACAAATTTTTCGGAACTACGCTCGATGAATTCCTGGGTGCTGCAGTCCGCGATGAGACTGCCCCGGCCAATAACGATCAAGTGGTCCGCGGTGACGGCCATCTCGTTCATCAGGTGGCTGGACACGAAAACGGTCCGGCCCTCGCTGGCCAGTTGTTTGATGAGGTTCCTGATCCACAGGATGCCCTCCGGGTCGAGACCATTGACCGGCTCGTCCAGCATGAGCACCTGCGGGTCGCCGAGCATGGCCACGGCGATGCCGACCCGCTGCCCCATGCCGAGGGAGTATCCGCCGGTCCGCTTGAGGGCCACCTCGCGGAGCCCAACCAGGTCCAGCACCTGGTCCACCCGGGACCGCGGCAGGCCCTGGGTCTGCGCGAGAAAGAGCAGGTGGTTATAGGCGCTGCGGCCCGGGTGCATGGCCCGGGCTTCGAGCAGCGCGCCCACCGTGCGCAGTGGCTGGGCGAGGTCGGCGTAACGCCGGCCGTTGATCGTCGCCGTGCCGGACTGCGGGTGATCCAGACCGAGGATCAGCCGCATCGTGGTGGACTTGCCCGCGCCATTCGGTCCGAGGAAGCCGGTGACCCGGCCCGGTTCCACGGTAAAGGACAAATGGTCAACGGCAAGTTTTTCCCCGTAGCGCTTGGTGAGGTCCCGTGCCTCAATCATCATTTCCCCTTGAGACGGCCTGGCCGACTTGGTTACGCCGTGCGCCGGTATCTAAGGTACCAACGAATAGCGTCCCGCCGATTTTCCGGGCTGGTTCCGCTCGCCCGTGCGGCGGCCCGTGCGGCGGCCGGTGCGGGGTGCACGGCCGGGGGGCCTGTCACGTACGCTGCTGCGCAGTATGACCGAGCCGATGCCACTGCCCGCCGCGCCCGCCGCGCCCGCCGCGCGCGCCGCCGCCGGAATCCGCCGCGGTGTCGTGGCCTGCCTGGCTGTGGCGGCCGGGACCGTGCTGCTCGGATTGGTGGCTGGCTTCGTCTGGGCCGTGGCCGCCCCACGGCCGTTGCTGGTGATGACCGGCCGCGGCGCCGCCGCCGTGATCAACGCTGAGACCGGCGCCTTCATCGCGGCGGACGGCTGGTACTGCTTCATCTGCCTGGCCGCCGGACTGCTCAGCGGGCTGTTCGGCTATCTGCTCGCGGTCCGCAGCTACGGCCCGGTGGCCATGATCATGGTCCTGGTCAGTGCCGTGGCCGCCGCGCTGATCACGCTCTGGATCGGGGAGCACGTCGGGCTGGCCAGCTATCACCACCTGCTTGCCACCCTGCCGCCCGGCGCGAGGCTGCGGGCCGCCCTGTCGCTGGGAGCCCGGAGCGCGATCGCGTTCTGGCCGCTCGGGGCCGGCCTGATGGCAGGCGGCATGGAACTGGCCGCGTGGGTGCGCGACCGGCGGGTGGCGGCCTCCGGATCGGCCCTGGCCCAGGAATGACGGGCGCGGGCTGGCCCGCCGGGAGGCCCACGTCACACCCCAGCCGGGATGTATCCCGCCGGAATGACGTGGATGGCACGCAGCCGGGCCGGCGGAATGTCCACAATGCGGACGGGCCAGGCACCTGCCCGGGCCCGCTCCGTACACTGGGCGGGTGCTTTCCAGGATTGATCTACGCGGATCGCCGCCTGCCCAGCTGAGCAGGCAAAAGCTAGCTATGGTGCTGCCCCGGGCCGGGCTGGACGTCGAGGCTGCCATCGGGAAGGTCCGGCCGATCTGCGACGATGTGCGCCATCGTGGCGCGTCCGCTGTCCGTGAGTACACGCTGCGCTTCGACGGCGTGGAACTGGCCAGCACCCGGGTCCCGGCGGCCGCGCTGGCCGGGGCACTGGAGACGCTGGACCCGGACCTGCGGGCGGCGCTGGAGGAGACCGTCCGCCGTCTCCGCCTGGTCTGCCGGGCCCAGCTGCCGGCCGACGTCGTGACCAGCCTGGGCGCGGGAGCCACCGTCACCGAACGGTACGTCGCCGTAGGCCGGGCGGGGGTGTACGTACCGGGCGGCCTGGTCACCTACCCATCCTCGGTGCTGATGAACGTGGTCCCCGCGCAGGTGGCCGGGGTGCCGCAGATCGCGGTGGCCTCGCCGCCCCAGGAGAACGGCCTGCCCAGCCCGGCGGTGCTGGCCGCGTGTGCGCTGCTCGGCATCGAGGAGGTCCACGCCGCCGGCGGGGCCCAGGCCATCGCCATGCTCGGGTACGGCACCGCCGACTGTGCCGCCGTGGACACCATCACCGGCCCGGGCAACATCTACGTGGCCGCCGCCAAGCGGCTCCTGCTCGGCACGATCAGCACCGACGCCGAGGCCGGCCCGACGGAGATCGCGATCATCGCGGACGAGACAGCGGACCCGGAGTTCGTCGCGGCCGACCTGATCGCCCAGGCCGAGCACGATCCGCTGGCCGCCTGCCTGCTCATCACCACGGACCCGGCCCTTGCCGACCGGGTGGAAAAGGCCCTGATACCGCAGATCGCCGCAGCCCGGCACCGGGAGCGGGTCGAGGCTGCCCTGGCCGGCCAGTCGGCCTGCGTGCTGGCGGACGACACCGACGCCGCGCTGGCCATCTCGGATGCGTGGGCGCCCGAGCACCTGGAGATCCAGGCCCAGGACGCGGGCGCGCTGGCCCGCCGGGTCCGCAACGCGGGCGCCATCTTCGTGGGGCCGTACGCCCCGGTCTCGCTGGGCGATTACCTGGCGGGCTCGAACCACGTGCTGCCGACCGGCGGCACCGCCCGGCACACCGCGGGCCTGTCCGTGCTGACCTTCCTGCGCGCTATCCACCTGGTCGAATACGAGCGGGATGCCCTGGCCGAGGTGGCGCCGCACATCGACGCGCTCGGCGGGGCCGAGGATCTGGCCGCGCACGTCGCCGCCGTGCGGATGCGCATCCCCAGGGCCGAGCCGTGAGCAGTTCCGAGTCCGGTTCCGGGTCCGGTTCCGCCGACGGGAGCCCGGGTGCCCTGGGGAGTCCCCGCGCCGGGTCAGCTTCGCTTCCGTCATGGCTGCCGATCCGAGAGGACCTGGCCGGGCACACTGCCTACGGCGCGCCGCAGATCGACGTCCCGGTCCGGCTGAACACCAACGAGAATCCCTATCCGCCCTCCCCGGCGATGGCCCAGGCGATCGCCCAGGCCGTCGCCGACGTGGCGGGGACGCTGAACCGCTACCCGGACCGCGACGCGGTGGCGCTGCGCGGTGACCTGGCCGCCTATCTCGGCCACGGCCTGCGGGCGGACCAGGTCTGGGCGGCCAACGGCTCGAACGAGATCATCCAGCAGCTGTTCCAGGCGTTCGGCGGCCAGGGGCGGACCGCGCTGGGCTTCGAGCCCTCGTACTCGATGCACCCGCTGATCGCGCTGGCCACCGGCACCCGCTGGATCAGCGGGGCCCGGGACGCCGACTTCGGGCTCGAGCCCGGTCACGCGCTGGCCGCCATCCGCGCACACCACCCCGACCTGGTCTTCCTCACCTCGCCGAACAACCCCACCGGCACCGCGCTGGCCCCCGAGGTGATCGAGGCGGTCTGTAAGGCGGCCCCGGGCATGGTCATCGTGGACGAGGCGTACGCGGAGTTCGCCCGCGATACGTCCGCGACCGCGCTCACCCTGCTGCCGCGCTGCCGGCGGCTCGTGGTGACCCGCACCATGTCCAAGGCGTTCGCGCTGGCCGGCGCCCGGGTCGGGTACCTGGCCGCCGACCCGGCGGTACCGCAGGCGCTGCTGCTGGTCCGGCTGCCTTACCACCTGTCCGCGGTCACCCAGGCTGTGGCCCGGGCCGCGCTGGCGCTGGCCACCGAGCCGCTCGCCACCGTGACGGCGCTGCGCGAGCAGCGCGACGAGCTCGTCGCCTGGCTGCGCGGGCGGGGCCTGCGGGTGGCGGACTCCGACGCTAACTTCGTGCTCTTCGGCGAATTCGGCGACCGGCACGCGATCTGGCAGGCGTTGCTGGACCGGGGCGTGCTCATCCGGGAGACCGGGCCGCCCGGCTGGCTCAGGGTCACGGCGGGGACGCCCGCTGAGATGTCGGCGTTCCGCGAGGCGCTGGACGCAGTGCTAGCCCGGGGGGACGACCCCCCGGACCCCCCGAGCTGGCCGGCCCGGCGAGGCCACGCCTCCGGCGCGCCTCCCCTCCCCGAGCCAGCGGGGGACGACCCCCTGGACCCCCCGAGCTGGCCGGCCCGGCGAGGCCACGCCTCCGGCGCGCCTCCCCTCCCCGAGCCAGCGGGGGACGACCCCCCAGATCCGCCGATCGCCGCTACGCGCCGAGCGGCGGCAAGCCGCCGCGGCTCAACCCCGAGGACCGGGTCACCCGGCCTGGACGAGACTGCGATGCACAGCCAACCAGCTGCGGAGGCACAGCGATGAACGACACCTGGGGCCGGGCCATGCGGCGGACCGGGCGGGTCGAGCGGGTCACCAAGGAGACCAGCGTCCTGGTCGAGCTGGACGTGGACGGCAGCGGCATGGCTGACATCAGCACCGGGGTGCCGTTCTTCGACCACATGCTCGCTCAGCTGGCCAAGCACGGGTTGCTCGACCTGACCGTGCAGTCCACCGGCGACATCGAGGTGGACTCGCACCACACGGTGGAGGACACCGCGCTCGCCCTGGGCCAGGCACTGCGCGAGGCGCTCGGTGACAAGGCGGGCGTCTGCCGTTTCGGGGACGCCGCCGTGCCTCTGGACGAGACGCTGGCCCGGGCCGCGATCGACCTGTCCGGGCGGCCCTACCTGGTGCACACGGAGCCGGACGGCATGGCCCCGCTGATCGGCACCTACGACACCACCCTGACCAGGCATTTCTTCGAGTCCGTAACCTCCACGGCGGCCATCTGCCTGCACCTGGAGGTGACCGGCCGTAACCCGCATCACCTGGTCGAGGCGCAGTTCAAGGCGGTGGCCCGGGCGCTCCGCGCGGCCGCTACCGCGGATCCCCGGGCCCCCGGGATCCCCAGCACCAAGGGCGTCTTGTGAGCGGTCGGCCCCGCGTCGCGGTCCTGGACTACGGGTCGGGAAATATCCGCTCCGCCCAGCGGGCCCTGGAGCGGGCCGGGGCGGACACCGAGGTCACTGCCGACTTCGATGCCGCGCTCAACGCGGACGGTCTCGTCGTTCCGGGGGTCGGCGCGTTCGCGGCCTGCATGGCGGGGATCCGCGCGGTGCGCGGCGACCAGGTCATCGACCG
>Ga0187863_10000644_pt1 | contig 29510 bp, 22 predicted proteins | sample June2016WEW_11_1_FD_132975 | JGI IMG/M metagenome (GOLD analysis project Ga0187863, IMG submission 132975) | Peatland microbial communities from SPRUCE experiment site at the Marcell Experimental Forest, Minnesota, USA - June2016WEW_11_10 | ecosystem: Environmental > Terrestrial > Soil >...
AACTGCTGAGAACGCGCACGATATTCCCCATCAGCCTTCCGCGGATCGCCCTGGCCGACACGTGGCTCAGCGGACGGCACATCACCCAGGGCGCGACCGTGCTGCCGTCCCTCATCGCCGCGGTGCACGACGGGCCGGCCTCACCCAGCATCCCATTCGGAGCAGGCCCGCACTACTGCCCCGGGGCCGCGCTCGCCCGCGTCTGGCTCTGCGTCGCACTCGAGGCGTTCTTCGGGACGTTCCCCCGTGCACGGCTGGCGGGTGACCTGGACTGGCAGGCGGGAACGCTGTCAGTCCCCCGGGAGATAGCGCTGGCGCTCCGCTAGTCCGGCCGCGCTGCCAGCCGGCTGCCTCGCCATGAGAGCCGCAGCTGTACGTCGTCGCACAGCAATGGGGCAGCGCGGACCCCGCCGAACTCACCGGCCCGGTCGTGGCGTATCCAGCCCCGCGCCAGCCGTGGTCCGTCGAGGCCAGCCCCCGCCGCCTCGGCGGACACCACTCGCGTCAGGCCCTTCCTCCGCCTCGCCGAGAACACCGTCGCCGTTCTCGTGTGCAATCGCTTGCATCAGCCCGGCTGCCGTGGTCCGGGCCGAGATCGAAATCAGGGCGATCTTCGGGCCGCCCGACGTTATCCACGGCCTGGACACTCGAGAGCGACCGCATGGAGGGAAAGCCGCTATCGCGGCCGCGATTGACCGCCGCCTAGCTCAGCCCCGTGCCCGGGACGTAGCCGGTGACCTCGGCTGACGCTGTCTGGGACAGCGCGACCAGACCCCGGGCCGGAGCGTCATCCAGGTCAGGGCGAGCTACCAGGGCAACGTGCGGGTCGCCGCGGCCGCTGACCCACCGCAGCCCGGCCAGCGGCGGACTGGCCAGGATGTGGTTGAGCGCGGGCACGGCTGGCACTGAGGGCGGAGTGCACACATCCGTCACGATAAGAGTGCAGTACACCCGTTGATGTGCCGCCACATCTCTGCAATCATTTGCATTCAGGGTTCCGTTCCGGTCACGCCGGACACGGGCTGCGACCCTGTGGCCCAGGGAGAGCCGAGCCGATGAACAAGGAAGCTGCTGCCGATTTAATGACTGCTGGCTCTGAAGACCCGGACTGGTGGAGTTACGGGCACGAGTTCCCGCGCTGGCACGTCTGGCGGGGGATCGCGGGGTTGCTCTATGCGCGGCGGCTCATGTCGAGCCCGCCCCGGGTAGTCCGCGGCAAGCACCCGGCGGAACTACGCGAGCTGATCAGGGAAACAGAACTTCAGCTGGCCGATCGGTGGAAGTAGCGCCGCGCGCTTGAGCGTGCGACAGGGAATCGTCCCCCGCGGGCTTATCACTGCCGAAGCTGCGCCGTTCCTGGACCCGAACTGGCCGGTGCCATGGTGCTGGCCATACCGCCACCCGGACCCAGCGAGGCTGGACCCGGAGTCCGCAGCACCCCTAGGCGGCTGCGGGCACCCAGCAGTGGCCGGGTTTTCTCAGCAGTGGCCCGCCGATTACTATCCCTACGCGACCACCAATCAATACGCGCGAATCGTCCGTGCGACCACGAGCGGCGGCCGCGGATACGCATTCCCGTACGACGACGTGGCATGTACCAGGGGCGCTGACCAGTCCGGCGCGGTCTTCGATCCGGCTCCCGCGCTGTTCACCGTGACGCTGGGCTAAGCCCACTGAGCAGGCCTTTCGCCGGCCCGCGGTCGCATCAGCGAGGCCGCGGGCCGGGGTGGCGGCACGGTTTTCGTTGCGGAGAATTTTGGTTTTCATTCCGGTTTTCACCGTTAACAGGGGATATCAGGATACTTTTAGCCGGGCTCGCCTGGATCGGTCATTGCCTGGATTTCGCGTCGGCTAGGTGGAAGAGTCGCCCTATGCGGACGATCTTTGACGGGCTGGTCGAGGAGTTCAGGGCCTGGCATTTGTTCGAGCAGCAGGCTGGGAACTCCGCGCAACGCGATCTTCCTGATCTTCTGGGCATGCGCCTGCCCGGCTACGATGCGGGCGCCAACGGGGCGGGCGTCTACAACGGACCCAGTTACGGGACTCCCGGGTTCGGGACTCCCGCTTTCGGGACCGCGGGGTACGGCCAGGCCGACTTCGAGACGCCTGACTTCGGGACGCCGGGGTACGGGGCTGGGTACGACCGGGCGTCGCGGCACAGCCGGGATCTGGGCGGGACGCCGCCGCAGCCGGGCGCGCCGCTTTAACAGCGGCCAGCGTTAACGGCGGACGGCGGATCAGGCGCGGATCGTAGAGATACCAGCCTTCCCGGCCGCCCACGGTGGGGCTGGCGTACCAGCGGACCCCGACACACCACCGGCCGTGCCGGTCTCTGCGCTGCCCAATCACCTGCGCCCAGACCCACGTCCCGTCGCGGAGCAGGATTTCCGCTTCGCTGTCCTCGGGGATCGTGGAGCCGGTCACGGCGTCGGCGGGCATGGCCCGCTCCAGCGCCGGCTCACGGGACAGATCAGCAAACACGCAGGTCATCGTGCCCGTGACAGGTCATGCGCAATCAGCGGGCGGCGGGTACGCCGACCGCTGCACCGGGCCTACACGGGGGCGCGGGGGCGCAGCAGCAGCACGACGAGGACACCGGCCACGGCTGCGGCGGGAATGACCGCGGTCACCGGCGCGTACTGGCCGGCCACCCCCCAGAGCGCGAACCCGGCGCCCTGGAGGAACATCAGGCCGGCGCTGGACAGCGCGAGCGCGCGGCCGCGCAGTTCCGCCGGGGCCGCGGCGATCAGCAGCCCGTCCTGCCCGGCGCCCCAGGCACTGCCCAGCCCGGAGGTGACCAGCAGGGCCAGGGCCAGCCCCAGCCGCGGGCTGGCCGCGAAGCCGGCCAGCGGCACGAACGTCAGCAGGCCGGCCGGGACGATGACGCGCCGCTGCAGCCGGGACGTGAGCATCCGCGCCGCGATCAGGTCGGCCACCACGGTCCCGGCCGGGATGCCCATGAGCAGGAAACCCGTTACCCGGACCGGCTGGCCGATGTGGCTGGCGTACGGGGCGGCGAGGGCCTCGGGGGCGACCGCGCAGACCGGGACGAGCCAGCCGAACAGCAGCAGGCGCCGGACCGGGCGGCAGGCAAGCACGCGGCGGATCCCGCGCACCGAGTCTCCCGCCATCGACCCGGCCCCGGCCCGGCTACCGCGCGGCGGGCGCCGCAGCATGCCCGCGCGCAGCAGCAGGGCCGAGGCGGCGAATGAGGCCGCGTCGAAGGCCAGCGCGCCCCGCGGGGACACCACGGTGAGTAGCAGACCGCCCGCGCCGTAGCCGGCGATCTGCGCGGACTGGGCGACCATCCGCATCATGGACCGGCCGAGAATGTAGCCCGGCCCGGGCGGCAGCACATCCGGCAGGACGGCGGCGCGCACGCCCTGGTACACCGGGGACAGCAGGCCGTTGGTGAACAGGAGTCCGAGCAGCGCGGCGACGGGCATCCCGGGGATCACCATGCCGGCCACCAGCACCGCGGCGAGCAGGTCACACGTCACCAGGACCCGGCGGGCGGGCAGCCGGTCCGCGGCCGCGCCGAGCAGCACCCCGCCGAGCAGGTAGGGCAGGAAGGCCAGGGCCATGACCGAGGCGGCCAGCGCCGGGGACCGGGTCTGCTCGTAGACCAGCACGGTCAGCGCGACCGCGGCCACCACGTTGCCGAGCATGGACACGATGTCGGCCAGGAACATGACCCGGAACTCGGCCGACCCGAGCACGTCGCGGTACCGGGCCCGGCCGGCATCGGGGGCGGGGGCAGCGGCCGGCTGACTCACCGGGGCGGGAGAGGTCACGGGATCAGGCTGGCCGGCAGCTGGTATCATTACCAGACATTCGGTGTCTGCCGAATCAAAGCCCGGAGCGATGCATGAGCGTGACCATGGTGTTCGGACCGGACGACCCGGCCCGCACCCGCTTCGTGGTCTCGCCGGCCTGGGAGACCATGCACGCGATCCGGGTCATCGCCGAACCGGGGCGGCATCAGTACCACCTGCCCTGGCTCGAAGCCGTGCGGCCGCAGGCGGAGCGGCTGGACCTGGGCCCGCTGCTCGCGCTCAGCCCCCGGCGCGGCTGGACCCCCGACTTCCTCAGTCCGGTACCGGACACCGCGAACGCGGACATGGCGGGCGAGCTGGCCCGGGTCCGGGCCACGCCGCCGGACCAGGTCGCCGACGAGGTGCGCCGGTCACTGACCGAGCGCTACGGGGCCCCGGTCCCGCCGGGCGCATGGGAGCTGCTGGATGATCCGGCCGCCACCCGGGACCGGGTCGCGGACCTGCTCGCGCAGTGCTGGCAGCTGCTGGTCGAGCCGCACTGGCCGCGGCTGCGGGACCGGATCGAGGCGGATGTGGCCTTCCGGACCAGGACCCTCGCGGACTACGGACTGGAGCGGATGCTCGGCGACCTGCATCCGCGGGTGCGCTGGACCGGGCGGTCGCTGGTCATCTCGGGGATGGGTACGGCCCGGCGGCACCTCGGCGGGGCCGGGCTGCTGCTCATCCCCAGCGCGTTCGGCTGGCCGAGCCTGGCCCCCGTGATCGACCCGCCGTCCCGCCCAGCCCTGGCCTACCCGGCCCGCGGCATCGCCGAACTGTGGCAGCCGGCCCGGACGGCCCAGTCAGACGCGCTGGCCCGGCTGCTGGGCCGGACCCGGGCCGCGCTGCTGGAGTCGCTGGCCGAGCCCGCCTCGACCCACACGCTGGCCCGGAGGCACGAACTCGCCGCGAGCACCGTGTCCGAGCACCTGGCCGCGTTGCGGGACGCCCGGCTGGTCACTAGCCGGCGGGACCGGCACGCGGTTATGTACCAGCAGACACAGCTCGGGACGGCGCTGGCTGCCGGCGGCTGACCAGCAGCGACTGGGCGCCTACGCCCAGCCGTCCGCTGGTGTCCGAGAGGACGGTGGTGGCCAGGCCCGCCCCGCCCGCAGAGATCGCGGTCTGCGCGTCCAGGCAGACCCACTCGCCTGCCGCTTCCCGGTGCAAGTGGACGGTGAGCTCGGGGTTGATGAAGTGCCACTGGGTGATGTCGAGTTCGCCGGACAGGCCGTTGCCGCTGTCCGCGACCGCGAGCACCCTCTCCAGCGGGCCGGTCTCCTCGTCCGGGACCAGGGGATAGCGCAGCCGGGCCCAGACCGTGGCCGGCCCTGGTTCGCCGAAGTGGCCGCGGACCGGCCGCCACTCGATGGCGGACAGGTACCCGTCGATCCAGCCCTCGGGCGGGGAGGCGGCGGGGTGATCCGGCAGCGCAGGCGGCGGGTCGGCCGCCGGCATCACACTCTCGCTGGTGGTGCGCAGCACCCGCCAGGCGCTGGCCCGGGCCACTTCGCGGCCGCCGGCGGTGGCCAGCGCTTCCAGGAACTCGACGCTGCGGCCGGGGCGGACCAGGCGGGCCTGCACGTCCAGGTCACCGACGGGGATCGCGCCGAGGATCTCGCAGGTGAACCGGGTCACGATCATGTCGTCGCGGGGGGCGCAGTGCTGGATGGCCCGGCCGAGCAGTGCGCTCGGCGGCCCGCCGTGCTGGGCCCGCTCGTCCCAGGGACCAGTGGTGTGCGCGGTCGCCCGCCAGGTGCCGTTCCCTGCCGGAATGTAGAAGGTGTCGGCCACCTGCCGGATGTTACCCGCCGGTCGCCGCCCGCCGCTGCGCGACCCAGGGTGCGGGGCCGGGGGCGCTCCCACCGTCGCCCCAGCCCTCCCGTCCACCTTTCCCGCGGAACGTTCGCCTCAACCGGGCAAAACACCCACCATGGCGCACGCGAGGGCGGGAAATGTCAGCGCTGGCCATGACCGGGCGGGCGCACAGCTGGCCACGGTCAGGGGGTGGGCTCGATGACGACCTTGAGGCCGGTGCGCAGGGACGCGTTCCCGAACGCGATGGCCGCGTCCTCCAGCGGGTAGCGGTCGGTGACGAGCGATGTCAGGTCCACCTTCTCGCTCGCGGCCAGGGTGATGGCCCGGGGATAGACCTCGTTCATCCGGCGCACCATGGCGATCGTGAGCCCTTTGCGGCGGGCCATCGCGGCGCGGAAGGTGGTGGTGTCGTCATCGGGGATGCCGCCCAGCACCACGCGGCCGCCGGCCCACGTGGCGGCCATCGCCAGCTGTACCGCCTCACTGCTGCCGGCGATCTCGAAGGCCACGGCCGCGCCCTCACCGACGAGCGCGCGCAGGGCCGCGGGGTCGGCGGCCTCGGCCGGGTCCGCCACAACCGCCCCCAGGGCGGCGGCAGCCGCGCGGCGGTGCGGCAGCGGCTCGAACACGGTCACCGGGCCCGCGCCCGCCACCTGGAGCAACTGCACGAGCAGCAAGCCGATCGGGCCGGCGCCGACCACCACGACTGGCGTGCCCAGGTGCACATGGCCGAGGTCGAACGCGTGGATGGCCACGCCCAGAGGTTCCAGCACCGCACCATCCGCATCGCTGACCTCGTCCGGCAGCGGGTGGAGGAGCTCGTCCGGCCAGGTCATGAACTCCCGCATGGCCCCGTCCTGCTTCCCGTGCCCGGCGAACCGGATGTGCAGGCACAGGTTGCGATAACCCTCCAGGCACGGCCGGCAGGTCCCGTCCGGGATAGCGGGGTCGATCGCCACCCGCTGGCCCCGCCGCGGCCCTTCCTCGATCACGCCGGCCGCTTCGTGGCCCAGTACCAGCGGGTGGTCCAGGGCCGCGTCACCGATGCCGCCCTGGTCCCACCAGTGCAGATCCGACCCGCAGATGCCGATGGCCGTGACCCGGACGAGGCTCTCTCCCGGCCCGGGTACCGGCACCGGCTCGTCGGCCAGGCGCAGGTCTCCGACCGCGTGCAACCGGGCAGCCCTCATCTGGTTCTCCGTCTCGCCGAAATCGGGTGGTGTCGGAGCCTGAGGCTACTGCGCGGCCGGAGGGCGGCGCGAAGCATGAGGCCAACATCGCGGAGCGCAAGTCAGCGCCGCGAAGCGGGAAGCCAGCGTCCCGGAGCGGAAGCCAGACTCACGAGGCGGGAGTCAGCGGCTCAGGCCGGGCAGCTGCCGGGTCGCGCCCGGAAGCTGGCGCTGCTCCCTGGACGATGACAGCAGGAGCCCGGTTGGCTGCGAGGCGCTGAGGGCCGGGCGGGACTGGAGGCTGTTGTCGTATCCCAGGCCCGTGCCCGAGCCCAGGCTAAGCGCCATGGCCGGGCACATCTCGACCGCCTGCTGCGCCTCACGCTCCAGCCAGAACGGCACCGGCATGTCCAGGAACGCCGGGTAGCCCTGGCTGTCGAGCTGGACCATCTCCGGTGCGATCTTGGCGCACAGCCCGTGCCCGTCACAGCGCGCCCAGTCCACCTTCAGCCGCACCTCGGACTCTTCCGGCCCGAGCGGCAGGATGCCGCGGGTCTTGCGGCCGCACGAGCCGCGGAACAGGTGCGTGGTGAGGTCGTCGCTGAACACGTCCAGCGCGGAGAGCACGAACCGGGAGACACCGTCCGGGTGGGAGCAGGCGCCCCGCCCGCGGACTACCGCGGCGGTGCGGCGGGCCGTGTCGAGGGTGTCCACGCCGCCGGAGCCATCGGCCAGCTCGGTCATCGAGCGGGCCAGGCCGGGCAGGCCCAGCTTGCATGGCCCGCATTGCCCGGACGATTCTTTGGCCAGATAACGCACCACCCGGGCGACCTCGCCGAGCGGGCAGGTACCCCCGAGGGGCATCACGATGCCCGCGCCGAGCGTGCCGCCCGCCGCGTCCAGGCCGGCCCGGGAGACCGGCACGTCGTCGGCGAGCTCGGCGGGCAGCCACATGCCGTGGTAGCCGCCGACCAGCACGCCGTCGAACGCGGTCGCCTCGCAGATGTCCAGCACCGTACCCAGCGGGATCCCGGTGGGCACCTCCACCACGGCCGGGCGCCCCGCGGAGCCGCCCACGGTCAGCAGCACCGTCCCCGGCTCGTCCGGGGCGCCGTCCGAGGCGTAGCCTTCCTGCCCCAGCATGGCCAGCACGGCCAGCTGGGCGAATGTCTCGGCGTTGGACAGCAGCGTGGGCAGCCCGTCCACCCCGCCGTCGCTGGCGTGACGCTTCTTGCCCGGGGGCAGCGCGATCTTGCCGTTCACCGCGTTGACCAGGGCGCCGCCCTCACCCGACACGAACCGGTCAGGGACCTCCACGACGCGCACGATCTTCTTGAGGTCGGGCTCGGCCCGGGCCGCCTCGGCTACCGAGGCGGCCACCCCGCTGTCTGTCACCCCGATGATGATCATCTTGGCGCTGAGCGCTCGTGCTGCCAGCAGGGCGCCGCCCAGCACCAGGTACGGCGAGCGGAGCAGCAGCATCTTGTCCTTGGCGCTGCCCGGCTCTCCCTCGGAGCCGTTGATGAGGATGATCGGCTTGCACTTCCGTGCGGCCGCGGTGTCGACCACCGCACGCACCTTGCGGGCGAAAGGGAAAGCGGCTCCGCCGCGCCCCCGCAAGTCGACGCTTTCCACCATTTCGATCAGCTGGCGCGCGGTTACCCGGCGCATAGGCCCAAAGATCTCCTGGTGCGTAATGAGATCAATGCGCTCAAAGCGGTCCAGGCCGGCGGTTAGCCGGGCCCGGCCAATCCGCATCGCCTGAGGTGGCGCAAGTGAGTTCACGAGTAATTCCCGGTATTCAGCGGGGCGATGTTCAGCGGGTCGGTCTCGTCCTGCGGGCCGAAGTCATCGCGGGCGCCTGGCGGCCGTGGCCGTGTGTAGGTGGCATCCTGCTCAGCGAAAGTAGCGTAGTGCGCGGCCCGCTCCCGCGGGTCGGAATCTGGCCGTCCGTCCTGGCCTGACCCGCCGGCCGGGGCGCCCTGCCCTGGCTGGTACTGGCCGTAGTGCATGGACTCCTCGTACCGCCTGGGCGTCTGATACGGCCCCGGCTGCCCGCCGCGCTCGAAGCCCGCAGGCGGCTCGTACTGCTGGTACTGGCCCGGCTCGGGCTGGGCCTGCTGGTACGGGGCTGACTGGTACGGGGACGGCTGGTACGGGGACGGGTGCGGCCGCTCGTATGCGCCGGACTGGTCACGGTGGCGCGGCATCGGCTGCCCTTGCTGACCCTCATACCCGTACCGCGCCGGCGGGTACCCAGGCGGGCTGCCGTGCTGCGGCGCGGGGGCGGCGTACGGGGACTGGCCGGCCGAAGGCCCGTACTGGGACTGCCCGTACTGGGGCTCCTCGTACTGGGGCTCCTCGTATTGGGGCTCCTCGTAGTGAGACTGCTCGTATTGAGGCGGCTCATACCGAGGCTGCCCGTACTGCGAGCGGTCGATCTCGCCGGTCCGCTCGTACCGCGGCTCGGCGCGCGGCCGCTCGTACTGGCCGCCGCCGTACTGCGCGCCGCCGCCGTACTGCCCGCCGCGGCCGTACTGCCCGCCCGCGCCGTACTGGGCGGGTGCCGTGTACTGGGCCGCTGCCGTGTACTGGGCGGGTGCCCCGTACTGGGCGGGGGGCGCCTCCGGGTCGATCCGCTCAAGGGGGCCGGACCAGTCGTTATAGTTGCCCGCCGCGTACCTGGGGGCCGCGGCCGGCGGCCCGATCCGCTGCATCGGGCCAGACCAGTCGTCGTGCGGCCGCTCGTAGCGGCCGGACTGGTCGTGCTGGCCCGACATCATGGGCTGCCCGGGCTGGCCGTACTGAACTGGCCCCGGCTGGAACTGCCCGGGCTGGAACTGCCCGGGCTGGAACTGCCCGGGCTGGAACTGCCCGGGCTGAGGCGATCCAGTTGGGGGTGCGCTGTAGTAGGCGGCCTGGCCACCGGCGATCCGGCCACCAGGAATCTGGCCGTTGCGCATCTGGTCCTGCGAGGGCTGGTCATACTGGCCCACTCGCCCGATCTGCCCGGTCCGCTCGTACCGATGACTGCCCCCCTCGTAGTGGGCGACCTGCAGCATAGGCCCGGTCTGCTCGAACGGCCCGACCCGGTGCAGGGGGCCGGTCTGCCCGGGCGTGGTGCGCTCCCGGGGGGCCTGGCGGGCCCCGCCGAACTGGCTGGTCCGCTCGAACGACCCGGTCGCGGCGGGCCCGATCGGCCCCGTGGCGCCGATCCGGCGGGTATCCGCGAGATACGCGGCCCGCTCGTCGTACGGGGCGCTGCGCATCTGGGCACTGCGCATCTGGCGGCCAGGCGGCTGGGCCCCCGACGCGCCCGCCGGGAGGGCCAGCTGGGCCCGGTCCGGCTGGCGTGACCTGGCCCGGGCGCCGTCCAGCGCGCCTGCCGAACCCGCGCTCAACGCGGGGGCAGGGATGGCGGTGGCGGTCAGCGCGGCGCCCCCGGGAATTGCCCCCGCGCTGGTCAGGGCGGCAGCCGCCGCGGTCCACCCGCCGGTGCCCCCCGAATCCGATACCGGGTGGCTGGCCAGCTCGTTGCCGGCCCGGTTCCTGGCCATGAGCCGAACCATCAGGGCGGCGGCCACGGCGACCACGCAGGCGCCGTAGGACCAGGCAACAAAGCCCGAGAAGCCGAAGAAGGACTTGGCCGGGCGGCCCGCGAGCAGGCCGTGCACCAGCCCGAAGATCCACGCGGCGTAGGCCGACGCGTGGATGACGCGCCAGGCTTTCGGGGACATGTTCGCGGCCAGGCGGGCCCGGTAGATGCCGGTCATCATGATCACGATGAACATGTCGGACGCAACGGTGCCGAGGCCGAGATAGAAAGTCCTTCCCTTATCGAGGAAAGGAATCACGGCATCGGCTGGCTGCGAGCGTCCCGCGATTATCTCGAGCACGATGTGAATAACAAGGAAAGCTATTGCGCCAAATCCCATGGCGCGGTGGAGCGCCTGCGCGGTGACCCGGGCACTGGGCTTCATGAAGATACGGTCAGAAGCGACCAGGCCAATTCCTACTTCTGCGGTAAGGGCAATAAGCGCGAGAACGCCAGCGTAATAAAGCAGGAAATGATCGCTCGCCGCGACGACCGTGTGCCCGGTCGCGGTGGCGGCGGCGGCGGCCGCGAGCACCACAGTGCCTATGACGACGGCGTTGAGGACCCACAACCATGCGTCTGACCTGGGCCTGGCCACCGTGTAGCCACGCCGCCTGCTCCTGGGAGCGGGGCCCCGCGGCCGCCCAGCCGAACCGTCACCCTTCGCCGACACATTGCCTCCCGGGAGGAGCTGCTCAGCTACCTACCATTGTCTGGTTACTTGACACTGAATAGCTCATGCATTGGCAACTTCGCCAACCCCGGGAGATCCCGCTTCTCTACCGGGCTGAAGAGGATGCTATCGCGGCGGATTCCAGCTTCGCAACGGAACGGTATAGAAACTAACGTGGTGCCCTGTTACCGCACGTCAGCGTAGGGTTTCGGATGGCGCACAGGCCACGCGCCGACGCCCCCCGGGAGGCCCTGCGGGGACCCCGTGGACGGGCTCGCCTGGAGGGCGACGGCGCGCTGGAAACAGGACGCCGCGGGAAGGCCCGGGGGGCGGAAAATGGGCTGCGCCGCGAGGGCGCGGGCGGTCACGATGGGGCACATGCCCTGGTTCCTCAGCGACAGCCTCCCGGAGTACTCGGCCACTGTGGACGGCCTGCTGTCCCGGCGCCCCGCGCAGCACACCATCCTGCTCGGCGCCATCGAGGCGCTCCGGGCCTCCGGGACCACGTCGTTCGGCGCCGTCGCACCCCTGTTTGGCTGGTGGCAGGAACCAGACGGCGAGGTGAGCGCCGCGTTCCTGCACACGCCGCCGTTCGGGGTAGCGCTGACCAGCGTGCCCCCGCCGGCCGCGGCGGCGCTGGCCGAGGCGCTGGCCGCCCGGCGGCGCACCGCGAATGGGGTGAACGCCGATCCTCCCGGCGCGGAAGCCTTCGCCCGTGCCTGGCACGAGCGGACCGGCGACGCCATCGAACTGCACATGCGGAACCGGCTGTACCAGCTCGGTGAGCTGCGCTGGCCCGACCCGAGGCCGCCGGGGCGGGCCCGGCTGGCGGGCCCGGCCGACCGCGGCCTGCTCATCGCCTGGACCGAGGCGTTCCACCGGGAAGCGCAATCCGGTCCAGGGGACGGGGAGTCGATGGTCGATGAGCGGCTCTCCTACCGCGGACTGACCCTGTGGGAGGACGCGGGCCAGCCGGTGTCCATGGCCGGGCTGACCCGCCCGGCGGCCGGCCAGGTGCGGGTAGGCCCGGTGTACACGCCGCCGGGACTGCGCGGGAAAGGCTACGCGGGCGCCGTGACCTGCGTGGTGAGCCAGGCGGCCCGGGACGCCGGGGCGAGCCGCGTGCTGCTGTTCACTGACCTGGGCAACCCGACCAGCAACGCCCTCTACCAGCGGCTCGGCTATGAGCCCGTGGAGGACCGGGTCATCTGGTCCTTCCACCGCTCACCGGCGGGCGACACCTCCGGCCGGGCGGGTAGTTGAGGGCGGCCTGGTGTTCGTTGCGTGCCTTTGATTTGGATCTTCGGGTTTGACCCTCAGAGCGCGGCGGCGACCAGCTCGGCGATCTGCGCGGTGTTCAGGGCGGCGCCCTTGCGCAGGTTATCGCCGCAGACGAACAGGTCCACCGCGCACGGGTCGTCCATGGACTGGCGGACCCGGCCGACCCAGGTCGGGTCGGTGCCGACCACGTCCGCCGGGGTGGGGAACTCGCCGCGTTCCGGGTCGTCGTTGAGCACGACGCCCGGCGCCTCGCTGAGCACCCGCTGCGCGCCCGACCGGGTCACCTCCCGGCTGAACACGGCGTGCACGGCCACCGAGTGGGTGGTCACCACGGGGACCCGGACGCAGGTGGCCGTCACCCGGAGGCCGGGCATGCCGAGGATCTTGCGGGACTCGTTGCGGATCTTCAGTTCCTCTGACGACCAGCCGTCCGGCTTGACCGACCCGGCCCAGGGCACCACGTTGAGCGCGAGCGGGGCGGGGAACGGGCCGAAGTCGCCGACCGCGGCGCGCAGGTCGCCGGCCCGCTGCCCGAGCATCCGCGATCCGGCGGTCTTGTCCAGCTGGGCGTACAGCGTGTCGATCCCGGCCTGGCCCGCGCCTGAGGCGGCCTGGTAGGAGCTCACCACCATCTCTTCCAGCCCGAACGCGCGGTGCAGCGCGCCCATCGCGACGATCAGCGACAGCGTGGTGCAGTTCGGGTTGGAGATGATGCCCTTCGGCCGGTTCGCGGCCTCCTGCGCGTTGACCTCGGGCACGACCAGGGGAACCGCGGGGTCCATCCGGAACGCCCCCGAGTTGTCCACCACGACCACGCCGCGATCCGCCGCGACCGGGGCCCACTCCGCGGAGACCTCGTCGGGCACGTCGAACATGGCCACGTCCACCCCGTCGAACACCTCGGGGGTCAGCGCCAGGACCTCGATCTCGGCGCCGCGGACCCTCAGGTGCCGGCCCGCGGAACGGAACGAGGCGATCAGCCGCACCTCGCCCCACACGTCGTCGCGGGTGGACAGCAGGTCGAGCATGACCGTGCCGACGGCGCCGGTCGCGCCCACCACGGCCAGCGTCGGCTTGGCCGCCCCGGGCCGGCCGCTCACCGGCCCGTCCCCCCGTACACCACGGCCTCGACCTCGCTGGCGTCCAGGTCGAAGGCCCGGTGTGCGGCGGTCACCGCGATGTCCACGTCCTTCTGGTCCACCACCACCGAGATCCGGATCTCCGAGGTGGAGATCATCTCGATGTTGACCGCGGCGTCGGCGAGCGCGCCGAAGAACGTGGCGCTGACCCCCGGGTGAGACCGCATGCCCGCCCCGATCAGCGACACCTTGCCGATCCGATCGTTATACAGCAGGGTCTCGAAGCCGATGTCCGGCTGCGCGCCGTTCAGCGCCGCCATCGCGGCCTGCCCCTCGTCGCGCGGCAGCGTGAAGGAGATGTCCGTGCGGCCCGTGGTGGCGGCGGAGATGTTCTGCACGATCATGTCGATGTTGATGCCGGCCGCGGCCACGATGCGGAAGATCTGCGCAGCCACGCCGACCCGGTCGGGCACCGCGGCCACGGTGATCTTCGCCTCGCTCCGGTCGTGCGCGACTCCGGAGATGATCGCCTGCTCCACCCCGGCCGCCTCCGTTTCCTCGTTTGCTTCGCTGATCATGGTGCCCGTGCGGTTGCTGAACGACGACCTGACGTGGATCGGCATGCCGTAGCGCCGGGCGTACTCCACGCAGCGGAGCTGGAGGATCTTGGCCCCGCACGCGGCCATCTCCAGCATCTCCTCGTAACTGATCCAGGGGATGCGGCGGGCGGTCCGGACGATCCGGGGGTCGGCGGTGAACACCCCGTCCACGTCGGTATAGATCTCGCAGATATCCGCCTCGAGGGCGGCGGCCAGCGCGACGGCCGTGGTGTCCGAGCCGCCCCGGCCGAGGGTGGTGATGTCCTTGCCGTTCTGCGACACGCCCTGGAAGCCGGCCACGATGGGGATCGCGCCCTCGGCCAGCGCGCTGGAGATCCGGCCCGGGGTCACGTCGATGATCCGGGCCTTGCCGTGCGCGGAGTCGGTGATCACCCCGGCCTGGGATCCGGTAAACGAACGCGCGTCCAGCCCCAGGTTGGCGATGGCCATGGCCAGCAGCGCCATCGAGATCCGCTCACCCGCGGTGAGCAGCATGTCGAGTTCGCGGCCCGGCGGCAGGGGGCTGACCTGGGCGGCCAGGTCCTGGAGTTCGTCGGTGGTGTCTCCCATGGCGGACACCACCACGACGACGGAATTCCCGGCTTTGCGGGTCGCGACGATGCGCTGCGCTGCCCGCTTGATGCCGTCGGCGTCGGCCACCGAGGATCCACCGTACTTCTGCACGACAAGCGCCACAGGTGTGCCGCTCCTCCCGCTCCGGCTGCTGGCGGCTTGAGTGTACCTACCCCGGCGGGCAACTCCCGCCCCGTTTTTTCCGGGGAGGGGGTCCGGGACGCATGGGCGGGCCCGCAGGGTCAGGCGAGCGTGCTCTCCTCGGAGACGTCGAGCATCGCGTGGGCCAGCACCGCGTGCAGTGCCCGCAGCGCCGCGCTCCCGTGCGTCCCCCAGTGGTTGACGTAGGAGTACTGCCACCACCAGAGCGCTTCCAGGGAGCGGCCCGCCTCGTAGTGCTGCAGGCCGTGGATCAGGTCCGCCGCGACCGCGGCCAGGTCGTCAGACAGGCGGAAAGCGGTCAGCCCGGTGTCGGAGTAAGGGTCGAACAGCTCGGCGTACTCGTCGTAGTCGACCAGCCGGCGGGCCAGTCCCGAGCGCAGCGAGTCCAGGTCCGGGTCGGCGCCCACATCGGGCTCCCAGTTGTCGGGCAGGATGACGTCCTTGCTCGCGCCCAGCTGCGCGCCCGCCAGCAGGATCTGCGAGATCTCCAGGAGCAGCAGCGGAACCGCCTCGTCGCCTCCCTCACCGTGAGCCAGGGCAGCGACCCCGTCCAGGAAGTCACGGGCCTGCCCGGCGATCCGGTCCGCCAGCGGGCTCCAGCCCTCGGCCGTGGGCGCGGGCGGTGATCCTTGGTCAGCACTGCTCATAGGTTTCCTCGCAGCCAGGGTGTGGTCGTGCGGGTCACTGGGCCTCGCTCACGAGACCCCAGCCTGCCCGTCCTCCGGTCCGGTTTCATGGGACACGCCGCGCCGCCGGCGGCGCGTTGAGCTTCACGGCGCCCGGGCATGCCCGCATGTCCGGCATGGGAGACGTCATAGCACGCGGGTCAGACATCGAGCAGCCGCCGTCCCTCGAACGCCCGGCCCAGCGTGACCTCGTCCGCGTACTCCAGGTCGCCCCCGACGGGCAGCCCACTGGCCGGCCTGGTCACCCGGATGCCCAGCGGCTTGAGCAACCGGGCCATGTAGGTCGCGGTCGCCTCACCCTCCAGGTTGGGGTCGGTGGCCAGGATCACCTCGGTGACCGCGCCGTCAGACAGCCGGGTCATGAGCTCCCTGGTGCGCAGGTCCTCCGGGCCGACCCCGTCGATCGGGCTGATCGCTCCGCCGAGCACGTGGTAGCGGCCGCGGAACTCGCGGATCTTCTCGATGGCGGCGACGTCCTTGGGTTCCTCGACCACGCAGATGATCGACGGGTCGCGGCGCGGGTCGCGGCAGATGCGGCACTCGTCTTCCTCGGCCACATTGCCGCAGATCCGGCAGAACCGGACCCGCTCGGTCACCTCGACCAGCACCGAGGCCAGCCGCCGCACATCCGTGCTGTCCGAGGCGAGCAGGTAGAACGCGATGCGCTGCGCGCCCTTGGGGCCGACGCCCGGCAGCCTGCCGAGTTCGTCGATGAGGCTCTGGACGATGCCTTCGTACACGTGGGTGTCAGCCGCTCAGCCGCGCAGGTCGCCGCTGCCGCGTGGCTCGCCGCCATGCGGCTGGCCGGGGACGTCCCCGATGCCCGGGATGTCGGACAGGCCGGGCACGTCGCCCGCACCGCCGAGCGCCCCGATGCCGGACGCGAGCGGCCCCATCTTCTCCTGCTGCAGTTCGCCCGCGGCGCGGTTGGCGTCCCGGACCGCCGCGAGGACCAGGTCGGCAATGGTCTGGGCCGTTTCGGCGGGGTCAGAGGCGTCGATGGCGGCCGGGCTGATGATCAGGTCCACCAGGTCACCCTGCCCGTTGACCTTGGCCTTCACCAGCCCGCCAGCCGCGCTGCCCTCGACCACCGCCTCGGCTAGTTCTTGCTGAGCGTTCATGAGCTGGTCCTGCATCTGCTGCGCTGCCGCGAGCAGTTGCTGCATATCGATCTGGCCGCCAGGATCCACTGTGCCCTCACTCGGTACCGTCCGCCCGCACTTCGCACGGCGACTTGAACGCCCGCCACGCCGGCCGGCCCGGTCCAGTCCGGTCCGGGGCGGCCCACGGGCCTGTTAGTTTCGAGCCTAAGGCCTGCGGCACACGCCGGGCGCATCGCCTCGCGAATGCGGTTGCGTTGCGGGGATTGGGTGCCCTAGCCGCCCCAGTTGCCCCACCTGTCTCAGCGGGCACGGCGCGGGCACGGCAGGTTACGGCGCGGGCACGGCAGGTACGGCGCGGGTACGGCGCGGGCACCGCAGCCACATGATCTGCTTGATGATCAGACGATTGGTGTCGGGCGGGCAACACCAATCGTCTGATCACGTTCGCGGGATCATCGGGTCTGTAGACAGGTGTAACACAAGCCACACAGGACGCAGGACTTCTGGGCCGCGAGGGCCGTGGCGGGTGCGCTGAACCCGACTGGTGACCCGAGTCCCGGACCCCCGCTCACCCCGGCAGCCACATGGCCTGCCCGAAAGTGGCAGCTAGGGCTCGTCGATCTCGGCGATGATGCGGCCACCGAGTTCCCGCTTGATGAGGTCCATGCCGCTCAGGTCTTCGCTGGCCCGCGGCACCGGGGCGCTGTCGTACTGCGCCTCGGTGGAGAGGGTGTGCGGCGGCTCGGGATCGGCCGGAGGCTCCGGGGGCATCTGCACCGCCGCGGGGGCTTTGGCGCTCAGCTCGTCGGGGCCACCGTGCGCGCGGCGCGGCGCTCCGGGGGTGCTGGCCAGCTGTGCCGCGGACATCGACTTGATCCGCAGGTTCAGGCCGAGGACGGACGTGAGCACAGTGATCAGGTCACGGTCGTAGCCACTGGCGGAGAACCCCTTGGCCTCGCCTTCCCGGGCGAACAGCACGGTCAGCACGCCGCCCTCGACGGAGTGGACGGTGGCGTTGCTGAGCAGCATCCAGGCCACCCGGCGCTTGCCCTTGACCGCTTCGAGGATCTCCGGCCAGCGCTGCCGGACGACGTCGACCCCGGAGGAGGCGCCGGTGGCGGGGTGGCCGGCTGGCGTGGCAGGTGCGGCGTTCGCGGGCAAGGCGGGCGCGGGCGAGGCGGGCGCGGGCGAGGCGGGCTCAGGCGCGACGCTGGCCGGGGACGGGGCGGACGCTCCGTCCCGGGAGGCCACGGGAGCGGAGGTTCCGGGAGCGGGCGATCCGGGCGCGTCGGCCCCCGGCGGGGCAGGCGGGGTCGCGGAAGCCGCAGGACCGGAGGACGTGGCTGGAGGGGAAGTGGGAATTCCAGACCGGGAGGACGCTCCCGGCCCGGGCCGGGAAGCAGCAGACGCACCCGCCTGAGGGCCACTCTGCGCGGCGGGCGCACCGGAAGCCGCCCCTGCCGTCGCGGAGGCGGATGTGGCTGCCAGGGCTGAGGAGGCTGCCGGGGCTGAGGAGGCCGCGGGAGCCGCCTGGCCGGAGCCGGCCCGCACCGGGCCTGCAGACACCGGGCCCGCAGACACCCGGCCTGCAGACACCCGGCCCGGCGCCGTGTCCGCCACGCCAGACCCAGACGACCCGGCCTGCCCGCCCCCGAGCCTGCGTTCCAGCCGTTCCAGCCGCACCAGCAGGGCCTTTTCGCCGGAAGACGCGGCGGGCAGCAGGATCTGGGCGCACATGAGTTCCAGCAACAGGCGGGGCGACGTCGCCCCGCGCATCTGGATCAGCCCCTCGCTGATGATTTCCGCCGCCCTGGTCAGCTCGGCCTGGCCGAAACGGCCCGCCTGCTCGGTCATCCGGTCGAGCCGGTCGGCGGGCATGTCGAGCAGGCCGGTCTGGCCCGCGCCTGGCACGGCGGCCAGCACGATCAGGTCGCGGAAACGGTCAAGCAGGTCCGCGGCGAACCGGCGGGGGTCGTGGCCGCCTTCCATCACCCGGTTGACGGCGCGGAACACCGCCGCGCCGTCTTCGTTCGCGAACGCGTCCGCGACCTCATCCAGCAGGTTCTCGTCGGTGTACCCGAGCAGGGCGACGGTCCGGTCGTAGCGCAGACCCTCTTCACCCGCCCCGGCCAGCAGCTGGTCCAGGACTGAGAGCGAGTCACGGGCCGAGCCGGCGCCCGCGCGGACCACCAGCGGCAGCACCGCGGGCTCGTAGGCGATCTGCTCCGCGCCGAGGATCTCCTCCAGCAGCTCCCGCAGGATCGCCGGTGGCACCAGGCGGAACGGGTAGTGGTGGGTGCGCGACCGGATCGTGGCGATGACTTTCTCTGGCTCGGTGGTCGCGAACACGAACTTCAGGTGCGGCGGGGGCTCCTCGACCAGCTTGAGGAGGGCGTTGAAGCCCTCGCGGGTCACCATGTGCGCTTCGTCGATGATGTAGATCTTGAAGCGGCCGGACACGGGGGCGTAGAACGCCCGCTCCCGCAGGTCCCTCGCGTCATCCACACCGCCGTGCGAGGCCGCGTCGATCTCGATCACGTCGAGGCTGCCGGGGCCGTCGGGGGCGAGCGCCACGCACGACTCGCATTTGCCGCACGGGTCCGGGGTGGGTCCTTCCGCGCAGTTCAGTGAGCGGGCCAGGATGCGCGCGCTGGTCGTCTTGCCGCAGCCGCGCGGCCCGCTGAACAGGTAAGCGTGATTCACCCGCCCCGTGCGGAGCGCCTGCCTGAGCGGCTCTGTGACGTGGTCCTGGCCTTTGACCTCGGTGAACGTCGCCGGCCGGTAGCGGCGGTAGAGCGCCAGGCGCGGCGGGGGGCCACCGGGCCGGTCCGGGTCCACAGGAACGGTGCTGGGCACGTCGCCTGTCATGACCTCATCCTTGCGGTGCCGGTAAGGACCCCCCGCACACCCGCCAGAGCCCACGTACCCTTGCTGCCTTCCGGCCCTGGGGGAGTTGGCGGGATAAGCGCCGTGCGGGGGGTCGCGGACCAGTCTAGCCACGGGCGGGGACAGGTCGCGCCGCATCCCGCCTAGCGGGGATCCTGGCTTCAACTGGCGGGGGGTCCACCGTGGGTCCCGGCTTCAACTGGTCGGCGATGCCGCGTCCGGCCGGTCCGCGATCCCGGTAAGCTTGCCGCGGAGGATTCGCCTAGTGGCCTAGGGCGCACGCTTGGAAAGCGTGTTGGGGGCAACCCCTCAGGAGTTCGAATCTCCTATCCTCCGCCATCGTAACCAGCAGGTTTCAAAGTGCGAACCCGGAAGCGGTCGTCCTCGCGGGCACTACGCCAGCTGGTCGCGGCGGCGTGTCAGGGAGGCAGTCTCGGCGGTGTTGCCCGCCAGCTCGATGGCTTTGTCGTACGCCGCGCGCGACTTCTGACTGCGGCCCAGCCGGCGCAGCAGGTCGGCGCGGGTCGCATGGTAGGCGTGATAGCCGGCCAGCTTGTCCTCGAGACGGTCGACGGCCGCCAGTGCCACTTCCGGGCCGTCAAGCTCGGCGACCGCGATGGCCCGGTTGAGGGCGATGATCGGCGAGGGGTCGAGCCGGACGAGGTGGTCGTAGAGGGCGACGACCTGCGACCAGTCGGTGGCGCGTACGTCGCGGGCGGAGGTGTGCACGGCGCTGATCGCTGCGAGGATCTGGTAGCGACCCGGAGCTACCCGGGCGGCCAGGCGCTCGCGCACCAGACGGTGACCCTCGGCGATCAGCGCGGCGTCCCAGGTACCACGGTCCTGCTCGTCGAGGGTGACCAGTTCGCCGCTCGCCGAAACCCGGGCGGTGCGGCGGGCCTCGGTGAGGAGCATCAGCGCCAGCAGCCCGGCCGCCTCACCGTCCTCGGGCATGAGGGCACGGATCAGGCGAGTGAGCCGGATCGCCTCGGCGATCAGGTCGTGACGTACGGGATCGGTGTCGGGGCCGGTCGCCAGGTAGCCCTCGTTGAAGACGAGGTACAGGACGGCGAGTACGCCAGAGATGCGCGCCGGGAGATCCTCCGCGCACGGGACCCGGTAAGGGATGCGAGCCGCCTTGATCTTGGCCTTCGCGCGGGTGATCCGCTGCCCCACGGCGGTCTCCTGGACCAGGAAGGCACGGGCGATCTCGGGCACGGCCAGACCGCCAACCATGCGCAGCGTCAGCGCCATGCGGGTCTCCATCGCGAGCGCCGGGTGGCAGCAGGTGAAGATCAGCCGGAGCCGGTCGTCCTCGATGACGCCGAGCGGCCCGGGCGGGTCGTCGTCGTACAACAGCTGAGCCTCCTTCTGCTTGTCGTCGCGATTGTTCTCGCGCCGGATCCGGTCGATGGCCTTGCGGTTGGCGGTGGTGGTCAGCCAGGCGCCGGGGTTGGGGGGGACGCCGTCGGCCGGCCACCGCCCGACGGCGGTCGCGAACGCCTCGGCCGCCGCCTCCTCGGCGATGTCGAGGTCACCAAAACGCCTGGTCAGGGCGGCGACCACCCGCGCCCACTCCTCGTGGTGGGCCCGGGTGATCGCCTCCCCGACGTCGATCTGGCTCACTCGCCCAGCAACGGCCGCACCTCGACCTTCCGGTTGCAGGCCTTCGACCCCTCGGCGGCGAGCTTGAGCGCCACGTCGAGGTCGGCGGCCTCCATGATCCAGAAGCCGGCGAGATACTCCTTCGACTCCACGAAGGGCCCGTCGGTGAACACCGCCTCCCCACCCCGGTTGTCGATGACGGTGGCCGTGCTGGGCGACCCGAGGCCGGCGGCAAAGACCCAGTGGCCCTCGGCCTGGAGCCGGTCGTTGAACACGTCGATGGCCGCCATCTCGTCCGCGGTGGCGAGCTCGGTCGAGTCGTGGATCACGGAAACCAGGTACTGCATCTCGGATCATCTCCTGTGGTTCGGGGCGCCCGTCGCGGGCGGCCGCTCACCCCTGCTACGAACACCTCCGCCCCGATCCGACACCGCCTACCGGATTTCTTTCAAGGACTTCTGGTACGCCGGTTGTGAGCGACTGCCCTCAAGGACGCAGTGGCCGACGCCCGCCCGCTGCAGGACCCGACTTCCGGCGCCTCTGGGGCACCCAGATCATCACCATGATCGGCGCGCAGCTGACTGCAACGGCACCTGGTCACCGTCACCTCGACGATCTTGCGTTGCTCGCCATCCCGCTAGTCTCAGTCCTAGTCTCATTCGCCAGCGTTCAGGCGCGTTCACATAGCACCGCGCTAGGCCCGCGATAGGCCCGCGCGGCCAAGGTCACAGACGATGCTGAGCTCTCCCGAACAACCATCCGCAGACTTGGAAAGCGTGTTGGGGGCAACCCTCGGGAGTTCGAATCTCCTATCCTCCGCTATCCTGACCTGCAAGAACAGACCGCGTCCGTGCCGCCAAGACTGTCTCGACGCCGAGATTTGTCTCAGTTTCTGGCCGCGACCTGGCCACGACAAGGCCGCGACAAGGCCCTGCGCTGCTCGGCCAACAGGCGCACGCCGGATAGTCGCACGCCGTTGATTTCGCTTAAGTCCGCAGTGGTGTGGGACTTCCGGGCAGCAGACGTCAGCGCAATGCCAGGTCGGCCGCCGTGCCGGGCGCTGGCCCTCGGCTACCCGAACGCGGACATGACCCGAACGCGGACATGAGAAGCCGCTTGGAGACTGTCACAGTGATCACACAACGTGACTGCATGCAGAGCTAGACGCTCCTGATCCGCCTGGCGCAAGTCCCTGCCGATCGAAGCGGCTGGCCGCCGTCCGCAGAATTGGCATTCTGTAAGCCGTGACCGGCATAGTGGGAGCGCGAGCGCTCGCACCGCCTCTCGGGCTCCGGCGCCGGCGCCTGGGGTTTGCTGCGAGGGCATCCAGGAGACGCCGATTCGTGGCTGACCTCGCCGCCGTCGCTCTGCTGCGCCTCGACCGCGGCGAGGCCGCTGACGTCGTCTGGGCCACTAACGCACCGGAGCTCTACCGAGCAACCGCCTGGAGAAGCTGAAAGGCGAGCGGGAGGGACAGTACTCGATCCGGATCAACGATCAGTGGCGGGTGTGCTTCCGGTGGACAGAGCCGGGCGCGGAAGATGTCGAGATCGTGGACTATCCCTGAGGGAGTGACGGAGATGGCGCAGGCGAGGATCCCGCCGGACCGGCCCCCGACGCCGCCGGGAGAGATGCTGCTGGAGGAGTTCATCAAGCCGCTGGGCATGACGCAGGCGGAGCTGGCGGACCGGATCGGTGTTTCGTACGTGCGGCTGAACGAGATCGTCAACGGACGGCGCGGCATCACCCCGTCAACGGCGCTGCGGCTGGCCAAGGCGCTCGGGACCACTCCCCAGTTCTGGTTGAACGGCCAGCTCGCGCTCGACCTGTACCAGGCATCCCACGACGAGGAAGAGCTCCGGCAGCTGGAGCGCATCGAGCCCGTCTCCAGCTGAGATCCTGCTCGCTGTGCCAGGTTCGAGATCCATGAGCTACTCGCAGGCCGTGGACGACTGCTTGTCTCAGTTTCTGTCTCATTCACCCCTGTCCGCGGCCGTTCACCAGCGCCCGCCCTCAGGGCATCACGGCTGGTCAAGTACGAACGTGGGCCGGGGTGAACGACAGGCTGGCCAGGCCCATGCCCAGTCCCCTCACCTGGGAGGCCACCGAAGAAACAGGGTGCGCGGCCGGCCCCGACCGATGAGCCTCCGGCGGCACGGGTGAACCAGTGGCGGAAGCAGGCTCCCTCTGGTCAGAGAAGGTCGGCGAGAAACGCGGCGGCACGGGCGGCGCCGTCGGTAGCGACCGGGCGGTAGTCGACCTCACGGCCGATCTCGCTCGCGATGGCAGCGGCGATCTCCGCCGGCCCCGACGTCTCGTAGTCCATGCACCGCCCGGCGCCGTAGCGTCCGAGCCGGTGGCGCACGTGGAGGCTCTGTTCGAAGTGGTGGCCAAGCGGGAAATACAGGAAAGGCCGCCGGTTCGCGGTCAGCTCCATCGTGGTCGTCAGGCCACCCTGGACGACGGCCAGGTCACAGACGGCCAGGTGCCGGTAGAGGTCGGGCACGTACGGCCGGATCTCCAGCCCGCACAGCCCGCCCAGCCCGCACAGCCCGCCCTGGCCGCCCTGACCGCCCTGACCGGTAAAGCCGCCCAGACTGGTAAAGCCGCCCAGACCACCAGGCTCGTCCAGCCCGGACAGGACCACCGGATCGATCCGGGGCCCGGCCACGATGATCATCCGTAGGTCGGGCACCCGCTCCCTGGCCTGCGGGAACGCCGCGATCACCCGCCGCAGCAGGGGAGCACCCACCGCAGAGCCCCCGACGGTCACGATGCAGACCCGCTCGTGGTCGCCATAACCGAGCGCCGCCCGGTCCTGGAGCTGACGGGAGTCAAAACCGGTGATGTAACCCGCGAAGTCGTAGTGGTGCTCGGTCCAGTCCCGGATGGACGGCAGCCCGGGCCCGAAGGAGTCCGGGACGATGTCGTCCGGCTCGCCCACGAAGATGGCCCGGTCGCGGACCCGCGGGAACCGGGCGATGTGCTCGATCATCTCGGCGTTGTAGTCGGCGGTCAGGTACGCCTCGCGCTCCCCGCCGTCGGCCATCGGCAGCCAGCCGACGAAGTCGGTCAGCCAGGCATAGCCTGCCGACTTCAGCTCCGGGTTCTCGTGCAGGTAGTAGTCGAGTTCCCAGGACTCGTCGCCGATCCACAGGTCGTAATCCTCCTCGCGGGTGAGGTCATGAAAGACCATGAAGTTCGCGAGCAGGATCTCGTCCATCCGCCGGATGGCCTGGAACGAGTGCAGGTCATGCTCGGCCGACTCGGACTCGATGTGGCCGGACTCGCTCGCCAGGGACCTGCTGGCCGGGTGGACCCGCTCCCCGCGGGCCTCCAGCACCCGCGTGACCGGATGCTGGGCCAGCCAGTCGATTTCCAGGCCGGGATGCCGCGCCCGTAGTTCACTGGCGATCGCGACGTCCCGCAGGGCATGGCCGAGGCCGATGGGCGAGGAGATGTACAGGGCGCGCTTGGGACGTGAGCGGCCCCGGCGCCGGCGGGGCGGCGGCCCGGCCGGGCAGGCGAAGTCACGGATGACGAGGTTCGCCGCGACCGGGTCTCGCAGGTGCGGCGCGTGACCTGAGCCCTCGAACGTGATCAGCTGGGCGTCCGGGATGGCCGCCGCCACCGCGGCGCCGCGGGCCGGGCCGACGACCGCGTCCGCCGAGCCCTGGATGACCAGGGTCGGGCAGCGGATCTGGGCGCAGAGCCGTAGCGCGGTGTCCTGGTCGTTCAGCCATTCCGCGTCCATGCCCCGGACGATGGTCTCCGGGTCGGTGTCCAGGCCCCAGCCGACCGCGTCCTCGATCTGCTTGGTCGAGTGCGGCTCGGTGAACGCCTGCGAGAAGAAGAAGTCGAGGAACCCGGGCCAGTCCCGCAGCCAGTAGTGCCGGTTCCACTTGGCCCAGCCTTCCTCGGTTCCCGGTTCCTCATCGAACTGGTACGGGCCTTCCTCCTCGCCCGGCTCGGGAGTCAGCTGAAGGTCGGGCGCGATCAGCAGCAGGCCGCTGGCCCGGACCGGAGCCTCGGCCGCCAGGAGCAACTCCTCACCGGAGCCGCACCAGGACACGACGACCGCCTGGTCCAGGCCTACGTGATCCAGCACGGCCCGGGCGTCGTCGGCGCCGGTCCGCCGGTCGTACGCGTCCACCTCGACGGGGCGATCGGAGCGCCCATTGCCGCGCCGGTCGAACGTGACCACCCGGGCATGCCGGGCGAGATAGGGAATCTGGGCCTTCCAGGCCCGGGAATGAACGATCTCCCAGGTCGGGAACAGCAGGATGGCGGGCCCGCTGGTGCCGTACACCTCGTAGAACACCCGGACCCCGTCCCGCTGCAGGTAGCCCTCGGCGTCGGGATAACGCGCCCGCGTCTGCTCTGGCCGCACCGCTGGCCGCCCTTCTGGCCACGCCGCCGCATCCCCGGGCGGGCCCGGGGATGCGGTGGCTGGCTGGGCCCGGTTACTCAAGGCCGCGCCTCGAACACGAGGTTGAAAGGCGTCTCCGCGGCGCGGCGGAAACGGGTGAAGCCACCCGCCCCGATGACGTCCCGGATCCTCGCCTCGCCGGCCTGCGCGCCCAGGGCGAGGCCGACGTCCTGGGAGAGCGAGGCGGGCGTGCACAGCAGGGTGGAGAAGCCGTAATAGGCGCGTCCCACCGGATTCAGGTTCTCCTCGACCCGGTCGCCGGCCCGGGGCTCCACGATCATCCAGGTGCCGTCCGGCTTGAGCGTCGAGCGGACGTGACGCGCAGCCCCGACCGGGTCGCCCATGTCGTGCAGGCAGTCAAACATCGTCACGAGGTCATACCCGCTGCCGCTGTAGGCCGCGGCCGGGGCGACCTCGAAGCGGACCCGGTCCGCCACCCCGGCGCTCTGCGCCCGCTGCCGGGCCGTCTGGATCGAGCCCTCGTGATAGTCCGAACCGACGAAGGTGGAGTCCGGGAAGGCCTGGGCCATCAGGATCGTGGACGAGCCGTGGCCGCAGCCGATGTCGGCGACAAGCGCCCCCGCCTCCAGTTTGCCGACGACACCGTCAAGTGCGGGTAGCCATCCCGAGACCAGGCTGGCGTTGTAGCCCGGACGGAAGAACCGCTCACAGCCGTCATACACGTCGGATCCGTGCTCGTGCCACCCCAGCCCGGCTCCCGTGCGGGCCGCCTCGACGATCCGCGGGGAATCGAGCACCGAGCCCACCGCGACCTGGAAGAAGCCGGGCAGGTAGGCCGGGCTGTCCGGGTCGGTGAGCGCGACCGCCTGCTCGGGTGGCAGGGTGTACCGGCCGCTGGCCGGGTCGTACTCGACGTACCCGCCCGCGGCCTGGGCGTTCAGCCACTCGCGGACGTAACGTTCGGCAGTGCCGGTGCGCTCGGCCAGTTCGGCTGGCGCCAGCGGGCCCGCATAGGCCAGCGCCCGGTACAGGCCCAGCTTGTCGCCCAGCACGACCAGCGCGGCGTTCAAGGTGGCCCCGACCTCGTCCACCGCGCGGAACACGAACTGCATGAGCTTGTCCCCGTCGACCTCGGCGGCCTGCTCGATAGTGCTCATCATGCCCTCCTTGATCGGTTTCGAGCGAGCGTAGGTTCGGGATGGCCGAGCTCGCTTCCGGGGGCCACCTAGTCCCTTCCGCAGGCCACCTAGCCGCGCGCGCCCCTAGCCGGCCCCGGCGCCCCCTATCCGGCCGGGGACCAGGTGCCTACAATCGCGCCATGCTGCTGGGGCGGGCACGTGAGCGGCAGGAAATCGGGTTTGCTCTCGATCGGGCGCGATCGGGGACGAGCGCGACGCTTGCGCTGGCTGGCGAGCCGGGAATCGGGAAGACGGCGCTGCTCGACTACGCCGCCGGGCAGGCGACCGGAATGCGGCTGCTGCGGGCCCGGGGGATCGAATCGGAAGCCCAGATACCGTTCGCATCCCTGCTCGAGCTGATCCGCCCGGCGCTGCCGATGCTGGGGAAGATCCCGGGGCCCCAGGCGGCCGCGATGGAGAGCGCGCTGGCGCTGCGGCCCGGAACCGGGCAGGAACGGTTCGCGATCGGCGCCGCCACGCTCAGCCTGCTCGCGGCCTACGCCGAGGATGCGCCGCTGGTGGTGGTGATCGATGACGCCCACTGGCTGGATGGTTCGAGCGCGCAGGCGTTGCTGTTCGCCGTCCGCCGGCTGGTGGCCGATCCCATCGCGGTACTGATCACGGTCCGGGACGGCGAGCCGTCCCTGCTCGACGGCGCTGATCTTCCGACCCTGCGGCTGGGTGGCCTGACCAGCGATGAGGCCGCCATGCTGGTGCTCGGGCTGGCCCCGGAGGCGGCGGCCCGGCTGTATGGCGCGACCGCCGGCAATCCGCTCGCGCTGCTCGAACTCGCGCCGGACGCGCATGACCTGGCGCTGGCCCCGGAAGGTGCCCCCGTCCTGGTCCCGGCCACGATCGCCGGGGCCTTCCTGCGCCGGGTCGGCACGCTCAGCGACACCACCCGGCAGGCGCTGATCCTGGCCGCAACCAGTGATAGCTCCGATCTAACGACCCTCGGGCGCGCAGCGGCCCATCTCGGCGTGGACCTGTCGGCGCTAGCGGACGCGGAAGCCGCGGGGCTGGTGATGATGGATGCGGGCCGGGTGGAATTCCGCCACCCGCTGGCCCGCTCGGCCATCTACGCGGACGCGCCTGCCGGGCAACGGCGCGACGCGCACCGGGCGCTCGCGGGCGCCCTGCCCGACCTGGACGTGGACCGCCGCGCCTGGCATCTGGCCGCGGCGGCGACCGGGCCGGACGAGGCCGCGTCGGCGGCCCTGGAGCAGGCCGGGGCCCGCAGCCGGGACCGCAGCGCGTACGCGACCGCCGCGGCGGCATACGAACGGGCCGGACGGCTGGCCGCGGACCATGGCCGGCGCGGCCGCCTCTTCCGGGATGCGGCGGAGGCGGGCTGGCTCGCCGGGTTGGCCGACCGGGCGGTCGCGCTGCTGGACGAGGCCCGCGCGGTCACCAGTGACCCGGTCATGCTGGTGGAGATCGCCGCCCTGGCGGGGCACATCGCGACCCGCCGCGGCCCGGTGATGCGGGGCCACGCGATCCTGACCGCCGCGGCCGAGCGCGCCGACCCCGAACGGGCCGTGATCATGCTCACCGAGGCCGCCAACGCCTGCTTCTACGCGGGCAATCCAGCCGAGATGCTGGTGGCCGCGGAGCGGGCCCGCGCCGCGTTGCCCGCCAATGCCTCGGTACGCGCCCGCTTCATGGCCGCCATGGCTGCCGGGATGGCGCGGGTCCTCGGCGGCGACGCGGCGGCCGGCGCGGAAGCCCTGCACTACGCGACGGAGCTCGCCGAGAACTCGCCGGACCTCCGTGAGGATCTCCAGCTGATGCCGTGGCTGGCCGTGGGACCGCTGTTCCTGCGCGAGGCCGGCACCGAGCGCTCGCTGCTGGAGCCGGTACTGCGCACCGCCCGGGCCCGCACCGCCGTCGGCGCGCTCCCTTTCATGCTCAACCTGATCGCCCGCGATCAGGCCACCACCGACAGGTGGGCGATCGCCGAGGCCAGCTACGAGGAAGCGATCAACCTGGCCCGGGAGAGCGGGCAGCGGACCGAGCTGACGTTCGGCCTGGCTGGCCTGGCCTGGCTGCAGGCCCGTCAGGGACGCGAGCAGGAGTGCCGCGGCTGCGCCGCCGAAGCCCTGCAGCTCGCCGCGGACCTCGGGATGCGGTTGCACGAGATCTGGGCGACCGCGGCCCTCGGGGATCTCGAACTCGGCCTCGGTGACGCCGCCCAGGCCGCCGGGCACTTCGAGCGGCTGCAGAGGCTGCTGGCCGATCTCGGGATCACCGACGTCGACCTCTCACCGGGGGCCGACCTCGTCGACGTCTACCTGCGGCTCGGCCGCCACGACGCGGCGCAGCAGGTCGCCGCCCAGCTCACGACCGCGGCGAATGCCAAGGGCCAGCCCTGGTCATTGGCCCGCGCGCTCCGGTGCCAAGGACTGCTCGCCAGCGGCAGCTTCGCCGGGGCCTTCGAGCAGGCACTGTCCCAGCACGCGCTGACCCCCGACAGTTTCGAGGCGGCGCGGACCAGGCTGGCCTATGGCGAGCGCCTGCGGCGGGCCCGGAACCGGGTCCTGGCGCGCGAACAGCTGCGGGCAGCCGCCGAAGCGTTCGAGCGCCTCGGCGCTCGCCCGTGGGCCGAGCGCGCCCACGCCGAGCTCGCCGCGACCGGCGAGAAGCGCCATGCCCGGGACCCGAGCACGCTCGTGGAGCTGACCCCACAGGAGCTGCAGATCGCTGTCCTGCTCACTGGGGGGAGAACGACCCGCGAAGCCGCGGCCGCCCTGTTCCTGAGCCCGAAGACCGTCGAATACCACCTGCGTCACGTGTACGAGAAGCTCGGCATCCACTCCCGCGATGAGCTGGCGCGGGTTCTGGCGGCGCACGGGGCCGGGCCGGGCGGACGGACCCCGGCCGGGCCGGGCGGACGGACCC
>Ga0187863_10000646_pt1 | contig 29443 bp, 19 predicted proteins | sample June2016WEW_11_1_FD_132975 | JGI IMG/M metagenome (GOLD analysis project Ga0187863, IMG submission 132975) | Peatland microbial communities from SPRUCE experiment site at the Marcell Experimental Forest, Minnesota, USA - June2016WEW_11_10 | ecosystem: Environmental > Terrestrial > Soil >...
CCCGGATCGCCGACTGGCGCGCCAAGCGCCTGGCGTCGCTGACCAGCGAAACAGGCTGGTTGACGCCGATCGCGTTGTACTGGCTCAAGGACGGCGAGAACAGCTTCGGCCGGGCGTCGGACCGGGCTTTCTCGGTGGATGATGCCGCCCTCGCGGCCGACACGGGCGCGTTCGTGTTGACGCATGGCCGCGTTCGATATGTCGCGCACGCCTCGAAGGCGATGACTTATCTCGGCAAGCCGGTCACGAGCCTCGATCTCAAATCCGACGCCGATGAGAAACCCACGGAGCTCATCGCAGGCTCACTGCATTTCATGCTGATCGAACGGGCCGGGCATCTGGGCATTCGCGTGCGCGATAGCGTCAGCCCGAACCGATTGCAGTTCAAGGGTCTCGAGTATTTTCCGGTTCGCCCCGACTGGCATATCCAGGCACACTTCGAGCCCTATGTGCCCGAGCACCGCATCCCGATCGTCAATATTCTCGGCATGACGGAGGAAATGACCTCGCCGGGGGCCATCGTATTCGAGCACGAGGGGCACTCCTGGCGCTTGGATGCGATTCTGGAGGCGCCGGGGGATCGGGAGTTGTTCGTGATGTTTTCGGATGCGACCAGCGGCAAACAAACCTATGGCGCCGGCCGCTTCCTGTACGTCGGCTTGCCCACGGCGGATCGCATCGAGGTCGACTTCAACGAAGCCTTCAATCCGCCGTGCGCTTTCACGAACTTCGCCACCTGCCCGCTGCCGCCGCAGCAGAATCAGCTCGCGCTGGCCATCGATGCGGGCGAGCTCAAATACGAGCGCGCGCATTAGCGGCGCGTATCCGACACTCGCGCCGGACTAAGCGATCGCGCCGGACTAAACGCTCACGCCGCCGCCAGACCGCCGATCGCGGCCTGGCATGCCGCGATGCCCTGACCCAACGCCATGCCCTGCCAGAGGAGATCGTCACTCTGGAAGGCTGAGCGAATCGCGTGCTTGATCGGCTTGGCCGCCTCGGAGAGCGGATCGCCATGCGCGTGGAGCCAGGCATCGGCCCTGAGCGCCTGGGCGACCTCGAGTATGGGCCGGATGCCGCATTCGAGCGCGACCGCATCGACGGTGGCACGCGGCAAGAGACCGGGTAGCGCCGTGAGACCGTCGCCCTTGATCTCAGCCGACGCCGACCCGTCGCCGTACAGCGATTTCGCACCGCCTCCGATCCAGGAGCGAGTCCGGACGAAGGCGGGCTCCGTCCGTCGATGACCGATGATCGGTTCGGCGTAACCGTAGGGGCCGAGTCCGGTATGGAAGTCGAGCAGACAGATGCGCGAGGCGCGGGCGAGGTTCGCGGTCACGATGTTCGTCAACGTGCTTCGGGACCACGAAGCGCCGTGACCTCCGTAGAAAAGCCCCGAAGGATGCGTCCACTGTCCGCCGGAGACGGCCTGCTGGAACGCCGCGAAGCCGTGGCGATCGATCCATCGCTGCAGCCGTTGCCAGGTCTCCTTCTGGGTGGCGGCACTCCAATCCGTAGGGCAGAGATCCGTGCGGATCTCGTCATAGGCCGGATTGGCCGGCAACGGACCTTCGAAGTCGATCCAATTGCGGTTAATGTCGACATTGTTCTCGTTCGTGCGCCTCAGCCATGCAAAGCCGTACGGATTGATGGCATGGATGTGCAGAGCGGCGACGTCGCCGGTGAGCGCTGCGCCCTTGCTCCGTCGCAGCCACTCGACCTGGACGGCCGAGCCGAAGAATCCCTCGGCACCGTGCGTGCCCGAGACGGTGACGAGAACGCCGCGTGCATCGCGCGGGCCGAGCCAAGCCGTATCGGTCGTGAGGTCGAGATCGTTGGGTCCTCGATGATCGAGGACAAAAGTCTGCATCTCGGCTCCTGCCGCAGTCGCGCCGGCGCGGAACTTCTCCCGGGCCTCCGCGTAATCCCGGCTGAATGGGCTGTCCATCAATCGCCTCTCCCGGCCTGACCTGGAAAGCAAGCCTTATCCATGCGGCCCAAAATAGTCCCAAGAAGCCCTCGGATCAATTGCTTACGGAGAATTACGCTGCTCGGCATCTTGCACGATCCGGCAAGCAAGATCGATCGCACCTTGGAGCGTATCGAGATTGCCAACGTAGTCTTCCATGGCCTGTTCGGAACGACGGCGCAGTGCTGCGGACTTGATCAAGCCGTGTTTGCCGAGCGCGGTGATGTCGTCGCGGTCTTGGCTGGAGAAGCGACTGATTTTGCTGACCGCGAGGTCGAGCGCCGAGAGCAGTCGCACGTCGAGAATCGAGGTATCGATGCCCTTGAGCGTTAGCGGGACAGAGTCGTGGTGGGCATTCTCGTGCAGGAGGGCAAAAGTGTCGTTGTATTGGCGGTCGAAGTAGAGCAGTCGAGCGGCTCCATCGGGATCCTGGTAGGTGACTTCCAGGTCACTGGGCAGCGCGATCCGTCTGGAAAACACTGCATCGATGTCGTTGGACATGCGCTCGCCGGTATAAAAATGCATGGCTGCGCCACCGGCCACATACATTTTGATGGGCAAGCTTCGTCTTGGTAATACGCGGAGCGGCGCGGCGATGCGCTGGACAAGTTCGGTGAATGCGGCGAGATATTCCGGCCGCGTCGCGCTGTTAGGCCGCATGCCTGATCTCCATGGCCAGCATAGGTAGGAAACGCGAGGGACGGAGAGGACTACGTTTCAACCAACGGGCGAAGACAGGGACTTCGGATGCGCCGGGATGCAAAAGCTCGGCGAGGGCAAGCAGGCCGCGGCGGTCCGCGTCCGCGTTGCTGGCAAGCATGACGGCGAGGCCGGCCATAAAGAAAGCGGGACCGGCGGCGGCCCACGCGGCCGGATCCAGCCGGCGTGATGCGCAGAGCGCCAGTAGTTGACGTTCGTAATCGCGGGACAACTCGCTGGGAAAATGACCGTCGGAGGTGGTCGCGGGTTGGGCGGCGACCGTGACGGACAAGTTCGCACCTGCGGCGTCGGCGAGTGCCATCAGCGTGGATAAATCGCAGGAACTGCGGCGGCGCAACCGAGAGAGGGTTTCCTTGCTGAAACCCGCTGCCGATGCCCAGGACGCGTCGTTTAGCCCCTTGTTGCGGGCGGCGACTGTCAGTGAATCGAGCAGTCCCTTAAGTTTCGTGGTTGATGTTAACATCAACTGTGAGTTTACAGGAGTTGATCTAAAGATCAACCGTAGGTACACGCCTATCGGCTGAGGCCGACCCTGTGCCGCGGTGCAGCGCCTGCGCGCGACCGACGATCCCCGGAATATCGTGATAGCGAGAAATTATTGGTCCTCCGGCAGGGGACGACTGAGCATGTAAGCTGGGCGAGTCAGCGGAGGCAGCCGATGAGCGAGCGACGCTTGTGATACGCCGGCGCACCATCACCGAGCGCGAGCTGGTGCTATTTCATCAGGGTGCCTTGCCGCTGGGCGAAATCCTGCCGTTTCTGCGAGAGGATCTACTGGTCTCTCATTCCGATGAAGCGGGCCATGCAGGCGAGGGCGATCCGAGTCGCGGGGAATTGCCGCGTGTGCCCCTCTTTGTGAAGATTCGTCAAAAGCTTTACAGCATTGGGCGCCGACAACCTGCGGGGTGCTGATCCTGCCGATGTCTCGAGATGTCCGGATGACATGCCCTTAGAATGAAATATTGCTGGCAACGTTCGGCGCAGGCTATTAGTGTGCACTCTGGGCACCGCGGGCCGTAGGCGAACCGGACTGAGTCGCATCCCCCTGCGAATCGCATCCCCATGCCAATGAGCCGTTCGTTTTCGGCGCGCGGATGCCCACCAGACAGCCACCTCGCGGCGCCGTCGCCGCGATTAGGCGGACGGGAGCGAACCCTCACCGTCCCTCGAGCTCATCCGCCAGCCGCTCGGCTCCATACACATTCCGGAGCGCCGCCGTAATCGCCGCTGCAGACACGGCAATCGAGCGATTGACCTTGGGGTCGTAGCCGTACGCTCCGCCGAGCCCGAGGATATTCAAATCGAAGATAGCGCCGATCACGCGCCCCTGGCTGTCGATCGCCGGTGATCCGGAGTTGCCGCCGATGATATCGTTGGTGGTGGTGAAATCGAGCACCGTCGCCGGGTCGAGCTTGTGCTCGGAATCCAGCCAGCGTTTCGGCAGCTTGAAGGGCGGCGACCCCGTGGCGCGCCGGTAGAGACCGGCGAAGTTGGTGAAGGGCTGCACCGTGTCGCCCTGGTACGTCCAGCCCTTGACGCTGCCATACGAAATCCGAAGAGTGAACGTCGCATCCGGATAGACCTTGTCGCCATAGATGGCAAAGCGCGCCCGGGCGATCCGTTCGGAGCCGCGCGTGATCGGGCCCTCGACCTCCTGCTCGTAGGTCTTACGGATCGCACGCGCATCGGCATCGTTCGCGGCGACGAATCGAATCAACGGGTCACTCGACGCGTCGATGGCCGTCTGGCCGCCCTTCCAGAGCTCCGCCCGCACCGCCGGGTCGGCGAGGTGAGTGCCCGCCACCAGCCGCGCGGCGAGTTCGGACGGCGACTCTCTGCCGAGGAGGTGCTGGACGTGCACGTTGTCGACGGTCAAGTACTCGCGCGTCCTGCTGAGCCAGAGCTCCAGGCCGATGCGTTCGAGGTCGGGATAGACCGGGCGCGGGTCGATCAGATTTTTTTCCGCCAGCGGCAGATTGTCGTCGCTGAATTCCGGCAGCCGCTCGGTATTGGGCAGCGTTCGCTCCGCCGCGCCGCGCACCAGCACGCGCGCGTACCCATACAGCTGGGATATCGAGCCGGCGCGCCGTTCCAGGAAATCGTGGGCGAGGTAAATCTCCTGGTAGCGAGCCGTCGCCTTGGCGATCTCGGCCCACGGATCGCCGATGTCGGCGGCGAGCTTCGGGCTGGCGTTGACTCGTTTGCGAAGCTGCTGTTCTTCGCGCGTCTTGAGGGCAAAGAAATCAGGATCGAGCAGCGCCCTTTCCATTCCGTAGCTGGCTTTGAAGGAGTTCTCGACCCCGAACAGCATCTCGGTCGTGGTGCGTTCGGCTTCAGGCCCCTCGCCCATGTACGTAATCAACCGGCCGCGCAGTTCCGAGCGCACCAGTTGCCGGGTCGGAAGCACCCAGTCGCGCTGCATGCGAAGCTGCGACAGGGTCTCAAGGCGGCTGGTGGAGCCCGGATTACCCGCGACGAACACCACCTCGCCGACCTTCGGCGGGTCCACTCGGACACTCAGGTGAGTCGGCGTGCTCGCCGGCTTGCCGTTCTCGTACAAGCGCACGAAGCCGGTGTCGAGACAGTAGCGTGGAAAATTGAAATTGTCCGGGTCGCCGCCGAAAAAAGAGACCGAGAATTCGGGCGCGAACACCAATCTCACATCGCGATACTTTCGATATTTATAGAGTTTGTATTGTCCGCCTTCATACAGCGATATCACCTGGCAGCGGCTGAGCGGCTCAGTGCCGCAATTTTGCGCCCCGATATTCGCATACGCCGCATCCCGTGCCTTGATCGCATCCTTGGGATCGGCGGCCTTCATGGCGGCGAGCACCGTCGGGGTCACGTCGCGGATATCGGTCAGAATCTCCGCCTGCATCCCGGGGCACGGCTTTTCGTCGGCGCGCGTATTCGCGACGTAGCCGTCCGCCACGAAATCATGCTCCTTGGTCGACATGGTCTGCACACAATCCACCACGCAATGGTGATTGGTGAGGATCAGTCCGTCCTTGCTCACCAGCGATGCCGAGCATCCGCTGGTCAGCCGCACCGCCGAGTCGCGCACGTGCTCGAGCCACTGCACGGGCGGCGCGAACCCATAGCGCGCCTTGACCTCCGATGAGGGGAAATGATCGACGGTCCACATGCCCTCATCGGCACGCGCGGAGGCAAAGGTTAAGAAGAGCGTGGCGGCAAACGCGGCGCCGCGGACCCATCGTGGCATGTGCACATCCCGTGTCGTCGTTAGGTTATCTTCAAAATAGTACGCTGCTTTAGCTGACAGGTCGAAAGCCGGTCCTTGCTACCGCAGTGCAGCGGTGTGCGCCTTGGCGCCCGCGCGGCTGAACTCGAAATGCAACAGCCACACTCGCGTAGCCTGGTCCGCGGCCGGAGCGAATTTCCACTTCTTCGCGGCATCGAGCGCGGCGCGGGCGAAATACTGGCTGGAGGCTCGACTGTCCAAGGCGGCCGCGACGACGTTGCCGGAGCGATCGACGTTCACGCGAACCGCAATCTTGATGACGCCGTGAATCGACTCGCGGGCACTGCGCGATACCTCCGGAAGCGCTTGATGAAGCACGCTGGGAAGCGCGGCGGTGCTCGCCCTCGGGCTCTCCACGGCCGCCGGCGCAGAAGCAGTCGGTGGCGATTGAGGAGTTATTGAAGCCGCTCGAGGAATACTGGCCTGAGTGTGAGCGAGGTGTGTCCCGGTCCAAACCGCCCACACCGTGATGATGCCCACCGTGACCGCGATGATGAGCCACCGCGTCCTGGTCGAAAGCTGCGCGAACAGGGCTCGGATCCAGGGCGCGCTCGCGACGGGCGCCGCGATGGGCGCCGCGACGGGTGGGGGCGTCGCCGGCGGTGGTTGATTGAATCGTGCGATAAGTTCAGCGACCGTCGGACGCTGGTTCGCGTCGCGATTCAAGCATCGCTGGATGGTCGCGGCGAATTCCGGCGCCAGATTGGCGGGCAGGGAGACGCTTTCGGATCGCTCTCGGGACCACGCGGGCGGAGTCTGTGTGAGCGCCTCGGTCAGCGTGATGCCGAGTCCCCAAATGTCGCCCGCGGTGGAAAACCCGCCGTCCTTGGCTTCGGGCGGGTCGTACAACGACGGCGTAGCCGTGCTCGCCGTGCGTTCGCCGGCGGGTCGGATCGCATCGCTCGCCAGCTTCAATTGGTCCTGCACGACCAGGAAGTTCGGCGGCTTCAGAGCGCCCTGCACCAAATTTTTGCAATGGAGATAGGCCAATGCATCCAGGGTGGCCGGCAGCAGCTCCCGCACCTCGCTGGGGATCAGCGCCCGGCCGGGAAGAATTTGAGCGAGGTTCTGCTCCGCATACTCCATCACCACGAACAAAAAGTCGTGCCCGCCGAGTTGGCAGCGGCCCGCGTCGAACAGGCGGATCACGTGAGGATGCGACAGCGTCGCAACCGTCTTCCAGTGGGCGAGTTGCGTCTCCGAGAGCGCCGGGTTGGCCGGCAGGATCTTGATCGCGGCGCGCACGATGTGCCGCGCCTTGTGGTCGGTGAGAAATACCACGCTGTGGTCCGATTGGCCCAGAAAGCGGCGCAGCGGATACACTCCGTTGACAATCCGGCGCTCCCAACCCTTGGTCCAGCCTTCGGCCATCGTGGTCCGAAGATATCACCAAAGAGGGCTGGCTGCGGAGATCAACCTGCGGCGCGCGGCGCCGACCGGCGAAATCGTTCGAGCAGGGTGTCGTACCGGTCCGGTGCCACGCCCCCGATGCGCACCCATTCCAACGCCAGGGTCTCGAGGTCGTCGGCCGCCGTGTCGCTCCCTCGCCCCAGGTGCTCGACCAGGCGGCGCATCTGGTGGTCGCGCCGCAAGGCCTGATCCTCCGGCGGGGTCGGAAGCTCCGCGAGAAGCTCGCGGCGGATACACAGCATCCGCAGCGCGGTTTCGGCGTCCGGGTGGCCCGCGGCCTCGGCACTGGCCCACGCCGCGGTGAGCGCCTCGGCGGCGCCTTTCGGCCACTGCGAAATGCCGGCGATGAAAGTCTCGGCGACTTGCTTGAGCGTATCGCGCTCGGACTCGGGCAGCGCTCGCGCCAGCGCCCACCCATACGCGTGAATGCGTCGGGCCGCTTCGAGCAGATCAACGAGCGATTGCTCCTTCTCGCTCGCCCGTTGCCGCGAGACGGCGCTCCGGACCCGCTCGAGAGCCCGCTCGAACCGGGCCTTGAGCGCGCGCTCGTGGGCGCGCGGCAGCTCACCGAGGGCCTCGAAGGTCGAGCGCCACTCCGCCAGCTTCGATGCGCCTTCCACCAGAGCGGGCCCCGGGTGCGCGGCGAGTTTCTCTATGTCCTCACAGAGCGCCGCGGCTCGAGCTTTGTTCGCCTCGAGGCCTGCCGTGTAATCCGTGTGGGCCTGCTCGCGCTTTCGAAAGACCGCGTCGCAGTGGCCGCGGAATTCTTCCCATAAGGTCTGTTCCTGGTCGCGCGCGGCGGCGCCCGTCTGCTTCCACTGCGCCTGCAGGCGCTTGACCGACTCGACCGCCTCGCGGCCGTCTTCCAGCGCGAGGAGCTCTGCGGCGCGCCGAATGAGCGACTGCTTTTCGGCCGCATTGCCCGCGTGCCACGCCGCGAGCCGGCTCTGCAGCCGGCCGATCACGGCGTCGAATTCCCGCTGAAGCTCGCGGCCCGGCGCGCGTTCCACCGGAAAATACCGGCGCCATTCCTGCGGCGCCTCCTTGAGCACGGCAGCGACCGCGCGCCGGTCGGTGGCCTCGCCGCTGTGCGCGGTCTCGAAGATGCGGAGCCGTTCGAGGATGGCCTTGCGCTGCTCCGCATTCGTCTGCCGCAGCTTCGCCTCGGCCTCGAAATGCTCGCGGCAGGGTTGGTACGCGCTCTGCGCGGCCTCGTGAAAACGCTGCCAGTCCGCGTCCGAATCGCTGACGACTCCCTTGCTGATCGTCTTCCAATCTTCCTGTAACTGCCGGATCCGGTCCGCGAGCGCGCGCGGCTCGAGCGCAGAGCCGATGAGCGCTTCCATCTCCTCGATGAGTGCGGCGCGCTTGGGCGCCGCGGCGTGCTCCTTCCAATCCTTGAGCTCATTCAAGGTGGCATCGAGCTTCTGTACCTGGCGTGCGAGCGGCGGCGGCACGAGCGGCAGCGCTGCGAGCTTTTCCTCGAGGGCGCGCCGCAGGCCCGACGCCCGCCCCGTTCCGCCCTCACGCAGCGCGCCCTGCGCCTTGCCGATCAGTGCGTTGATCTCGCGCAAGGCGAGAGCCTCCGCGGCCGATTGTTCGGCGCGCGCCTGGTCTTCGGCCTCGCGCCGCGCCGCCTCCTCCGCGGCCGCGCGGGCGGCAGCCTCGCGCAGGCGCTCCGATTCGAGCTCGGCGAGACGCAGCGCCTGCTCGCGGGCGGCTTCCCGCGCGGCCTGTTCCGCCGCCTCGGCGGCTTGCTGCACGAGCCGACGCCGGTGCTCGTCGATGATTTTCTGGCAGCGCTCGACGGCCTGGGAGGCGCGCTCGCGAACCTCCGGGGGAGCCTCTGCCGCCAGCGCCTGCCAGCGCGTCTGGAAGTGCCGGAAGGTCGGCTCGTAAATCACGTCATAGACCCGATGACTGTGCCGCTCGAGGGACTCGTAGGCGCCGACGGCGTCGCTTCGAGTCTTGGCGATGCGCTGGTCCTCGGCGTTGAGCGCGTCACACTTCTCTCGGATGATCTTGTAGACGCTCTTGTCCTTGCCGCGCAGCTGCTTCAGGAGCTGTCTGAGCTCTGCGGGGTCCGATACGGATTGCGCCGCGAGTTGACGGATGCGGCTCGAGGGCCCGTCCAGGATGAGTCGTGCCCGGCGGCCGGGATCCTGGATCGAGGCCAGCGCGCGGGAGAGCCGCCCGGGGTCGCCGCAGTAGCCCGCGACGGCCAGCAGCGCGGACTCATTGCCTTGCGCGGTGCAGAGTTCCTCGAAATCCAGGGAGCCCGCATCGACGAGGTACGCGAGACGCTGCTGCGCGCTGCGCTCCAGATTGGGCGGCACCGCGCCCGCGGCGCCGGCGCGCAACCCGGCGAGCGCCACGAGACTTTCGCCGTCCTCGAGTTTGTGGATGGCCGCCGCGCGCTGCGCCTCGTCCCCATCGCCGAGCGCGATGGCGATGAGGCGCTGGGGCGGCGCCGTATCGAGGGCCGCGATCGGATCCGCCGGCGCTGCCGCCTCTGCTGGCGCTTTGCCAAAGAGACGCGACAGCGGCTTCGCGAGGGGCTTGAACCGCATGAAAAAGTGCCTGTGCTAGAGAGTCCGGCGATTATACCGTCGTCCACGTGATGTCCCACGAGCTTCAGGATCGAGCCGCTCGAAATTCACGTTCCCACTGCTCGACCACGTTCGTCCAGGCAAAGCGGCGCCGGCTGGCCGGGATCATTTCCCGGCGTATGCGCGCCTGCCGTTCGGGGCTTCGCAGCATGTCGATGAGGCCGGCCAACCACTCCTCGACGATCCGCGGGGGTGTCGGGAGGCCTGCGAAGTCGGTGCGGCCCCGCATGGTCTTGAAGCCGAAGTGGACTGTTTCCCGCAACGCGCCGCTACTGATGACCACGGGTACCGCGCCCGCTGCCTGCGCCTTCATCGCCGAAATACAACTGGTCTCGGCAAACAGGCACGGATACGCCCATATTCCCGCGGCGGCATACTCGCGCGCCACATCGTGATGCCCGATTCGGCCGAGGTGGGTGATGCCCTCTTGCGCCATCAACGGCGCGAGCATGCGGCGCAGCCGGCGGCATTGCTCCGGTTTGGTCTTCTCGATGGTCTGCCAACCATAGAATATTCTGAGCCGCGCGCTCGGGACCGCGGCGCGAATCGAGCGCCAGTGGGTCAGCAAGACGTGCAGTCCCCGGCTGTAGCACGAGCCGTAGACCATCAGCTGCGGATCGTGAACGCCGCGGTCGCTGAAATCGTCCGGAACCACTCCGTTCGAGGTCATGAAAATCCGATCCGAGGATAGCGAGGGATACCGCTGCCGGTGAAATCGCGACAGCACCATGACCTTGTGGAATGCAGCCACGCGCGGCAGCACATCCGATTCCGGGATGAAATCATGGAGCCAGAGATAAAAGCGCCTGGCCGCGCCGGCCAGCTGATCGATGCGCCATGACCGCCTCCAAATGATGCCGACGTCCGCCGTCTTCGCGGGACGGCTCTCGTAGCTGCTCCAGGCAACCCCCGCCATGTGGCGGATCGGTCCTTGACGCGTGTTCACCACGGTCACCTCGTGGCCGCACCGGGCGAGGCCGACCGCCATGTGGATGACCGCCTCTTCGCTGCCCCCGATCCCGGCCTCGAGCGAGTGCGGCGACCACAGCTCCGTGGAGGGATGACAGAAGATGGCCACTCGCATGGCGCGCTCTCGCTAGCCTCCTTCGCAAGGGGCTTGCTCGGCAGCGATCGCGGCGATGCCGGTCATGGCCGTCTGGGCGGTGGCGGCGACCGGGGCGATGAGCCCGGTGATCGCAGGCGCGCGGCAAGCCGTGCGAGGCGCAGACGCGATCGGCGTTGCCGTGGGCGCGGGCATCCCGGCAGGAGCGGCGAGCGGCGCGAACACCGGGGCCGCTTCGCCCCCGGGTCCCCCCAGCACTGGGAACGCGACCGGATACGGGGCACTCGGGGAACTCTCGGGAGTCGCTGGGGAAGCCGAGGTGCCGGTGTGAGTCCCGCTCGCCGAATCCGTCGCCGTGCCGGTATCCGCACTCGTCGCCGTTTCCGTTTCGATCACACTGCCCACGCCTGTCACCGTCGCGGCATCCAAGAACATGAAATCGCGGATCAGCCCGTGCACCTCGTTGCTCGAGGCCGGCGGGTCCACCAGCTTGCGCCAGCGCGCGAGCGGAACGTGATAGGCATCGGGGTCGCTCGAGGGAACTTGATCGTACTTGATCGCCTTCACGCGCGCAGTGCTGTGCAACGCTTGGCTGATGGCGCGATAAGAGGAATAGCGGCCGTCGAAATCCCAGACTTCCGCGAGCACGCTGTTCAAGTTGGTGCCGGTGCGGCGGAACGAATCGGAGTAGATGATGCCGGCGCTGAAGCTCGACACCACGAGTTGCTCGATGGAGATCGGCGAGTTCGCATGCGGCGCGAGATCGGCGCGCACCCGCCGCAGAATCTGGATCACGATACTGTGCCAGTTGGCGGGCAAGATTCCCGCGTTCTTGGCCTGTTCCGTCATGAAGGGCATGATCAGCACCTGGTTGCGGCGGGCGCCGTCGAGCTGATAGCCGAGCCGCTCCATATAATAGAAAAGCGCGGGCCATTTGCCCGTCTTGTGTGCATAGTCGCCGTCGATATAACCGGCCTGTCCGGGGGTGGGATGGAAGAAGATGTGCGGCCGGCTGAAATCGCTGAGCCCGGCCGGAACCGCGACTCCGAACCAGTTGGGAACGACGGCGGCGCCGATGGCGAAGAGCTTGGTGGTCACTTGCGCATCGAGGCCGGAGAAGGTCATGGCTGCAGAGCCCGGCACGGAGCCGGGATCGACCACCCAATTGGTGGCCCGCTGCGTTCCAGTCCCGCCATGAATGCCGGGGATGGGCGCCAGCGTGGTTTCGCCGAGGGTGTAGGTCACGACCGCATCTTCTGGGCGGATCGGAGAGCCGGGACGCCGGCGAAGAACTGCCGCTCGAAGCCGCTGAAATAATGCGCGACCACCGGGGGAGGGCGGCTGCGCCCGATCGCCAAGGACTCGCCGTTTTGCAGCACGTGGTCGGGCCGGAACACCTCGTGGGTGAGTCCCGCGATGCGCCCGAGGGTGAGCCAGAGCGCAATCTCCTCGACGATCCAGGCGTTGCTCGAGGGATAGGCGAGGCGCCGGCGCTGATCCTCCGCGGTCACGCCGCGCTCGAGCAACGCCGCCACGGCCTCATCGGGTGAGGCGCCAAGCGGCGAGGCGAACTTAAGACCCACCATCAATCGCCACACGGACACCAGAAAGTGATCCGCGAGCGCCCGCAGGTGATCCCACAGGCCGCCGTTCATGAGGAAGATGCCGCTGTTGTAGGGAGGGATGGGTGCGAGTCCCTCATGGCGCGCGAGCGACTCGAGAGCATCCTCGTCGATGTAGCCGGCGTCATAACCCGCGCGCGAGCGGCGCGAGCTCGGCTCTTCGCGCGCCGTGAAATGACGCCCACGGTAAAGATCGAACAGCCGCTCGACATCGCCGAAGAAAAACGTGTCGCAGTCGAGATAGAGCACCTGATCCACGCCCTGGGTGGCGAGGTGCCGCAGCGACAGCACCTTGTGCAGCGTCGGGTTGCGCTCGAGAACCTCGGCCCACGCGGGCGGCAGCCGGCTGAAACCCTGATGGTAGGCGCCGGCTTCGATGAGGCGCACGCCGCATCGGCTCGCCTCGAGGCGCGTCTCGAGGCGCGGCGCGCCATAGAGGATCAGATAGACCGGGATCCCGGGGTTATGGCGCCGCAGGCTCCGGATGCTTTGAATCCACTGCCGCTCGCAGGCGTGATTGCCCAGGGCCGCGAGCGAGTAGTAGATGAGCCTCACGTGCGTGCGCCCGGGAAGTCGAGATTGACGTAGTGGAACAGGATCGAGGAGGCGGTATGCCCGTCCGGGATCCGCGATCGCCAGTGGCTCAGGTACCGGCCGCGGAACAGCAGGGCGTCGCCGAGGAACTGCCAGACGCTCAACACGCCTTCCGCGGTCATGAGCGAGAGCGGCCACGGCACCTGCGCCTCGGGCTCGGGGGTCGAGTCGAAGCACAGGCTCAAGGTGTACTCGCACTGCTCCCGATCGGTGTGCGGCGGCAAGTCCGCGCCGGGTTGGTACAGCGTCACGTAGCTATAGGACGGATCGATCAGCGCACCGGCGGCAGCACTGAGCGTCTGGGTGAGTTGTCGGTGGAAGAACCTCGCCACCGGCTCATCGTGGGCGATGAATCGCTCGGGCGCCTGTCCATCGCCGAGGGGATAGCGCCGATGGCGTGTCTGATGGCGAAAATACCGGCGCAGGGCGCCGAGATGAAACGGGTGGATCAGTCGATCGAGCGCCACGTAGCCGCGCGGAAACTGCGCGGCATAGTAGCGCGAGCGGGCGGACCATTCGTACTGGCGCCGTGCCACGTGGTCGGGGGTCACGACGATCTCGGCATTCCACAAAAGGTTCAGCAGATGCTCCGGCAGACTCACGCCGAGCGCCTCTCCCGGGCGCCGCTCCGCGAGTACGTGCGCGAGCTGCGGCCCGAGCCAAAAAGGGCTCAAGGCGCGCGTCGCGGGATCGTCGACCCACACCATCCACGGCGTGAGGAACAGCCCCTCGAGGGCTTCCATGCGCCTCGCCATATCCGCGGGCGGCGCGCCCTGCCAGCCGAACCAGCACAAGGGATTGATGATCAGCGTGCCATAGCCTTCGCGCGCTTGCAGCAGACGCGCGGGGACGAGATGGTCGGGCTGCTCATCCAACAGACAGTAATAGCGATCTCGAGGAAAGAACTCCGGGGTCATCGGTGCAGCCAGCCGTTGAGCGTCATACGACTGTCGAGCAAGGCGCCGCTGCGGGAGCCGACGGGGGTGATCTCGTGCAGCCGGTCGCTGGAAAAAAACACGACGCTGTTCTGGGTCGGCTCGATCTCGTGCCGCACCTCGATCAAGTCCGCGCCGGTGGCCGGATCGCGACCGTAAATGCGCAGCGCGCCACCCGCGAACATGCGCGGCTCGCGATGACAGAAGTACACGAAGGTGATGGTCCGGCCTCGGACCGGGCCGTTGTCGCTGTCGGTATGCGCGCGGAAGTACTCCCCGTGACTGCTCGCCGTGAGCTGGATTTCGAGGCCCGCGACCTGAAAGGGGGCGATGCCGAGCCGAAACTGCAGAATCGGCAGGGTCTGCAGGATTCTGCGGCCGAGCAGATCGTGAAAGCCATCGATGTCGTACAGCACGCGCGAGCGCCGATAGCGCGGGTCGGCGACCCCGCCACGATCGGCGCCGATCACCTCGCTCGGCACGAAATCGGACTCTCGTGCCGCGGCGTAGGCATGCACCCAACCAAGTTCCGCCGGAGCGAGGAACTCCTCGAAGAGCACGACGGGCGTCAGGCGCGGATCCTCGGCCATATCAGAAATCCCACGGAATGATGGAGGCGTACACCAGTCGCTCGGCGTACGTAGGCGCATCGATGATGTCGCTCGGGGGAGGGTCAATCGGATAGATCTCGAACTCGCGCACCACCACACGGTATCGACCCGGCGGCGGGACGCTCGAGAAGACGATGGACCCTTCCCACAGAACCGAGTCGGGGTCGCTCGGCGCGGGGCTGTTCACGAGCACGCGGACCTCGCTCAGCGGCGCCGCGTTCCAGCCGAGGTCACTGTCCATGCTCGCATCCTTGCGCTCGACCGTGACCGTGATCAACGAGCGCGTCGGGCCGATCGGCGCGAGACCGCCGACCCACAGCCGGCCGGTCTTGGGGTTGGCCGGATCGAGGCTCAAGGCCGCCGATCGATCGGGGCTGAGCTGCGCGTAGTCGGTGAGCACGACCTGGGAGAGCTCCGTGCCGGCGATCGAATGCGGCTGATAACGCGCCAGCGCGAGCCGGATGAACGGGGCGTAGGAGGCGGGCACGGCGAGCTCGATATCGCAGTACCACAGACGCCGATCGGCGTCGTAACTCACCGGATGGCCGGCGACGTCCACCGTCAGAGTGCTGCCTTCCAAAGTGAGACTCTCGCCCAGGTTGGTGGCGAGACTGAAGTCTCCGACGCCGGGCACCGCCTCGAGCGCGCCCGTCGACCAGATGGGGTCGAGTCCCCATTGCGTGAAGAGTGTTTTGTATTGATCGCGCTGGGCATCGTCGGGAGCAGTCGGTGCACTCTGCGGCCACAGCACGACACCCAACAGCTCGCCCACCCCGGAGGAATACCAGGGACGATTGAGATAGATGCGCAGGCCGTTGCCTTGGCGATACTCGGTCTTGACGTTGGTGGACTCTTGCCGTTCCCAGCCGAAGGTGGGAACGACATACAGGGTGTCGGGCGCGGCCGGGCGGGCGGAGCTCGGCACGTCGACGGCGAGCGCCGCGCTGGTGCGCGTGAAGTCGAGGCCCTCTTTGGGAAAATACTCGACGAAGCGCGAGGTGGCGACCGCCCGATAGCGCACCCGGCGGTGCTTGGTGTCATCGAAGTCATGGATCGGTGCCGCGAGCTCGAACGGGCTCTCGACCCCCTGCAGGAGGTCGAACGGCGCCGCGAACCACAACGCATCGATCTGTGGAATGTAGCTCGCCACGTAGCGGCTCGCGATTCCGTCCGCCGGGATCATCCCCGCCTCCAAGCTCTTGAGCTCGATGGTCTCGACATGATCGGAGGCGTCCACGGTCGTCGGCCCCGGCTCATCGAGATCGTCGAGATAGTCGGTCCAGCGCGCATTCAGATCGATGCGGCAACTGCTCGCGCCGTTGATCTGCAGGCCGCCGAGAAGTACCGCATGATGGGAGGCGAGCGAGCGCCACGCGGTGATCGGTGAGAAGCCGTTGCGCAGTGCCGAGGCGATGACCGGCGCGCCGGGATCGTGGTTGACCGGCAGCATCAGCCATTCGGGCTCGCCGAGCGGCTGCTGGACCGCATGCACCAGGGTCAAGGTCTGAGGCGGGGAAATCATGGGATGGCCGCCTTCGAGCACCTGCCGGGTCAAGAGTCCGCGCGCGTTGGTCGTCTGTACGACGCCCACACCCGCGTCCGTCTCTCCCATGGCCGCGTTCTCCGCGGCCTCGAACCACGCGCGCATCCAATCCCACACGCCCATCAGCTCGAGGTCCTCGGGGGCCGGGTAGCAGCTCACCGGAATCTGCGTGACCGCGGCTTTGGGCAGAAACACCGTCAGCAACCGTTCCTTGCCCATCCAGACGGGAGCCGCGGCGCTTCCCGCCAGCTGCAATCGCAGCGGCTGGCTGTTCGGCCAGGGTGCGCTGAAGGCAATCTTCGTGACCGAGCCGGGGCGCGGCTCGACGTCGGGAAGGGTTTCGTAGCGCAGCCCGCCTGCCTCGACGACGCCGGTGGTGTCGTCGGGGGTGTTCGGCAGATCCGCGAGCGCGACGCCGCGCGCGATCGGATCGGGGAAGTAGGGCGTCACGGCCTGTGCGGCGGGCTCGATCGGCGTGTTTCCCACCGCCGGGAAGGCACCCTTGTCGCGGGCGACAATGAGGTCGTAGGTGGCCTTGTCGCCGCGCACGTGTCCGTGGGCATCGTCGAGCCGTCCGTGCCGCTCCACGGTGAGCACGTCCACTTTCGGCGGAGCGAGGTGCCGCTGGTCGGTCTCCTCGGTGCGCGCCGAGTCGAGCGCCGGGCTCGAGTTGTAGCTGCGGATCACCATGCGCAGCAACGAGCCGCCGAGCCCGGGTTGGGTGCGCAGCACGATCACGGGCGGGCTCAACGGCTCGAACCGAAAATACGCCAGCGGGTTGCCGCGGGGCGCGACGAAGCGGCGCGGTGCCGATTCCTCGAGTGCCCGGCTGTTGCCCGCGAGATCCACGGCGCGCACCCTTAGACGGTAGCGGGCGCCGAAGCGCAAACGCGGCAGCGAACCCGGAAACGCGCTGAAGCTCGCCTTCATCTTGAACGGCGTGATCGGCTCGTTGGCGGTCGGGTCGGGGTCGGCGGCCAGGGCCGGGTTGGCGGAGCGGTTGATCGGTGTGGCGGGCCGCGGCGCGCTCAAGCTCCAGCCATTCCACCGCGCGATCCGCTCATGGACGTAGAGATCCGTGCCCGGCTGCGGAATGCCGGCGGTCTTGGCGATGCGATCCTCCTTGCGCGTGGGATCGGGCGTGGGCTGCGCCACGCCGAGCTGCGTGAAGCCCTCCTCATCGTCGGTGTGCAGCACGAGGCCGCCATCGGCGCCGAACGCATACGTGCCGTTTCGGCGATGCAGCGAACGCCACGTCCCGTCCAAGGTCGACCAGATGTCGAGCCGGTAGCCGCGCGTCAGGTCGCGCGCGGTCAAGGGGCGCGGAAAGGCGCCGCCGGAACTCTCCGCCGCGAGGAAGGCCGTGTTGTCGCGAATCGAGCGCAGCACCTCCTGCGCGCGGCCGTTCGCGATCAACGACACGCCGCCCGAGCGCAAAGACGGCAGCACCGGGTCGACGACCGATGCATCGGAGACGGCGGCGATGTTGTCGGCGAGACCCAGGGCCTTGAGCAGTGCGCCGTCGAGATCGACGCCGATGAGTCCGAACAGGCGGGGCGAGAGAGCGAGATAGCCGCCGGCGATGTCCGAAGGCTCGAAGTTGCCCTTGGCGGCGGCGGCGGGAGGGGTGGCCGGCGCGGCGTCGAACTGATGCGCGTCCTTCACATAGCTCGTGCTCGGACCACTGACGCTCGGCGGCACGTGCCACGACCAGCCCGGAGTCACGTGGCTCACGGAGAGCGTGCGGTAGCTCGTGCTCGAGGACGCCGGCGACGGAACGACGAAATTGCGCGGCAGCGTCACGTCGAACACCAACCCGAGGGCGCGCAGCAGCGCGGGGTAGGCGCAAAGCGAGGCGAGCGCCTGGTGAAAGTCCAAGGTCTTCTCGAAATCAGCCGGCGTCTTGGGCAGGGGTCGCGCGCCCGGGGCAGGCGGCAGATGATGAAAGAGCGCGAAGCGCTCGATCATGCCGCGCGTGTCGGCCGGTTGGGTGGGCAGCGAGGCGTTCGCCCGCTGCACTTGGATCACCGGAGGCGGGGCCGGGTGTTGCGCGTTCCAGAGCGTCACCCGCAGCTCGCTCAGGGTGCGATCGAGTGTCGACTTCGTGCCCTCGCGAAATACCAGGTTGGACAGCAGCCGGTAGAAGTCGTCATCGCCGCGCGCATCGCCGGTCGATAGCGCCGCGCTCTGATAGGCCCAGCGCAGGAAGTCGTGCGCGGTGGCAACCGGATAGGAGACCACCAGGCGCCGGTCGAAGTCGGGCTTCGGATAGGGCGCGACGAAGGTGTGCGGGGTAAACAGCTCCCGCCACAGATCGGGGCGCAGCGCGTTGCGAGCCACCGCGACCGTGGTTTTCGCAGCCCCTCGCGCAAGCTCGAAGGTGAGTCCCTTGCGCTGCACCAGATCGGTCCAATCCAGGAAGTCCGGAAAGTCCGCGAGCGTGTGGGCGCCGCCGAGTCGCGGGCTGAGATAAATCGACGCCTGCGGCGCCCCTTTCGCATCCAGTCCGTTCGGCAGCACGACGAAGAGCACGGACTGTGTGGCCATGGCGCCCTCCCTTTCAGCCGAACGCCGCGGCGTAGCGCGACCACTGTCCCGCGTCGACGAGTTGCCAGACTTGGGGATCGCTGCCGCCCCCGGCGCTGAAACTCTTTTGGACCGACACCGACACCGAGACGCTGAAGAAAATGATGTGAACGCTGATGGACAGCGTCGCACGCCCCTGGATGACGTTGCCGGCGTTGGAGTGTTGCCAGCTCAGACTCAAGTTCAGATCGATCGAGATGGAGATGATCCCGAGCACCGACACCTCGCCGCCGATGTCGACGAACCCGGTCAGATCCGAATAACTCCCCTTGAGCTGAAAATAGATCCCCGCCATCGCATGCACGCCGCCGCTCGCGACGCCGATATCGAAGGCGAAGTTTCCGCCGAATTCGATCGCGCCCTCGACCATCTCGACGCCGTCGGCGTCGAGCACCACGTGCACGAAGCCGCCGCCGCCGAAGATCTCGACCGTCACGAGGAAGGGCTGCGCGCGCGAGGCGAAGGCAAATTCGAATCCCGGTTTGCCGTCGACGTACGGCAAATCGAGACCGGTCATGATGGCGATGTTCTGCAGCGAAAACATGCCGCAGCTGATCGGCGGGAGGCCGAGGGTGAACGAGACTTTGAGCTCGGTCTGGGTGGTCTCGATGGAGGGACCGGAGCCGCCGAACAGACCCGGCGGCAGGATCTGGGCGAGGGTCTGGATGAAGGCCAAGGGCCCCTGGAACACGATGGCGTTCGATGAGGCGAGATCGACCGCCACCAGCGTCTTTTGGTGATTTTGCGAGGTGAAGGTGATCGAGTCCATGCGGATGCCGACGACGCCCAACAGCGTCAGGTCGAAGTTCGTGAGCTTGCCGACGGCCTTCGTGGTCGGCGGCGAGCCGTCGAAGGTGCGGGTGATCGTGACCTGGAGAGTGAAGACCGAGGAGGGGTGGTGGAATTCAATGGTCACCGGGCTCTTGGAGTAGGACTTGATCTTCGGCGTCCACTTGAGATGCGTGACCGCCGAGGTCGGGTTTTGCGGGTTCGGCAGCAGACGGCTGCGGATCTCGGGCGCATTCAAGGTCGCGTTGGCAAGCAGGGTCTTCGGATCGATCGGGATCAGGCTGCCGAGCGGTATGGTCCCGAACAGCTTCGCATCGACGGCGCCGAAGTATTTCGACGGGTTGATCTTGCCCGCGGCAGCGAGGTCGGCATGGCCGGAAACGAGCCCCTTGCGCGCGGAGAGCGCGGTGAGTGCGATGTTGGGGGTGGCGAAGCCGCCCGACTTGTCGGCACTGAAGGCGACGCCCGGCGGTGTTCCGACGATGTTGACGATCACGCCCGCGTGCGGGTCGATGCCATGGCGCAGGTACGGCGGGTAATACGCGATCAACACCGCCACCTGGCGTCCCAGCAGCCGCGAGATCGAGTCGACCGTGATGGAAGCGCGATCGAGCGCCGGCAGGAACGGCGCGGTCGGCCAGGGGGGCGAGGGTTTGGTGATCTCGGCATCGAAATAGAGCGATGCGGTCTTGAACGCGGTGTCGCCCGCGCGCGGGTCGGCGTAGGCGACTTTGCGCCCGCGCACCACGCAGCGCCGCTGGGTGTTGTCGGCGACGTACGCCGACTGCGGCAGACTGAGATTGGTTTCCGAGAGACTGACGAAGATGAGTGGGGCGAGGATGTCGATCTGCGAGCCGGCAAGGTCCGTGGCGGTGAGCTTGAAGCCAAAATGACCGCCGCCCACATCGACCCAGAACGAGGCGCCGCCGCCGATGAAGGCCGGTGGATCGATATCCGGCGTGGTCTTGGTGTCGATGCGCACCGTCGGCAGGGGCATTTCGCGACCGCGATGGGCGTAGGCGGCCCCGACATAGGATTTCAGAGGCTCGCGAACCACGATGAACATGCGCTGGCGCATGTAGGCCACCGGCGAGGTCAGGGTGACGCCATCCGGGGCCTTGACGTCTCGTTCGGTCACCTTGATCAAGGAGGCACGATGTCCGAACGGAAAGAGATAGCCGTCGTAGACGATGCGTACATAGTGATCGCGGCCCTGAGTCGCGACGTGGCGCCAAGCGACGAGATCGAGCGGCGCGGTGGGCCAGCTGAAGATCTCGCGCGTCTTCGCGGTGGCTTTACCCTCGAGCGGGAAGGGCGGCCGGATGAAGGGGTCGTAGTAATAGAACACCCCCGCCGGCCAGCTGCCGTTGGAACTCAGCCAGCCGCCGAGCGCCGATAAGTAGAGTTTGCTCGCATCGATCGGGAGGGGCGAATAAGTCTGGTTCCCTCCGGTCGTCGCCAGCTCGTAGCCCGCAAACCCCGAGGTGAGGATGACGATCTGATCACGGTCGCGCGGCGTCATCGCCGACTCGAACGGCACGTCATCATCGGCGTGCGGAGGAAGCGGACCGCTCGCCACGAAATCGGGCGACCATACCGCGCGCACGGGCAGAGGGTCCGCTTCGCTGGTCTCGGTCACGGAAGGCGCAGCCCCCGGGCGTCTCGCGCGAAAGCGCGCGAGACGGGTGTGCCACAACTCGGCGCGCCCGGCGTGAATGACCGGCTCACTCGCGTGCTGCCAGCCGGGTCGCGAATCGCCTCCGAGCGCCGTCGGCGAGAGAATGAGGCGATAGGGTATCTCGAGCGCCGTCACCTGCGCGCCCGGCTGGGCGATGGCGGGCGCTTTGGCGGGATGAGTACCGGGCGCGATGGCGGCCACCGGCGTCATGACCAGCTCGAGCCGGGACCAGTCAAGCAGAGCGGCAACGGAATAGTCCAGCTGCGACACTCCCTGCGGCAGACGAAACACCAAGCGGCTGTCCCCCGCCATGCGGCAGGCGGCGCCGCCGGGCGCGGGCAGCGGATCACTGGTCGCCTGCGGTGGTGGAACCGGGGGCGGATTGAACGCCGGCGGAGCGGTGGCGTCGGTCTCGTAAAAGGCTTGTTCGAGGATGCTCTGCGGCTGAAAGGTGAAAATCAGCAGCGCAGCGCGCTTCTTGTTCTCGACCGTGAGTCGCGGCCGCGCCGGCCGCGACACATCGAGCCGCAGGTTGATCGCCTCGACGCTGAGCGCGACGAGATCGTCGGGGCGCAGGATCTCAAAACTGACGGACATCGGCCCGCCGCGGTGCCATGTTCTCATCACACGGGCGTTTCATCGCGGTGGGGTCGGCCTCGCGGATGCGCGGGTTGGACGGAAGGCGCCAATCGACTCGCGGGCGCAGGGTCGCCGGATCGATTCTGTCCCGGTAGCGAAACGCCACGGACAGGATGGACTGCAACAGCCCTTCGCCGAGCAGGTGCGGTTCGAGCCCGAGGGCGATCAACTTGGTGTGGTGCGCGTTGTAGTAGTGCTGCTCGGCTTCGACGCGCGGATCGGGCAGATGCTCGATGCGCGCCTCGAGCCCGACGCGCTCGGCGGCCGCGACGGTGAGCCGTGCGAGCTCACGCACCGAAAACTGCTCGGTGAATTGGTTGAACACGCGATATTCACCGGCGACAGCCGGGTGCAGGCAGGCGAGCTCCACGCAGCGCACGGTGTCGCGAATGTCGAGGAACCCGCGTGTCTGGCCGCCGGCGCCGTAGACGGTGATCGGCTCGCCGCAAGCCGCTTGTACGCAGAAGCGATTGAGCGCGGTGCCGAAGATTTCGTCGTAATCCAACCGATTCATCAATGCCGGATCGCGCGCCGTCTGCGGGGTGATGGTGCCGTAGACGACGCCTTGATTGAGGTCCGTGGCACGCAGTCCCCAGACCTTGCAGCAGAAGGCGATGTTGTGGCTGTCGTGCACCTTCGACAAGTGATAAAAGGAGCCGGGTTGCTTGGGGAAGGGCAGCCGGTCGCGACGGCCGTTATGCTTGATATCGATGAACCCCTCTTCGATGTCGATGTTCGGCGTACCGTATTCGCCCATGGTGCCGAGCTTGACGAGATGACACGCGGGCGCGTGCTCCTTGAGGGCGAACAGGACGTTCAGCGTGCCCTTGAGATTCTGCAACTGCGTGGTCAGGGCATGGGCGCGATCGATCATCGAAAAGGGCGCCGAGCGTTGCTGGGCGAAATGCACGATCGCATCGGGTGCGAATCGAGTCACGACGTCGCAGAGGAAATCGTAGTCGGCGATATCGCCGATCCACGCGGCGATCGGCGGCCCCCCCAAACGCGTCCACGCGGCGAGCCGCTCCGGCAGCGGGCGAATCGGCGTGAGCGTCGCGACACCGAGTTGCCGATCCCACTCGTGGCGCACCAGGCTGTCGACGAGACCCACGGTCCAGCCGTGCTCCGCCAGGTGCAACGCGGTCGGCCAGCCGCAATAACCGTCACCGCCCAGCACCAGGGCGCGTCGTCCGAGGGCTGCGTTCATCCGTCCGTTCGGCTTGATCATAGGATCTCCCCGCCGATCTGGTCTTTGAGTTTGAAATGCTGCACGAACCATTCGAAAGGCCGCCGGCGCTGCATCTCGAGCCGCTCGCGCCGCTCCCAGACATCGCTCTGCTCGACCATGCGGATGGCCTCGTCGAAGAGCGTGGGAAACTTGCACGCCTGGTAACGCAGCAGCTGCATGCAGCCGTCCTCGGTGAGATACATCAGGCCGAAACGCAGACTGTTGTGAATCATGTAGGGGCGCACTTCGCCGATGAAGGACTGGCGCTCGGCCTTGGGTTTGAAGCGATGCTCGACCCGAAAATCCGGATGGATCCACACCTCTCCACCGTGCAGCCAGGCGCGCACGCTGAACTCGGGCTCTGCCGCGCCGTAAATCAGCATGCCCGGGTCATAGCCGCCGAGCTCATTGAAGAGCTCTCGGGTGAGCGCCGTCGCCGGGCAGGCGGCAATCTGCACCGGCGCCGGCTCCTCCAGCGGCTCCCGGTTCCAGTAGGTGCCCATGAACGGCACCACCAATTTGCAGCCGTAACCGACGAAGGGAGTGTTCGCCTCCGTGATCGCGCCGGCGATGACGCGTTTCGGCTTGATGTTCTCGAGAATGAGCGCATCGAATCCGTAGGAGACTCGCACGTGAGCGTCGGTGATGAACAGAATCTCGGCCGTGGCGAGCGATGCGGCATGATTGCGCGCCCGGGGCACACCGTGCCGTTGCTTCAGCCGGCTCACCTTGATGTCGATGCGCGCTTGACGATGAAGCGGCTCCGCCGCTGCACGCAGGATCTGGTCGATGTCCTCATCCGACTGATCGTCGGCAATCACGAACTCGAGGCGCGCGTCCGTGGCGCGCGCCTCGCAGATCGACACGATCGTGTCGGTCAGCCGTGTACCCTCGTTCCGGGCGGGTATCAGCACGCTGATGTCGGCAGACATGCGAGCGGCTAGCGTCGATTCATGCCGGCGATGGCCGTGATCGCGGTGATGGCAGTCGTCGCCGTGGTGGAGACCAGCGACACCATGCCCACCACCGACGCGCAGCAGCAGCAATCGCAGCTGCCTTGCGCGCCCATGCCCGGCATGCCCGGGATCATCCCGGGCTGCGACGGCGGGGGCGGTGCCGGCGAGGGCGCCGAAGGTTGAAACGGCATGGGCGCGACCGGTCCGTAGCCGGGTGGAATCGGCGGATACGGAATCGGCGGATAGCCCGGCGGAATCGGCGGATAGCCGGGATAGGGCACGGGCGACAGCCTCGGCGCCGGACCGCCGGGTGCGGGCGCGGGGTGGCTCGGGCTGAGGTGCGGACCCGGCACCGGCGAAGGGGCGGGCCCGGGATGGGGCTTCCCAGGATGTGGCGCGCTCGGGTGCGGAGCGGGCTGTCGTGGCGACGGACTCGGCGAGGGATGCTGGGTGCCCGATCCGGACTGAGAGCCGGATCCCGATTGGGAACCTGATCCGGATTGCGAGCCCGATCCCGATTGGGAACCAGATCCGGACTGAGAGCCCGACTGTGAACCCGAGCCCGACTGAGTGCCAGACCCGGAGCTGGAGCCAGACCCCGAGCTCGACCCCGAGCTCGACCCCGAGCTCGAGCCGGAACTGGAGCCGGAACTCGAACCCGTACTCGAATTTGAACTCGTACTCGTATTCGATGCGGTGGTCGAGCTCGTGTCGGCGGGCTGCTCCACTCTCGCTCGGTGAGATCGACTGGCAACGGCATGAGCTGCCGAGGCGCGATGGGAGGAACGGGTTGCTCGTGTCGTGCGCTTCATGATCTAGCCTCCATATCGTCGGCTGGCGATGGCGGTGATGGCAGTGATGGCTGTCTGGGCCGTGGTGTTGACCATGGCGGTCATCGCCACAATGGCGCTCGCGCACGCGCATGCGCCCGCTTGCTGCGCGGTTGCGTACGAGGGCTGCGAGGGCGGGATCCAGGGTTGCGAGAGGGGCGGGGCCGGCGCCCCCGGCGCCGCCGGGGGCGCCGGCCAGAGGTATGGCGCAAGCGGAACGAACTCTGGCGGCGGAACAGGGTAGCAATAGGGCGCCGGACTCGGCGGCACCGGACAGGGCAGTGGTGAGACCATGGGCGACGGCGACGGTGCGGCCGGGGCCGGCGAGGGTGGGCCTGGCGGCGGCGCGGGACCGGGTGCCGGCGGCAGCGGCATCGCCGTGATGCTGATCGTTCCCGTGTTGGTGTAAGTACCCGTGTTCGGTCCCGGCAGAAGTGTGCCCGTGTCGGCGGACGCGCTGAGCGTGCCGGCGCGCGGCAGTACCTGAGCAATTTGCGCAAGCTTGGGTGCTCGCGCAGGGCGAGGGCTCGGACTCGGCAGAATCGGCTGCTCGGTTTTGAAGAACCGATCGACGCCTACCAGCGCACCGCGGTGGGTGGAAGTGAGGCCATATTGCTTTACGAGTCGCGGTGGATTGGTGCGCAGCGCTCGCACAGATTCCGGATCTCGGGACAGACCCTTGACGAGAGCGGTGACTTTCTCGATCGGCACCTAATCTCCTCAAAGTTCATCTGCTCAAGGTTCATCTCCTCGAATTTCGTCATCCGCGAGAGCAGAGCACGACGAGAGACGCGAACGCGCGGCGGTGCGATGCGCGGTACGAACAAACCGCGCCACCGAGAAACAATCGACGTGAAATTTAACTGCCCCGCAAATCGGCATGATTCCTTTGCCTCATTTGTCGTTGCGAAAAAGACTACTCGCTCCTCGCCGGCGCTTCAACGGAAAAAAATAAGAATGCATCGCCCCGATACGCAACTGCGGCTTCCGCATTGCAATAGTACGCAGCCGTACTAGCGTTCGCCGTCATCCTCGATAACGCGTGGAGCTTTTGCAGTCGCAGCATTTGTTGCGACGCCGTCTGCGGCCGGGCACGCGGCATGCCTCGCCGACAAATCCGGCTGCGCAACGGTGATCCTGGAGTCAGAAGTCAGCCGTCAAATAACCGAACAAGCTGCGCGGCTGGAACTGCGAGAATCCGGGACTGGTCCCCATGTTCCAATAGTAGGCATTGGTCAGATTCTGGATCTGCAGCCGAAGCGTCGCCGGGGCGCCCAGCATCGTGAACCGGTAGCGGCCGCCCAAGAAGAGCACCGTCAGCGCAGGATTTTGGGTCACGCCATCCACGCTCGCCGGGGCCGTGCCAAAATGATAAATCGTGATATCGGCGGAGAGGGTGGGCCATCGGGGAATTTTGTAGTCGGCGTTGATCGTCCACTGGGCGCGAGGCTGACCGAAGGCGAACCGGCCGACACCTTCGGCGCTGAGATCGGGACCGAGGATTCTGACTTCACCGAGTAACGCACCGGCCGCGACGTTGAGATTCCGCAGGATTTCGCCGGACACCGACAGCTCGAGGCCGGTGGCTCGTTGGCGTCCGAGCGCGCGATCGATGTTGCTCGTATCGAAATTGAAGTAGGGCTTCTCGATCTCGAAGACTCCGGTGATGAGTTTCACTTGTGGAGTGATGGAGTATCGAACCCCGGCATCCATTTGCCAGGTCCGGGCGTCGGGAAGGATGGTGCCGCGATTCGCGGCGCTGCCGGGCGCCACCCCGGAATCCTCGAGCCCCTGGGTATAGCCCGCGTACGCGGTTGCTCGATCGGTCACTGCGAGGGCGCCCGTTCCGTACGCGCGCAGCGGGCGATCCGTCAGCCGCCCCTCCGGGATTGCGGGAGAGGTCACATCCTTGTCATAGCTCTCCTGCTGGATCCCGAATGCCACATCGCCACGCTCCTGCCATTGAGCCTGATAGGCCACTCCGGTGCTCCACAGTTCCGTGCGATCGTGAGTTCGTGTGGAGTAGATGAAGGTGGGTTCGGGCACCTGAAGGCCCCGATCAATCAAGGCGGGCCCGACGTCGACGACATCGGATCCGCCGTAGAGCGCGACGGTGTCGCGGCCGCGGGCCAGGAACACGATGTTTTGATGCCACGAGCCGGTCGCAAAATGTCCGGTGAGGCGGGCTTCGCCGGACGTCGAGGAGGTTCTTTGCTCGGGATTGCCGACGGCAAATTGCTCCGCCGACCCGGCAGGCGTCGTGTCGAGGTACAAATCGGCGTAACTGACCGGATAGTCGGCGATGGAGCGGAAAAGTCCGGCGGCGAGCGACCAGCGAGTGCTCAGCTGCGCCGTGACGACGCCGCCGTAGTTTTGCGAGAGACTCCGGCCCTCGGCCCAATTCTGGCCGAGATAGCCGCGCGGCGTTTCCGGGGGCAAGTAGTCGCCCGCCGTGAAGACGACGGGCAATGTCTTCGCCTGAGTGGTCTGGGTCCAATCGAAGATCCCGCGAACGCTCAGCGCATCGCTCGGCTTCCACTCGGGTGTCGCACCGAAGTTCGCGATCGTCGAGGTGTACCCGGGATTCGCGACGTTCCCGGCTTGGGTACTGTTGGTGCTGATCTGATAGCTAGCACCCGCCGGTAGTTGCAGCTGCCGGGAGATCAGCGGCACATTGCCGTCGACGCTCAAGCCGTAAGCCTGGAAGGGACCCGCACTGGCGACGACCGTGGCACTCGGTGTGCCGTTGCCTGCATGTCTCAAGTCATAGTCGACGATGCCGGTCGGTGCCGGGAACGCATATCCGATCTCACTGATGCCGACTCGAATCGTCGAGCCTTCGACCACCCGATTGGACAAGGGGCCCTGTTGGTCAAAATACAGGCCGTCGATACGGACATCGCCCGCCGTCTGCGGGTTGAAGCCGCGCACGCCGCCGGGGCCGTATATGCCGATACTTTCGAGCCCCAGCGTAAGCCCAAATGCATCGGTGGCCGAGGCCACCGGATCATCGGAGGCATGCTGAGCTCGAACCGGAGTGACGGGTAGCAGCAAGAGTACCAGCAGCAGTAGTAGCAGCAGGAGCACTACCAGCAACAGCCCGGATGCGATCCCTCCCGTCCTTGCGACGGCATGAAACGAGTGCCGTGTCGGTAACATTTGAGGCTCCCAATGTAGGGGCAACGGCCGGCGGGACCCAGACCGCTCCCTGCACCGGGGTGGTGATTCGCTGCATGGAGTGAGCGGGCGGTAATCCTTGGCGTAAACTCACGGCCATGACCGAGACCACGCCGGATCTGCGCTCTACCCGCTGGCTCTGGATTGCCGCGATCTGGTGCGCGGGTGGGCTATTTGACGCGACTCAAACGGTGCTCGTCATGCGTGCGGAAGGCACGTATCACTCGTGGTCGCCGTTCCTGACGGAGTTCGTGTCTTGGTTGCCGTGGGCGATCGTGACGCTGCCGGTCATTCGTCTGGCGCGGCGCTATCCCGTGATCCGCCTTGCGACGGTGCGGACAGCCGCCGTACACCTCGCGGCTTTCGCCATCATCGGCCTGGTCGCCGCCGCATGGTGCGCGGGGCTCCAAATGCTCTTCAATCCGTGGGGCCATCCGCAGCCACCGGGTCCCTTCCTGGATGTGTGGCGCAGGTCGCTTCTCTACCAAGTCGTGACCTACATCTTCGTGTACGTGCTGATATTGGCCATCACCTACGTGGTGGACTCGCGCGAAAGCGCGGCCCGCCAGCGAACCGAGACGGCGCGGCTCAATCAGGAACTCTCCCGGGCGCAGCTCGCGGCGCTGCGCCGGCAAGTGGAGCCGCACTTCATGTTCAACGCACTCAATTCCATCGCTGCATTGGTTCGCGATCGGAGCAACGATGCGGCCGTGCGGATGATCGTCGGGCTCAGCGAGTTCTTGCGTCGAGCCTCGGAGGATTCGCACCGCTCGCAGGTGACCTTGGCGGAGGAGGTCGAATATCTGCAGCGCTATCTCGATATCCAGAAGGTGCGCTTCGCAGATCGTCTTCAGGTGAGCGTCGACATTCCCTCCGAACTGCTGCAAGCGCAGGTTCCCAACCTGCTGCTGCAGCCTCTGGTGGAAAATGCCATCAAGCACGGCATCGGCAAGCGCATCGCCGGAGGCGAGATTCGCGTTGCCGGCGCCCGCCGCAACGGCAGTCTTCATCTGAGTGTCTACAACGACGGCCCGAGCCTGCCGGCGGATTGGCAGGCGACACATAACGGTATCGGCATCGGCAATTTGCGTACCCGCCTGCAAATCCTGCACGGCAGCGAATTCGAACTGCAGCTGCGAAACGCCGATACCGGCGGAGTGGAAGTATCCGTGACGCTGCCCTTGAGGAATGCATGAATGGTGTCCCCGGACCAGCGGCC
>Ga0187863_10000651_pt1 | contig 29261 bp, 17 predicted proteins | sample June2016WEW_11_1_FD_132975 | JGI IMG/M metagenome (GOLD analysis project Ga0187863, IMG submission 132975) | Peatland microbial communities from SPRUCE experiment site at the Marcell Experimental Forest, Minnesota, USA - June2016WEW_11_10 | ecosystem: Environmental > Terrestrial > Soil >...
AATGATCCGGCACATCCCAGCCGGGATATCCATTTTCTGGATTTGATGGAGCGATGATACCGCTTCCGAAAGGGGAAGCGCAAGTCCAAATCCGCACTTGCGGTCGAGCCGCTGGCCGATTCCCTGTCGTCCTGGACACTCACGCCCAATGGATAGCCGTCATCGTCAGTATCCGAGGCAGGCGGGCGTCGAGGGTACCGGCCGAAGATCGCAAAATCGATGTGCTGAGTGCGGATGAATGTATCGGCGGCCTACCGGACCCGCACCGTGGTGGTCAGCTTGATGTCGCTCGACGAATCCCCAATCATCACCTGAACGGGCTCGGCCTCGACTCGGAATCCCGGCAGCTTCTCGTCCCACCAGGCAAGCGTTGCGGCCTTGAGTGGAATCTGAACGGTCTTCGTTTCATTGGGTTGAACAGTGACGCGCTGGAAGCCTTTCAGCTCTTCGCGCGGACGCTCCACCTTCGAGCGCAGGTGTTTTACGTAAAGCTGGACCACCTCATCGCCCGCACGGCTGCCGGTATTCGTCACGTCGACGCTGACCGTGACCGTGCCATCCCTGGCCAGTTGCGGAGAACTGGTGCGGAGGTTGGAGTACTTGAAGGTCGTGTAGCTCAGGCCAAAGCCGAACGGATACAGCGGCTCGCCTTTGGAGTACATGTAAGTGCGGCCGTCGCGGATGTTGTAATCCATCATGGGGGGAAGCTGATCGAGGGACTTTGGCCAGGTGACTACCAGGTGTCCGCCGGGGTTGTATTCGCCAAACAGAACCTTCGCAAGAGCCGTGCCCTCGTCCTGTGAGGCGTGGGCCATGTGCAGGATGGCGGGAACGTTTGCCTGCGTCCAATTGATGGCGAAAGGAAAGCTGGACACCAGAATGACAATGGTCTTCGGATTAGCGGCATAGACCTGCTTGACCAGTTGCTCCTGATCGAGAGTGATGGTTTCGCGATCGCGTCCCTCGCGTCCGTCGCCGGGCGACGTGCAGGGGAGAGTCACGCCTCCTCCTTCAGCGGTGACGATCCAGTCATGCGTCATATCCGGCCCACAGGTGGGGTCGTTGCCCACCACGACCACCGCAACATCGGAAGCTTTCGCCGCGTTGAAGGCAGCATTGCCCAACTCACTCGCCGCGTAGTTGACCTTGACACCGGCGCCAACTTCATCCTTGATCCCCTGAAGCGGCGTAACGGCGTACGGAGGCGTGCCGCCGTACCAATCCCAATGGACGGAGTCGGCCAGCGGACCGATCACGGCAATCGACTTAATCGAATCTTTCTTGAGAGGCAAGAAGGCATTCTCGTTCTTGAGCAGCACCACCGATTCGAGCGCCATCTGTTTTGAGACGGCCCGGTCCTTCTCCGTGTTCCACGGCTCGGGCGAGTCCTTGATCTTCGAGTAAGGGACCATCTCTGGCGGGTCCAGCAGCCCCAGGCGAATCGTGACCCGGAACTTGGGACGGAGCAGTGCGTCGATCTCTGCCTCGGTGATGGAACCGTCCTTCACGGCTGCCTTCGTTTCGTCCAGATACCTGTCGAGGAACTGATTGATGCCCGCCTTGAGACACGCGACCACCGCGGCCTTCTGATCGGGAAAGAGCTTGCGCGGATCGACAAGGAGCTTGACCGCTCCTCCATCGCTCGAAATCACATCCACCCCCCATTGCTCCCGGACAATGCTATTTAGAATTGGATTGACGGCCATCGGGGTGCCGTTCCAGGCGTTGTAGGAAGCCATGACCGCCTTGGCGCCTCCTTCCGTGAAACCCATCCGGAAGGGCACGGAATAGTACTCCCAAAACAGGCGCTGGTCGAAATCCGAGGACGAACTGTTGCGGTGATCCTCGTAGCTGTTGGCCAGGAAATGCTTGAGCAGGGCAGCCGCTTGCCAGTACTTCGGATCGTCCCCCTGCAGGCCTTTGATAAACGCGACGGCCATGGTCCCGTTAAAGAACGGATCTTCTCCGTAGACCTCTTCGCCGCGGCCCCAGCGCGGATCGCGCGCCAGATCGGACTGCGGTCCCCATAACATCAGGATCTGACGATCGTACTTTGCCGTCTGCGTAATGAATCGCGCTTCGTAGCCCTCGACAGCCGCTGCCTGACGTACCAGGCCGAGATCCCACGACTCGCCCATGCCCGGAGGCTGCGGGAACTGCGTGGTCGTAATCGGCAGGCGATTGCCTCTGGCTTCGCGCTGGACAAGTCCATGGATGCCTTCGGAACTGCCGTAGTTCATGACGCCAAGCCGGGGCACGCCGGTTCTGGTGCCCAGGCAGTCGATCTTCTCCTCGACGGTCATAAGCGAAAGCAGGTTGTCGATCCTCTTTTCCATGGGCAGCGCCGGATCGTTGAACGGATACCGGGATTGCTGCGCAAGCGCCGGGGCGAACCCGGAAACCAGAAGACAAACCAGAAATGCAAAGTGCTTCTTCATCATGGCAAACTCCGTGTCGGCTTTCTCAGCAGAGGACTGTGCGGAGCTACGGCTCGCCCAGCGGGTTTGCGGCTTGCAAACGCGGCAACACTATCGCGTTCGCGGTCGCTCCATCCAGTCCGCAGAACTCGTTCGCACCGGCGCACCCTCCTAACCCGCCACCACGATCGCGGGCTTCTCGCCGCGGGCGTCGGCCTCGTTGACTTCGGTTACGATGGTGCGGCTTTCGCCGGGCATCAGCGCGAGGTAGTTATCGGAGTAGATAGCCGGCAGGATGCGGTCGCCGCTCTTTTCGCGCACGGCCTTCAGCCGGAGCATCAGCGCAGGCCAGGCGGCGCTGTTGTGGAGTTGCGTTGTGAGCTGCCAGCGGCCGCCCTGCAGCTCGGCGGTGGTCGCCGCTTGCACCTGGGGCTTCGGCAGTTCGCGAATCGCGCGGTAGTTACCCTCTTGCAGCCCGCGCAGGTAGAAGTTTGTTGAAACGGTCTCTGAGCCGCGCGTAAGCGTGAGGCGGAGAAAGTGCACCGGCGTCAGCCCCGCCGGGTACTCCATCGAAATGCAGGATGAGGTGCTGTCTTCGGCGCTGTCCAGCGCGGCGGACTTCTGGGCCATCGGAGTTCCGTCCATATTCAGGATCTCCACCTTCGCCGTCAGTCCTGTTACATTGCCCGCGCTGTAATTCACCACCTCGATTGTCTCGCTGTCGCGGTTCCACTGAATGTGGAGCGGCTCCGAACCCTTCTTGCAACCGAAATAGGCAGACGCCGGCTCAAAGTAATAGTCGTAAGTCTGCCACACGAAGGACGGCCAGCAGGGATGACTCATCCACAGCAATACGCCCATGCGATGGCGGCTCTGCGCCTCGAACATGGCGCGATAGCCGTCATAACACAGAAACTGCGCCAGATCGATCCATTCTTCCAGGCTGGTTGCGCCGCCAAAGCCATTATCGATGGCGGCGCGGAAGCCCGTTCCGCCCTGCGCGCCCGCCAGGGTGAAGTCGTGCAGGCCCCATGCCAGCCCTTGCGGCCACATGGCGCTCTCCGGCATCATGGCGCGCACGCTTTCGATGGGCGGAATGGTGGGCATGCCGATCTCGCTGTGCAGCTTCGGATCCACCATCCGGAAGTAGAAACTCAGCGGCATGGCCTGGTACGGTCCGCCGCCTCCAACGACATCGTTAGCAGAACTGGGAATGTAGTGCAGCCCAGGATGCAACTCCGCCAGGGACTTGCGGATGCCATCCTCCAGAGGCTTGGGCGGGAACCCCTCATTGCGCCCGCAGTAAAGGCCCACGGAAGCATGGTTGCGGATGCGCAGCACTAGGTCCTTTACATTGTTCAGGAACATCGGATTGTCTTCCGGCTCCGGGCCGTCCCAGGGATTGGCGAGCCAGAAGTCCTGCCAGACCATGACCCCGTGCCGGTCGCAGGCTTCATAGAAAGCGTCATCGCCAACCTGGCCGACCCAGTTGCGGATCATGGTGAAGTTCATCTCGCGGTGATAGCGCAGGGCGGCATCGAATTCGCGGGCGCGGTAGCGCAGCATCGATTCGCTGAAACCCCAGTTGCCGCCGCGGGCCACGAAGCGCCGGCCGTTGATCCACATCTTCAGCGCGCCGCCCTCTTCGCTATACGTCATCTGGCGCACGCCGAACTTAAAGGCCTTGCTGTCCAGCGCTTCGCCGTGGGCGGCTTCAAAGACCAGCTCCACATCGTAGAGATACGGATCGCCGTATCCAACCGGCCACCACAGCCTCGGATTCTTCAGCCGCAGTTGCGGATGTGTCGCGGCGCTCAGGCTGACCGTCTTGCGAGCCAGGCCCGGCAGTGTCACGCGCTGCTCGAAGCGAACCTCGCCGAAGTGCCCTCGGAGGATGCCGTTGACCGGCCTGGAATGGTGGTTTTGCAGATCGAGCTGAATGCTCAGGTCGGCGCTGGAGGTATCCGGAAGAGGCAGCGTTGCCGAGACAAACGGGTCTTCGATGGTGACCGCTCCAGTTACCGTGAGATAGACGCCGCCCCAGATGCCGGTATTGCGTCCGCGGATGGTAGGAATCCAATCCCAGCCAGCCGAAGCATGATAGGTGGGATTGTCGGCGCCCAGGCCTCCGCCGTTCTTGCCCGCGCTCTGGAAGGTCTTCTGATGGACGCTCCCCGGCGTGGCATTCCGTTCGATGCGCACCGCAAGAGCGTTGAGACGGCCCGCAAGCAACTTGCCGCTTACGTCGAAACGGCCACGCATGAAACCGCCTTCGATGCGGCCGAGCTTCTCGCCGTTGAGAAAGACTTCGGCCTTCCAGTTGATGCCATCGAAGTTCAGCCAAGCGGCCTGCTTCGCAGTTACAACTGGCGTGGTGAACTCGGTTCGATACCAGAAGTCCGAGTAGAAATAGGAATCGGAGACGTAGAGCTGGTTTTCTCCGAAGTTCGGGTCGGGTATGGCGCCAACATTCAAGTAGGACGTGAGCACGGTGCCGGGCACGGTCGCCACCAGCCACGCGGAATCCTGAAAGCCCGGCCGCGAGAGTACTTCTCCCGAGGCATTCGCCAGGTTCGACCGCTGCAGCCGCCACGCGCCTCCGCTCAGGTCCAGACGCCCATCGGCTCCGGCTGCGGGAGCTTCCTTCGGCCGGGCCACGAATCCGCCGCGCCCATAGACCTCGACCTCGCTCAGGATGTACCCGTCGGGCGAGGTGGGCCGCGTCATCAGCACGCGCACGTAGCGGCCCTGCGCGGGCTGCGCCAGCTTCAGGTCGTCCACCAATCCGGCACCGGCGGGAAGAGCGGCAAGATCGCGCCAGTTCTTCGCGTCGTCCGAGACCTGCACCGAGCCCTCGGTTGCGCGCGCAATCCAGTACAGTGCGACGCGGTCGAATACGCAACGCGCGCCGAGATCGACGTAGACCCATTCTTCATCCATTCCCGCGCTCATCCAGGCGCTGGTGAAGCTGTATGGGCCGCCGATCTCCACACGCTGCCGCCCGCGAAAGAAGGCCACCTGGCCGAGCCGCCAGGTCATGCCGAAGGGCTGCGCGGGATTCGTCCCAGCGGCTTCCGCGGCGCACTCCACGCGGTAGAACCGGCTGCGGCTGACTGCGCTGAGGGGAATCGAGGGCGCATAGAGCTGGCCCTGCGCCGTAATGCCGGGCGGATATCCGGCCGTCGATGCCGGCTGCGGCGCGGCAACGCTGCCCGCCTGTCGCCACGCGCGCCCATCGTCCGAGACTGACACGGTGAACTTGATCGACTGCGGCGAGGCCTGCGGCGGAGCAAGAAGAATCAGCTCCACGCAGTCGATCTCCGGTGCGCTCTCGCCGCCGCCGAGCTTGATTTCGATGGACGGGCGCAACCCGCGCAGATCGATGGCATTGGTGGGAAAATGATCGACGGGAATCTCGCGCTCTTCCTTGGGGAGCACACCGCGAAATCCGTCGGAGACCGCAATCCACTCCGGTTGCCGCGTCTCCCGGATGCCGTCGGTCACCAGTTGTGCCGTCAGATTGTAGTCGTAGCTGCTGGAGTGATAGGCGGGACGCAGCAGCGCAAGATTGCGATAGGTGGTGTTGTCGGCAACCAGTTCCGGACTGAAGTCTTCACGGGGCGCGCCAGGATAGATGCCGACTCCCCGCGTGTATTCCACGGCGCTTTCGGTCGGGTTTCTTGTGTTCGCCGCAACCGAGGCATGTGCTGCTGGTGTTCCCAAGGGCTTCGCCCAGGCCGGCAGGCCCTCCATCGCCACGGTTGCGCCCGCGATTGCCGTTGTCCTCAGAAACTCCCGTCTCGATGTGGACATGCGTCTTCTCTCCTGAGATGCTTCCTCTTTCTCCCTCTCGAAAGCTGAATTGCCCTGGCAAATACCAGCCGCCGAATTGACCGCAGGCTCTGGTGCGGCACGCGCTCCCGTTCCCATGCGCGCGCGGTCAAGTTCACGAGCAAGGATACAGGAAGCCGCCAGTTCTGTGCCGCCTTGCCCCGCCCGACCGAAACGCCTTGCCTTTTGCCCGTCTCGGAGGCCGTTGCCGCCCGTAAAGTCCCCTGCCTGAGCCGTCCACAAGGATGCGAATCGTCTTTTCCATACTGAATCTCCCTCGCGGCACACGAAAGCAGTCCTCCATTCCGTCGCAGCAAAGGCGGCTGTTCGTCAGGCCATTGGTCTGCCTACGGGCGTGTGTGTCTGTTCGGCGTAGCGCCCAAACTGCTTGACAGGAAGATTATGAGATTCCGGAGGCGGAGCAGGGCCGTTCGTTGGTCGCCGGCGGAGAAGAAGATTCCAACTCGAACGACGCCGGCGACGCGCAAAACGAACAGGCGAATGCCGACGCTTCCGGCGAAGCGGGCGAGTACGGCGATTCGCTGGGCCCGGAGGACGACACCTCGGCCGTTGCAGACGAAGCCCCAGCGGACGATGCCCCGGCCGAAGAAGCTCCGGCAGATGATTCCGCCGCGGTCGACGACGATTCGTCGGCCACATGAGATTTGCTCCGATGGGGAACTTGTGAGGGGATTGCCTCCTTTATCCAACAGGCGGGTTTGCGGGAGCCATATTCCCTCCATGGGATAGTGTACGGACGATTTCCGTGCACGCCCGGTATAGCGCCGCTTTGAGAAGTTTGTTTCTCAGAACCGGAAAACGGCGCCGCGACGGCATGGGACCCTCCTGGCGATGGGTTCCATGGTGTTGCGAGGGTTTGCGGCGGGGCATACTGAACCGGAGACACTTTCACGGTATCGGCAATAATTCCTTGTATCTGCAGGTGAACACTCTCCAACTCTTTTAGATGTGAGTTTCTGTCTCTGCTATTATTCTGGCCATGTCGCCGCGCATACTTTTCTCATCGATTTTGCTCTTGAGTAGCGCTGTTTTCGCGCAGAAAGTTCCCCTTCCCGAGGTAGCGCGGAACTCTGCCGAGCCGACAGCGCTCGACCAGCGCCAACCAGACCCTGAAGAAGGGGTCATACAACTGGATGTCACGGTGACGGACGCCTCGGGAACTCCGGTCGCCGGCCTGGATCGAGCCGACTTTACTTTGTTCGACAACGATAAGCCGGCGAAGATTCTGACCTTTCACGAATGCGATCAAGCCGTGCAGAAGCCCGATGCGCCCACCGACCTTATTCTGGTTCTCGACCAGTTGAATCTGAATCCCCAGGATGCGGCCCAAGCGGAAAAGTCGCTGAATGAGTTCCTGAGTCAAGACGGAGGGCATCTCGTTCTCCCGACGTCGGTCTACCGGCTCTCCTGGCGTGGGCTGAGCGTCACATCGCAGCCCTCCACCGACGGGAACGCGCTGGCCGCCGAGATTGCCAAGAAGAATGGGATGCGCCCGATTCTCTGGGAGTCTCCCAATAAGGGGTTTAATGAAAGCGACCTTCCTGACCTGAATTCCCGACTTGCGCTCGGCTCCATCGCCCTGGAGGCAATAAAGAAACCTGGCAGGAAGCTGGTGGTTTGGATCGGCTATGGCTGGCCGGCGCCGTTATGGAGCCAAACCTACGACTTCGATCAGATCACCGAGTTTTCCACACGCCTCCGCGAGGCGCGCATCACTCTCTACAGAGTGAATGCGTGGGACGATCCCAAAGTCAAGAACAACAACCACCCCTACGACTACCGGAGTTTTCTGGAGGGCGTGCAAGAGGAGAAGGATGCAAGTTCTGCCAAGGTTAGCCTGGAAGTCCTTGCAACACAGAGCGGCGGCGCGGTTTACGGAGTCATGAAGTACGCCGATTTTGTGAAGGGCCGCCCTTCCCCGGATCAGATTGCCCACATCGTTGTGAATTCGATTGCCAGCATCGTCGCGGAGAACAGCGCGTCTTACAGCTTGTCCTTCGATCCGCCGCGTATGCAATCCGTCGATGAGTATCACAGCCTGAAGGTGGAAATCCGCAAACCGGGGCTGGTGGCCCACACCCGCGCGGGCTACTACGATGAGCCAGTCTATTACGATCAGCCCCGCCGTATTCCCGCCCAGCATCTTTCTGTTGCGCAGTTGGAGCAAGTGTTGGAGCAGAGCCGCCGCAAATCGGAGTCTCAACTTGTCCGCGAGCTTTCCACCATCGAACTGACGGAGCGAATGAGCAGCGCAAGGCTGATCGCTTGGGAGAGCCGCTTACCGGGCAAGAAGGCGTGGCAGGCGCTGGTGGCGTTGGCCGATGCCTCGATCTTTTTGGACCCCCCCGCCGCCGAGATCCCCGCGCTTCCCAAGCCCACGCTGGCAGAACAGCGCGAACAGTTCTCGCGCATCGTCCACTATCTGGACGACATGGTGCCCAAGCTGCCGAACCTCTTCGCGACACGGACCACCGATCGCTACGAAGAGCCGAAAACTCCCGACAGCGACACCTGGAAGACAGCGCGCGACGACCGTTCCCTGCATCTGGAGACCAGCAACACCGTCACGGTCTACTACCGCAACGGCGACGATTTCGTGGAGTCCGACTCCAGGAACGATAAAAAGGCGAATAAGGGCACACGCTCCCTGGAGGCGCATGGAACCTTCGGCGCAATTCTCACCACCGTTATTCCCGATGCAGTCTATGGGAACCTGACTTGGGCAGGCTGGGAGATGGGCAAATCCAGCCCCATGGCGGTCTTCCGTTATTCGGTTCCGGAAAGCCATTCCCACTACAATATCTCCTATTGTTGCTATCCCGAATCTTTGGGCGGAGGAGTCTTCCAGCGCCTGACCGGATACCACGGGAAAATCGCTTTCGATCCAGCCTCCGGGGCCATCCTGCGCCTTACCGTGCAGGCGGATCTGAGCGAGAAGCTGCCGCTCATTCGATCGGACATTGCGGTCGAATACGGCCCGGTGGAGACTGGCGGCAGGACTTACATCTGCCCGGTGAAGAGCGTCTCCATCTCCCGCGGGCGAACGCTTCGGAGCATTCTCATTTGGGGTGAATCCTTCCAGATCTATGGCCCCTTCGAGACTCTGCTCACCGATGTCTCCTTCCGTGACTATCACAGGTTCGGCTCCACTTCGCGCATCCTGCTGGATTCCCCGGATGCGCAGTAAAAGGCGGATTCTAGAGGCCGCGGACCCAATCTTTCCTAACCGCGCCCGCAAGAATCCCGTCAAATGGTTCGCATAGGCAAGAACGATCGCGGCGCGATCCAGGCCATGGCCTGTGCTTCCTGAAAGCGTATTCACAGGAAACAGTCTCCCGTTTGCTGTAATCTGGTTTTGCAGCTCTATCTTCGATAGGACTCAGTTCTCGGATTCTCCGGCTTAATCACCGCACTGCGCGTTCAAGGAGAGACCTATGTTGCGTGTTCCTTCCGTTCTTTTCACACTCGGGTTATTTTCACTGTTTGCCGGCACAGCCTTCGCGCAGACGCCCCCGCCGCCGGAATCCGAAGCCCCGGCTACTACGTTGCAGGTCACCGCTCGCAATGTTCTGCTGGATGTGGTGGTGACGGACAAGCAAGACAAGCCGGTCTCAGGCTTGCGGAAGGAGGACTTCCAGGTCTTCGAGGATGGAAAGCCGCAGACGATCACTTTCTTTGAGCCAGTCTTTCCGGCAGCGGCAGGCGCGGCTTTGGAGGCGCCCGTTCCGCCTCTGCCGCCCAACACCTTTACCAACGTTCCCGCTGTCGCTCCCAATAACGCCGTCAATGTGCTGCTCATGGATGCGCTGAACACCGACATGGGAGATCAGGCGTTCGTTCACAAGGAGATGGTGCGCTATCTCGCCTCGATTCCCCCCGGCACGCGCATCGGCATCTTGCTGCTCAGCGAAAAACTGCGTATTGTCCAGGGAATTACTCAGGATTCGACCCTGTTGCGCGCCTCGCTGGCCCGACTGGCCGCCAATCCTTCGCAGTCGGCCCTTTTGCTCACGCCGGGTGAAACCGAAGCGCAACTGGGCGCGGTGAACATGATCATGGAACAGGCGACAGCAAACAACAGCGCCCAGATCCAGGCCTCCGCCAATGCGCTACAGGAATTCATGGCCCAGCAGAATACCTTCGAGACCAACGCGCGGACTGCGATGACTATGGAGGCACTGCAACAAATTGCGCGCTATCTCTCCGGCATCCCAGGACGGAAAAACCTCATCTGGGTTCTAGGTTCCTTCCCGGCCTGCATCGCTTCCGAATGCCCAAACTCATACATGGATGAGTACAAGAAGACGGTGGATGCTCTGGCCGACGCGCGCGTCTCGGTGTATCCCATCGATGCCAGGGGCATAAAGACCAGCAGTATGCACGACGTGGAGAACGCCAAGACGCCGGGGTTGGCGGGCAACCCGCAACAGGCGAACGAGGCCCAGAGGGATTCATTGAGAGGCGATGCGCACGTCGATGCGATCAACCAAGGGAATGCGGAATTGCTGGCCAAGGAAACAGGCGGCAAAGCGACCTACAATGGCAACGATTTCAAAGATCAGCTGGCGGCCGACATCGACAACGGATCGCGCTATTACGCGCTGGCGTATACGCCCACCGACCATAGGGAGTTGGGCAGAGAACGAAAGATAGAGATAAAAATCGCCTCCGGAGGCTACAAACTCTCTTACCGCCGCAGTTACTTCGAGGACACCCCCAAGGAATTGAAGGCGGCGCAGGCGGCGGCAGCCAAGGATCCGCTGCGCCCGCTCATGGATCGCGGCATGCCCAACTTCACCGAACTTCGCTACCGCGAGAATCTCGCGCCAGCCCGTGTGCAGCCCGCCGCGGATGCGCCCCGCGCCGGCGATAACGCCGCGCTGAAAGCCCCGTTTACGCGCTATTCGGTTAACTTCTCTCTGGCAACCGACGGTCTGACCCTCCTTCCAGGCGCCGATGGAGTGCGCCGCGGCACCATCGAAGTCGCTCTGGTTGCCTATAGCCAGGAAGGCACGCCGCTGAACTGGCAGGTGCGCATTTTTGGCCTCGCCATCCGGCCCGATCAGAATGCCATCGCCCAGGCCTCTGGCATACCCTTCCATTTCGATTTCGATCTGCCGCCTGGTGACGTTTACCTGCGCACCGGCATTTACCAAGCCTCAACAGGCAAGGCGGGAACTCTGGAGCTTCCGCTCAGTTCCATCACAGACGCCCGCTGATGGCTCTTGTCCCGGACGGCCTTTACGCAGGAGAGTCAGAATCCGGGCCGCTTGGCGGGGCGGGCAGCTCGTCCCGTACTTCATCCAAGCCGCAACTCCGGAGCGTCCCGTCCGTTGCCCTGATTCTGTAAGGCGGGGATCGGGGCATCCCACACTTGCAGTACCCCAACGACGAACGACCTGTCGTTGGGGACTGTGAAGCCGCAAAACAACAACGCGGCAAGGATGGGCCGGACGAACAGCTTACTTGGCTGCGGCGGCGAGACCGGCCTGCTCGGCCAGGGCGGCGGCCTTGTTGGTAGCCTCCCAGGTGAACTCCGGCTCGGTGCGGCCGAAGTGGCCGTAGGCCGCGGTCTTTTGGTAGATGGGGCGGCGCAGGTTGAGGCTGGCGATGATGCCCTTGGGGTTGAGCGAGAAGTTCTTGCGGACCAGCTCGGTCAGCTTGGCGGCACCGATCTTGCCGGTGCCGAAGGTATCGATGAGCACACTGACCGGCTCGGCCACGCCGATGGCGTAGGCAAGCTGGACCTCGACGCGCTCGGCCAGACCGGCGGCCACAATGTTCTTGGCGATATAGCGGGCCATGTAGGCTGCGGAGCGGTCCACCTTGGTCGGATCTTTTCCACTAAAAGCGCCGCCGCCGTGCCGGCCCATGCCACCGTAGCTGTCCACGATGATCTTGCGCCCGGTGAGGCCGGTATCGCCCATTGGTCCGCCGATGACGAAGCGCCCGGTGGGATTGATGTGGTACTTGGTGTGCTCGTCGAGCCAGGCGGCGGGCAGCACGGCCTGAATCACGTACTTAAGGATGTCGGCGTGCAACTGCTCATTGTCGACGCTCTCGGAGTGCTGGGTGCTGATGACCACGGCGTCGATGCGCGCGGGCTTGCCGGCTTCGTCGTACTCCACCGTGACCTGGCTCTTGCCGTCGGGGCGCAGGTAGGGCAGCTTGCCGCTTTTGCGCACCGCGGTCAACTGGCGGCAGAGCTTGTGAGCCAGCGAGATGGGCGCGGGCATCAGCTCGGGAGTTTCGTTCGAGGCGTAGCCGAACATCATGCCCTGGTCGCCGGCGCCGCCGGTGTCAACGCCCTGGGCGATGTCGCCGGACTGCTTGTTGATGGTGGAGATTACGGCGCAGGTGTTGGAGTCGAAGCCGTAGAGGGCGTTGTCGTAGCCGATGGAGGCAACGACGCCGCGGACCAGGCTTTGGAAATCGACGTAGGCCTTGGTGGTGATCTCGCCGGCAATGACCACCAGGCCGGTGGCCGTCAGGGTTTCGGCGGCGACGCGGCTGTAGGGGTCCTGCTCCAGGCAGGCGTCGAGAATGGCGTCGGAGACCTGGTCGGCAATCTTGTCCGGGTGGCCTTCGGTGACTGACTCAGAGGTAAACAAGAAACGGTCGCTCAATGGTTAACGCTCCTCCCATTGCAGGGAATTCAATTTGGGCGGCCTGCCGCGAGGACCGGTAAATGCTGGATCACCGGCGGGGAGAGAAGTAGAATTCCTCCCGCATCGGACCCACTCTCGCACAGCACACGCCTGCACCGTCAGGCATTCGCCCTGGGATGCATTCCTCTATGGTAATTGCGGCGGGCAGCTGGGAGCAAAGGCTTGCAGCGAACGGGGATTGATCGCCGTTCAAGGGCGTCATGAGACCGGTGAAATGCAGCTTTGGATCCGGCGGACTTCCACCCCGGCCAGGAAGTGGACGCCGAGGCGCCCTCCATAGACCTGGGAGCGCCGGGAACCTCGGAATCCACGGAAAAGGAGCCAATGCGGCCAAGGGCCCCGAGTCTGATGTTCTTCGCATCTTTCCGGGGACGAAACGCAGGTCCTTCGACTCCGTTTGGCGCACAAAACGCGCCAAACTCCTCTCAGGATGACAGCTTGGTTTATGGAATCCATTTCAAACTCATGACACTAGAGCAGCTCTTCAGCGGTGGAACTGGGCAAAGAGCGAATGGAATGAGGAGTAGACAGCGTGGGCCGCGGCGCGGGCGTGCTCCGTGGGCAGCAAGGAGGTCCACCAGCCGGCGTGCAGACCGTAGTAGCGCACCGTGAGGAAGGCTGCCGCGGCGACGGCAAGCAGCAGCAGAATGGCGCCGGTCCAGCGCAGACGGATCTCGTTGGCGTCGTGCCTCTGGATGCGCGCTTTGCCCACGTTGGCGGCAAAGGCAGCCCATTCGCGGTCGTCGTCGATCATCTCGCCGGAGGCGGAATAGGCCTTGAGGAAGCGCTCGGTCCAAAGATGCTGATCGAGGCCCAGGGCTCCCGTGTAGCCGCGCACGATGCCCTTGTTCAGGATGCCGCCGGGAAGCAGGCGGAACTTCTCCTCCTCCAGCGCGACCAGGTGGCGCTGGCTGATTTTGGTGACGGCGGTAATCTCTTCCAGCGCAACGCCGCGGGATAGTCGCTCGCTGCGCAGGTCTTCTCCAAAGCTCTTCATCGGCGGCCGAAAAGCGGGTAACGTACTCCGAGGTCACCCCTACTTACGATAATCCCCATTCCGGCTTTCGTCAAAGGGATTCACCGTTTTTTCCCTTTATTTTCATCAGGATGGCACGAATGAACCAAATTGGTCAGTATTGATTAACTATTCACTCCTCATCCCGGAGGTCGAGGGCGGCGGCGCGGGATCCTCCCGGCCCCGCATAAGCCGGCTTGGACCTGAGTCCGGCGCCACATCGCATAGCGGTTGAGGGCTCGACTGCTCACCGGGCGTGGTAGACTTCCACCGTTGCGGATTCAAGGGGCAGGACGTACCCGGAATCGAATTCCACTGGAGGAAGACGCAAGATGAGGAAGCAGTTCGTAGTACTGGTATTGATTTTGATGTGCGCTACATCGGCGGTGGCGGGGATGCATCGCTACGATTTGCGGCAGTTTTACAGCGGCGAGGCGCGCCCCCGTTCGGAGGTGGTCTGGATATGGCTTGATTTCGACGTGCATATCAGCGATCTCGATGGCGCGCCCGTCACCAAGCCGCCTACGCCTCAGAATCCATGCTTTGGTAATTTTCACATTGCCGAACTGCTTCCCGGCAAGCATGAAATCTGGGTGTTTTACTCCGACCCGTCCTTTGGCGTAAATTCCGCGTACAAAATGCCGCTGAGTATTGACGCGAAGGGCGGGGAGAACTATCAGATAAAGCCGAATTACAAGGCCAAGTGGGTGGGAAAAGGTCAATGGAACCCAACCATCGAGCAGTTCACTCCCGACGCCAAGAATGTTGGCAAAGCTACGGAATGCCGCCTCTGAAGGGAGACGGCTGCGCAGCCCAGGCTGTTACCCTGAAGGCGGGGGAATCGCGCGGCGCTTCGGCCGCGCGACTCCTGGGAGCCATGCTCGACCATGAACAAGCTCATCTTTGCCAACCTGCTGCAGCGGCCGGTCCGCTCCATCATCAGCGTCTTGGCGGTAGCCATTGAAGTGATCATGATCCTGTCCATCGTGGGCATCTTCATGGGCATGCTGAACGACACCAAGCAGCGCACCAACGGCATTGGCGCCGATCTGATGGTGCGCCCGTCCAACGCCAGCATCTTCGTTGGCGTGAGCGGCGCGCCCATGCCGGACAAGATTGTCGATGTCCTTCGCCGGCTGCCTCATGTGGCAATGGCCTCGCCGGTGATTCAAAAGCTAAACACTTCCGGCAAGATCGAAATTCTTTACGGAATCGACTACCCGAGCTTCAACGCCTTGAAGCCCTTTGTCTTCCTCTCCGGCGGGCCCTTCCAAAGGCCGGACGAGGTGATGGTCGACGACGTCTTCGCCAGCGCGGACGGCGGGCATCGCGTGGGCGATACGATCGCCATTATGGACCGCCCGTTCCGCATTTCGGGCATCGTGCAGCACGGCAAGGGAGGCCGTAAGCTGCTGCCCATCGACACCATGGGAGAAATGATGGGGGCCGAGGGCAAAGCCTCGCTCTTCTACATCAAATGCGACGACCCGGCCAACGAGAATGCCGTCATCCAGGAGATCCACGATACCCGCGGCCTGCAAGACTACCCTGTGGAGACCATCGACGAATGGCTCGAGGAGATGACTCCGGACAAAATACCCGGATTCAACATCGCCCTCGATGTGGTCACGGTCATCGCGGTCATTGTGGGTTTTCTGGTTATCTTCCAATCGATGTACACGGCGGTGCTGGAGCGGACGCGCGAGATCGGCATTCTGAAGTCGATGGGCGCCTCGAAGCTGACCATCGTAGGCGTGGTGCTGCGCGAGACCGGGATCATGGCGATAGCCGGGGTGCTGGTGGGCATTGCGGGCACCTACGGAGTGAGATCGCTGCTGGCCCACTTCTTTCCCACACAGCACTTCGAGATCACCGCGCTTTGGCTGGCAAGGGGCGCGGCGATCGCCTTCGCCGGCGCGTTGTGCGGGGCGCTCTATCCAGCCTGGATGGCGGCGCGGAAGGACCCCATCGACGCGCTGGCGTACGAGTAGCGCGGGAACGGATCCTTTGCAGTGGAGTCTTGCGGTCAGAGTGCCGGAGACTCGCTTCGGCCGAGCGGCTTCTCAAAAACAAAAAGGGATGGGCGCAAGGCCCACCCCATGCGAGCTGTCAGGGTCGATTCGATCTTGGGGCCATTCGCACCAAAGGTAACGCGGCGGCCTTGGCCGCCGCGCTTTGAGGAATTGCGTGGAATCAGAACGACAACCGGGCGGCAATCTCTATTTGTCGGGGTGTGTAGAGGAATCCGCTGCTGTTGGAGCTGGTGAAGGCGCCGTAGGTGGCGGACTGATAGGTCGCGGTGCCCGTGGTGGAGGTGCTGCCGGACGACAGCACATAGCCGGTGCTGTTGATGCCGTCGAAGTTCTGATGGTTGGCGGCGTTGAACATGTTGGCCATCAACTCCAGGTGGTATCTCTCTTTCAGTGAGACCTCCTTTTGCAGGCGGATGTCGTCGACCATCTTGCGGCGAATCCGTTTGTTGTCGATGCCAATGGAGGGGATGAACGCGGATGCGCCGGAACCATTCCAGCCCGTACCTTCGGCGGCAGAGGAGTTATAGCTGCTGGTGGCGAGCGTGAATGGCAAGCCATCCTGGATCTGGAAGCTGTTGTCGAAGCTCCAGTCGTTGGCAATGTACTTAAGGAAACTCTGCGTCTTGACATTGGGCAGCTTCCAAAGGGCGTAGCCAACCAGGCGGTTGGGGATGTCCCACTGCGAGTTGCCGTAATTGGCGCGCGCGTTGGAGAACGGATCGTACCAGTTGTTGGTGGAGGTGGTGGTGCTGGCCTGCTGCGCAAAATCCAGCGAATGGGACCAGGTGTAGTTGACGTCGAACTGCAGGCTCTTGAGCGAGCGGTTCAAGACCTCGAAGGCCATGGCGTTGTAACTGGAGTTGATGTTGCTGGTCATTTCGGTAATGGAGGTGAAGCTGGTGGCCGCCGATCCGAAGAGGCCTGTGTTGCCGTAGCTGGTGTAGGTGGGAACGACAAATTGAGTGCCATTCGGGATGGGGCCCGCGCCGGAGCTGTCGGAGATGGTGATGGTCACATTCTCAACCGTGGCCGGATTGAGGTTGAGGTTGAGGAAATTGGGCAGCTCGCGGCCCAAGCCTCCCAGATAGCTTAACTCGCCAACCGTGCCGTGCGGCATCTGGTGCTGGACGGAGAGGGTGAACTCCTGGACTCCCGGATTGCGCAGGTTGGGGGCCAGGAAGAAGGAGCTTGGGGTGCCCGCTGCGCCGGTACCGGCGACGATGTTCGGGAACTGCGGGCCGGCGGGTGTTGCGCCCTGCGCGGCGGGCTTGAAGGTGGTGGTGTACTGGCCGTTCGGGCTTCCGGTCTGGTAGAGCACATTGAGCAGATTGCCATTGGTGATGCGCCCGTAGTAGATGCCGTATCCGCCGTGAAGGACGGTGTTACCGCCGCCAAGCAGATCGTAGGCGAATCCGATGCGGGGGCCGAAGTTGGTCTTGTCACTCGGCGTATTCGACAGTCCGGCATAGGGAACGAAGTTGCCCGTAGCGGTGATCAGGTTGGAGAACGGCGGCGGCAGCTTTTCGTAGTCCCAGCGCAGGCCGAGTTCCAGCGAGAGGCGCGGGGTAATCTTCCAGTTGTCCTGCCCGAAGAAGGCGTAGTCGGTAGTGGTGATGGCAAACTCCGGCGGGCCAAATCCCTGGGTCAGGCTGGAGTAGCAGGGATAGGTTCCTGTGGCGACGGCCGTAGCGCTGCTTGGAGTGGCGGAGGCGGAGCTGTTGCAAGTGGAGTTGGGCTTGCCTTCGTTGAGCACGTCGTTGATGTAGTTGCCCAGGTAGGTGTAGCTGATGTAGCCGTTGCTCTCGTAGGTGTTGTTGAGCAGATCGGAGTTATGAACGTTGTCGGTGCCGAACTTGAAGCTGTGGTTGCCCTTGGTGTAGTAAAGAATGTCGCCGATCTGCCACTTCCTCTCGTCTGGCAGCGCCTTGCGGTAAGAGTAGTAGGGCGAGCCGATGTAGAAGCCGCTGGTGCTGGTGGCTACGGCGACTTCGGGAACGTTGGGTGAGAAGCCGCCACCCGTGGCCACAGCTCCATTGTTGCCGAATAGGTACTGCTTGGTGTAAGCGCTGAAAGGCTGCTGGCCTTCGTCGTTCAGCTCGCGGCCGTACTGGTAGAGCAGTTCATTGCTGATGCTGGAGGTGATCAAGCTGGTGAGCTTGGCGACGCCATAGTCGAGCTTGACGAAGTCGTTGCCCTGGGTGTCGAAGGCATAGTGATCGGTGGACTGGGTTTGCACGCCTCCAGGGGAATCCCAGCGCAGCCGATGATAGAGGAAGCTGACATGCTCTTTCTGGTTGACCTGCCAGTCCAGCTTGGGGGTGTTGATCTCTTGATAGCCGGCGTGGGGGGTGGTCCCGATGTCGGTATTGAGAGCCGCGATGCCGGTTGAGTAGAGGCTTGCACCCGTGGCATACGTCGTACTCTGGCGAGCGGCCAGGGTGCAGGCATAGCCGTCCTGGGTCGCGGTGGAGGTGGTGTCACCCGAAAGATAGCCATTGGGATTGCAGACTGCTCCGCTGGGCAGCGTGGCAGCGGGAAGGGTGTAGAACGAGGACGGCGAGTTGGGCACGCCGACGATGGGATTGATGCGGGAGTGCTGATCGTAGGTATAGATCCAGAAGAGCCGGTCCTTGAGGATCGCTCCGCCGGCTGTGAAGCCGTAGATTTTGCGCATGTCTTCAGGCTTGATGGGCGCGGCGACATAGGTGTTGGTGGTGGGGTTCAGCGAGGTGAGCTTGGCAAAATCGTTGTAGGCGTTCCATTTGCTTTCGCGCTGATAAAAGTAGAGCTGGGCGTGAAGCTGGTTGGAGCCGCTCTTGGTGACGGAGGTGACCACACCGCCAGCGGCGCGGCCGTACTCGGCGGAGTAGACGCCGGTGTTGACCGCGAACTCGCGGACCGCGCTGCCCGAGGTGGAATAGGCCTCTCGGGTGCGTCCGCGCTCTTCCGCGTAATAGGCCTGGTTGTCGTCTGCGCCGTCGATCTCGACGTTGTTGAGAATGGTGCTGATGCCGCGGACGCTGATCAATCCGAAGCCGTTGGTATCCGCAACGATGCCCGGAGTGGTCATGGCCAGGCTGGACCAGCGGCGATTGTTGATGGGGATGGTTTCCATTGCCCGCTCATTAAGCGAGGCGGAAACGTCGGGTGAATCCATATTCAAGACCGGCGCCTGCTCGGTGACCTCGACGGAGGCCGAGGCGGAAGCGAGCGCAAGACGCGGTTCAAGACTCGTCACCTGACCTACCTGGACAAGAACCCCATCGGCGCGATAACCGGCGAAACCGGTTGCGGAAAGAGTCACCGTATAGGTGCCGGGTTCCAGCAGCGGGGCTTTGAAATAGCCGCTGCTGTCAGCGGTCAGCTTGACTTCGGCATCGGTTGCCACATTGTGGATAGTGACGGCGGCGTTGGCGACCGTTGCTCCCGACGGGTCCAGGACGGTTCCGGCGATTGCTCCTTCCGTGGTGGTCTGCGCACGCAAGGCAACTGCTCCCGAGCACAGGCCGAGGACGAGAAGCGTCAGGCAGAGAATTCCGAGGCGAATTCGAATCTGGGTCATATTGGCTCTCCAAAGGTGCAAATCTGTTGAAAAACCGGGTTGAATCAGGAGCTGCGCTGCTTTTGGAGTGTCTCCTCCCGCGCAGCACGCCACCTGGGGGAATTGCCGCATCCTAGCCCTCAGGGGCCGTCCGATGCAATACAGCAAGGGGGCAAGGATGTGCAAAACGGGTCAACTTCCACGCTACAGGGATTCGATGAATTCCCTGTAAATGCGGAGCACTCTTCTTTTCCAGCCGCGCCTTCGCCGGAGCGGTGCGCGGGCGCTCGATGCGGCGCGGGTGGGGCGGCAAACCCTGAAGCTGGACCGGCGGCGGAGCGAATCGGGCAAGCAGACGCCGATGCGGAGGTTCGCGGAGACACTGCGCCGCGGCCCGCCGTCAACCGCTCCGCCTGGCCCGGCAGGCAGGGAATCGTTCGCATCTTGAGAAATAAACTGTGAAGCGGGCGGAACATTCGCCTGAAGGTTGTGTTTGCTCCGATAAGGGATCGGCGAGTTCTAGGCTTCTAGCACGATGTTCTTGACAGTCCCAGGGCCGTGATGTACTTTTTAAGGGCTTACAGGTTACTTCCCCACAACCCAGGAATCGAGAGAGGCATATGGCTCAGGTGCAGAGGCTTTGCGCATTTGGATTTGCTGTTGCGGCGGTGATTTTGAGTAGTGGGCTTCAAGCCCAGCCGGGCGATCCGGCGACATTGATCCAGGAGAAGCTGATCTCTCAGATCAAGCTGACCAAGACCACGGCGGATCGCTCGGATATCGTCACCGCCGGCGACGTTGTGGTCCTGCATAAGGACGGGCTGATGATGTGCAGTTCGGATTCCTCCTATGCATTTTCCAACACCTATAGCAATGGGGTTCTCTCCGCGAACTATAAGAACCGCGCGAAGGATGCCGTGAAGTCCTTCGGCATGGGTCACATTCCCGTGTTTGGGAGCGGGGTTAGCGCCGGCGACGCGGCCAACAACGGCTGTCCATCGCGAAAGTTCGTCGCCGGGGAGAAGTTCTGGATTACCGGGATCGTAGCTCAAAAGGACGGCATCCTGGTCCGCACTTACACCGATCCTTATAACGACGTCCGCTTCTATGGGGAGATCAAGTTCCCGTTCGCCAAGGGATCGGTTCCAGCGGCGGACGACTTTGCGAAGACTGTTTCAGAGGTGATTACGGTTCAGCCTTCGGACGATCAAGGCGGACAGGGCGATCAAGGCGCGCAGGGCGGTCAGCCGGAGCAGCAGGCGGCACCGGCGCCTGCCGCGGCTCCGGCGCCGCCCCCAATGCAGGAGATAGCGCCGCCGCCGCCACCGGCCGACGCTCCGACGATCTCCATCGGCCAGACCAAGGCTCAGGTAACGGCGACCTTCGGCCAACCGGTAAAGACCGCCAAGGTGGGAGCGAAGGAAATCTACTATTACAAGGACATGAAGGTAACTTTTACCAACGGAAAAGTCAGCGACGTTGAGTAGAGCGCTCGCGCATCCAGGATGGAGCGCGGGCCGGAAACAGGAATGAGGACACGATGACCATGCAGTTTCTTCCGAAAGCCATGAAATATGGTTCAGCAGCAATGATTCTTGCCGGACTGCTGGGTGCAGCCAGCCTGGCGAGCGCAGCCGCCGATACAAAGAAGCCCGCCCCGGCGGCCCCCAAGCCGGCCGCAAGGCCGTCCGGCGGCGGAGCGTCGCACGGACCAACGACCGGCGGGGCGACCACGCATGGACCAACCACGGGCGGGGCAACAACGCACGGACCGACGACCGGCGGGGCGACAACGCACGGACCAACCACGGGCGGGGCTACCACGCACGGACCGACGACCGGCGGGGCTACCACGCATGGACCGACGACCGGCGGGGCGACAACGCACGGACCAACCACGGGCGGGGCTACCACGCACGGACCGACGACCGGCGGGGCGACTATGCAGACACATGGACCGACGACTGGCGGGGCTACCACGCACGGACCGACCACCGGCGGGGCTACCACGCATGGACCGACGACCGGCGGGGCGACGCACGCCACGGATGGCGGAATCACGCATGGCGCTACCGGCGGCGGTGCTTCGCATACGACCACGACCGGGATGTCGCATACGACCACTACCACAACGCGCACGACCACGACGACCACCAGCCACTCGGTGATTCACAGCGGTCCCGCGCCACGGGGAGCCAACGAGCATGTCACCCACACCGGCAGCGCGGTTCGCACTCGGCCCAACGGCAGGGTGAGTGATGTGCACGATGCCCACAGGGGGATGGACGTTCATCACGGACTGGCGGGCGGCCGCAGGGTTTCAATGGAGCGTCACGATGGCAGCCGTGTCTATTCCGAGCGGGGCCGTCCGGGATACGTGCAGCGCGGTTATTCCTTCCACGGCCACGATTATGCGCGGCGCTCCTACTTCTACCATGGCCACGAATACAACCGCTTCTACCGCGGCTACGGCTACCATGGACTGTTTCTGAATGTTTATGCGCCGGGATTCTACTTCCATCCGGGCTTCTACGGTTGGGCGTACAACCCGTGGGTCGCGCCGATCGCCTTTGGCTGGGGATGGGGAGGCAGCCCGTGGTACGGGCGCTACGGCTACTACTTCCAGCCGTATCCGGTGTACCCCTCGGCCGCCTTCTGGCTGACGGACTATATCATCTCGCAGAATCTGCAGGCTGCGTATGCGGCCCAGCAGGAGGCAGGAGAAGCGGCGCCCGCTCCAGAGGCGGCAAGCGGCGGGCAGCCGGTGCTGACCCCCGAGGTGAAGCAGATGATCGCCGACGAGGTGAAGGCCCAGTTGGCGCTGGAGAACCAGGAAGCGCAGCAGAACACGCAAGGACAGGAAGTGGACCCGGCTTCGAGCGGGATTGCGCGCCTGTTGAGCGACGGCCACCCGCATGTATTCGTGGCCGGTGGCAGCCTGGACGTGACGGATGCATCCGGAAACGAATGCGTGGTCAGCGATGGCGACGCGCTGCAACTGCGGCAGGCGCCTCCTTCAGATGCAACCACGGCGAACCTGGTGGTTCTCTCCAGTAAGGGCAATCCGGAGTGCCAGATCTCCCTTACCGTGCAGGTCCAGTTGACCGATCTGCAGGAGATGCAGAACCACATGCGGGAGTCTGTTGATCAGGGGCTCCAGGAACTGCAATCCAAGCAGGGCACCGGCGGGTTGCCGGCGGCTCCGCCATCGGCCCAGGGCGATCCGGCGCCGGCTGCATACGCCGCTGCCGCGCCGCCGCCGGAGGCCAACGTGGCCGCCGATATTCAGGGAGCGGACCAACAGGCCGGGCAGGCGGAAAAGGATGTAACCGCGGAAGCGGCCCAGGATAACAGCGGGGCGGCAGGGGCGGCTCCGGCACCGGCTGCTCCCGCATCCGTCTCACTCGGCCAGAGTCAGGCCGATGTGGAAGCGGAGATGGGCCAACCGGTCAGCAAGGCGCTGCTGGGGCCCAAGGTCATCTACAACTACAACGGCATGAAGGTCATCTTCAAAAACGGCAAGGTGAGCGACGTGCAGTAACCATGGCGGGGGAGGGGATCGATGATTCCCTCCCCCCCGCAAACCACGAGCAACCCTCGCGCCAACCCTTGTTCTCTGGCGATTGCCAGCTCCTCGGGAAATGCCCGCACGAGTTCCTCCCCCCAGCAAGCAGGCCCTCAGGGGTTCGCCGCAGCGGACTCCGCATTGATTCTGCGGTACCTCCTCCGGCACCCCTCGGCAGGCTCAGAACAGGCTTTGAGGTTGTGCCCTGTTTCGATCTGGACTTCTTGATCCGGTGCGGTTGGATTGCAACAATGCGAGCAAAGAACAACCGCGGGGCCTTCGACTGCGGTCGCCGCGGCGACCTCCGCTCAGGATGACAGCGTTGTGGGGATGCAATCGTTTCATGCCGAATGAAGAACCAGAGGCCGCTTGGACAAACAGGGCAACCGAGGCAGCGACTAAGCTCGCGGCGCTGCGGGGGCGAGTAAACCGGCTGCATGGCGGCACCGACTAATCCCGCGGCACTGCTAAAGATGCGCAGGGTACGCGCCTGGGCTCAGATTCGCCACTCGTCGGCGCGCCAGCTCTTGATGCGCTCCTTGATCTGCTTGCGGTCCAGATTCTTCTCCAGCGCCTGTTTGGCCAACTCCACAACTTCGTCATCCGCGGCAAACCGCAGGCCGATCATCTGGTCTTCGGTGAGGCGGTAGATCTGCGTGTGCCACTCCGAGGGAGCCAGCGCCTGCAAACGCAGACGCTCCTCAAGCCGGATCACGCGGTCCTGGACCTTGAGCGGATAGGTGCGCAACTTGGCGAAGGGGATGAAGACAGCGATCGACATGATCAGCAGCCATCCGCTGAAGATGCTGAAATGCATCACTGTGTAAGTGATGACGATAGCCAGATTGATGAGCAGAACGCCAAACAGAACCATGTGATACGGGGGATCGAGGCGGCCGTGGTTCTTCAGGTTTTGGGGGGTGGATTCACTCATGACCAACCTTCATTTCTCGCAGGCCGGAACTGGCTGTCTTCGCTGCTTGCGGCTCCAAGGAGGTTTGCACAGCGGCGCCGGGGGCCTGGGTGCCCGCGCTCTCCGGATTCTGCCCGCCGGGGGTTGACGCTGTCAATGCGGAGAGATTGCCGGGCGCAACCACCAGCGGATTCCTGGGAATGGAATGAAAGCGGCCGCGCGCCAGGTAGTCCACGAACAGGCCGCCGGCCAGATACGGATTGAGCAGCGCGATGGGAACGGCATAGGCCGTGGTGGTGAGCGACTCGGCGATGCTCTTGTTCGAGTGGCTCTGGCGGCGATAGCCGGGAATCTGGGGAACCTCGATAACTTGCAGTTGCAGTTCCGGATGCCGGCGCGAATATCGCACCAGCTTGTAGGCGATCTGCTTGGGGGTGGTCACGCCCGCGTCCGGAAAGATGCTGCGCCTGAAGACACCGGGAAAGTACGTGTTGAGAACGACACGGGCAAAATCGGCGCAGTTGTTCAAGAACAATTCGAAGTGGGAACGATTCTCGCCGCTGTTCATCCGCGCCATGAAGGCGTCGTCTTGTTCGGGGGTGGTCTCAAAGCGGAAGGCGTAGATGCGGCGCTCATACCCGACGCCCACGAGCTGCTTCCAGCCGCCGTGCGTGAAGCCGCCTGAAGGCAGGCCTTCACCCAGACTGAGCAGATGGGCCTCGCGATAGCGTTCGCGCATCCCGGCCACGGTCTTGCGGTCCGCGCGGGCCGGGACTTCCGAGGCGTTCTCGACCGAATACAGGTAAGGAACCAGCGGCATCGCCACCCAATCGTATCCGTCGATGCCCTGATAGCGGGAGATGACGGAGCCCAATTCGCCGCGGGCGCAGCGGCGCAGCCGGACGGGAGTCTCGGCGCAGATATGTTCAAAGTAGATTGCGGTGTGCCCGGTCGGATTCAGGGCGCCAAAGAAGCCGTAAGGCTCCTCCATCAGCAGAGCCGCTTGCGCGCGGCTGCGGGGTGAACAAGAGGCCAAAACCGCCAAGGCCAGGAAAACGGGCACTATTGTGCGTCTCTTACGCAACAAAAGCACAAATTCCTCCCGATCGGGTAGATCTTGGTTTTTTTCAGTATGGCGGAAATCCGATGAAAACGCAGCAACCTTTTGGTAACGTGGGCGAAGAAAGCCGGTCTTCCCGCCTCTCCACTTTGAGACACTCCGGCCATCTTTCCCTGTTTCTGTTTGGACCCGGATTACCGGAAAATGTTGCGCCCGGATCCTGTGGAACGGGCAAGACGGCCGCTTGCAGCCGGGAAATGAGGAGAGACCGCTCGCTCTGATATGGTGATCTTTCCGGAGACTTCCACGGTCCAGCGCCGGAGGGGGTTTCCGGGCATTGTGCTTCCAGTGAGGCCTGTCTTGAACCTGCGATTCCTGCTTCCGCTCTTGCTGCTTCCGGGCGCGACTGCTCCCGCCCAGGTGACTCTTCCGAAGATTCTAGCCAGCCACATGGTGGTCCAGCGGGATCTGCCTGTGCACGTGTGGGGGTTGGCCTCGGCTGGGGAAGAGGTAAGCGTGACCTTCCGCGGCGCAACCCGCTCGACGAAAGCCGGGCAATTGGGCCGGTGGAGCGTTTATCTGCCGCCCGGCGCGGCCGGCGGGCCGTTTCAACTCATCGTGAAAGGCGGGCCCACGGCTGCCGGCGGAGATGCCCCGCCCGCCCAGACCATCTTGCTGGACGATATTTTGGTGGGCGACGTTTGGGTGGCCTCGGGGCAATCGAACATGGAGTTCGAGATGCGCAAGGCGGCCACGGCGGGCGAAGACCTGCCTCGCGCCGCCAACCCGCGAATCCGGCTGCTGATCGTCAAGAAGCGGGCCGTCGAGTTTCCGCAAGACGACGCCGACACCGAGGGCTGGGCGGCTTCAACCCCCGAAACCGCCAGGGATTTTTCCGCCGTTGCCTGGTACTTTGCCCACGAGATCGAGCAGCGCGAGCATGTGCCGGTGGGCGTGATCGACTCCACCTGGGGCGGGACGGTGGCCGAGGCCTGGACGCGCATGGCGGCTCTGGGAGAAGACGCGGCCCTGGCGCCGCTGTTTGTTTCCTGGGGCAGGATGACGGAGCGCGAAGGGGACGCGCTGCTGAAAGACAAGGATGAACAGCGGCAGCGCGACGAAGCCCGCGCCCAGGGCAAGCCCGAGCCGCAGTTTCCCTGGCATCCGCAACTGACCAGTTGGGGCCCCGGCGAGCTTTACAACGGCATGATTGCGCCGCTGACCCCGTTCCCCATTCGCGGCGTGATCTGGTACCAGGGCGAAAGCAACAGCATCGTCGCTCGGAACCCTGGCCTTTATGGCCGCGTCTTCAGCACGCTGATCGAGGATTGGCGCCGCCAGTGGGGCGTGGGCGATTTCCCATTTCTCTACGTCCAGATTTCGAACTTCACCTCTGCACCGATTGAGGATTGGGCCATCATCCGCGAGCAGCAGTTGAAGACCCTGGAACTGCGCAACACGGCCATGGCGGTAACCATCGACATCGGCGACCCGGACAATGTGCACCCCACCGACAAGGTGGATGTGGGCTTGAGGCTGGCGCGGGCAGCGCGAGCCCTCAGCTATGGAGAAGCCATCGAGTACTCGGGGCCGATTTATCGGCAGGCAACGCCGGAGGGAAGCGCGATTCGCGTCTGGTTCGACCATGCAAAAGGGCTGGCTGCCAAGGGCGGCGCGGTCACCGGCTTCGAGGTTGCGGGGGCCGACGGCAAGTTCTCGCCCGCCACGGCCACGGTCGATGGCGCTACGGTGCTGGCCGCCAGTCCGGCGGTGGCTGAGCCGCTTTATGTGCGCTACGGCTGGGCCAATAGTCCGCAATGCAACCTGTTCAACGGCGAGGGACTGCCCGCTTCGCCGTTCACTTCTGCGCCGTAACGGGCTGGGGCGAAGCGTTCCGCTGGGAAGATGGCCCACGCTCGCCGCTCCTCCCGCTGCGCTTGCTGCGTGCCCGCCGGCTCTATAATCTCCGCGGAGGGATGACGCCATGAAAACGACTCGAAACAAGTCTTTGAGCGCCTTTGCCGTGGTGCTTCTCGGGGTGGTTTGCTTTGCCGGAGCCGGCGCGCAGCAACTCACACCGAAACTCCAGAATGCAATCGGGCACTGGCAGGTGGTGAACAGCGACGGCAGCCCCGGCGGCCACGTGGACACCTACCTGGTGGAGGGCAAGCTCTTTGGCCGCGTGACCGAGGTGCGCCCAGGGCGCACGCCGCGGGATGTGTGCGACAAGTGTTCCGGCGAGTACAAGAACCAGCTCATCCTGGGCATGCTGCTGATGCGCAACTTCCATGCGGAGGGAGACGACTGGGTGGATGGAACGGTCGTGGACCCGGAGAATGGAAAGGAATACAAGGGCAAGATCTGGGCGGTCGGAACAGACAAGCTCAAGATGCGCGGGTATATCGGCATCAGCCTGCTGGGACGGACCGAGAGCTGGGTCAGGCTTCCGTGAGGCGGCCAACCTGAATCCCAAGTCTCAAGGTAGTGACCGTGCGTATCCGGCGCCGTTCCGGCAGGGCGGCCGCATTGCCGGGGATGAATCCCCGGCCTCCGTTCTTGGACGGTCGACGCCTCAGAATCCCCGGTCTCAAAGGCAGGACCTTGGCAACCCGCGAAGCTGGTTGCGTTTGTAAAGGGACATGGCGGAGACTATACACATGATGGCCCTCCCCAGTCGCCTCATTGTTTGCATCTCGGTGTGTGTTTTGTTGCAGTCGCCGTTCTTTTGCTACGGACAAGACTTCAGGGGTTCGGATACCTTACATTTCTTCCACTTTGACGGCCAGCCCGCCCCCACTTCGGACTTACGCCTCCTCCTGGAGCGTCAGGTCTCATGGGACGATGCGGGGCAGAATTCCCTGAATCCGTCGGGATTGCATTTGAGGTTTGAGAAGATCGACGAGCAGACGACGCCGGGAGGCCGCGTTGCGGCGCGCTATCGCGTGCTTGCCCCAGGCGCTCCTGAAAACAAGGTCTATGCCATTGATTCCTGGCCGGTGGACAAGAATGTCTCCGCCGATCCACGTGATTTCTACGTGAATGGACAAGGCTTGTTGATGATTCACAGGCCGAAGCCCGAACAGGAATCGAGCTTCAATGCCGCGGGCGATGAGTTCGAGATCGCGCCTGTGACGGAAAGCGCGGAGCCAATCCGATTTCTCCTATCCAGCAAGGATGGGCAGTTAATGGTTTTCGGCACGCTCGTTCCCCATCCTTTGGCGGCAGACGAAGAGGGGTGCAGGCTTGAAGTGAGGATCGCTCAGCGTGAGTCGGGAACTTTCCTGATCGTTGCCGACGGATTTCCGGCAAAGGCCAAGATTCCATTGGTGTTGGAGTTGGAGGGAGCGATAGCCAGCGAGATGCTGCTTACCGACTCGAATGGCCACGCTGTGATGGCCGGCAGTCCGTCTGTGCCGGGCAAGGCGCAGGGGACGTTCAAGGCGACCGCGGAAGGTCCTCGTTGCCTCCCCTCCGTCGTTCTGCCGTGGAGCGCCGATCCTCATGCGGTTGCGGAGAAGACTCCGGAGAAAACCCGGAAGCATTGAATTGTATTGCCGCTCTCGGATGGTAGGCGCCTCAGAATCCCAAGTCTGAAACGCGAGATCTTGGCCACCCGGCCCACCCGCCGCCACCCGCTGTTATCCGATTAATTATCTGCAAGGTTTTGAAAATATAGGAGGGGGGGTGGGGGTATTAATTAAATGGTTACGGGGGACCGGATGCCGATTGAGGCGGTTTCCCGGCATCTCACCCCCTTTCCCCTCGGCTTCTCCTTACCAGTATGCACGGACGGAAGGTTATTTTCTGCACGGCGAAATCGCGATCCGAGGCGCCCGGTCAGTTGGGGAAAGGGAGACGGACGGTCGAGATTCGTGGTATCCCGCCCTTTCGCTAAGTTCGCGAAAGGATGGGGCACCCACATTTGAGGAAGGTTAACAATCGAAAAGACTTAGGGTGCGCCACCTGCCCGCCTTGTCGAGGATGCTTAGACTAATCCCACCCGTTTTGCCATCCCTTCGGCGGCGCAAAATCCGCCCTGTAGGGATACATTTCATCTTTTTCATACCGATGTGTCTGAGCTGGTCCCGGTAGTTCGGACAGTTTTTGTTTTTTCCTTAAGTGGAAGTTCTTGCTTTTGTTTTAGGCTGCCAGTGTTTCTGGCAGGCGGTTGAAGTATACCTGATCGGGCGTTTGCGC
>Ga0187863_10000654_pt1 | contig 29190 bp, 24 predicted proteins | sample June2016WEW_11_1_FD_132975 | JGI IMG/M metagenome (GOLD analysis project Ga0187863, IMG submission 132975) | Peatland microbial communities from SPRUCE experiment site at the Marcell Experimental Forest, Minnesota, USA - June2016WEW_11_10 | ecosystem: Environmental > Terrestrial > Soil >...
AACCGAGGTTTGCTTCGTGTGCGTCCGCGAAAGTTTGAACGGTAGCGGCACATAAGCCACCCGGCACCTCGTCGGCAAGCAGGAATCAGCTCGCTCGTAAACGTTCTCCGAATTACAAATCACTGCATCGCAATCGGCGAGGTCCTGAGCCGGCGTGAACAAGTCCGAAAGAAATACGACGATCTTCGCGCCCAGAAGCTTGAGACCTTTCAGAAAAGTTCTTTTCCCATACCGACCATGGACTAAGACGACCTGAGACCGTTTGCGCCGCAACTCCCAGGCAATTGCACCCAACAAGTAAGCATACGTACCGGCAGAGCGAAGTACGCGATTGCCGACGTGCAGTTGAGGGCTCGTATCACGAGAAGGCAAAACGCGATGCACAACGATGTTCTCACTATGTTCATGAGCCGGGATCCCCTCGCACCGCTCTGTCAAGATGACAACTCGGTCGATCGAATCAACCGTCTTCCAGGCTTCCGTCAAAAGGCGGAAATCTTCCGAGGCACCACCGACCGCGGGAGGAAACAAAGAAGTCACGACGATCATTCGCAGTTTACTCACGGGGTGATCCGCATCGCATTCCGGTGTCCGGCCGCCTTGAGCATAAGCAAATTCTTTTTCCGCGATCATATGTGAGTTATCGGAAAAGAAAAATTTCGCGATCCCGTCGCTCCCGGAGCATATGTCTTATACGCGTGCCCGAAATCATGCGCCACAGATCACTGGCGTGCCGGTACGCCATATCCTTAATTGAGCCGCGAAAATGAATTCTCATCTGACTGACCGTTTGCTCGAACTCCTTTCGGCTGAACCGCCAGGGCGTCAATATGTCATCACCTAAGGTAGCAAGATACTCACGAGCGAAGCGAACGCGGTAACAATTATTGAGTCTCTGCGGCCAGACGTTGGCGGAATCGGCAGAAATACAGTCATATTGATGGATTCCCGTTGGATCTCCCATCGATCCCCCGAAGTCCACCGTCTGGAATTTCACCAACATCTCAGCGTCGTAACCCACACCCAAAAAATCGCAGACGCGCCGCACCTCTTGCTGCGGACCCCGCACCAAATCTTCATAGTGCACATTAATGCTGCGTTTTGCGTACACCAAGGAGCCTCGACTCATCGATCGAACACCTTCATAGAGGTCGATGTGGTAAGCATGCAGAAGCAGTAAATTCTCGAGCCATGTGCTCATCATCGAACACATCACATCTAATGGATTGCGGAACAAAAAAATAAACTTCGCATCTGGAAACAGTTCCACCAAAAAGTCTAGTATCAGATAATAACGCGGATCTTTGTCGATAAAAATGGACTTATCGTGCGCTAACTCCCGAAACAAAGCAAGGCACAATTGCCTAAGGTGAGCGACGTAGGTAGGTCGGCCTCCGGGAAGATTGTCAATCATCTCCCGGATTCCTTTAGCGGCGTTCCCTTGATCGTAAATGGCCTCCATTCCGTAGTCTCTGTCGAGAAACGCCAGTGGTAGGCAAAACCACGGTTCGCCTGTAGAAGCGATTTCAGGGCGCGTGGCCAAGATCTTTTGTAGAAGTGTGGAGCCACTACGGGGCAGAGAAATAAGAAAAACAATCTGCAAATGAATGACCCTCGTGGAGTTCAGATACGGTGGGCACAAACCTTCCGGGCGGCTTTGCTTCTCGCTGTACCAGAAAATAAAGTCAGGGTTTAACGATGATCGCGTGCCCGTTTAGGTTATGTATGAAAAGGCAATCAGTCCCTCGACTCCACTCGTCGAGATACCTTCGGACGCCATCACAGCCCTGAAAGCCGTAGTCATCGTAGACAATGATGCCGCGAGAAATAAGCCTGGGCCAAACCCACTCCGTGCTAGCCCGTGCAGATTCGTAAACGTCAACATCGATATGGCAGAAGCGAAAAGTTCGATCCCCAAGCATAGCCCCGGTTTGGTCAGGGAATACACCTTTCAGCACTCGAACATTCACGCCCACGCATCGCGCCAAGTCATGGACCACGGACTCGGTCGTGTCGGCGTGTTCGCCGCCCTTGTAACTGTCGTCCAGGGGTCCGGCCTTCACTACTCCCGAAAACGTATCACAAAGGTAGACCTGAGAATCGATATTAAGCAGCGCTAATTTCTTAGCGATCAGACATCCACTCCCGCCGCGCCACACGCCCACTTCGAGACAGTCACCATCAGGAAGTTTCGCAATCTGTTCCACGACGTTCCAGAGTTCCCAACAGCGGTACTTGTCTACGTGCGTGTTAAAGCGCACGCTGTCATAAGTCGCAAGAAACTCGTTGTCGACAGACCAAGGTGCGTAGGTCGCATGAGGGTACACGCGCTGATGGCCGTAGACTTCGGCTTTTGTGCTCAGCAGTGTATAACCCGAGCCTTCGATTAGCTTCTTGAGAGCTTGTCTTGCTCGCCAAAGCATCAAGTCCTCAGCTCAACAGCCCAGCCCCAGATATGGCTTCTTTCAACTGAGCGGAGTACTTGGGGTCACAGGTTAGAGTCCAGGATGCTCCGGCTGGATGTTCCGAATTCAGTTCGAGACATCGAAGCCCTGCTTCCTCTGCCAAAGCGGAGATGCCCGCAAATGTGTAAGCCACGTGAGCCGGATAGACCCATTCTGTCCCTGTGTAGTCGGTGTCGGTGTCTGCCTTGTTGTAGTTTGCAAGAAAGACCGACGTGGGCGACATAACCTTGCGCGCCTCGATAAAGCACTTCCTTATTTGCTGTTGGGAAGCGTGGGTGAATATGGAGTGCGCGAGCAGAAAATCAAATTGTCTCCCGAACACGCCCAGATTGAATTCAGTATCATAGCTGAATGTGGGACGTTGCTCTTCCAGCGTCGCCTGATCCACATTGTGTCTGATCCCCTCTCTGAGGACGTCGCGATTCGGCTCAATGCCAAAATAGTTTCCGGGCTGAAGGTAAGGGATCAGAAGCTTGCCCGCACGGAGTGAACCGCAACCAACATCAAGCAGAGAATGGTTGGGACAGAGACCGCAGAGTTGCAAGAGCTCGAATTGGTGCCGGCCAATCACACTGTATAACTCAGGGGGCCCAACGTGACGTTTATACTGAGGATATCTCACCCGATAAGCGATGCTCATGAGAGCTTCTTGCGGATGGCCCAATGCCCAAAGCAACTTCCGTGGGTTTACCATGTGTCTTACTCCATGCCAAATCGCGATTACGCCGCTAGGCGATGCGTTTGTGAAGGTGTTGACTAACCAGACATTACTATGCGTTCCGAGTCAGGGCGATGCGACGGAACTGGCAGTTCCGCGTTCCGCACCGGACCACAATGGTGCTGTTCGGGAGGCCCTTGTTGCGAAAGCGGTTTACCGTAAAGATGCAGTGACCGCTGATCGACATCTCCAGAAAGATACGGCATGCCCTACGGAACGTGAGCGAGTCTCAGCGGCAGGCCAGTGCTCGTACCGCTCGAGCCAACTGGCTGCTTCCAGTACTGAGTCGTGCCTCGGATTCACATATACGATCCGGATGAACCGGCGGCCGTGCTGTATGTTGTTATGAATTGCAGTCAAAACCGATCTTAAAGTACTCGCCCCAAACGGATGAAACATGTAAAACACTGTTCCCTGGGAGTAATCGAAGTCCTCAGCTTTGCCGTGAATGACCGTCGCAGGCGCCCGTTTTCCACGCATGCCCCGCACATTGTTCTGAGCGATCTCGCATAACTCTTTCGCGTCTTCGACACCGATTACTCGAGCGACCGCAGACAGCGAGGCGCAGCACACCACTCGTCCTTTGCCGCACCCTAAATCAACCACCACATCCGATGAGGATAAAGACAGCGCATCCAGAATGCGCAAGATACCTCTGTAAGGTATCGTGACATAGTAAAGGTGTTCCTTTTGACTCCAGTCACCGGGCCTGAACCCATAAAGTCCGCGAGTAGACACTTTGAGCCTACGCTCGTACAACGCGTTTTCCAAGGTCAGAAGGGGATGAAACACGCTCGTCATTCTTGGATTCTGCTTTCAGCCCCGCGTTTTCACAAATCCGATGCGGCCAGCAACAAATTGGCGGTTAATCGTACTCGCGGCCTGGCCGAGGGGCTACGAGAACTCAGGCGTAGTTGCCAAGCAAAGCCTTATTTCCGAACAACCGTCCATACACTTTGCTACCGAGTGCTGTGAGCCAGGGCACTCCACCGAGCAAGTAGTAGTGCTCCGTTACCACGGAACCCCCAAAGGACAGTTTGAACCTTGCAGTAGGGTGCGTTAAGCTGCGAATGCCGCCGAAGTCATAAGTGCGAAATCCTCGTGCGTGGTAACGCAGCATTTCATGCCAATGAAGATATCGGTTCAACGCTCCGCAAGCATTAGAGTCTTCTTGGGATTCGAGCCTCCGGCTGCCCGAGTAAAGTAATCTAGCAATTCCTGCTTCGCGATCGCACAGCATCAAGTGGCAACAAAGAGGCTGTTCATCAAGGTAAAGAACCAGAGCCTCTCCGTTGGCGACATATTCTCCTAAGCGCTCGGGCGATAATTTAGGGACCGGTCCCTTGGTCACGGCAAAGGTATTATATAGAGGCAAGAAATCATGTAGCGCTTTTGGTGAGTTGACCTCGATCGTGACTCGGTCCAGCATCTTTTCCGCACGGCGAAGTTCATATCGGCAGCTCTTCTTCTTCATCCCGTTTAATACCTGCTCAGGCCCAGCCGACAGATCCACCCACGCCGTCAGCATCTGCTGATGTGCGATGAGGTGTCCAGGTGTGCCGAGATCACTGAAAACGCCAAATAGACGTACTACTTCGTTGAGCCTGAGAGATCGGCTGATTTCCAGAGCTGCCTCGCGGCTGGCGAAGTAAAGTTTCCGATAGCGAAACAAACCGGCTATGTCGCACTCAAAGGCGAGCATGCACCCGAACCTCTTCAACATTTTTCGGCACCGTGTCACAACTCAACCCAAGAGAGCCAACGCAGCGCTCCTAGATCAGCTGAAACCCCAATCTCGTGCGCAACTGCATGCGCAGCAGCTGCAAAAATTCCCAGTCTTCCGAGTCAAGTCCAAGCATCAAAAGAGTTGTCAAAAAGCTGCCGCTGCCAATCACAGCGACCACAGCAATCCAAATTAACGGTGTGGTTTGAACCATTGTATGCGCAACAAATAAGAGGCAGGCACTCACCGCCGCAGCTGCTAAAATTTTCAAGAATCGGCGGTCATACGGAAAGATATCTAACTGCCGAAAAACCTGTACCACTGCCAGCGAGAAAAACGCCACGGTGCTGATGGCTGTGCTCACCGCTGCCCCTACGATGCCGAAGGGGGGAATCAAAACGATAGCCAAGACAAGATTCGCCGAAAATCCACCCAGGGTGAGTAGCAGCCAGCCCCGCTCGCGTCCAGTCATCAGAAGAAGCAGTCCAACCGCTCCAGTACCCACATTTGCCAGTTGCCCACAGAGAAGTATTGTGAGAGGCAGCCATCCGGCTGCATATCCCGCTCCGAAGACGACCACCACGAAATCCCGCGCTGCGAAAGCAAGTAGAAGAAAAAGCGGAGCCGTTAGATACAAAGCCCATTTGGTAGAAATACGATAAAGCTCCTCGACCTGGTGCTGCGCGTGCCTGCGATGCAACTCAACGATCATGGGTGCGATCGTCATGGACAGTGAGCCCAGAATCATTTCGAATAGCATTGTTGTCTGCGAAGCTGCCTGGTAGAGGCCCACCTCACTCGCCGGTCTGAAATGGCCCAACACCAAGCGATCGATCCAAATCATTAACATCGCGAACGCTCCTGCGAGCCAGGCGGCCGGAGAAAACCCCAGAATTTCCCAGTGCACTGAGCCGGCGTTGACGTCGGAGGACAGGTCAGAGCGGAACAGGCGCCAGACCAGAAACCACCCAACCAATAGGGATACTCCGAAGGATGCGACCACAATCCCGACGGCCGCGCGAAGACCACCTCCCACGAAAAAAAGGACCACAATCATGAGGGCAGCGGATCCCTGCCGGAAAACATCTTCGATTACGATGGTGAATTGCATCCGCTGCGTGATGCGAGTTGCTGCCGCCGCGACTGCCGCGCCGCTCCAAAGCGGAATGGCGAGAGAAAAGCCCCGGAGCAAACCGGCGAGTTGCGTCTTATGAAACACTCGCAGGGCCACCCACGGCGCTGTCCACCAGCACACGATTGCCAGCACCAGACCCGAGAGCAAGCTATATCCGATGCAATGAACCAACGCGCCCTTTAGTTTCTGTTTATCCTCTCCGTGGTAGTGAGCGCCAAACCGGACGACTGCCTGGTCAAGACCTATGGGAGCAACCACGGCCGCGATGGACAGCAGCGTCCAGCCTATCGCATACAGGCCAAAATCCGCGGGACCTAGAGCCCGCGCAAGTAGCACTTGGCTCACGGTGTAGCCCACTCGTCCTACCACTCTCCCCAGAATCGAAATGCCCGTGCCGGACGCTAGCCGGGAAACATTGTGGCCGAGACGGCCAGTGTCACGACTAGGCATGGAGGCGTGCAAGCTCTCGGCAGCTTCGATCTCTGCGACGGCAGGTGGCACTGATTCGCCTTCATTCATTCGTCACCGGAAGCTCGGTGATTGAGAGTTTCTCGCGGAGAATCGGCGAGGCGCCTTGCTTCGTTATAGTCCATTTCCGTTTTGACGCGTTGATCCGTTCCGAGAGAAAATCCGCGGCAATTGAGTTCGAACCGCGCTAAAAACCTCCGACGCGAAGACCTTGCCAGGATCCTGGGGACTGACTTCTTGCCAGCGCTTGTTTCCAACCACGATCGCTCCCCCGAACACAGCCGCCAGCAGCGTTCCCCCAATAACGATCAAGAATGAAGAAGGGGACGACTTTCTCTCCGGGAAGTCTGCCGGATCCAATACCTTAACGGTGGGAGTCTCCTTGGCTTCTTGCACTTTGGCGAGCTCATACTCCTGAGTAAGAGTTTCAAATACCGCTTCTTGAACTTTCGTCCGTCGGTACAAGTCCGCATACCTCACGCCGAGTAATGGCAGCTCGCGAATAGGCGGGTAAAGCGCGCCAGCGTCCTGCCCGGCAGCAGGGTCACCACCAGCCTGGCCTCCTAGCTTCCCAAGTTGCCGGCGAAGCTCGTCAACTCGTGCTTGTACAGAGCGAACTCGCACGTTGTTGTTCGTGTATATCTGACGCAGCCCCTCCAACTCCGTCTGAGCCGCCACGAGCTCCCCTGCAAGGGCAGCACCGGCTTCGATCATAGCTTTGCCCTGCGCCTGAATATCGATCGTCGTATTCTTGCTGGCGAATTGACTGAACTCCTGTTCGGCAGACTCCAGGTCCTGCTGCACGCCGCCGAGTCGTTCCTCGAGAAAAACACGCTCACGATGGGCGGAGGATGTATTCAAGCTGGTGACAACCTGGTTGAGCATAGACACGTATTCCTGTCCGATTTGCTGTGCACGCTGCGGGCTGCGGTCGGAAACCTCAATCGTGATGATTCCACTCTTCCGATCCGTGGAAATAACTACCTTGCTTGCCAGGTCTTTACGGGCATCTTCCCACAGCTTGACGCCGTACACTTTTCGTAAGTCGAACCTACTGATAACGTCGTCTTGCACCGAGCGACTTTGCAGAATTCCCACGAAGAGATCTCCGGTTGTTTTCAACCCGAGAAGTTCTCCGCCCAGGGCAGCGACAGGATTGCTCCCTTTACCCGCTAAAGCAGCCAGCATGCCGACCATTCCTGTCCCCGACCCTTGATCGGGAGGCATTAACCGCGTTGAAGATGTGAAGCGGTTCGGAATCACGAGGGCAAGCAGCACGCTCGCAACCAAACCAACCGCAGAGACTCGACACACAAATCGTCGTTGGCTCCAAAGGAGACGGATCCCTTGAAACATCCTCTCTCGACGTGCATGATCTTCCGCCTCAGACAAGCGAGAAACAGGGAATATAACTTCTTCCCCGAGCGCCCGGTCCGCTTTCTCTCTACCTTTTGACGCCATGGCTTGATCCAAGTCCAACCCTTCAAATTCCGCGCATTGCGAAGACGAACGTGTGCAACACAATGGCGAGGTCCATAAAGATATTGCGGTGCTGGAGGTAGTAGAGATCGTACTCGATGTTCTCGTGAATTAAAAAGGCCCGGTCCCCACTCAGCTGCCACAGGCCAGTCAACCCCGGCTTGACCTGCAGCCGCTGCCGCTCTCTTTCGCCGTATCGCTCCACGATGAAAGGCATCTCTGGACGCGGCCCGACAAGGGACATATTGCCTCGCAGAATATTTAACACCTGCGGTAGTTCGTCCAAACTCGTTCTGCGCAGAAACTTGCCAAGTCTGGTGATCCGGGGGTCATCAGGCGTCTTGGGGGAATAGTCGGATCCCGAGGCATTGACGTACATGCTGCGGAATTTATACATCTCGAATAGCGCTCCATGATGACCAACCCGCTGTTGTTTAAACAACGCAGGTCCCCGCGAGTCAAGCTTGATCAATCCGGCCAGCAGTAGAAACAGCGGAGCCCCGATGGTCAAACAGATGATCGCGAATAGGAGATCAATAAAACGCTTGACCAATTCATAACCGATCCGTTTTGTGGGTTGTCCGAGCGAAGCCAATAGTACTCCGTCTATGTCTTGGTAATGGACCAGCGAATCCGACGGAAGGAAGTGACTCGGGACAAACGATAGCCGTACATTTGCACGAAAAGCCTCTTTCATCACACGTAGAAAGTGCTCGCGTTCAATGGACGGGATAGCAACGATTACCGTGTCGATTTCGTATTTGTTCAGCAGATCTTTGCAGATCGGGTCACTCACAACAGGTGCACAACGGCGGCGTTCGTACCCCATCTCAAAAACACTGGAGCCCGCCTTTTCTGGATCACCGTCAACGAACAGAACGGGATCGAGGCCGAATCGGGGAGATCCTTTCAGAGTGGAAAACACTCGCCGTCCCGTGTGCCCTGCACCGTAAATCAGCACTTTCTCGTTCCCGTGGCCCCTGGCATGCAATGCGCTAACCAGCAAGTACATACATGTTTTTTGCGCGAAAAGCGCGAGCGGAACCAGGGCGCAACACAACACCAGCATCCAGCGCGAAAACAGGAAGCCCCCAAAAAAACTGACCGCTAGAGCGACAAGAAATGCCTGTCCGGAAACCCGAAGCACCTGTTCAGTTTCCCGGACACGCAATAGGCTGTTCCCACGAGCGTAGGCTCCGGCTCGGTCCAGCATGAACGCCATGACAATCGCGAAACCAAAGGCTGCACCCAAAACTTCATGGGTGCCGTACTGGATATGCTTGCCAAGAGAGAGCTGGTGATACACGCTGTACCCCAGCGCCACGGACAACGTGGTGGTCAACAGGTCTGCGACGACCTCGCAGGCGGCAACTGCTTTTCCGAAAGCGCTGGCCTTATGTGGCCGCTTCGCCACTTCCGAGATCTGGAGATTGACCGGGAGGGGCTCAGTCGCGTTATCTCGCCGTGACTTTCTAAGACCCGCGGAGGAAGACATTTATCGGGACCTCAAGGTGTTCACGCAAACCAAAGAAAAGCTGTGGATCGTGGGAGCCTCGCGACCATTTCCACGCCCCTTCCGCAACTCTCTCTCATCGTTCCAAATGCAGCTTCGGATAAAGTGTCAGTTGGATCGATCCCGTCACGTTGGACTGCGGCGTGGAAGCCAGAGCAGGGAAGCTCCACTGCTCGTACTCGAGCAATCCGGAGACAGAAACATGGTGCCCGATCATGAGTTCGCTCTTCGCTGAATAGTCGGCCAAGCGCCCCCCTTCAATGAACTTCGGCGACACGGTTTGCAAGCGATAGCCCAACTGCAACTTATTTCGAGGAGAAAACCAATAGGTCAGCCAGCCCTGGCCACCTCGCCCAGCTCGTCCAATCCAACTCCCCAACAGGTTGCCGTTATTGATGTAGCCAGAGCGGTAGCGATCGGCATTGAAATAGACGAATCCTGGGGGAAATTCTTCAGCCCGCGATATGTTGAATCCCTCCGCACGCAACTCCAGCTTGGGTATTCTCGGTATTTGAGGCAAGTAGATTCCTGGGTTCACCGCCGCGCGCGTGGAACCGATGGGCGAGATTTCGTCCCAGACCATAGAGTCCAGGTAGAAGGTCAGCCAATCCCTCAAGCCCGGTATCCGGTAAGAAAAGTCCGCGGCCGAGACCCGTTTGCCCGGATTGTTCACTAGAGTCGTTGTATGAACATAGTAAGTGCGAAAAAAATTTCCGAACGTAACTGGTAATCCCGGCCCACCGAACATCGCCGTGACACCCATGCCAAATTCAAAATTGGGAGTCGGTTGAAAACTGATCTTTTCCCCGTGAATAAACGGCTGCGGTGAGATATTGGGTCCCACCACATCGGGATAACCCGGATACGATTGACACGAAGACGCGGTGCATTCCTCCCAATGCTGCCCGGAAAGCTGTCCCACGAAGAATTCCGTGCGAAAGGGCCCGAGTATTCGCGAAAGCCCAGGAATTCTGTGCGGCGCAACATCGTCGATCTTCAGCATCGGAAAGGGTGCAGCATTGTTGCTCAGCAATAGTGCGCCGGATTCTCCCGGGCCAAGCCACACACTCTGGACTCCAAAAGAAACCTCCACATTGTTTATGTTCACTGACGCCATGCTGTCGAGTAACTCGACTTGGCTCAGCTTACCCATGCCGTCTGCCAGTGGCGGAGTGAAATCCGCCGCCGCAGTTGCCGCCAGCGTCTGGGTCGATTCCGAGGGCATCGCCGGCGAGCGTTGATACTCTCCGCGAAAATAAATCGATACCGGCCCGGCCTCGGCATCAGCGCTCAGTCCAGTAATGTTATTGAACCCAGTCCAATAGGGGCGACCGTAATCATTGATGATGGTCTGCCCGAAGTGATATCCGTCTCGAACCGGAGTCCCGGAAATTCCCATCATCCGGGTATAAACGGTCCGCACACCCCCGCCCACATTCGCCTCCCCGTCTAACCTGGCAATTTCAGTTTTGAATTCGCCGGTCAAGGCTGCATAGGTGCGCCCCGCCTCACCGTCTTCGATTCCACTATCGGAAGAGTGGTCTTCTGCATCGTCCAGTAGACGAGCACAAGCCATTCGAGTCCACGGCCGCATTCCTAATACATCAGATTGGATGTAACCCAAAGCTATAAGACGCTGCAACGCCGGATAGATCCAACTATCCAAGGGGACATAGGGTGAGGCCATGTAGTTTGGATCGCGTCCTTTCTCCCCGGTCCTCTCCTCGAAGACACTGCCCCATCCGGAGCCGCCCAATTCCGGATCGTGGTGAGCTCGATAAACCTGCCTCCCGAAATACCATCCGAGAGCGCTGCCGACGATGGCATCGGAAGGGAAGTGTTGTCGCGCTGTTACTCGCGTCACGGTCACAGCAGTGGCTAAGCTGTAAGCGGCAAATTGGCTGAACCAGCCCGGGTACTCATGCGCCCAGACACTGGCTATAGACCATGCAATCGCGGAGTGCTCTGAAGGAAACGAAGTTCCCCCACCGAAAAAGTTTCCGTGTTCGTTTCCCAGGTAGGGCCGTTGTCTCTGCGTAATCTCCTTAAACGCATACGCTACAGCCGTACTGTTGATGGCGGCTTCGCCGGCCAGCAGTCCGGCTTCTGACAAGTGATCATCATGCTTCATTTGACCGAGGAGAAATGAAGCGCCCCCCAGTCCAATGAAAGAATACGTTCCATAGTCGGAAAACTTCTTGCTTGTTGCCACGTGATTAACTGGAACCTGCTTCGACCACCAACTATCAGTTGCAACGAAAGCCGCCGTGACGGCCACACTCGGCAGGATCCACTTGAGATCCTTGGTTTGGAAGTGCGCCGGGCTTGTCCAAAACTGCTTTTGATCTCCAACAAGATGCTTCAGAAATGGCGAGAGCAATCGGTTCTCAGGATCGGCGCCCGGCTCCAGCCGATCCCTGGATTCCGGCTTCGGAGGCGGGCCCTGGTCTGATTGTGGTCCCGGCGACGGTCCTTGCTGTCCAGCAACGGACTCTCCCGCCGATGGACTCGAGATCGTCTGGCTGATACCTTGCGGTACGATGAACAATAGAGCTAATAGCAACCACCATCTCCCAGCACCCCTCATCAGAGTCCAAACCAAATCAGAACTGAAGCCTTATAGATTGTCGTTCCAGTCGCGGTCACTGAGTCAACTATCAGTGAGTCGCGTAGTAAGCAGAAATGGCGATCGCCGTACCAATGGAGGAGGCTATCTGAGCGATTGAGAGAGTGGATTTGAACTTGGTACTGAACGAGTAAATTCTTTCGGGGACGACCACCATGTCTCCCGGGCGCAGTTCCGAGCTTTCCACCCCGCCGCCAAACAGGCTGCCCGATCCACCCGAGATTGAGCCATCCGCCCGAATCACGTAGGTGCCTTTTCGATCTGCCATCTCGGTTGGACCGCCCGCCTGTTTCAAGTACCAGCTGGCATCTTTACCCGGCTTGTATGTGATTCCTGTAGGGTTATAAACCGAACCATCCACTACAATCATGCCAGGCCGCTTGGGAATGTAGATCGTGTCTCCCGCTCTCACCTGCACATCCGCCGACGTGTTGGCCCAGCGCTTAACGTCCGATGAGATATGAATTACTAACCGGCCAGCCGGCGGTGTGTTCTCAAGATTATCGATCGTCTTCTTGTATTGAAGAACTGTGGCCTTCGCCTGGGCTTGATCATCCTGATCCATGTCGGGAACCAGCTTTATGTCTTTGGCTTCGGCTTTAATACGTTCAATCAACTCAGCACGGTTTCGCGCCTCAATGTCCCTTAACTCCACACGCTCAAAAACCGCTCCGTAAGGGTATGCACCGGGAAGAAGCCCTCCCGCGCGAGCGATGATAGAACTTAGGTGTTCACCCGGCTGAATGCCATAGCCACCGGGATGCACGACCTCGCCTTTCACTTGGATCGTGGCCGCCAAATCCTGCCAATTTGATATCTGGCCAACGGTAAGCACGTCGCCGTCTCTTAATCGGACGTCAGTATCCGGCTCTCCAAGCATTGCTTTCGCGATTGGCACGGTGATGTGGTCACCCACAACTTTGGTGCCTTGCTCGACCTCGTAGCGCGTCAGATCAGCGTGCTCAGTGAATGCACCACGTTTGAATCCGCCCGCGAGCTGCACTAACTGCGCTGCCGTCATGTCTTCGCCCAGAGGATATTTTCCGGGACGAGCAACTTCTCCTTCGACCGATACCATCGGTGGGTCGAGCTTATTGAGGTCCCGATGAATAAAAATGCGATCCTTGGGTTCCAGAACGACATCGGCTTTCTCGTCGCCTGCCAGCGCCTTGGCCAGGTTTACGCTGATTACCTGAAGCTTGCCATCGTTCGTCTTGCGGTAGATCTGTGCATCATCGAGTAGAGCGTCGCGAGTGGTTCCACCGGCCAGATAGATCGCATCTCGCAGATGCGGCGTCCCGTTCGTTAGGTGATCACCAGGATCGCGTACTTCTCCACTAATCGTAATAATCGGCGGATCCTCGAAGTCGTACTTACTGAACACCCGGATCGTGTCGAACGGATTGAGCACCACATCCTGATCTTTGCCGGCAAGCGCATCTCCCAGATTGAAGGCGAGCACAACCGGAGTGTAGTCGGGCTCAGCCAAGCGGATAATCTCGGCGTGAGCCGTGGAGGGCTCTGGCAACAGGTCCTTGTAAGACTTGATGAGATCCGTCACTTTCATGCCATCGCTGTAAGCGAATTTGCCCGGCCGCGAGACATATCCATCCAGGTAAACCGTTTTGTTCGCGTAAGGAAGAATCGGAGTGATCTTGATCTTGTCTCCGTCCTGCACTTTGAAGTCTTCCAGCGCTTCAGTAACTTGCGCTTGATTGTTGGTCTCCGGAATGTCGAGGCGTAGCATGGTACGGCTCTCGTGGCTTTCCACTCGTTCAACGTCCACGTGGCGCAGAGTGCCGGAGGGCAGCACACCGCCAGCTAGCTGTAGCACTTCCGCCAAGCTCTTCTCACCATTCAGTTCGTACATCGCGGGCCGCCGCACCATGCCCTCGACGGTCACGAGGCCGCTCAAAGGCGGTACTTGGATCGTGTCCCCGGCCTCCAGTCTTTGCATCGTGCCATTGATGCCGTGCAGCAGGAGATCGTAGACATCGACCTTCTCGAGGAGTTGCTTCCCCCGATAGTGCTCCAGCAGTCGCAACGATCCCCCCGACGTCGGTCCACCCGCGAGGTAGAGTGCATTCAGCGGCGTAGATAGCGAGCTCATGTCGTAGGGGCCCGGCCGCTCCACGTCGCCTACTACATAGACGCGAACCGTTCGGATGCGGGAAAGAGAGACATCAGCCTCGATGTCGTGGAACTGACCACGCAATATTCCGCGAACCAGATGTTGCACGTCGCCCAAATTCCGGCCGGCCACCTCGACCGCTCCTACCTCCGGCAAAGCAACTCGTCCTTCGCGATCGACCACCCGCTGCAACCGTTGCGAAACCCCTCCCGAAAGATTAATCGTCAGGCCATCTCCTGGACCAATCACATAATCCGGTCCAGCCGGCAAGTCCATGGGAAGTTCGTCGAGGTTCCCCGTGCCACTTTGAAAGACGTCCTCGCCAAAACGCCCTAACTTTGATGGTTGCCGTGAGTACTGTGCGTAAAGGTCATAGAGGGATGGAATATCAGCATACGGATTGGGGCGGTGACGGAGCCTCGGCTGCTGAGGCAGCTTCGGCAGAGTGTAGGACGGGAACTCAAGGCCCCTTTGATTTTCAAAACGCGCTTGCTGCGAACCGAGCTCACTTGCCCCGTTTTGACTTCCCAGGAGGCCCATGAGTCCCCCACCCGAAGAAGCCAGGGAAGACGGCAGGCTCATCCCGGAACTGCCCCCCTCTCCGATCCCGCCTTTCTTTGGTCCTGCCGATGAGAGGCTCATCTGGCTGGCGTTGAGCAGGCTCGGAAGCTGGTCGGAAGAAATACTCGCCATCTGACTCTCGTCGCTATCCATGCCGAAATAGTCTTCCGGTTGCAGGCCCGCTAGTTCAAGCTGACGCCGAAAATCAAGGGACGGAGGCGTTGACGGGAGAGGGGAATACTGCGGCGAATTCAGCGGCGCTTGATACCGCCGTTGCGTAGGAGTTGGAGTCGGGGAGCCTCCGTTCGCCGGCTGTTCCGACAGCGATCGCACGATACCACCAGGAAGGTACTGGGTAAGGTAGCAATCCAGGTCGCTGTCATGCTTTGCCCAATAGAGCTGTTCCTGCGAGTGAATTCCGTTCGCGTCCAGCGGATCGTGTTTCACGTCCTTTTCCGCAAGCGGATCGCGGCACGGCAGGTTTCTTGCCAATTCCTCGCGCGTCGGCTTGGCCCTGATGTAGGAGCGGCTTTCAATCTCCTGGGTCGCGATCACGCGAACGTTTTGATCCTCCTTGATCAAGCGGAAGAGAGCATCATCGGTGAGGTCGTTCGGGTCAAGAACCCGGCCCTGCTCGAACGCCTTGCGCACGATGGCTTTCTTCACCTGCAACAGCAGCCCCGCTTCATTTTCCAGAATCTGGGTAATCTTGTCTGCCGAGAGCGAAACCAGCTGCTCGGCTTCCTGCTCCGCCCGGGAGTCAGCCTGATCAATTGCGGTGCTACGCCCATAGCCCGGCGCTTGCTGACTCCAAACGGTCATGGACCATCCCAATCCGATGCAAAGCAACAAGAGTGCGTGATAATGAAGTTTGCGGGAAGATTTTCTACTCATAGCACCTCGACTCGACGAAAGCGCCTGGGATCTTTTGCTCGGAGAGAATTGACGGAATGCTATTTTCGGCGAACGCCAGGCATGACCAACCACCATTCAGCAAGGCTCGACATCCGCCTCATCGACTTCCACGGCTACCGACCGCATAATCAGCTCCAGAGAAAGGACAACCCGAAATTTATCTTTTCTGCGGACCAGAATGCCCTGCGAACCGGCCAGAGGACCGTGTTTCACTCGCACTCTGCGCCCCACCGTCAAATAAGGATGCGGCTCCGCGCGGACTCCGCTTCTCAACCCAGTCATCAGGGTATCCATCTCGCCCTGCGGCAGTGGCAGCGGATGGCCGTTAAAGCTCACAAATCGCACCGCGCTCGCTAGTTGCAAAACCCGCAAACGGTCCTCGAGGGCAATGCGCACGAAGACATAACCCGGGAACAACGCCAGTTCCAGCTCTTTCCTACGGTCTTTCCAACGCCGAACCGACCGGTAGAGCGGCAGGAAGCACGAGATGCGGTGCTGCTCGATCTGCTGCACCACCCGCTTTTCATGGCGCGGATAGGTATATAGCGCATACCAGTTGACCTGTTCACGTGTATCCCCGTGCCCGGCCCACGGGATCGCTTGCGCTGTTGTTAATTGAGCTTCCATTGCAGTGCCAGATACAGCTTCGCCCCCTCACTTACAGGGAGCTCGTGAGCTAAGTCTTTTATTATCACCGCCAAACAACGAAAATAACCACAGCCACCAACGTCCAAAAGCAGCCGGATTTTATTACCTTGTCGTTCTGCGCTGCTCAGTCTGCCCTAAGGAACGTCCTGCGTCCCCGGTGCTTGCGATCTCATCGCGAGGTAGCTCAATCCATGGCGCCAGTCTCAATTCTGCACGGCTCCTACCAGCAACGGACGCTCGCGAACCGCGTTTAAGATGCCCGCTTCGGAACTCTCCACCGGCTTGGTCCGAATGTCGATGGAAGCCCAGTAATAGGTTCCACGGTTTTGCTCGGGCGCCAGCGCCAGAATTTTCATCTGGGGGTACCTTCCCAGCAGAAACCCGCACTGCCCCACACGCTTCTCCGGTTCATCCATCGCCAGAATCAGCACGTCGGGCTGTACCTGTTCCACCGCTTCGACGAGTTGGTCCTCGTCCGCCACCTCGCCGACAATTTCGATGTCAGGTTGGTCGGAAATAGTAGCCATCACTAGTTCCCGCATCAGGCGGGGCCGATTTGCAACCAGCACACGGACTCGTTTCACATAAATTCTCCGAGGCTAATGCCAGGGCAAGAATATCGTCTGAATGGCTGCGGTCCGCAAGGTTCAAAAGTGATCTACAACTGCTAACACTCCAGTACCAGTAAGTAACGGTACGGGTACCAACGTAGCCCGGTACCGCCATGAACATTCCTCGACGTTGAAATCATGCTTTGTCTGCAATATCGCGCGTGGTTTTGAAACCGCGCCCCAAATCGTGTAGCATAAGCACCTCTTACAAAACTTGGCGTCCGGCCGGAGAAGTCTATTTTTGACAACCTCTTCGAGTCATTGCGCAACTTTTCTTTTGGTACCGGGTTGGACAAGGAAACGGACGCAAAGGCGTCCAAGACTTGACACTCACGGGCTGACACAAATGTTCGCAATCCAAAAAATTACGGTCCGTTTTCCAGGGCAGGCAGCTAAAATCTAACGAGGTTGATCCAAGACTAGAAGAGAAAAACTCGGGCCCGTCGGCTCGACGGCGGGCGATATGGGCAGGGGGAGTGACAGGGGGCACTACCCACGTCCTTGACTTTCACGCGCCATCACGCTGTCCCACGGAGTATTGGATGGAGCCGAAACGTGTTGCTACAGTTTTCCTCCTGGCTGAAAACCGGTTGCTGCGCGAAGCGCTGATACGGATCTTAGCCAAGAAAAGTGATATCCGCGTGGTTGGGGCTGCTCCCTATTCTCCGGCCACGCAGGAAAAGGTGATCGCCGCCGTTCCCAGCATTGTTCTGCTGGATTCCATCGATCTGGTTTTTTCCGAGGCGCGACTCGTGTCCGCTCTCCACGCCGCGATTCCAGGTGTGCGGGTCGTAATGGTGGACATGGAAGTGGATCAGAGCGCTTTCTTGCGGGCGGTCCGCGCGGGCGTGGTCGGATACGTTTTAAAGGATGCGTCGGCCGTCGAAGTGGGGGCCACGATCAGCGCGGTTGCCGAAGGAGCAGCGGTGTGTCCCGCGGCTCTCTCCATGGCTCTGTTCCGTTATGTGGCGCAGCATCGCAAATCCCCCGGGGATGCGCGCCGAATGTTGAGCCGGCGAGAGCACGAACTGATGGCACTGCTGCGGGAGCGGCTCACCAACAAGGAGATCGCGTCGCGGCTGAACCTGTCGGAACAGACGGTGAAGAACCACGTTCATCGCATGCTCCGAAAGGTCGGAGCGCCTGACCGCTTTGCCGTCGTCGAGCGCTACGAGTCAGAAGGCCTGGATCAAGGCGTGGCCTAAAGGAAGACTGCGCCGAACTTTCTGTTTCCGGACGGAAATCAAAGGGCAGCCCTCCTCGGGTTGCCCGAAGCGATTTAAAATGGTGCGCCCTGAGAGATTCGAACTCCCGACCTTCTGGTTCGTAGCCAGACGCTCTATCCAACTGAGCTAAGGGCGCGGATTTTGCGCGGAAGGAAAAACTCCATCCCGATTATAGCGGAAGTTTCTGATCGCTGAAAATAGCGTTCTCCAATTCGGCGCAGCTCGTTGCAGAGACGATGCATCCTCTCCTCGTGCGCCTCCGCCGCCGAAGTAATTCTTTCTCGCTGTGGGCAATTCCTACAGAGTCGAAAGTCCCCACCACCTGTGTTTTGAATAGTTTGCGGACGGCACGCCAGATGCTAATACATAGCCCAGACGAAGTGGCGCGCAACGGGGCGCTCCGGAGAATAACTTCGGCCAGAGGTTTTCTTGGGCGCCCCGATTGCATTTGCGCACAGCCCTCCCCGGCTTTGCCGACGTCGACACCCAACCTCCCGTCAGCCTTCCCCATTCCTAGGCCAGATTATTAAGCCGGATTGTTAAGCGAGATTGTTTAAGCCAGGGCCAGCGGTTCGCCTACATCAATGCCGGCCTGGCGCAACAGGCGCGCGACGGCGTCAATCTTCAGCCGCGAGGCATCGAACTTCACCCGCACCGTGTGATCTTTCTCGTTGAACAAAACCTGCAGCACTCCGTAGACCTCACGCATCCCGTCGATGGCCCGCAATTCGCTTTCGCCGGGGTTTGCGCCGTAAGGGAACACCGCGTCCAAATATGTCATCGCTAAGAACCTTTCGCTAGTATGAAGTTGCCTGAACCCGGCTTCGGGCTTCGGCTTTCGGGCGTCGAAAAAAAACCCTTCTACCCGTTGCCGGAACTGAACGCAGCCGGTTTGAATCCAATATAGTGTACTGGCAATCAAAAAGGCGCGCGAAGGCGGCCTTCCGGCTTCGGCTCTCGATCCAGGAGTAAGGCAGATTCGGTTGAGTGGTAAAGTCAATGGGCCAAGTAGTCCTCGCGACTGGATTTTGGCGTTGCTGGAGCCCGATTGCCGAAGCCCGAAGCCCCGTTCACCGAAGCCTCATGCACCGCAACCGATAACAGCGCATAGATGACGCCCCCCAACCCCAACCCTCCCGGCCCGGCCACAGTTCTGGAGAAAGATCCAGTCTGCGGCATGAACGTGAATCCCGCGACGGCGAAACATACGCATGAGCACGGCGGCAAGAAATTCTACTTCTGCTGCGCCGGCTGCGCGGAAAAATTCAAGTCCAATCCCGCAGGATATTTAAACAAGCCGGCAGCTCCGAAACCTGAACTGGTCATGCTGGGGATGCCGGCCGCTCCGAAAGCCGCGCCGCCTCGCTCCGCGCTGACGCAATTGCAGTCCGCGCCAAAACCAGCCTCGCCTTCGGCCGCACCAGCCTACGTCTGCCCGATGTGTCCGGAAGTTCGCGAGAAGCAGCCGGGAGCGTGCCCTTCCTGCGGCATGGCGTTGGAACCGGAGTTCCCGCTGCCGGCGAAACGCGAATACGTCTGCCCCATGCATCCGCAAATCGTTCGGTCAGAACCCGGCTCCTGCCCCATCTGCGGCATGGCGCTCGAGCCGCGCACCGCAACCGCGTCCGAAGAAGAAAATCCCGAATTGCGCGACATGACCAGAAGATTCTGGGTGAGCGCCGTGCTCACCGCTCCACTATTCGCAATCGCCATGGCGGGAATGTTCTGGAAGATGCGATTGCCGGGAATTTTATCTGGCCCGTCTTTTTCTCTGCCGCTGCCTGCGCTGGAGTTAGCCTTGGCCACGCCCGTGGTGCTCTGGGGCGGCCTGCCTTTTTTCCAGCGCTTCTGGACTTCGCTCATCAACCGTAGCCCTAACATGTTCACGCTGATCGGCCTGGGCACCGGCGTTGCCTACATATACAGCGTCGTCGCCACGCTCGCTCCGCAGTTTTTTCCGGCGTCGTTACGGGGAATGTCGGGCTATCCCGACGTCTATTTCGAAGCCGCAGCCGCGATTACCACGCTCGTTCTGCTGGGGCAAGTCATGGAACTCCGCGCTCGCAGCCGCACCAGCGCTGCCATCCGCGCCCTGCTCGATCTCAGCCCCAAAACCGCGCGTCTGCTTGTCGCCGATAGCAAAGCAACAGGTGGCGGGGCTATGGCTGGCGAGGTTACGGATGGCGAGGTTACAGAAAAAGAAAAAGACATTCCGCTCGAACAGGTGCAGCCCGGCGACCGCCTGCGCGTCCGCCCCGGAGAAAAAATTCCGGTCGACGGCGTCGTGCTCGAAGGCAGCAGTTCGGTGGACGAGTCCATGGTGACCGGCGAGTCCATGCCCGTAGAAAAGACCCCCTCAAGCAAAGTGGTAGGAGCCACCATTAACGGTACCGGCTCATTCGTGATGCGCGCGGAGCGCGTAGGCTCCGAAACGCTGCTGGCGCGCATCGTGCAAATGGTCAGCCAGGCGCAGCGCAGCCGCGCTCCCATTCAGAGGCTCGCCGATCGCGTAGCCGCGTGGTTCGTGCCTGCGGTCGTGGCCATTGCCCTAGCCACGTTCGCCGCGTGGTTCTGGTTAGGCCCGCAGCCGCGTCTCGCGCACGCATTGGTGAACTCGGTCGCCGTGCTCATCATCGCGTGCCCCTGCGCCCTGGGATTAGCCACTCCCATGGCGATCATGGTCGGCGTAGGCCGCGGCGCCCGCGCTGGCGTGCTGATCAAAAACGCCGAGGCGCTCGAGATCCTGGAAAAAGTCGACACGCTCGTCGTCGACAAAACCGGCACGCTCACTGAAGGCAAGCCTAGGCTGGTAGAGATTACTCCGTTTCGCGAAATCGGAGTCGACGAGATCCTCCGGCTTGCCGCCAGTATCGAACAGGCCAGTGAGCATCCGCTGGCGGCGGCCATCGTGCAGGCCGCGAAAGATCGCGGACTGCAGCTCTCCAGTCCAATAGAATTTCAGTATGAGGTAGGAAAGGGTGTGATTGGAACGGTCGACGGTAAACGAGTTGCGGTGGGGAGCACTCCGTTGATGACAGTCTCCGGTAAGCCGGGCTCCGAGTTCCCAAACAATAGGAGTGATGACAGCGCAGCCGTCACACGCCTTGCCGTGACCATCGACGGCCGCTACGCCGGCGCCTTCGCCTTGCGCGACCCGATCAAGTCAACGGCTGTACTCGCGGTGCGTGATCTGAAGCGACGGGGCATCGATATCATCATGCTTACTGGAGACAACCGCCGGGTCGCGGCTGCGGCCGCCAAACAACTCGGCATCGACGAATTCGAAGCCGAAGTGTTACCGGAAAGAAAACTAGAAGTCATCCGCAAATTGCAACAGCAGGGAAGAGTCGTCGCCATGGCCGGCGATGGCATCAACGACGCTCCCGCACTCGCGCAAGCCGATGTCGGCATCGCCATGGGCACCGGCACCGACATCGCCATGGAGAGCGGCGGAGTCACGCTGGTGAAGGGCGATCTCGAGGGAATCCTGCGCGCCCGCAAGTTGAGCCAGGCCACCATGCGCAACATCCGGGAAAATCTTTTCTTTGCCTTCGTCTACAACGCCGTCGGAGTTCCCATCGCGGCCGGAGTCCTCTATCCGTTCTTCGGCTGGTTGCTTAGCCCGATTCTCGCCGCCGCCGCCATGAGCTTCAGCTCGGTCTCGGTGATCACCAACGCACTGCGCCTGCGGAACACCCCGCTGTAGCTTCGCCGAAGTGGCTCTTGACTTATGTAGGACGGACGCTCCCTTCGACTTCGCTCAGGGCAGGCTTTGTCCGTCGCCTTTGACTTTCATTTTGAAGCTGCGTGAAACATCCGGCAACCGTCCTACACGACTCAGGGTTTGGCGCACGGGTGCTTGGTGATGACCGAGTGACCGCTGCTCTTCTGCACCACTGTCGCGCAAATGCCCGGCTGATACTCGCCGCCCGACCATTCGTAGATGATCGTTTCCGCTTCGGAATCGCTGACCTGCAGTTTTCCGCTAAGCGCCGGCATGCTTTGCTTGAAGCCTCTCAGCGGGTGCAAAAACGCCAGGTTTTCTTTCAGCGCGAGCCGGTAAGTCTGCCCCGTCTTCAGGTAGACGTAGGTGGCGCAGTTGCCCCGCGAACAATGGCAGGCATCCTCAACCGTCGCAATAATCCCCACATTTCGCCCGCCGGAATTGTGCAGGGTCTGTATCGTAGGCGGGGACTGAACCGACCCAGGCGCGCCCGCTGGTTTCTCATCCGCGCCGGTAGCCGTCCCCTTCAATTCACACACGGAGTCGCGGGCCAGCATCGCGCTCAACTCAGCATCCAGATCCGGTGCTTTGGCCGACGGTAATTGCGCAGGACAAGTCGCCGCACCGACAACCATCAATAATAGACTGAGGGTCACTAGAACGACGGCCCCGCGCCCAACGCTGGTCAGTTGCAAACCGGCTCCGTGGGGCACGGAACATATTGGAACACTCCGCACGCGGCAGTGGGAAAAACGATGTCGAGATAATTCCAGCGCTTCGCGGTGAGCCGCCCGTTCTCACTCACCTCAACATTGGTAGACGGAAAATCCGTCTTCGAAAGGTCCCGCAGAATCGGCAGGATGCTCATGCTCGCATCCAGGTGCGGCCCACCAGGCTTTTCCTGCTTAATCGGGTAGACAGCGCCTCCCAGAAAGGAACCGTCGGCGCCAAGATTCGCCTCCAGAATCAGCGACACGCCGTTCTCTGCCTTCAAGTTGAACGATCCATACGTCGCGAAGTTTCCCAGCGAGTAGGCGATCAGTTTGCCGCAGTACACCTCCATCCCGCGCACCACGTGAGGACCGCTTCCCAGAACCAGCTGCGCGCCCGCATCGACCATGGCGTGAGCAAACCGCCGCAAATCTCCCCGGTCCTCGCCCAGAAACGTTTCATCTCCCAACAGAACATGCTGATGAGTCGAGCCCTCGGCGCCGCCGTGAAACGACACAATCACAATGTCAGCCTCGGTTTTCACCTGGCGCACGGTAGCGATCGCGTCGTCCAGGTCCAGCAGGTTGTAAGTTCCCGGGTAGGTGGCAAACGCAATCAGCGCCACTCTCTCGCCCTTCACCGTAAGCCGCGCAACGTCGCCGATCTCGCCGGAATGCAAAATCCCCAGCGAATCGAGCACCGCGCTGGAACTGGCCCGGCCTGCCAGACCGAAATCGAGCGCGTGGTTATTCGCCAGCCCCATCACCGTAAAGCCCGCAGACTTCAAATAAATTCCATATCTCGTCGGAACTCGAAATGCATAACAGGTTCCAATCTTCCTGCCACATTTCTTGGTCTTGCCGCCATCCACCAAAGGTCCCTCGAGATTGCCAAACACAACGTCCCCCCGGCGCAACAAAGGAGTCACATCGCGCAACAGATCGGCACCATCATTCGGAGGAAGCCCAGAATCGTCGGGGAAACTCGAACCCAGCATTACATCCCCGACCGCGATCACCTTGATAAGATTTTTATCGTGTTCCTGAACATTCGACGACGCAGGCGTGGTTTGATGCTCACTCTGGGGATGCCAATTTTCTGCCGTGCTGCTTCCATGAGCGGCAGCGACAATCAGCAACAACATGAAGCCGACCGCAGCCACAACGACTCGGTTTTTCCGAACAATCAATCTGTTTTTCCGCGGCATGAAGAGAAGTGATGTCACAGCCTGCTCAGGAAGTCCGTGATCTCCGGCTCTGTCCAGTCCACCGCGCCGATGAACTTACGCCGCATCACACCGTTGCGGTCGATCACGTAGGTCTCGGGAAACTTGAAGGTCCCGTAAAGGCTGCTGCTCTTCTGGTCGGGATCGCGCACCGTCAACAAATTCACGCCGTGGTCTTTCAGGAACCGCCGGTAGGCGCTTTCATCCACATCCACGCTGACCGCAACCACAGTGATGCCTTTGGCCTTGAGCCGCTCCTGCATCACTACCAGCGACGGAGTTTCCTCGATGCAGGGCGGGCACCACGTCGCCCAGAAATTCAGCACCACCACCTGCCCGCGAAACTGGCTCAGCGAAACCTTGCGTTCATTGTCCTGCACCGTGAACTCGGGAGCGCTGGAACCAATGTGAGGCGGGCGCGTGCCGCTGTAGCAGGCCGCAAGCCCCAACAGCAGAAGGCCGCACAGGGTCGCCCGAAGCACCCGAATCAAGCAGAACCAGCCAGGGATGTGTCGCACACAGCTATAATAATAGATTCCACCAGACGACAGCGACATGACAGCGGCGGAAACCATCACGGAGCAAACGGAGCAAACCGCCAACACGGCGCCGGTGGTGTCCGTGGTCATTCCCGCGCGCAACGAAGAGGCCAGCCTGGGCACATGCCTGCAATCGCTCATCGCCCAGACCGGAGTGGACTTCGAAATCATCGTGGTCGACGACAACTCCACCGACCGCACGCGCGAAATCGCCGCGTCGTTTCCGAAAGTAAAAGTGATCGAAGCCGCGCCTCTGCCCGTCGGCTGGACCGGCAAGAACAACGCCGTCGCCACCGGCGCACGCCAGGCCCGCGGCCAATGGCTCCTGTTCACCGACGCCGATACCGTCCACGTGCCCGACTCGCTAGCTCGCGCGTTGTCGGAAGCCCAACAAAACGAAGTGGAATTACTCTCCTACTCGCCAGAACAGATCGCCGTCACTTTCTGGGAGATTGCAACTCTCCCCGTCGTCTTCGCGGAACTGGCGCGGCAATATCCTCCAGCGAAGGTCAGCGATCCCAGTTCTCCAGTCGCCGCAGCGAATGGCCAATACATTCTTGTCCGCCGCGATACCTACGACGCAGTGGGCGGCCACGCGGCGGTCGCGGGAGACATTCTCGAAGATGTTGCGTTCGCTCGCGCCGTGAAGAGCTCAGGCCGCAAGATTCGTTTCCGCTACGCCGCCGATGCCGTGCGCACCCGCATGTACCGCAACTATGCCCAGCTCCGCGACGGTTGGACCAAGAACCTGGCGTTGCTATTCCCGAATCCCGGTGAACTTGCGGCACAACAGATGGTCGTTTTCGTGGCTTTCGTCACTATCGGTTGGACGGTGCTCCGCGTGTTCCTGACAGGGCATGCCCATCTCTTTTTCACCATGTCTCCCGTCGTACTTAGCGGACTAAGCTTTCTCGTCATCATCTGGCACGTGTGCTCTGTTGTGCGCAAAGCTCATTTTCCTTTGAGAGCAAATCTGTTGGTGCTGATCGGCATGCCCATGTTCGCCTATTTGCTGCTGCGCTCCAAGCGAGCTCACGCCAAGGGCAAGGTTACTTGGAAGGGCCGCACGTATTCCGATAAAGGCTCCGCACTGGCCACTGGCCACTAACCCCTGGCAACTGTTCTTATGGTCTACCTAACCCGCAAAGCCGAGTTCTCCGCGTCGCACTATTACGACAACCCCGATTTCACGCCCGAGGAAAACCGCCGCATCTTCGGCAAGTGCAACAACCCCCACGGTCACGGCCACAACTACACCCTCGAAGTCACAGTCAAAGGCGAAGTCGATTCCCGCTCCGGCTTCGTGGTCGATCTCAAGCAGCTCAAAGAAGTGATGCATCGCGAAGTGCTCGACGCCATGGATCACCGCTTCCTGAACAAAGAAGTCCCCGAGTTCCTCACCCGCATTCCGACGACAGAGAATCTAGCCATCGCCATCTGGCAACGTCTCGAGACCAAACTGCAGCAGGCCCGCCTGCACCGTATCCGCGTCTACGAAACCCCAGACCTGTTCGTCGATTTCTACGGAGAAAGTTCGGAGGGTTAAGCTAAGAGCCAAAAGCTAAGAGCCAAGAGCTGACTGATTACGAGTTTCGGAATATGAAAGCCTACCTCACCCGCCGCTATCTCTTCTCCGCCTCGCACCGCTTACACAGCGATGCCATGTCGGACGAAGAGAATCGCGCCACCTACGGCAAATGCAACAATCCTCACGGCCACGGCCACAACTACCGCCTCGAAGTCACGGTCAGCGGACCAGTCGACACCCGCACCGGGATGGTCTGCAATCTGGTCGATCTCGACGGCTTCATCGAAGGGGAAGTGCTCTCCCGCTACGACCTGGAGAATCTGAATACGCTCCAGGAATTCGCCAAGAGCGTGCCCACTACCGAAAATCTCTGCGTCGAGATCTTCGAAATATTGCAGCGTGGCTTCCACCACGCGCATCTGGAAAAGGTGAGAATCGAAGAAACCATGATGAATGCCTTCGAATACTCCGGCATAGCCGAACTGAAACAATAACAATAATGACTAAACCCACCACCGAACCCACCACTCTCACCAGCGCCAGCTACGAAGAACTAGTACGCGAAACCCTCGTTCGCCTCGGCGAAGATCCCGAGCGCGAAGGCCTCGCCAGCACTCCCGAACGCGTTCACAAGGCCATGACTTTCCTCACCAAGGGTTATCACGAAGATCCCGAAGCCATGCTCAAAGGCGCGCTGTTCACGGTGACCTACGACGAAATGGTGATCGTCAAAGACGTTGAAGTCTTCAGCCTCTGCGAACACCACTTGCTGCCGTTCTTCGGCAAAGTGCACGTGGCCTACGTTCCCAACGGCCGGGTGATCGGTCTCAGCAAGATTCCCCGCCTGATCGAAATCTTTTCCCGCCGCCTGCAGATTCAGGAGCGCCTCACCACGCAAATCGCCGAAACCATCCAGAAAGTGATCGAACCGCAAGGCGTTGGCGTGGTCATCGAAGCGCGGCACCTGTGCATGATGATGCGCGGCGTCGAGAAACAACATTCCGCCGCGGTCACCTCGTCGATGCTCGGCTGCTTCCGCAGCGAAGAAGAAACCCGTTCGGAATTCCTCTCGCTGATCCGCCAACGCCCCAACGGAACCTAGGCCGAGTCCGCCGCGTTCCCGCGAAGATGTCAGCTTTACCCTGTGTTCCCCCGTGCCCTCTGTGGTGATGAACTGAGAGCACCCCAGATGCCTGCTCACCTTTCCACCGCGCACGAGTCCGATTAGAATTGCAGCCGCAAATTCAACTCAGAGGAATACCCATGAAGATGGCATCACTAGCAGCCACAATCGTCCTGGCCGCCGGAATTCTCGCCCCATCCGCCCGCGCGCAGGACGCCATGAAGAAAGACGCCGTCAAGCCCGCCGATAGCCCGTCCAAAGTCGTTCTCGATTCCTGGAACGACATTGGCCGCAAGCTCATCGCCATGGCGGAAGATTTCCCGGAAGATAAATACGATTTCAAGCCCACCCCAGCCCAGCGCAGCTTTGCCGAGCAACTCCTGCATGCCGCCGGAGCCAACTACTTTTTCACCGCGCCCGTGCTCGGACAGAAGCCTCCCGACGGAGATCCCAAGCGCGACCAGTACAAAACCAAGGCCGATATAGTCGCCTTCGTCAAGAAATCCTTCGCCGACGGCGCAGCCGCGATTCAAGCCAAAGGCAACAAGGGACTGTCCGATCTCGTCGTCGATCCCTTCGCCCATCAGCAGGTAAGAATCGGCGACCTCGCCTGGGGCTTCATCGAACATTCCGGCGAACACTACGGCCAGCTCGTCGTCTACTACCGCCTGGCCGGTCTGGTCCCCCCCGAATCACGCCCGAAAAAATAGGTAGAATTTGCCTGTGTGGGGCGGGCACTCGTGCCCGCCCGCCTTTGACTTTGTTCTCGGGAGAGGCCGCTCGGCCTTTCACGCAGACACTTCACGAATACGCATAAGGCGACCGTCTCGCCCGCTCGGGAAATAATTTAATCATCACCATCCCCGCCACAAATCCGCCCACGTGCGCCCAGAAGGCAACGCCCCCAAGATCGCGCCCTGTCTGCGCCGCCGAGAGGCTGGCCGTCCCATAGAGAAACTGCATCACGAACCACTCCCCCAGCACGAACCACGCAGGGATATACACGATGAACACAAAAAACCACGTCAGCACCCGCGCCCGCGGATACAGAATGAAATACGCTCCCAGCACCCCCGCAATGGCTCCACTGGCCCCAATCGTCGGCACAGTCGAGTGTGGATTAATCGCCACCTGCGTCGCCATTGCGATCAATCCGCCGACCAGGTAAAACACAAGATATTTGAAGTGCCCCAGGTAGTCCTCCACATTGTCGCCAAAGATGAAGAGGAACCACATATTGCCCAGCACGTGTGCCCAGGAACCGTGCAGAAACATCGACGTGAAGAAGGGAAGCACTACCTGTGGCACCGAGTAGCGATGTGACCCCGCCAGAAAAGCCGCCAGGTGCGCCGGAACTTCCCCAAACTGCATGGCCAGCAGTTCCGAACTCCGCCGGTCCAGCGTGGCCTGAAACAAAAAAATAAGAATGTTCAGCGCAATCAGGAACCAGTTCACATACGGCGTGCTGTAACTCGGCTGGTCGTCTTTGAGAGGAAGCATGAGGAGTCTGTTAAGTTGGTAGCAGTAGTCGAGCCACTACCAAATTACCAAATCCTCATGAACGGCGTCCTGATTATCGACAAGCCCGGCGGCCTCACCTCCCATGATGTCGTCAACCGCGTGCGCCGCATCCTGCACGAGCGCTCGGTCGGACACCTCGGCACGCTCGATCCTCTCGCCACCGGCGTTCTCCCGCTGGTCATCGGCAATCTCACTCGCCTGGCGCAGTTCTACACCACCTCGGAGAAATCCTACGAAGGCGTAATTCGCTTCGGCTTCTCAACCGATACCTACGATGCCGAAGGCGAGCCCGCAGCCCCCGCGCAGCCCGTCACCCTGAATCTCGATCAGGTCGTAACCCTCGCCGCCGCCTTCCGCGGCGTGATCGAGCAGATGCCTCCGCCATTTTCCGCCAAGAAAATTCACGGCGTCCCCGCCTACAAACTGGCGCGCAAAAAAAAAGAAGTCGTACTGCAGCCAGTGCAGGTCGAGATCAAGGAATTCGAAATCCTCGGCGTCGAAGCCGACCGCGCCCGCTTTCGCGCCCGCGTATCCTCCGGCACCTACATGCGTTCCGTCGCCCACGAAATGGGCCAGAAACTCGGCTGCGGCGCGCATCTG
>Ga0187863_10000656_pt1 | contig 29077 bp, 27 predicted proteins | sample June2016WEW_11_1_FD_132975 | JGI IMG/M metagenome (GOLD analysis project Ga0187863, IMG submission 132975) | Peatland microbial communities from SPRUCE experiment site at the Marcell Experimental Forest, Minnesota, USA - June2016WEW_11_10 | ecosystem: Environmental > Terrestrial > Soil >...
GAAATGATCAAATATCCGGAGCGCGTACTCACGGTGACGGTGCCGGTGCGCATGGACGACGGGCACATCCATCGCTTCGAGGCATATCGCGTGCAACATAGCTCGGTGCGCGGGCCGGCGAAAGGCGGTATCCGCTATCATCCGCAGGTCACGCTCGACGAAGTGAAGGCGCTTGCCACCTGGATGACGTGGAAATGCGCCGTGGTCAACATTCCATTTGGCGGGGCCAAGGGTGGCGTGACCTGCGATCCGAAGCATATGTCGCAGGGCGAGCTCGAGCGCATGACGCGCCGCTATACCAGTGCAATTCTCCCGCTGATCGGGCCGGAGCAGGACATTCCCGCGCCGGATGTGTACACAAACCCGCAGACGATGGCGTGGATCATGGACACGTACAGCATGACCAAGGGATATCCCATTCCGGGTGTCGTCACGGGCAAGCCGATCTGCCTTGGCGGGTCGCTCGGCCGCAATGAAGCCACGGGCCGCGGCGTTTTCTACACCATCCAGTGTGCGTGCGAACATCTGCATCTGCCTTTGAAGGGCGCCACCGTGGTGGTGCAGGGATTTGGCAACGCTGGTTCAATTACGGCGCAGTTGCTGCACGAAGCGGGCGCGAAGGTCATCGCTGTCAGCGATTCAACCGGCTGCGTCTACAATCCGAGCGGGCTGGACATCAACAGCCTGATTCATCTCAAAATCCTGACCGGGAGGGTGTCGGGATTTCCAGAAGCGGAGAACATCCGACCGGAAGAATTGCTGGGACTGGAATGCGAGATCCTGGTTCCCGCAGCACTCGAGAACACGATCCACGCGGAGAATGCAGAGAACGTGCGCACGAGAATTGTTGCCGAAGCGGCCAACGGACCTGTGACGCCCGCAGCGGACAGAATCCTTGAGCGCAAGGGCGTCTTCCTGATTCCGGACATTCTGTGCAACGCGGGCGGCGTCACCGTTTCCTACTTCGAGTGGGTGCAGGACGAGCAACATCTGTTCTGGGAGGCTGCCGATGTCTATCAGCGCCTGGAACGTGTGATGAAGGCGGCATTCCGCGATGTACTCAAAATCCACGATGAGCAGAACGTTTCGATGCGCATTGCGGCCAATATGCTGGGCGTTGGTCGGGTAGCGGAGGCCGTGAAGATTCGCGGCATCTATCCGTAAGGGTTGGTCTATCGTCTTCGATTGCCCGTTGCGCGCCGCAATGTAGCGCGGCCGCAGCGGGTTTTTTTGCCTCGCCTTGACGAAAAGGTAACTTCAGAGTGATTTCATGAAGGCGTCGACTCCTCATGACGCATCCAGGTGTTGGTCCACTGACGGTGCTGGCCTATGTTCTGATCATCGGGTCGCCGGAACGTTTTCGTTGTGGCAAGCAGATCGGCAGCTTCCTGGGGTTAATCCCCTGCGAAGACTCAAGTGCCAGCCGGCAGCGCAAGCCGCTGTCCGCGAGATGTCATCGCAACTCGGTTCGCACGTGGGGCAGCCCGGTGTGGCCTATAGTGTGAAGTAGAACATCGCCTGAAAGGGGAGTTCGAATAAGTAATCATGGTCGGAAGATCGATCGAATAGGTGGCTGGGTTGAACTGAGTTCAGATGCTCCGGTCGATTGGTTCAGAGGAGTTCACCATCCGTTCGGATGAGAGCCGGCTTCGGCCAGATTTACATCTTTTGCGCACTGCATCAGGCGGGAATCTAGCGCATCTGAAATCTCCGCGAAACGGACGCCCTCCTCGTTCGCTAGATCGCTAAACGGCGAACCCGATACCTCGTGAGAATAAGGAATCATGTGCGCAGACCATTTCCGCCATCCTCATTCTTCGCTTGCAAAACGGCGGCAGACCATACATGAAGGGTTGTCCACAACCCGACAGCGGGTTTTCGGTAGTGTCGTCATCGTCTCCGGACCTCCACAAAAGTGCCGTAGATAGCATTCTTGGATGACTTATCGGAGGAAGGAATGGCTTTCCATCCATAGGGAGTCCTGTCGTACACAACCAGGAGCTTGCCGGGCTCCACTTCGATCAGGTCAGTGTATTGGGTGCTCATACCGTGGGAGATTGGCGTGACGTTCGTCCACGTCTTTCCTTCGTCGGAGCTGAACATGATAGTTACGGGTCCGGGCCGGCCGTAGGTGCATGCCAAAAGCCCGTCACTCATTAACCTTAGGTGGGGTGCTACACCCTTGAAGCCGCTCGAAACAGGCGCGGTCCACGTCTTACCGTCGTCCATTGACCAAGCCTCGCCCATGTAGTCCCCGCCGCCAGTTCGAAAAAGGCAATACAAGCGATCTTTCGATAACCGAACCAGTGTTGCTTCATTCGGTCCCTCCTTTCCCATCCAAGGCCAGGGCGCCTCATTGGGCTGAATTGCGGCAACAATCCCATATTCTTCCCAACTCCGTCCCTGGTCAGTCGAACGAATCAACACCAGCCGTCGCTGCCGCGGATCTCGTTCTGTCATGTAGTAGAACGTGGTCAGCCATTCGCCCCCCGGACCGTCGACAATCGCACCCCACGGGTTGGCCTCATAAACTACGCTGAGCTTTGTTGCATCTTTTCTCCCGGTAGCCATCACCGTGGGTGGCTTGGAAATAGCAGGCTCCGATAGGTGAATTCTCGCATCTCTAATTTGATCAATTTCCATTCCACCTCGCGAAAACTTCGTCAGAGCGGCATGGAAATTCATAGCCTGGCCGGGAGGGTTTGCCTCCAGCGAGTCGTAGCCAGCTCCTAGCGCCCAAATTGTCCCGTCTTCTCGAGTAACTTGAGTGTACGCGGCATCCACGTTGGCACCCGCTCCCATCGTATAGCGCCGACTCCACGTCTGCCCTCCGTCCTTCGAAATACTATAGGCGGAAAATTCTCCTTCAGGGTTCGAGTCGTCCCCACTCATCCGCATGGTTGCAAGTATTTCGCCCGTAGAGAATTGATGCACAGTCGTGTACCAACAATGGTTGATGGAAGAAGCTGTGATTTCCACGGCCTTCCCCACCTGGACCTTAAGTTCATTCGATCGGTCTGTCTGTCCGTGGCACAAAGTGAGACTCAAATGCGTCGCAAACATAACGACAAACAATAGCCCAATACTGAGCAGCGAATTTTGTCCTCGACTCGCATAAACCCCTGCTTTCATTGCTCCCCCATTTGAACGCGAGCAGCAGTCGCTCTGGATCGTCAGTGAGAGCCTCACTGCTCCTGCCAAGGTTACGGCGATGAATCAGAACTTCCGCTTCAGTGCCACCTGTCCGACACGCGAATTACTAGCTGCGAGAAGCCGTGTTGAAGATCCAAAACCTGTACTGGTGCATAGCAGGCCGGTTACTGGCTAGCCAACATCCCTACGTCACGATATCTCGGCTTTTGCGTCTGAAAAATGCCCCATTTTTTCGTGCTTGGTTTTTAGATAACGTTCGAAGCTCTCCTGGGGCTCGACTTCGGCGGAGACGCGCTCGGTGACGGCGATGCCGGCTGATTCCAGCGCCGCGACCTTCTCTGGATTGTTCGTAATCAGCCGAACCTGCTTTACGCCGAGCTGCTTCAGTACTTCTGCTGGAAGCTCGTACTCGCGGCAGTCCGCCGCATAGCCGAGCTCGACATTTGCCTCCACCGTATCGAGGCCCTGATCCTGCAGCTCATAGGCTTTCAATTTGGCCATCAGGCCAATGCCGCGGCCCTCCTGCTGCTCGTAGAGCAGAATGCCCGCGCCCTCCTCGGCAATCTTGCTCAGCGCCAGTTCAAGCTGCAGCCGGCAGTCGCAGCGGAGCGAGCCAAAGACGTCGCCCGTCAGGCACTGCGAGTGAATGCGGACGATTGGAGGCGCACCATGGATGTCGCCCATGACGAGTGCAACCAGACCCTCGGTCTTTTTGCCTGACTTCTCGCCGTGTTCGCAGCACGGGCGCGGCGCCGGCAGCACGCCCTCGAAGCCCAGAATGCGGAATTCTCCCCAGCGGGTGGGAAACTCCGCTTCGGCGACCTTCTTCACGCTTTCGAATGCCATGGTTCCATTTTACTTGGTGCCGATTTGGGGAGACCGGTGTCCGCCCTAATGCGCGGACCGGCGGTCATCCTTTTTCCGCGTTTTCTCGCGCATTCGGTGCGGTTGCCGTCCACGCGATACAGTGGTGGGGTGACCGACAGGCTGATTCTAATTACGCTGCTGGTGAAGCTGGGCGTTATGGCCTCGGTTGCCAGCGTGCTGGCGCGGGCCAGCAGCTTCCGGCGTCTGTTTTTTGCGGAGAATCGCAGGCCTCGTCAAACACTGGCTCTTCTGGCGTTTTTCCTGGTGCCTCTCACCTTGGGGGTTTGGATTCGTACTACAGTTCCCAACTTCCAGGCCGCCGATATTTCGTTTGAAACCATTATTCTTCTTGGTCTTCTGCTGGGGCCAATCTGGGCGGTCGTGGGCGGCATCGTGCTGGCCGTGCCAGCGCTTCATCATGGCGAATATCTGGCTCTGCCGTTTAACGGGGCACTGGGCTTCCTTGCCGGGCTGCTCGGCCAGGTTGTTGAGCCGGAGGAGATCTGGTCTTTCACGCCGTTCATCGATCTCAGCCTCTATCGCTGGGTGCGGCGCATTCTGCGTAAGCCACGCATCGACCGCCAGTTTCTGATGCTGTTTTTGATCGTCGCCGCCGAAGGCTGTCGCGACTGGCTAGCCCACGAGTTTCCACATCGATTGTTTGCGCTGCTGGCTTCAGAGCCATGGCTGCAAGTTTTGGTACTGTTGTCAGCGCCGATCGTCGTGGGCATTGCGATCAAGGTGTGGAATGCGCTGCGACTGGAGATCAAGTTTGAAGAGCAGAAGCGGCTGCTGCTCGAAGCGCGCCTCGATGCGCTGCAACGCCAGATCAATCCACATTTTTTGTTTAACACGCTCAACTCCATTGCTTCACTGGTGCGGGTGAAGCCGGAGTTGGCCCGCGAGATGACGGTGAAGCTGGCGAACATATTGCGGGCACTTCTCAAGGATCACGACACCTACGTGCCCCTCAGCGAGGAGCTGCACTTTACCGATGATTATCTCGACATCGAAGTGGTGCGCTTTGGCGCCGATAAGCTTCGCGTTGAAAAGGAAATCGATCCGCGCACTCTGGAAGTCCTGGTGCCCAGCATCCTTCTGCAGCCGCTCATCGAGAACAGCATTAAGCACGGCCTGGAGCCGCGCATCAACGGCGGCACTGTTACGCTGCGCAGCCGCCTTGAGGGGGATCGGGTGCGGATTGAAGTGGCCGACGACGGCGTAGGCATCGGCAATCGCCCACAATCGGCTCTGCACCGCACCGGCAACGGCATCGGGATCAAGAATGTCCAGGAACGGCTGGAAGTTCTCTACGGCAACCAGGCGCGCTTCAGTGTGGTCAGCAATCCTGGTCGCGGCACGCTGGTGTCGATTGAGATTCCAGCCAGCATCCCAGGACCAACATAGCGTCGAGGGTGCCCATCCAAGCTGCGCTTGGGTGGGAAGGCGCTCAACTCTACCGCTTCGCCGTCAACGCCAACACAGCGTATCCGGTCGCGGCGTCGCTCATGAACTGGCCGACATTCGATTGCGGATCGCGATTTTTGTTGAGTGACCACGCCGGCCACGCGCCGGTTGTCTTGTCTTGGTTGGCAACGAGCCAGTCATAGCCGCGGCGGGCATACTCGGTCGAGATGTGATTCTCTTCGAGAGCCAGGACAATAATTGCTGTGGCGTACCCGTCGGACCGCGTCTCTAGCGGCGTCTTGTCACGCCGTTGCCACGTACCTAAGTCAGTCAGGCTCCAGCCTCCGTCTTCGCGCTGGCGGCCATTGATCTCCGCGAGGAGAGATTTGCGCTCCGTTGGGCTGAGCAGGCCAGGGAACTGCGCGGAAGCCCAAAGGACGACAATCTTGTTGAGAAGCGGTTGCTGGTTATAGTGGCCGGTCAAATAAATACGGAGTGCCGCGAGATTGCCGATGATCTGCGGATCTTTGCGGTAATTGTCCGGAGCATTCGCAACCACTTCGGCAAGCATCGCGGCCCAATAGTATTCCGACTCTTTTGATTCCCACGGCGTGTATTCGAAGTTCTGCCAGACCCACGCGCCGGCAACAGGACCGGTCTTCGATTGCAGCGCCCACGCATTGTCGAAGGCGAGACGCGTCACATCGCGCAGATGCCTGTGGGGGGCGTCATAGCTTGCCAGGATTACAGCATTCAACACAGCCTCGGCATTGCGCGATTCGACTTCCTTCCCCGTTCCGTAGACGGCATCGCTGTAAAACGGAAGCACGTCTTTCCACATGTGGACACGCTTCTCGACGCTTGCCACCATGGCGGTTTCGGCGGCGGAGGCATCTCCGCCAACCGTGTCATGAAGCACAGGTCGGGCCAGCGCAAACGGCGCCTGCGTGTGGCAGGAAATGCAGTACGTTCCATGATCTTTTTGGGCGCGATCCCAGCTTTGCCACCACACTTCGCGGCTGTCTAGATACCGTGCCGCTGCCTGGCGATCCCAATCCGGCGCGACCGCAGGCGCATTTTTGTCCGCAGCCTGCGCAGGAGGATCCACGAACAGACTTGCTACGCCAAAAAAGCCGGCGAAAAGCACCGAAGAGAACGCTGGCCTTATTGACATGCGCAAAGACCTCCAAAAGGGGCGGTGCATTGATCCGAACGACAGGGAAGAAGAAGGCTCTTCTTCGAGAATATCGCGGCCTGCTCCGGGTCAGGGATTTTTCTGCACCCCAACTTCAATCGTCCGCTCAACCTACAGCATTAGTTCCCACGCGGTTAACCCCGTAGCTGGGCGTTCAACAGGCGCACGCGGTATTCTCACAGAATGGTGCAGTTCACTGTGCTCTCGTCTGGATCAAAGGGCAACTGCACAGTCGTGTCGGGTGGGCGTACCCGCATCCTGGTGGACGCGGGGCTCAGTTGCCGGGAGCTTTTCCGCCGCATGAAACTGGCAGGCGAAGACCCCGCCACACTCGACGCCATCCTCATCACCCATGAGCATCAGGACCACGTGAACGGCCTCGCCGTCACGGCGCGCAAACTTGGCATACCGGTCTACTTCACAGAGGGCACGCACCGTGCGTGGATGCGCTGGCTGACGCCGCGGCGGCAAATGACATACGCCCAGTGGCTGGAGCAATGCCGCAAACAGGCTGCAGCCCGCCAGGCCGAATGCGAACCCACCGAAGGAGAGCCGGACGAGTCCGATTCCGTCACGGAAGACTCGGCGATAGAAGTTGAAGTAGAAGCCATCGCGGCGAGTACGGAAACGGCTGTCCCGGATTCACAAAAAGCTCCGCAAAAGGATCCGACATGGCTTCCAACCGTCGAATACTTCCAGGCCGGCCAGCCGTTGCAGATCGGCGATATTTACGTGAGCCCATTCACTATTCCCCACGATGCGGTCGATCCTGTGGGATTCGTTTTCCAGGCAGAAGGGGTCCGCATGGCAGTTGCCACGGATCTTGGCTACGTCACGCCCAACGTCAAAATCCAGCTAAAGCAACTGGATTTACTACTCCTGGAATCGAATCACGACCTGGAAATGCTGCGCGATGGTCCCTACCCCTGGTCGGTCAAGCAAAGAGTGTTGTCACGGGTAGGTCATCTTTCGAATGAGGCGGCAGCGAAATTCCTGGAAGAGGAATACGACGGTCAAGCTACGTATGTGATTCTTGGTCATCTCTCTGAAAGTAATAACCTTCCGGAATTGGCACGGGTTACCGCCGAGCGCGCTCTGAATGGCCGCGCCAGCCTGCTGGCTAACCGACTGTTGCTTGCAGAGCAACATGCCCCTCTCTTACCTGTTTGTTTTTAGGCATTTCGGCTACAATAGGGACAGGATGTTCTTCGCTCTCGTGGCAGGAAAGTAATCGCCGTACGGAAGAGTGGGATCCTAAAAAGCAGTGCAGAGTGGAGTGTCACCGGAATCAAGTCCTGAAGGTGAAGCATCCAACTAACACGCGCTGCCCTTTGCCATCTGCGGTGCGCTTGATCACAGAAGTTGCACTAACCCAAGAGCAAAGTGAGTCTAACAACATGGCAAGAAATCGATGCAACGACCCAGTCGTGGGCGCAATTTTGGCAAGCTGGCGGTATGACATTTCCGGGATTTCTCCGGAGATGCGCAAGGACTATGAGCACCATTTTGCCGAATGCAGCAGGTGCAGTGCGCGGCAGAAATTCCATCGCAGCCTGGATGTGACGCTTTCGGTGCTGACCGCCTTGTCGGTTTTCTTTTCGGTATTTGCACTGTCGGTCCTGATGCACATCAAGCCCTTGGAACATGTTGCGTTCAACATCCTCGGGCTCGACACCTTCGACGTGTATCACATGCTGGTTTCTGCAGCCATCGCCGGTGTTTGCTTCTCTGTGATCGCCTTTGCGCTCGTCATGATGGCGACCCCGGCGCCGACCTATCTCAGCGGCATTGCTGCGGAGCGTGCCCGGCTGCTCGAAGAGCGCTTACCTGACGCGCTCAAGTCCCTGCGCCTACGGTAAACACGATTTTTGGTTTTGATGTGAAGAGGCCTCCCAGGTTGGGAGGCCTCTTTGTTGCAGATGTGGATTTATTTCGCGATCGCTATGCGCAAATCGCCACCCGTCATTTCTTTTGGAAGGCCAAGCTTGAGCAGGTTCAGCAACGTGGGTGAGATGTCGCGCAGCGATCCATCCGTACGCAAGCGATAATGGTTAGCTTCCTCGCTGACGTAGATGAAAGGCACCGGGTTGGTGGTGTGTGCCGTGTGCGGACCGCCGGTGACGGGATCGACCATCATCTCGGCATTCCCGTGATCGGCGGTGATGAGCCAGCTCCCGTTCTTTTCCTTGATCGCTTTGTAGATGCGGCCCAGCTGTGCGTCCACGGCTTCGCAGGCCTTGATTGTCGGTTCAAGCTTGCCGGAGTGGCCCACCATGTCAGCGTTCGCAAAGTTGGCGACGACGAGATCAAAGGCCGTATCATTGATGGCCTTCACGATGGTATCGCCGATGGCCTCGGCTCTCATCTCCGGGGCAAGATCGTAGGTGGCAACCTTGAGCGATGGAATCATGATGCGCTCTTCGCCGGGGAAAGGTATTTCGATGCCGCCATTGAAAAAGTACGTGACGTGCGCAAACTTCTCCGTCTCGGCCACGCGCAGGTTGCGCAGATGGTGCGCCGAAAGAATGTTCGCCAGGATGTTGTCCATGGACTCCGGCAGAATCACCATCGGCAACTCGTAGAGTTTGTCGTATTGCGTCATGCATAGGTAGTGGAGGTTTTTCGGAATCTCGATGCGGGAAATGGTTGAATCGAGCGCTTCCCATCCTTCAAGGTCGCGCCCGCCCTTCTTGTTCAGGCCGCTCTCGCGGGCCAGCACGCGGGTGATCTGGCGCGCGCGGTCGGCGCGGAAATTGAAATTGAGACACACGTCCTCATCACGGATCTGGCCCACCGGCTTACCCGCGCCATCGATCACGACAAACGGAATGAGGAATTCGTCGGTCACGCCATTGTTGTAGTTTTCCTTGATGCGCGCCACAGGATCGGCATACGCGCCGCCTTCGGCTTTGCCGACTACCATGGCGTCGAAAGCCTTGCGCTCGCGCTCCCAGCGCTTGTCGCGGTCCATGGCATAGTAGCGGCCATTGATGCTGGCCACCTTGCCGACGCCGTATTCGCGCATCTTCTGCTCGAGGGCGGCGATGTAGCCTGCGCCCGAGGTTGGCAGCGTATCGCGTCCGTCCATGAAGGCGTGCACGAAGACGCGATCGAGGCCGTATTCCTTTGCCGTGCGCAGCAATGCGTAGAGATGCTCCTGATGGGAGTGCACGCCCCCATCCGAGACGAGGCCGAACAGATGCAGTTGGCGGCCGCCTTCGCGCGCACGTTGCATCGCCTTCACAATCTCTGCGTTCTTGCGAAACTCTCCGGAGGCAATCAAGGCATCGATCCGCGTGATGTCCATCTGCACAATGCGCCCAGCGCCGATGTTCAAGTGACCAACTTCGCTGTTGCCCATCTGTCCGTCGGGCAGGCCGACGAAATGCTCTGAAGCACGAATCAGCGTATTGGGAAATTCGCGGAGCAGCTTGTCGTACGCGGGCTTGCGGGCGAGAGCGATGGCGTTGTTGGCAGTTTCGGCGCGATAACCCCATCCGTCGAGGATGGTGAGAACGAGAGGATGCTTGGGCACGAAGACGAACCTCGATTAGTGCATGGATTTTCTTCTCAAGGATAAACTGCCGGGGAGAGGGCGCGTGTGTCGGGTGGCACAACGTTGAATTCTGCCTATATTGCCTACGCTTCGATCACCACAGCGCTGCCATCCTTCGACTCCGCTGCGCTTCGCTCAGGATGACAGCGTTTTAGGGCAGGGGGGAGATCTTATGAAATACAAAAGGAGGGGACCGAATCCCCTCCTTTTATTGTTTCAAGTCGCGAGACTATTCGTCGTCGTAGTTCAAGCTTTCAAGGCCAAGGAAGACGGCGCCCGCGCCAAGCTCTTCTTCGATGCGGAGCAGCTGGTTGTACTTGGCGATCCGATCTGTCCGGCTGACCGAGCCGGTTTTGATCTGGCCTACTCCCGTGGCCACGGCCAAGTCGGCGATGAAGGTGTCTTCGGTTTCGCCCGAACGGTGCGACATGACCGATGTGTAGCCATAGCGGCGACCGAGCTCGATGCAATCCAGTGTCTCGGTGACGGTGCCGATCTGGTTTACCTTGATCAGGATCGAGTTGCCGACGCCTTCTTCAATGCCGCGTTGCAGGCGCTTCACATTGGTGACGAAGATGTCGTCGCCGACAAGCTGAATGCGGCTTCCCAGCTTGTCGGTGAGGATCTTCCACCCGTCCCAGTCGTCCTCGGCCAAACCGTCTTCGAGCGAAACAATGGGGTACTGGCGGATCCAGTTGTCGTAGAAGTCGACCATCTCTTCGCTCGAGAGCTCGCGCTTATCGCTCTTCTTGAAGACGTACTTGTTTTTGTCCTTGTCGTAGAACTCGCTCGACGCCGGATCGAGCGCGATGGCGATCTGCTCGCCGGGCTTGTAGCCGGCAAGCTCGATGGCTTCGAGAATCAACTCGATGGCCTCGCTGTTGGACTTAAGCGAAGGGGCAAAGCCGCCCTCATCGCCGACGGCCGTGTTGTAGCCTTTTTTCTTTAGCACGCTCTTCAGGGTGTGAAAAGTTTCCGCAGCCCAGCGCAGCGCGTCAGAAAAGCGCTCCGCGCCCACCGGCATAATCATGAATTCCTGAAAATCGACGTTCGAGTCAGCGTGCGCGCCGCCATTCAGCACGTTGAGCATCGGCGTGGGAAGAATGCTGGCATTGATGCCCCCGAGGTAGCGATAGAGAGGAATCTCCAGAGTCTGCGCAACGGCGCGTGTTGCGGCCATCGACACGGCAAGAATGGCATTCGCACCGAGCTTGCTCTTGTTGGGTGTGCCGTCCAGGGCAATCATTGTCTGATCAATCAGCCGCTGATTGCCTGCGTCCATGCCTTCGAGTTCAGGCGCAATCACGGTTTCAACGTTGGCCACGGCTTGCAAAACACCTTTGCCCAGGAAGTGGCTTTTGTCGCCGTCGCGGAGTTCCACAGCCTCATGCTCGCCGGTGGAAGCGCCTGAAGGAACAATTGCGCGGCCCATGGCGCCGCTTTCGAGAATCACATCTGCTTCCACGGTGGGATTGCCGCGCGAGTCAAGAACTTCGCGTGCGCGAATGGCAACGATTTCAGTCATATCAGTCCTCACAATGCGGTGCAGCAGCCGGTCGTTCAGTTTGGGGCGGCGATCCACGGCAAGGACTTCACCGGCGGCGCTCTGAATCGTTTTCAGAAGCCCCTGCATGGTCAAGAGTTTCCTCCCCGTCCCGTTTCAACACACATCCATCGTCGATTCATCCGTACGAGCGCAATCACCAGGCATTAGGCGAGGTCGCAAGAATTCGAGGAGGGTTAACAATCCTGGAAATGCCGGAAAAATGCGAAGATGTATCCGTACGGATTCTAACAAACCATGACACGTCAGGTTGTGTGGCGGGCGTCACACCAGCGCGGTGCGCAACAGGAGCAGCAAAGTGAACGACAGGTGCATGAATTGATACGTGCCGTTTGAGGAACCTGTCCAGTGCGTTGCAACGACGTCCTCTTTTCCCCCTGTAGCATGAAATGAAGGCGAACTTTGCGGTTCGTGGCTCGCGCAAAGCCCGTGTGAGAACTTTTCATCGTGGACAGGGTCTAATCAAGAGGGAAGTCCTGTTTACGAGAAGGAGATTTGGATGAATCGGCCCGTTCTCGTTGTCGCACTCGTTGCCCTCGCCACCGCGAGTCTGCTGGCGCAGGAGTCCAGCCAAAACAGTCCCTACCAGGGAACCTCCAACCCTCCGCCCGACGATACGATCATCACCGATTCGGCCGAGCAACCGCAGGCCAAGCCGCCCGCCGGCCACCTTCTGAATGCTCCGGACAACTCGGCGGTTCCTGCGAGCTCGATTCCCGCTGCATCCGTGCAGCCTGCGCCGAGGAACTCTGGGGCCAATGGGCAGATGGGCGGCCCCTCCGACAGCGGCATCGGTCAGCCGGCATCTTCGGCCAACCTTGCCTCCCGCCCGGCGTTGTACGATCCCGATGGCGACATCGTTCATCCCGCTCCGCTGGGACCCGGCGAGCTGCGCGAAGGGACGATGATTCGCGTCCGGCTTCTGAATGACTTATCGAGTTCCCTTTCGGAGCAAGGCCAGACCTTCCGCAGCCGCGTCGCCACAGACGTTCTCTCCGGGGGCAATGTCGTAATTCCCACAGGCTCTGAAATCTCAGGCAAAGTGGTCGAGGTTTCCACAGGACATTTCGGCGGACACGGCACCTTGATGTTGCGTCCGGAGACGGTAACTCTTCCCAATGGCGAGAGTTTCCGGCTGCATGCGATGGTCGCGAGCGCTCCCGGAACCCATACGCGCGTCGATGGAGAAGGAACGATTACGGCGGATTCACGCAAGCTGCGCGCGGGCATTGAATACGGCGGCGCGGTTGGTGCAGGCGCGGTGGCAGGAGCGTATCTCGGCGGCCCTGTAGGCGCACTGGCCGGCAGCATTGTAGGCGCAGGAGTGGTGACGACACACTTGCTCGTGAGCCATCCGCAGGCGCATCTCGATACTGGCGATGTACTGATGCTGACGCTGACCGAACGTATGCATCTGGTGCCGGTCGCCAACACCGGCAATTGAGAGTGTGAATTAATCGGCCACGGCGGTTCCACACGCTGATCTTTCTGCCGTGGCCATGCAGAATCTACTTTAGAAACTTAAATTCGATGCGCACTGTCGGTGGTCTTTTCGGGAGCGTCAAGGCACTCTCTGCGGTTTCTGCGTTCTCAATGGAGTGCATCGGCTCCGGTTCCATCCAGGTTACATGCCACGCGCCTTCTGTGACCGGCCTGTCCTTGCTTGGCATATCGTGGACGCTTCCATCCGCACGATAATACCGTTGATGTGCTGTGCGGCCGCCCGAATCCCAAACAAGAAACATGCTCGGCCAGCGGTGGTGATGCATGGGCTCCTTCGTCGTGGGAGGCACTCTGACCTCAAGCACCCGGACGAATGCGTTCTCAAAAAGCACGCGATGGCTGTTCGGCGCCACCTGAACGGCATCGTATCCGTCGGGGAAGCCGAATTGGTCCTGCGCTGCAACATGCGCTTCGATAGCAAAGACAGATACGACAAGCGAGAGCATTGCCCCCGCGAAAATGCCTTTACGCGACAGACCGAAGCGATGGGTTCGATTCATACTTCGTACTCTATTTGAGTTTTGAAGGCATCGCCAGCGGCGAGGCTGCCAATTTGCCAAAGAGAAGAGCGGCAGGCGGCCGGGCTGCTACACTCCCTCTTGCGTCGCGGGAGGAGGCGGTCATGGTCGATATCGAAACTATAGCCGTCATCGGCGCCGGGACCATGGGTTCCGGCATTGCGCACGTCTTCGCACGTTCGGGATTTCAGGTGCTCCTCTGCGATGTGGAACAGCGTTTCCTCGATCGCGCTCTGGGGCATATTCGGACCAATCTCGGCCGCGAGGCCTCCAAAGGTAAGCTGGACGCCGCGGAGGTTGAACCGGCACTCGCCCGCATTACGGCAATCGTCGACCGCGAAGCCCTAAGCAACGCTGAATTCGTTGTAGAGGCTGCCCCGGAACGCTTCGAACTGAAGGCCGAGCTGTTCCGTGCGCTCGACCGCATTCTGCCTGAGAGCGCGATTCTCGCGAGCAATACCTCGTCCATTTCAATCACGCGGCTTGGCGCGCTCACAAGCCGCCCGGCGCAGGTCATCGGCATGCACTTCTTCAATCCTGTGCCCGTGATGGCCTTAGTGGAAGTGGTGCGCAGCCTCGCGACGAGCGACTCGACCTACGCCACGGTGCATGAGCTTTCAGTCTTGGTTGGCAAGACTCCCGTCGAGGTGAGCGACGCGCCGGGCTTCGTTTCCAATCGCGTGTTGATGCCGCTGATCAACGAGGCGGCCTTCGCAGTGATGGAGGGCGTGGCTGCACCGGAGGCGATTGACCAGGTCTTCAAGCTTGGGATGGCGCACCCCATGGGTCCGCTGGCTCTCGCGGATTTCATTGGGCTAGACGTGTGCGTGGACATTCTACGCGTGCTCCAAGAGGGCTTCGGCGATCCGAAATATCGTCCTTGCCCGCTCCTGGTGCGCATGGTGGACGCCGGCTGGCTGGGGCGAAAGTCCGGGCGTGGATTCTTTACCTATACTAAGTGATTTATTTTCAGTTTGATAAGGTTTCCTTACTTAAAGTAAGGAATTGAGATATAATTCTTATGAGAGGCGCCATGACTACTGCAGCAGTTACTTCCAAAGGACAGATCACTATCCCTATCGAGGTAAGGGTCAAACTCGGCATCAAGCCTGGGGACCGGGTGCGCTTTGTCGAGAATGAAACCGGCGAAATCGTCTTGAAGCCAAAGACCGGCTCGCTCATGGACCTAAGAGGGATCGTCAAGTGGAAGGGCAAACCTGTGACCATCGAAGAAATGAACGAGACGATCGCAAAAGGCTGGTCTGGACAGCTGACCTTCGATGACTAGCCGGAGCCAATGATCGGAATCGACACAAATATTCTGGCGCGATTCCTGGCTCAGGACGATGCGGAGCAGGGTCAGCGGGCAGACTCCCTTCTGCAGACGCTCTCTCCACAAGACCCAGGATTCGTCTCGCTGGTTTCGTTAATCGAATTGGCGTGGGTGATGCGAAGCCGGTATCGGGTGTCTAAATCCGAACTGATTCAAAACCTGGAGCGGTTGCTCAATTCGCCTGAGCTGGTGATCGAAAGCCAGCAGACAGTTGCGCAGGCGATTGCCCGCTTTGGCTCGGCAAAGACAGATTTTGCAGACTGCCTCATCGAGCGCAGCGGACACGTTGCCGGTTGCCGGCATACGGTCACTTTCGATGAGAATGCGGCGAAGACTTCAGGAATGAAGCTGCTGTAGTTCGGCGATCTTTCTAAACGCCCTTCGCCATCAGCCGGCGAATCGGTTCGTTATCCGCATAAACCCGCCACTCCGCAACCAGGCCATCTTCCACAAAAGCGCGTACAGCAATCGGGGTACGCCACTCATCTGCCGGCGTAATTTTGCCTCCGCGGGCATACGTTCCCTGGGCGATCCCCATCAAAATCACAACCGGGCCATTCGAGTATGTCTCGTCAATGGCGACCGTGTAGTCGGGAACCATCTGGAAATAACCAGTCCAGCCCTTGCGCATGTGTTCGCGGCCTTCGACGACGTTACCGAGGGAATCCACGAAGCGATGCCCCGAAGTCATTAAGGCCGCCAGAGCGTCAGCATCCTGGCGATTGATGGCGCGCACAAATGCATTGGTCACAGATTCAGGCAGGTTGGCGGCTGTTTCCATGGATCGTCCTCCATACTGGATTGTAAGCACGGCAGTCTGTGGACACCGCGCTTGTGTACGGGAGGGAACCGTTCCCCTCCAAACTGCGTATTTGCAGTCAGTCCAGATTCGTCGCCAGCTTGAATCACAGTACTTTTTCCGAACGAGGCAAGTCGAACCGTCATGCAAGCCTTCTCCGACACACTCGGTCAGGTCTTTCGCGCCATCGCGGCCAACAAGCTGCGCAGCTTCCTGACCATGTTCGGCATCGCATGGGGAGTCGGTTCGTTGCTGGTTCTCGTGGGACTCGGCGAAGGCTTTCGAAGCGGTCAGCACCGGCAGTTGGCGACCTTCGGCAATGACGTTGTGATGATGTGGAACGCCACCATCCCCGCTCTCGCCAACCAGCACACCGGCATGCGGCCATACCAGTTCACCCCGGGCGACGAAGCCGCCCTGCGCGCTCTCCCCGAAGTGCGCGCGGTTACCGGTTTCCTCAATCGCAATGATCTCTATGAAGTGAGCGCCTATGCCAACTCCTCGGGCCAGGTGGTGGGCGTCGAGCCGAACTATGCTGAAGTTCGTTTTGTCCCCCTCGCCGAGGGCCGCTTCATCGACCAGTCCGATCTCGTTGATCGTCGCCGTGTCGTCGTGCTCGGATTTAAAAGCGCGACGCTTCTGTTTCCAGGCCGCCCCATGCTGGGCGAGACGATCAACATCAACGACGTCAGCTTCACCGTCGTGGGCCGCGTAGAGACCATCAGCCGGGGCAACAACGACGGGGACAATCAGAAGGTTTACATCCCGGTCACCACGATGCAGGAGCTCTTCGCCATGAAAGGCGACAATGTTCCGCACGATGCATTGACTTCCATCCAATACCAGCCCACCACCAAGGGCGACGCGACAGCGGCCGTACCTGCCGTACATCGCGTCATCGCTGAGCGGCATGGCTTCGACCCCTCGCTCAAGGACGCATTCGAGGAATGGGACACCATCCAGGAAGAGCACATGATCGGCGCGATCTTCGATGCGATGGATGTTTTTCTTGGCGGCGTCGGCATTGTCACCCTGGCGCTTGGCGCGGTGGGCATTATCAACATCATGCTTGTCTCAGTCACGGAGCGCACGCGCGAGATCGGTGTGCTCAAGGCCATCGGAGCCACAAAACGCGCCATCCTGGCCCAGTTCTTCTGGGAGGGTTTGCTGCTTACCGCAGTGAGCGGCATGATCGGCATCGCTGTTTCTGCGGGCGGCATGTGGGTTCTTCAGGAAACGCTCACCGGCAAGGTGCCAGGCTTCGATCCACCGCGTCTGGTGCCCTGGTCGGCTGCAATGGCCTTGGTTTGCCTGGTGCTCTGCGGCGTGGTCGCGGGCCTGTATCCGGCGAGCAAGGCGGCCGCGATGGATCCGATTGAAGCGCTACGGAGAGAGTGAAAAACCAGCCTCTAGCTCCTAGCTGCTAGCTGAGGCGTGCCAGTCCGAGTTCGAGATTTGTTGGTCTAGTCAAGCTCAGGTTTCTTGAATTTGAAGTTATGAAGGGTTCAGATTCAGCATTCAGTTTTAACCAGCAAGCTCTGGCTAGAAGCCAGAGGCTATGAATCTAGAGGCTAAGTCATGCTGAAAGACATTCTCGGCCAGGCGTGGGAAGCGATGGTCTACAACCGCCGTCGTACCGCCATCACTATGATCGGCATGGCCTGGGGCATCGCGACCGTAGTGCTGCTGGTGGCCTATGGCGCCGGTTTCAGTAATGCCATCGAGGCTATCTTCGCCAAGTTTGGGACCAACACCATCATCTTCTGGGGAAACAGAACCAGCGAGCAGGCCGGCGGCGACAAAGCGGGCGTCCGCGTACGTTTTACCCTCGACGACGTCGATCGCGTTTCCAACAGCGTTCCTGGCATTCTGCATATTTCGCCGTACGCAACCAAAAGCGTTCCGGTGCAGAACGACCTTCACACCTACACCTGGTACGTCGACGGAGTTCGGCCCACTTACCAGGAGATATGGAAGCTAAACCTCGAACAGGGCCGGTTCTTTGACGGGGCCGACGATCAGCAGCGGGCCCATGTCTGCATCCTCGGATCGGAAAACAAAACCAAGCTTTTCTCCGGCGGCTGGGCGCTCGGGGAAAACATCCGATTGAACGGCGAAATCTTCACTGTTATCGGCGTCATGAAACCCAAAATGCAGGAGGGCGACAACGACGACAGCAATCGAAATATTTATATTCCGTTCAATACCATGAGCGACCTCGTGGACACACATTATCTGGATAGCATTTGGCTGGATTATCGCGGCGATAACGAATTGGTGGAGAAAGCCCTTCGTGAGACCATGGGCGCGGCGCATCACTTCCGCCCTTCCGATCACAATGCGATGGGTGTGGCCAACCTGATGACCCAGGTCAAGGTGTTTCGTCTGCTGTCGATTGCGCTGTCGATTCTGCTCACACTGGTTGGTGCGCTGACGTTGGGCATTGCCGGTATCGGCCTGATGAACATCATGCTAGTGGCCGTGCAGCAGCGCACCCGCGAGATCGGCATTGAAAAGGCTCTCGGTGCACAGAGGCACCACATCCTCATCCAGTTTTTAGCCGAGGCGCTGGCGATCACGGTGGTCGGCGGAGTGGCGGGCATTGCGCTGGCCTATGCGGTCTCTGCTCTGGTGGGACGCATTACGTTCTACAGCGCCCTGGCCAAGAATGCCGAATCCGCCGACATCCGTCTTCTGATCTCGCCCACGTCGGTCGTCGTGGCCACCGTGATCCTGATCATCACGGGGCTGGTGAGCGGCATGATCCCCGCCATCCGCGCGGCAAACCTCGATCCCATTGAAGCGTTGCGGTACGAGTAAGGCTAGGGACTAGGGAATAGGGACTAGGGACTAGAAAGACATCAGAGGCTTCGCGAATAGCCTGCGCACACGCTCCATCAGAACGTTCTTGGACTTTATTGGGCACAGCAAACTGATCCCTGTCCCCTAAGTCCCTATTCCCTGTTTTCATCACACCGGCGGAATCGCGTCGACAACGGGAACTCCGGCAGGTGGAGTGAATTTGAACGCATTCTCCGGAATCGACACATTGGTCTCTTCGCCGGAGAAAGTGAAGCGTGTCGTCGCGCCGTCGGTTTCTTCGATCTCGATGGCAGCGATGGCGCCTGTTACGGGCACGATGGCCAGGGAAATCCGTCGCACTCGATTCTCCTGCCCCTTAGGCTGTCCGATCAGCATGTACTCGCCGCGCCCGTTGGGAGCGGCTGCAAGATGAAGGCCGCTCAGCTCGTTTTCAAGCTGGGTGTGGCCGAGGAGGAATCGCAGAGGCGAACGCAGATCGTCGAGTTCCTTAGCAGGAATGCGCTGCACCTGCGTCGCGTCACGCACGTAGAACCATGCGAATTTGCCGTCGATCAGAAATAGCTTGCCCGCGGGGGTGGTGTAGTCCCAGCGCATCCGACCCGGCTTGAGCAGGAGCAGTGTACCGCTCTCCGTCCGCGACATGCCTAAGCCTTCGTAGCTCTCAGTAAAAGTGGCGCGCAGGGAATGAAGCCGGTTGTAGTGGCTGTCAGCGAGTTGCGCGACTGCGTGGGCGTCCATTGTGGACGGGCCGGACGGAGATGTTGCGGGCTGCTGTGCGCCGAGCGGCGAAGAGAACGCGGCGGTCAGAATAAACACCCCGCCCAGCAAAGGTCTGAATCGGATCATTGCACCATCTGGGTGCAATTGGTGCCGCCGGTGGGGTCGGCTTTCATGGCACCGCCCGCTTCGAGGCAAAAGCCGCGGTCTCCCGTCTTCCCCGGCGTTGCGGGAACGGCGGTGGCCGTGTAGCTCGTGATGCGATCACCGTTGTTGATCGTCACCTTGGTGCAGTTGGTGATGGTGAAGATGTAGCCCGACTTGATGCCGGTCGCGAGCTCGCCGTTGATCATGCCCGCAGCAGTAGGGCTCGACTGTCCCGCTGTGGGGTCGCCACCAAGAGACGTGAGGCTGCACGCGTATCCATTGGTTGGATAGGTGGATTCGTACATCGACTCGGCCTGCTCAATGGTCTGCAGCGACTTTTGGGCGGATAACTCGTTGGCATGCTTGCGGATTTTGCCCGCAGTCGGAATGGCCACCAGCATCAGAATGAGAATGATGGAGATGACGATCAGCAGCTCCATCAAGGTAAAACCATTAGCCCGGCGAACACCGCGCCGCGTGCCACAAATCGAAAACTTGCGCTTCATTGGAATCCCACAGCCTCTGATGCGGGCCGGCACACCAGCCCCACCCGACAAAATGCTACAACTTATGGACGCGGAAGGGAAATGAGACGCTCGGAAAAGCAGCCTCCAGCCTTCAGCGCTTTTGTGCGAAGCGGAAATCTTGCCGCTTTCACTCTCAAGAGTGAGAGTGGGTTTGAGAAAATATCGAGCAGCACGCAGCTAGAAGCTGAAAGCTAGCAGCTAGAGGCTGCCTTTAGCACACGAGCTGCTTGCGTGTGAGCTTGACGCCGTCGAGGCGGCCAAGCAATGTAATCGCAATGCGATTGGGATCGAAGAGGCGCTGCGCCATCGCCTGCACTTGCTCAGCCTGCACGGCGTCAATGCGCGCGATGATTTCATCGACGGTGAAGAACTGCTGGAAGTACATCTCCTGGCGCGCCAAATTGGCCATGCGCGAGTTCGAGCTTTCGAGCCCCATCAGTATGTTGCCCTTCACCTGGTCCTTCGCGCGCGTCAGCTCTTCTTCGCTCAAGGGCTCTTCTTTGAGCTTGCGCAACTCGATCAAGATAAGGTCGACCACTTCGAGGGCTTTGCCTACCGACGTGCCTGCGTAGATGCAGAGCGTGCCTGTATCGCGGTACGGATTCAAGTCCGAGTAGATGGAGTAGACCATGCCACGCTCTTCGCGAATGGTCTGGAAGAGGCGCGAACTCATGCCGCCGCCTAGCACCGTGTTGAGTATGAGCGTCACGTAGCGGTTGTCGTCGGTGATGGAGGGAGAGGGCACACCGAGACAGATCTGCACCTGCTCGAGCGCCTTCTTGTTGCGCAACACAATGCGGGCGCTGGCCTCGGGTGCCTGCTCTTCGCGTACGGCCGCGCCCAGGCGAAGATCGGCGAATTTCTGCGAGACCCCCTCGACGAACTGTTCGTGTTCCAGGTTGCCGGCTGCGGAGAAGATCATGTTGCTGCCCAGAAAGCGCCCGTTGTGATAGTCGAAAAGCTTGCTTTGATCGAGCTTTCCCACTGTCGCTGTCGTCCCGAGAATCGGCTTGCCAAGGGGGTGGTCCTTCCAGAAATTCTGCGTGAAGAGTTCGTGCACCAGCACGTCGGGATTATCTTCGTCGATCTTGATTTCTTCCAGAATCACGCCGCGCTCGCGTTCAATGTCGCCTGACGCAAAGGTCGGGTTCAGCACCAGGTCGGCCAGCACATCGAGAGCGATGGGTACGTGTTCGGCAAGCGACTTGACGTTGAAACAAATTGTCTCTTTGCCGGTGAAGGCGTCAAGATTGCCTCCAATGGAGTCCATTTCGCGTGCAATGCTCAGGGCGGAACGGGAGCGCGTTCCCTTGAAAACCATGTGCTCGACAAAATGCGAGATGCCGTTGGTTTCCGCAGGCTCGCAGCGCGACCCGGATTTGATCCACACACCCATGGCAACAGAGCGCAGATGTTCCATGCGCTCGGTCAGAACAATCAGGCCGTTCGGCAATACGGTTCGTTTAAGGTTTCTTTCGGTGGTCATGGTCTTCGTTTCGAGATCTAATGTGGAACGGCGGAACTTCTAGGGCACCTGTGTGCCGGCCTGAGGATGTGAAACAGGAAACTGCAAAAGCGAGTCCACGGCTGCACGCAAGGGAAGAAATGCTCTATGCTGAGCCCAGTCGTGAGCTCAAATTCCAATCAACTACTTCGATTAGACACCAACCGCCCGGTGGAGGGAAGCGGGGCGGCACTCTTCGGATTAGATGCGAGGGCGCTAGGCAGGCGCATGGTGGAAATCGGCGAGCCCGCTTGGCGCGGCCGTCAGTTGGCAGAAGCGATGTACCGTCAATGGGTTGCGGAGCTGGACCAGGTGACGACGCTGCCCAAGCCCCTCCGCAACAGACTGGTGAATGTAGGTTGGACCATCGGTCGCCCGCGCATCGCCCAGGCGTTTGTCTCAATTGATGGTACGGAGCGTTATCTTGTGGAAGGGCAGGCGCAAGGCGCCCAGACGGTTGAGGCGGTTTGGATGCCTGACGGCGACGGCGGTGAAGCAGGCGACGGCAGTGGGGCCGACTTGCAGAAGCGCTCACGAAGCAAGGGCGACAAAGAATGGGAGCGCGCAACGATCTGCGTTTCGAGTCAGGTGGGGTGCGCCGTGAATTGCCAGTTCTGCTTGACGGCAAAATTGGGTCTGCAGCGGAATCTCACTGCAGGCGAAATTGCCGGGCAGGTCATCGCCGTTATCGGCAAGCATGGTGTAGAGATTGGCAAAGATCGCGTGAACCTCGTGTTCATGGGGATGGGCGAGCCGCTATTGAACTACGACAACTGGATGGCTGCAGTGCGGCTGCTGGTGCAAGAGGTCGGCATCAGTCCTCAGCGGATGACCGTGTCCACATCAGGCGTCGTGCCGGGGATTCAGCGCCTTGCCGATGAGCCGCTCGAAGTCAGGCCAAAAGTGGCCATCAGCCTGAACGCGCCGAACGATGAGATTCGCAGCGCGGTGATGCCGATCAATCGGAAGTGGCCCATTGACGCGGTGGTCGATGCGGTGCGAAAGATTCGGTTGCGTCCCCGCGAACGCATCACGTTTGAATATGTCTTGTTGGGCGGCGTGACCGATCAGCCCGAACACGCGCAGCAAGTGGCGCGTCTCGTCCGACGAAGCGGCCTGTCGGCAAAAGTGAACCTGATTGCCTGGAACCCCGGTCCGGACATTGAGTACCAGATGCCGCAGGCCGAGGTCGTAGAGCGCTTCAAAGGAGCAATTGCGGCAGAGGGTGTGCCAGTCTATGTTCGTCGTCCGCGGGGACGCGATATCTTCGCGGCGTGCGGGCAGTTGAAGAGGACCGTAGAGGCAGAGAGTAGGGAGTAGGATTAGCCGCGACGTTCAGTCGGTTTTCTGGCCCCAAAAAAGAAGAGCAGCCAGTCGCCTCGGAAGAGGACACTGGCTGCTGCATGCTTAGGCAGATCTGGGGGAAAAGGGAGATGCTGCTCAGGAAAATCCCTGTTACCTTCAGATGCCGCTCCTGAAAAAAGGTTGTCCAGCTTTAGTGCCGTGGAGCACATTCGCGTGGAAGAGTAGATCTTTATCCTTATTTGCAATTGATTCTACGAGGGTTATGGCTGCCCGTGAGTCGAATGGCCAGTTTCCAATAGCGCGGCCGTGAGCCGGTTCGCGTTGTGGCGGACCACAAGTTCTTCGCTGGCAAAATCTCCCGCAATGCACCGCACGCCGAGCGCCTCGATGCGATCAATATCCGCTTCGATTGGCGATGCATTCTCTTTCGCATAGCGCGCCAGGGTCTGCGGTGAAAATGGCACGGTATTCACGATCGCGTAATCGAAGATGGGTGCGCGTGTGTGCTCGTAGATGCGCTGAATATGTTCCGATGCCGTGAGCCCGAGGCTTTCATTTGCCTGCGTCATGAGATTGCAGATAAAGATGCGTGTGCCACGCGCGGAAGCGAGCGCGCTGGGAATCCCCTGCACCAGCAGGTTCGTGATGAGCGACGTGTACAGCGAGCCGGGCCCGACCGTAATCAGGTCGGCACGCTCGATGGCTTCTAAAGTCTCCGGCAGCGCCGAAGCGTCGGGTGGGTCGAGCATCAATTCAGCGATGCGCCGCCTGCTGGCGGTGATGTTGGTTTCTCCACGCACGAGAGAGCCATCGTCCATGCGCGCCACAATCGTGGCGTTGGCTGTGGTCACCGGATAGATGCGCCCGCGCGTGGCGAGGATCTTCGATGCCAACTGGATTGCGTGGGCAAAGTCGCCCGTGATCTCGGTGAGCGCGACCACAAAGAGATTGCCGAAATTGTGCCCGCCTAGCCCGTTACTTCCGCTGAACCGGTGCGCGAACAGCTGCACCAGCAAGTCTTCTTCCTCGCTGAGCGCTACCATGCAATTGCGCAGGTCGCCGGGGGGCAGCATGTTGAAGTCTTTGCGCAGGCGACCGGAGGAGCCGCCATCGTCCGTCACCGCGACGACCGCGGAAAGGTCCGAGATCTGAGAAGGTTCGGCGCTGGCCAAGCCGGGCACGCTCACATGGCGCCGCAGTCCACGCAAAAGCGTGGAGAGACCGGTGCCGCCGCCTATCGCCACCACTCGTAGAGGACGCATCGCGGTTTCAGGTGCAGTGGAGCTTAGCTGGGATGGGTCCGGGTTTTGTAGAACGGTTTTTGACGACGGCACAAAAATCACAGGACTCTTTACGGAATTTCAGGATACAGCAACTCCGTGAACCGCGGGTCGTCCACCATATTCTGGAAATCGTTATCGGAGCGAGCCTGCAGCCGATTCTTCGGATTCAACTCGATCGCCTTGGCAAGGTTATCGAGGCAGCCTTGTACCCGGCCAGTGATCGAGTCGATCAAGGCCAGACCATAATAGGCGTAGTCGGCCTGCGGATAGTCGGTGATAATGCCGCGCAGCTGATCTCCCGCTTCTTCGAAATAGCCGCCGTTCAACTTCGAGACGGCATAGTCGTAGCGCTCCTCGGGAGTGTTGAATGCCAAACCATGTTTATTGATCTGGCGCTGGCAGGTTTGAATGTACATACGGCAGCGCTCGATAATCTCGAACGGCGCGGTGGGGACAATCTTTTCAAAGGCAGCCAGTGCCTTGTCGAATTTGCCCTGCTGTACCAATTGCACCGCGGCCTGGTAGTGCTGAAAGGCAGCGGTGTTGGCAGCAGACGGATGACTGCCGGATTTGGCAGCCACCGTAGGAATCTTCTTGCGGCCAGTCGCCGCGGATCGGGCCTCTTGCGTCATTGATTCGCCATAGGCGCATCTCCAGGAACTACGAATTGATCCGGATTCCTCCGGCTAACACCATGCGCCTGGGTACGCGCGACTTCCGGCATCTCCAGGTCTCCCGTCTTTTACCGCCAAATCTTTTCAAGAATGTCGCTTTCTATTGGTCGCGACCCTTCAAGCGCACAGACGACTCGGACGTACGGCCTTGGGAAATGCTACTTGAGCAACTTTTATACCCAGAAGATCGCAGTACGTCAAATGGAAGGCTGTGAAGTGGACAATCAACGCTCCGCACCGTGAGCCGGTTTTCGATAGATCGCCGGGTTGAGCGAAGGGTCGTTATACATCTTCAATTGCCTATAGAGTTTAAAGCGGCGGGTTCCGGCCAGCGTTTCGCGCCATAGCCCGTCGAGGCATGCGGCCAGGTCGGCGCGCTGCTCTTCAAGTATGTTGAGTCGATCCCGATTGCGCTCGGAGTGTCCTTCCGCCGCACCCGGTCGTTCGCATTCTTCACATGTGTGGTAGATCTTTAGCGCCAGGATCGACAGCCGGTCGATCATCAAACCTGGCGATTCGGAATGCAGTGCCGAGGCGGGATTTGGCAATCCCTGCGTCGTGAGCCAATCCACCAGCGCGCGATCGAGACCTTCCGCGAGGTCGTTGCGGAGCTGGTTGGTCGTGTCGATCCGCCGTTTCACATCCGCCAGAGCCGCATCGGTCGTGCCCGGAGTGCGCGCCTCGTCCTCAATGTGCCACAGATCGAAGTTGGCTCGATGCTGCGGTGCAACCTGTGCGAGGAAGGCTTTTTCCAGATCTGAACTTTCAACCTGTCCCACCCGGGCAGGAAAGGGAATCGCTCCCGGCTCCCGGCTGTGCTGCGGGGCATGCCAAGCCCGAGTGAGGTGGTCGTGCAGATCGACGATCGCTTTGGATGCAAGCAAGACTAGAATTCCTTCAAAAGGGAAAATGCGCGCAAAAGAGAAAATGGGCGATTTGCAGGTTCTAGGATAGAACTGTCCTCCCCCCTGAGGCCAATGTTTGGAGGCGCCATGTCGGAAGCTACGCAGCGAGTTCTCTGCATTGCAAGCTACGAAAAGGGGCAGGATTTTCTCCGTCAATGCGCGGAACTCGGCGTGAAGCCCACCCTTCTCACGGTTGACAAGCTGCGCGACGCCGATTGGCCGCGCGACATCCTGGAGGAGATCGCGACCACTCCGGCGGAATTGAGCCGCGAGCAAATTCTCAACACCGTCTCGTGGATGGCGCGAGGCCGTCGATACGATCGCGTGGTGGCGCTGGATGAGTTCGACCAGGAAACAGCCGCGCTGGTCCGCGAACACATGCGCCTTCCCGGCATGAATCTGAGCACGGCAAACTGCTACCGGGACAAGCTGGCCATGCGCACCAGCGCCCGCCAAATGGGTTTTCTGGTGCCTGAGTTCTGCGGCATTTTTTTCTACGACGATCTCCGCGCCTACATGGAGCGCGTTCCGTCTCCCTGGCTGCTGAAGCCCCGCGCAGAGGCGTCGGCCTTGGGGATTCGTAAAATTGAAGACTCGGAAAAGCTGTGGCGCACCTTGGAGGATCTGGGTGACGAGCAGAGCCGCTTCCTGCTGGAGCAGTTTGTTCCCGGTGACATCTTTCACGTCGACTCGATTGTCAGCGAATCGAAGGTGGTCTTCTCGGTCGCGCATCAGTATGGACGTCCACCGATGCAGGTGATGCATGAAGGCGGCGTGTTTACGACGCGCACTGTGGACCGCAACGGCGATGACTGGAAAAAGTTGACAGAGTTGAATGCAAAGTTGACCCCGGCGCTGGGGATGGTCCGCGGCGTCACGCATGCGGAATATATTCGTGCTCATGCGGACGGGCGAATTTACTTCCTCGAAATTGCGGCACGCGTCGGAGGTGCGTTTATCGCCGACCTGGTCGAGACCGCAACAGGCATCAATCTCTGGCGCGAATGGGCCAGGCTTGAGGTAGCCGATCTGCGGGGCGAGAAGTACGTTTGCCCGGAGGCGAGAGCCGATTACGCAGGCAGCGTCCTATGTCTCGCAAAAACGGCAGAGCCGGACACGTCCACCTTCAATGCGCCGGAGGTCGTGGTGCGTTTGAAGAAGCATCACCACGCCGGACTCATCGTTCGCTCTCCGCAAGCTCCCCGCGTGGCGCAGTTGCTGGACGAATACAGCCTCGCATTTGCCGAGAAGTTCATGGCCAAAATGCCGCCTCCGCCAAAACCCACTTCATAAACGTATCTGCCCCTAAATCGCCTCCTAGAGGCCCCTACTGCGTGCATTTTCCACAATTTCCACAGGCAAGACGAAGATGTCGAAGAGAAGGGTGTGTGGCTTGATAGCTGGGAGACGCCGATCGGGATCGTCCACCGATCTGTCCATTACAGTGAGCGGCGACTTCGCGTTTGCTCACTGCTATCTCCCACATGACCGGAACCAAGAAAGGCCCAGAGGGCTCCGTGAACTTCTTCGAGAGGATTCGGGGAAGCAGGCGCATCGTGCTCGAGCACATCTCGGTGCCGTTCTACATGGATGGCACTCTGCGCCCGGCATCTTCCGCCGTGAACGGGACAGAGAAGTCTTAAGCAGGATCGACAAGGAGGGAAGAGTCGTGACCAAGGAAAGCAGATCGACCGCAAAAGATGAACCGTTTCCACGTGGAGTTTCCAAACCGGCGCAGCGAGCGCTCGCATCTGCAGGCTACGCGCGCCTCAATCAGCTCACGACGGCGCGCGAAAGCGATCTTGCCGCGCTGCACGGCATGGGTCCCAAAGCACTCAACCTTTTGAAAGAGGCGCTCAAACGAGAGGGAAAAACGTTTCGCACCTGAGGTAAATGGGGAAGGGAATCTAGCCCTCTTCGTTTTCGCACACCGGCTCCCTTTACAATGGCCGGGGAGCAAGAATGGAAACGAAGGGCCTCTATCCTCATCGCCGTTGGAATCCATTGCGGCAGGCATGGGTGTTGGTTTCACCGCATCGCACCCAAAGACCATGGCAAGGGGAAGTGGGACAAAAGGCCGCTCCCTCCGGCGTGACCTACGATCCGGAATGTTATCTCTGCCCCGGCAACAAGCGCGCAGGCGGAGCAGTCAATCCGCCGTACGAATCGATTTTCACGTTCGTCAATGATTACGCCGCGTTGATGCCGGAAATTCCGGCTGCGGTGACTCCATCGACCTCGGCTCTTCTCGTCGCCGAGCCTGCGCGAGGACTGTGCAAGGTGCTCTGCTTCCATCCCAACCACAGCCTCACGCTGGCGCGGATGAAGGAGACGGAGATCCGGTGCGTGGTGGATGCGTGGACGAAGGAATACGAAGAACTGCGCGGCATCGACTGGATCGAGTACGTCCAGATTTTCGAAAATCGTGGCGCCATGATGGGCGCAAGCAATCCACACCCGCATGGCCAGATCTGGTCCACCGGTTTTGTTCCCGACGAGCCGGCGGCGGAGACCAGGGCGCAGCGCGAGTTTTTCGATCATGCGGGGCGCTGCCTTCTGTGCACCTATCTTGCCACTGAGCGCGCCTCGGGCGGACGCATTGTGATGGAGAACGACCACTTCGCAGTCGTGGTCCCGTGGTGGGCTGTATGGCCGTTCGAAGTGCTGGTGCTGAGTAAGCGTCACATCGGGGCAATGCCGGAGTTGACCGGCGTCGAGCGCGATGCGCTTGCCAACGTGCTGAAGCGGCTCACCACGCGCTACGACAATCTTTTCGAGACCAGCTTTCCTTATACGATGGGCTTTCACCAGACCCCGACGGGCGTCGGCGCGGAACATCCCGAATGGCATTTCCACGCACACTTCTATCCGCCACTGCTGCGTTCGGCGACAGTGCGCAAATTCATGGTCGGTTTTGAGATGCTGGGAATGCCGCAACGCGACATCACGCCGGAGAGCGCGGCGGAACGGTTGCGCGCCTGTTCTGAGCAGCACTTTTGGCCGAGAGATTAACTGGTCACGCCAGCTTGCGCACCCGAATGTGCAGGAACAATGGCGCGACCAGGGTATCGGCAACTACAGGCTGCGCATCGGCAAGTGCGTTGCTGGCCGTGGGCTCGCCGAATTTTTCGATCGAGAGCCCAGCGCCGCAAATCAAGTCAACCCAGCTGCTCAAGGTGCGATGAAACATGGGCGCGAGAAATGGCTTGGTCCTCGCGCGTTCCTTTGCCGGCAAAGTCGAGAACATCCACTCATTCAACTGGCCATTCATCGGTTCGAAGTAGCCGCCAATCTCGA
>Ga0187863_10000660_pt1 | contig 29019 bp, 25 predicted proteins | sample June2016WEW_11_1_FD_132975 | JGI IMG/M metagenome (GOLD analysis project Ga0187863, IMG submission 132975) | Peatland microbial communities from SPRUCE experiment site at the Marcell Experimental Forest, Minnesota, USA - June2016WEW_11_10 | ecosystem: Environmental > Terrestrial > Soil >...
CCTGGATGCACAACTACCGCCGCCTGGTCACACGATGGGAATATCACATCGAAAACTTCCTCGGCTTTGTTCAACTCGCATGCCTGCTCATGCTGCTCAAACATTTATGAGATGGCTTCTAGCTTGTCCTTATTGGGGCGGAGCGGGAGTAGATTGCGGCGGAGCGGGAGTAGGCGCGGGTGGAGGCACAATCTGTGTAGGCGCACCCGGCGCACCGCCCTGCAAAGGAGGCTGGCTAACGGGAATGTTGCCCATGGTCATCTGGTCGGTGAGCGGGCTGTACACAAACTCCCACTCGTTGTAGTGGTTCTTTGTCTTGTACACAAGGATGGACTGCTTGGGGCTGGCGGGGGAAAAGCCAATAATGGGTCCTCCGCCGAAGGTCTGGCCCGAGAGGCCCGTTCCCGAAGACGAGGAAGAGTCGCCCGGCGAGCCCGTGCCGCCCGCCGCTCCGGCGGCCGAGTTCGTGTCACCCGGCGTTCCGGCGCTGACCGATCCAGGGGGCAAGTTGCCGCCCGATCCGGAGAGCGAGCCGGCGTTGAGCGAAGAGCCGAGTGCGCCGCCGGCCGGAATGGCGCCCGCCACGCCTGGACCTGCCAGACCAAGCGGCTGCCCAAAGAAACCCATGGCGAGCGGCGCTTTGTTCTGCCCGAACAGGATCGGCTTCCAGTCATCCTTGCCGGTGATCGGGTCAGTGTACCGCTTGCGCAAGAACCTGATCTGATTGGTGTTGACTAGGGCATCGACGCTGGGTGGATAGGTTCCGAACTTTTTATAATAGAGCCGGATGGCGCGGATGTACTGCTTGCCGCGGTGCATCGTCTCAACTTCGCGGTCGCGCTGGATGGCTCTGGCGACCTTGGGCGCTGCAATGGCCATCCCGAGGATCAATATGGCAAGCAAGAAGAGGACTAGAACCAGGATGTAGCCTTCTTCGGCAGGGCGCTTACCGCGGCGAATTGGGTTGGGCTTCATCATTTGTCAAACCGAGCGGGCTGCCAGTTGCCGGTCTTATCGCGCCCAGGGCGCCGAACGGCCCCGAGCGGCAGGGACTGCGTGTGATTGTAACCCATGCCGGCGGCGTTAACCCAGCCGGCATTGTCCCTGTAGCCGCCTGCCATATAGACGCAGACAGCCCGACTTAAGCTCGAACTTGAGAGCCTTTTGCAAAATTGCCTTCAGACGATAGATTGTGTCAAAGCACGACCTCAGTCGTGCTGCGAATAGCCCGAGTCTTTCCGCAGCCTCTTCAGCCCCTGGACGAATGCCGGCCCCGCGCCAGCGGCCTGTTCGAAGATTCCTCAGAAGTGGAAGCGGTAGCGCAGCTCCGCCGAAACCTGCCGGGGATCGTTGTAGTGGAAGCCGCCGATGGTAAGCGAACTGTCGGTCAGCAGGCGATGGTTGGTGACGTTGACCACCGTAGCGGCAAGCCTGAAGTTCTCGCCGAGATTCTTTCCGGCGGAGACGTCGAAGGTGGTATGCACGGGCAGATAGCTGCCCTGATACGGACTTATCAGGTTGCCATTGGCATCGGTCGCGCCGGCGGTGCCGTTGGAGAAGCCGGAGCCGTAATAGACGTTGCTTGAAAACCAACTGCGCGCGGGCAGCACGGCGGTGAATCCCGTGTTGAGCGTTTGCCGCTGATCGTGGTCGACCGGCGTGTAGTCGAAGCTGGCGTCGCAGCCGGATGTGCAGATAAGCCCCCCGGTAATGGCTCCGCGCTGCTCGGCAATCTGGTTGGAGTAAGCCAGGTGGAACTGGCCGCGCCGCCATAGCGACGGGCTGCGCAGCGTGGCCTCCCAGGCGCGCACCAGTGCTCCATCCACGGTAATGGGGATGAAGATGTTGGACTCGCCGATGTTGGAGTGGTCGAGGAAGTTATTGACCCGCGTCTTGAAGTTATCGACGTCCAGCGCCCAGCCGCGATAGGGAATCTGAATGCTGAACTCGTGCTCTTCGTCGTGCTCGCCGCGCAGCACGGCAAAGCCGGTGTTGTTGGCGTTGGCGTAAGCAAGCAGCGGCCCCTCAATGCCGGCCAGCGGGGGCGCCTGGTAATAGCGCCCGTAAAAGCCGCGCAGAACCCAGTGCAGCCGGGGAATGGAGAGCGCCGCGCCGGCCCGAGGGTCGGCGTAGTTTTCAGTCACGCCGCCGTGGAAGCTAGAAAGGCGCACGCCGCCCAGCAGGGTTAGCCAGTCGCTTACGCGCAGACTGTCGGAGAGCGCTCCCTCGACAATGCCGCCGGATGCGGCGTCCGTCTCGCTAATGGGCGAGGAGCCGGAGCCATCGTTGAAGACCACGCCGAACAAGGAAGCATCGTGCTGATAGAAGGAGTAGAAGCCGGCGGCGAGGTTGTTGTGCTTTGCATCGCCGCGCAGGCTGGCCTGCAAGCCGGCGTAGTTTGAGGTGCGATCAAATGTGGTCGCGGTAGGGGCGTCTGATAACTTCGAGTCGTAATTCGCCACGTTCCAGTGATAGAACGGGGCAACCTCAAAGATGGCATTCGGCGAGAGCGTATGCACCCAGTCGGCGATAAAGAAGCTGTCGCGTTCGGTTTGCCCGTCGCGCAAGCCGCTGGAATCGTATAACTGGTTGAGCCAGCTATTGGGGTCTGAGTCATAGGGAACCTGAAAGAAGTCCTGGCGCAGTTGTCCGTTCAAACGGAGCTGGTTGGATGCATTCGGATTCACAAGCAGCGAGCCGAAGCCGCTCTGCGAATTGGCGGCGTCGTGCACCACCGCGGCAGTCGGAGTTTCAAGGCCGTAGTTGGAGCGGGCCGCGGCCACGCTGGCGTACCAGGCGGTCTTCTGTGTGTGGTCTCCGGCGGAGAGCGCGGTTTCGCCGGTATAGAAGTTGCCGGCGGCGATGCGCAGCTCGGCGTCGCGGTTGCGCTCAAAGCCGTTGCGCGGCGCGACGTTGAAGACGCCGTATGTGCGGTCGCCGATATCGGCCGCATAACTCCCGCGCTGGACCTCGATCCGGTCGGTGTCCTCCGGGGCAATCTGCGGACCTACATTCGCCGCGATATTGGTGTTGGGGATGTTGACGCCGTCGATGAGCCAACTGGTCTGGTGGCCGCCGCGCATGTGCAGCATGTCGTGGCACATGTAGGCTGCCGGCACGTAATCGGTGATGGCGGCAAACGAGGCGGCGCGGCTGGCGCCGGGCGTCTCCTCGATCATCTCTCGTGTGACAAGAGTGGTAGGCGTCACGGAATCCACTTGAGCCGTCGCGCCTTCCACCACAACGGTCTGCGTTGTTGAGGCCACGGGCAGCGCCACATGGACGACCGGGTTGGTGCCCGACGCGATCGCGATGGTCTCCGTCACCGTTGCGAATCCTGGGGCTTCGACTCGCAAGCGGTAGACGCCGATGGGCGTTTGGGGCAACTCGAACGCGCCCTCGGCGTTAGTGCTGACATTCAACGCAAAGGCGGAATCGGCGGCCTGGAGCGTGATTGTGGCGCTGGCGATGGGCCGGTGCTGAGGATCGTGAACGACTCCATGCACGGTGGCGAAGACGGTGGCGAACGCGGGGATGGAAGCGGCGAGCAGGAGAACCAGGGCGAAGCGCGACGCAATACGCATGGGACCGACCTCCGGGAAAATTGGCAAGGGCACAGACAGCTTCGCGGCGGCACGACGTTGCGCGAATCATGTCCGGCGCTTTGAGAGGATTCGTCGAAGGCAGACCTGACTTGGGAGACTGACGATCTCAAGTTGATTTCGATCTGTTCAGCCGGGAAATAGCCGAAACCCGCTCCGTGCTTGGAGACGCGGGGCCTTCATCTCATTTTTCAGGCAATGCCGAAGGCGGGATGTCCGCGGCCGGCGCGGAATGCCCGAGGTTCTGCGTGCCTGTCGAGGTCAGCTACGCGGTAACCGGCTCGCTGGCGCTGACCTTGACCGGGGTGAGCCAGCCGAAGCGGTCGGGCTTCAAGCCGTTGGCGATGCCAAAGAACTCGTCGGCGATCTTCTTGGTGATCTCGCCGGTCTTTCCATCGCCGATGACGATGCGGTCGATGGAGCGGATAGGCGAAACCTCGGCTGCGGTGCCGGTGAAGAAGACTTCGTCGGCGATGTATAGCAGCTCGCGGGGCAGCGCTTGCTCGGTCACGGTGAGGCCCAGGTGGCGGGCGATGGTGAGCACGCTGTCGCGGGTGATGCCGGAGAGCGCGGAGTTGGCCAGCGGCGGGGTAAACAGGACGCCGTTGCGGACGATGAAGATGTTTTCGCCCGATCCCTCGCTGACCAGGCCGTTCACGTCCAGGGCGATGCCCTCCTGGTAGCCGTTGATCACAGCCTCCATTTGAATCAACTGGGAGTTCATGTAGTTGGCGCCGGCCTTGGCCAGGGAAGGCAGCGTGTTGGGGGCCAGGCGCTGCCAACTGGAGACGCAGACGTCCGCGCCGCCGTGACCGGCGATGTACTTGCCCCAGGGGAAGTTGGCGATGTAGACCTCGACCGGGGTGCCCTTGGGGCTGACGCCGATTTCGCCGTAGCCGCGCAACGCGATGGGGCGGATATAGCAAGGCGTAACGCCATTGGCTTCAATCACATCCACCACGCCAGCGCAGAGTTCTTCAAGCGTGAAGGGCAGCTCCATGCGGTAAATCTTGGCGGAGTCGAGGAGGCGCTGCATGTGCTCGGGGAGCCTGAAAACGGCCGAGCCGTGGGGCTGTGCGTAGCAGCGGATCCCCTCAAAAACACTGGAGCCGTAGTGGATTACATGGCTCATGACGTGGATGGTGGCGGTCTCCCAGGGAATAAGGGCGCCGTTGTGCCAGATCTTGGAAGTGGGTTGGATGGGCATTAGGGTAGAGAAACTCCTTCGGCTGCGCAGAGCGCATACCCAACAGGGTATCGCGATTCGAGGCAGCCTGTCACGGATTGTGCGCCGGCGCGGCAAATCCAACGATCCGGTTCCATTGGAATGGGACAGAGAAACCCGCCCTCCAAGGAACCTCGGCAGAGTTCCATATTGTTGTCCAGCCGGGGACTTCCTTGTGTCAGGGCATGACTTCAGTCTGCCGCAAATGCCGCAAAATCAACGTGGGCTTTAGCCCCTGAGGGGATGCCGGATGCGCGGCAGAAAGTTGTGCAGGGTCCCCTAGATTCCCAGGCGCGCCTTGAGCGTGTGGACGCGATCGCGAGCGACGGAAATCTGCGTGCGCTGGGCATCCTTGAGAGAGAGGATGACCTTGCCGGCAAACCACGAGTTTACCTCCTGAATCCAGTCCGCATTCACCAACGCGGAGCGGTGGACGCGCAGAAACTTCGCTGGATCGAGCCGCCGCTCGAGTTCGCTGATCGTCTGATCCACACAGTGCCTTCGCCCATTCACTAGAGCGTAAGTGAGCTTGTCCTGGGCTACAAAATGAGTTACAGCATCCAGGTCCAGAAACGCGATGCGTTCGCCCACGCGCGAGGCGATGCGGCGCGGATAGTCGACCCGCTCCGGGCGCAGGGATGCGGCCAGCTCCTTGAGCAGCGCGGGCAACTCCGGACTTCGCTGCCAATCCGCCCTGGCCGGTGGGCGGAGCCGGTCGAGTTTCTTGAGCGCGCGCCCCAACTGCTCGGGCTCGATGGGCTTGACCAGATAGTCGATGGAGTTGACCTCGAAGGCTCGCAACGCGTATTCGTCGTAGGCGGTGGTGAAGATGACGAAGGGCTGTTCGCGGAGGCGGGCGAGCAGGTCGAAGCCGTTGAGAACTGGCATCTGAATGTCGAGGAATAGAACATCGATGGGTTCCTTGTTCAGATTGTTCAGGTAGTCGAGCGCCGCGGCGGGATCGGTGGCGCTGCCGGCGATGCGAAGCCCGCCGGCGCTTGCGAGCAGCCGCGTCAGCCGCTCAATGGCGAGCGGTTCGTCATCGACGAGATAGGCGCGAAGCGGGGCGGTTTCCATCGGCACTTCCATTATGCGGGGAAAGACAGGCGAACGGCCGTCTTTCCGTTTTCGCGAGTTACTTCCAGTTGGCCCGCGCCGCCGAAGAGAAGTTCCAGGCGCGCGACAAGATTGCCAAGGCCGTGCTCCGGCGTAATGGCATCGAGCGAGAAGCCGAGTCCGTCGTCGAGAACTTCCAGCCGGATGCGGTTTGAGTCCTTCGATGCGGCGACTTGGATTGCGCCTCCATGCGCGCGCTGCGCCACCACATGCTTGACCGCATTCTCCACCAGGGATTGCAGAGCCAGCGGAGGCACTTTCACGTCCTGAAGAGCTTCGGGAATGGCAATGTCATAATTCAGCCGTGCGCCGAAGCGGGTCTTTTCGATCTCCAGATAGTCGCGCACCACCTTGAGTTCCTGGCTGAGCGGAACCAGGCCGCTTTGGTTGGCGTTCAGCGAGAAGCGGAGCAAGGAGGCGAGTTTGCCGACGGTATCTTCAGCCAGCCGCGGGTTGCTCGGAATGAGCGCGGCGATGGAGTTGAGCGTGTTGAAGAGAAAGTGGGGATGGATGCGGGATTCGAGCGCGGAGAGGCGGGCCTCGGCGAGGAGTTTGTAAGCGCGTTCCTGTTCGACCTGCTTTGTGCGCAGTTCGAGTGTGGCGGCCTGAAGCTTGTTGAGAAGCGTGTGATAGGCCGTCATCGCAAGCCCGATCACCAGCGTGATGACGACGCAGAAAGGAAAGTCGATCCGGAATCGGAACCAAAAAAAATCCCGGGGAACGATTCCGAGGATCTGGATAAGAAGGCCGCTCGCCAGGCATCCGGCGGTAGCCGTGCACGTCAGTGCCAGCGCATACATGAGAACGATAAGGCGGGGGTATTTGTCGGTAAAGCGATGGCCAAGCCAGTGAAGAAGAAACGCCGAAGGCATGCCGATGGTCGCGGAATAGACAAAGGCGATCAGGACAGTGGTCCCCGTCTGCGACAGCCGCATGACGCCCAGGGAGAGCAAGATCGCGACGACGATTAGCGTAACCGTACAAACCGTCAATATAATTCGGAACAGCTTCGAGGTAAGGCCTTCGTCCGGTACCGGTTTTGCGCAGAGATTGGCCGTGGCCAAATTGGTTAGTGGTGTCATAGCTGAAATCGGACTCCTGCCGAAGTGGCTGTGGTGTAAGGCGTGGCGCCATAATCCGAGGTGCTGCCGCCGGTTGGGATTTCCAGGTGCGTATAAGCGGAAAAGTGGTTGCCGAATTTTCGATTGGCGTCGAAGATGGCGATATAACTGCGGTCGTTGAGATTGGCGACCACCGCGGCGGACAAGTCCCATTGCTTCCAGCCGGGCAGCTCCCGGAGGCGATCCTTGTAGGCCGTAAAAAACGCGTAACTCTGCCTCCCCGCTAGAGGGGAAATAGTGCTGTCCCGATAGTAGGGGATGTTGGGCGGGGTGTAGAACTCGCCGATGAAGGTAATGCCGGAATGGGTGGTGTACTTGGCTCCGAGAAGGATGGCTTCATGCTCGCGCCAGGCGGCCTCGCAGTGCAACTCCCAGGCCTCGCCGATGACACGGGTGAAGGTGAGACCGCCAAAGGCATCCCCTCCGCGGTCGTCGCCCGCGATCAGCGCTGTGTCGAATCCATGCACTAGAACGTTATACCGGAAGGCGGTCGTGTCATGCAGGTTTGCCGAGGCTGGCGCGAGCGCGGCGCTGGACCAGGCAAGCGTGAAGGCGTGCGGTCCGTGAACATAGTCGCCTTTGACCATGTCGCGGCCTTCATAAAGGTTGAGCCGGTCAGTGGGATTGGTAGGATCGCGGGGTGGGTCGAGCACGCCGGCCGGGCTGAAGGCGTAACCGGTTCCCCAGCGCACGATTCGCCTGCCCGCCATGAAATCGAAGTCTCCGGCGGAGAGGCCGGCATAAGTCTCCTTGACCCGCAACTGCGTGCGCGTGCCGGAGTACGGCTCGAGCGCGGCGTCAAGAGCAGCCTCCGCGGCGGTGTTGCCCGGCGGAATATCGAAGTCCGCCGCGGAAAGACCGCGAAATGTTTCGGCCAAGCCCACCACGCTCGAAGCCAGCGTCCAGCGAGAGCGATAGCGAAGTGTGAAAGAAGGCTCCAGCAGCAATTGATTCTGAAACAGCGTGACAGAAGGAGCGTTCACTAGCTGGTTCTCCTGCGGCGGCAGCGGCGGAGTAAGGTTGCTATAGAATGTTGCGTCGTCGATCACGGCGAAGGAGTAACGGAAGTCATAACGGGGCGCGGGCAGCGGCGCATCCTGAGCCGGGTTATCCGGGCTCGATTTATCCAGAGCCGGGCTGTCCTGGGCCACTAACTGAAAGCAGGCAGCGAGGAGAATTGCCGGAATCAGAAGCCGATGTCTCATTGGGCTAACTTACCTTGCAAAAGCGGTTGAAGAACTCGGTTGAGGTTTGAGGCTTCCCAGGTATCAAAATTGAGGCTTGGGAAACCGGAAGAGTTCGTCACCGCGACCGCCGGCATCAAATGCCGCGGGAATAAACCGTGAAGGCGTGCAGGTTGTGGAACAAGAGAAAGAACGCGGAGACGGTCCAGTACATCCAAGGCTTGAATTGGATTCTCGGAAGCTGAAGCTCATCGCCGATCAAGCCGATCCCAATGAGCCAAACAATTGGCGTGTAAGCGGGAGCCAGAAAGCCGATCGCGCTTGTGCTCCATGCGGATTCCGGAGCAGCGATCAGAGCGGCCCAGGAGCCGATGTAGACGAGCAGGCCCGTCACGTAGAGTCCGAGGCCGAGCTTTTGGCCCGGCGTAGAAATGCGCAGCCGCATGAACACCGGAAATATCATGACAAGCGTGCGAAGAAGGTTTTCCGGAACACCGATCGCCTTCGGAATATCCTTCCAGAAGACGCCCATTTGGTAGGCGGGCGGAAGTTGGCGCATGAAAATCAGATTGAAGGCCAGAATCGGCAACAGGAGCCAAAAGCAATTGCAGAGGTAACCGGGCAATCTCGAGTTAGTCATTCGACTCCCCCTAAGAGCGGAGCGCGCGGCTGCCAATCGTTGATACTGGGGTGCGCAGTTGCGGCCGTTCGCGTCCGACCGAGTCCAGACGATGTTCACGATGGGCGCACGGCCTTAGCGAGCCATTCCCGCTTCTTTGCTCATCAGGCATTGCCAGTCCTTTCTCAGTCATCTCAATCGCTCATTGCCAATAGACCATTTTGATTTCGATTGCGGCTTCCGGCTGTTTCACTGGGAAGACGGCCTGCTCGGGAGTAGGCGGTCCCTGAGTCGTGTCGGGATTGTTTGAGATGCCGTAGCCGCTCTGTGGAATTCCCTGGGCATCGAATTCCATCTTTCCAGTCAGGTTTTCATCGTGCAGCACGGACGCGGCGTAAACCCCCTGCGGGAGCTTCTCGAATACGACCTTGGTGGTCAGGGTTTGAGGGTCGATTTCACCTTGCCTAGCAGCAACGGCGTATGTAACGTCCGACGGAAATCCTTTGCCGTCGCGAAAAAGAACAACGCCGATCTTCCCCTTCGCATTGCGAATTCCCGTAATGCGGATGGTGAGCGTGGACGTATCTACAGCGGGCGCAGCAGCAGGCGCTGGCGCAGGCGCCGCGGCAGGTGCAGGTGTTGGGGTTGCCGGCGACTGTGCCGCAAGCCATCCGGCGGAAGCCGTGAGCAATGCGCAGCAAAGCAAGGAATTAAAAGCGGATCGTTTGGATTTGAAGCAGTTTCTCATCATCTCAGTTTCCTTTCGCGGGGTTTGTAGTCTCTCAGGGTGGATGTCAAGCCGGCGGCCATTCAAAAGCGGTCCGTCCGGCCCTGGTAAAAGAGTTTGTCGGGCAAATCGCGCGGGGTTATGCCGGAGTATTCCAGCACGCTGTGCGAGTTATGGCGGATTTCGTCGTACAGAGTCAAGCGACGAAGCTGGACTTTGCCTCCGAACGAAGCGTACTCGTCGAAGGTGGCGGACTTGATATGCTTGCCCGAGGTGAGATAGAACTCGGCCCTGACCGGACGCGCGTCCTGAACCCGCAACCAGTAGAGAATGCGCTGGTAGGTTGCGCCCTTTCGCTTGGCGGTAAGATCGAGAACGTAGCAATCCTCAGCTCCCACTTTCTCGGTGCGCAGGTAAACGGGTGAGTAATCGACGGCGTAGTTGGTGCGGGCCACGTCGCCGTTCGAGGCGTCGCCGGAGAGCCTTTCGAGCGGGGTAATGCGCACCGGGCGGCTGGTGTCGGGGAGATAGACCCACATATCGTCGCCCAGCATGAGCAGGTGCTGGCCCTTTTCGCGAGGACTCATAAACTCGACATAAGTCTTCTCCGTTCCCTTCTGCGAGACCTCGTAGAGCTTTTCCTCGTCCGCCTTGCCGGATTCGTAGTTGGTGATCTTGACGCGCAGCACATACGAAGGCCAGCCGTTGCGGTAAACGTCGGAACGCTTGAGCAGAGCTTCGGCGTCGGGGGGTGCCGGGGTTGCCGCGCGGCAAACCAGCGCGCAAGTCAGCAGAAAGCCGATGAAGAAGAGCAGCAGAAATGCGCGCAGCATGAAGTTAATCTTAGACATGGGCGAGCGCCTCCGCAATTTGCAGCCGGGATGCGCGGATCGCCGGGAGAATGGATGCCAGCGCCAGCGAGACGATGACCAGCAGCGAGGAGCCGACCATGAGGCTGGGCACGTGGAGAACCTGGAAGGACATAGGGACCGTAAATCCCGGAGGCGGCGGGAGATGGAGGTTGGCATGGTTCAAGATAACGCCGAGAAGATTGCCTGCCAGAACGCCGACGAGGGCGCCGAGAATGCCGATGAGCGTGGCCTCGGCCATGAACAACGCCACGATCCATGCGCGGGGCGTGCCCATGGCCAGCATGGTGCCTATTTCGCGGGTGCGCTCGAACATGGTCATGAGCAGCGTGTTTACGCTGGACATGAGAACCATGAAGAAGACGATAACTCCCAGGAAGATAAAGATGGTGCTGAAGAGGGAGCGGACCTGCTTGTAATAAGTGGCCAGTTCGATCCATTTCTTGAGCACTAATTGCTGTGGCAAGCCGCGCAGGCGGGGAGCGAGTTCAGCCGCGACCTGGTCGGTGTTTTCGGTCTTGTCCAAACCGACGACGAGGTTGGTAACGCGGTCGCTTTGCAGCAGGCGTTGCGCGGCGGACAAGTTGATGCGGAGAGAGCGCGCATCCATTTCAGCGATGCCGGAGTTCACAATGCCCACGATCTCGACATCGACGCCGTTGAGAGCGCCGTCGGAGGTCATGGCCAGCAGCGTCAAACCATCGCCAACCTTCACGTTCATCGATTTGGCCAGGCCGGCTCCTATGAGCGCCTCGACCTCGCCGCCGGATTTGCTGTCGAGATCGTGACCGGAAGTAAAAGTGGTGGGGAAGAATCCGAGGCTGCTTTCGGCGACGGGATCGACGGCGGTGCCCATGAAGACAGAGGATTTGTCGCCGTTGGAAACCATGCCGTAGAACTCGATGCGCGGAGCGACGCCGCGCACGTGACCGCCGGTCTTGATGGATGCGGCCACCTGACGCCAGTTATCGATGCCGGTGTCGAGGGCGCGAACTTCGTCGCGGTTGAAGTGATCGGCGGTGAAGATCTGCATGTGGCCGAGACCGCTATTGATGGTGTGTTCGCGCAGGCCCCAAAACATGCGGGCAAAGAAGCCGCCGACGAGCAGCAATCCGGCGACGCCTCCGCCGACCATGAACAGGGTCATCATGGTGCGGCGGCTGTTGCGGAAGATATTTCGGAATGCAAGAAGCAGAAACTTAGCCACGGCTAACTCCTTCGGTCGAGTTATCGGAGACGACCTGTCCGTCGCAGAGGCGTACGATGCGCTCGGTGTGTTCGAGCAGGCGCGCGTCGTGCGTGGAGAAGATGAAGGTGAGACCGAGGCGGCGATTGAGGCCGTGCATCAGGTCGATAAGCTGGGTGGCGTTTTGCGTGTCGAGGTTGGCGGTGGGCTCGTCGGCCAGCACCAGGGCGGGGCGATGCACGATGGCGCGGGCCACGGCGACCCTCTGACGCTCGCCGCCGGAGAGCAGGTCGGGACGCTGCCGGGCGCGGGCGGAGAGGCCGACGCTCTCCAGGGCCTCGGCCACGCGCTGGCGGCGCTCGCGGCTGCCGATGCCCTGAATCAGCAGCGGATACTCGACGTTTTCGGCGGCGGTGAAGACGGGGATGAGGTTGAAGGTCTGAAAGACAAAGCCGATCTTCTGGCGGCGAAGCGTGGCCATGGCGGCCGGCTTGAGCTTGGAGGTGTCGACGCCATCGACCTGGATGCGTCCGCTGGTGGGCTGATCGATGCAGCCGATCAGGTTCAGCAGGGTGGTCTTACCGCTGCCGCTGGGGCCGGCAATGGCCAGGAATTCGCCGGCGTTGACGCGCAGGCTGGCGTCAGAGAGGGCGCTGACAAACCTGTGGCCTGGGTGGTGGGTCGGAGTGGTGTCCAGCGGAAACCTGCGACCGACTGCCTCTACATTGACGATTTCTTCCATTCGCCGTTCCCTTTCCTTGGCGGTGTTTTTCTCTGTTTGCAAGATAGACGGGCCGATGCCGAGCGCGCGAGCGGTTCCTGACGAGCGGTTGGAAAAGCGGATGGAGGGTTGGAGCGGAGCGATGAGCCGTAAGCAGAGAGGCCCAGCGGCTTCGCCGATTGAAATCGCGCTACCGCAATGGGAGTCAAAGAACGATTGCCGGCCGCAGGTCCGTATGCACAAAATCGTCGCCCTTGTAGAGCAGCGGCTCGCGCTTGTCGCGGGCCAGGGCGTATGTGAAGCAGTCGCCGAAGTTCAGATTGGCCGGGTGGCCGCTGCCTCGGCCGTAGTCGCGATAGGCCTGGCGGGCGATCTTGGCTTGCGCGGCCGTCACCGGCTCGATGGCGATTCCAGAAACTTCAATGAGATCGTCGAGCATGCGGCTCATGGAGGGTTGCCGCTGGCTGTCGATCACGATGCAGGTCTCAAAATACGTGGCTGCGGAAACCTTGACATCCGGCGTGGCTTCCAAGAGATCGGAAAAGGCTCCCCGCTCAGGCTCCCGCTTCAGGATCGCCACCAGCGCCGATGAGTCGACGATCATAGCGGCAATCCAGTCTCTTTATCGTAGAGGAGATCGCCGATCTTGTCGGAGGGCGGCAGATCCTTGAGTAAAGGGGCCGTTCGCTTCGTGAGCTCGTCAAGCCAATCGGCAAGCCCGGCTTTTGGATTCGGCTGTTGACGCTCCAGCCGCTCTCGAAGCGCCACCGTAACGGCCCTGGTCACAGTCTCGCCGTTCCGTTGGGCCACTTTCCGCGCAAGCCGGACCGTCTCTTCGTTCTTGATGCTCAAGGCCATACAATTCTACCTTTCTACCATCGCTTTCTACCATTCTACCATAGAAGTTCCGTAACACAATAGAGCTATCTGGCCGGCCAGAACCCCTCGGATGGCCTAAGCTATAGCCATGAACGACCTTACTCTGGAAGCCGCGGCAACGCAGGACGAGATCTTCGATCTACTGGTAGTGGGCGCCGGGCCTGCCGGGCTGGCGTGCGCCATCGAGGCGCAGAATGCGGGGCTTCGCTCCGTTGTGGTGGATAAGGGCTGCCTGTGCAACGCGCTCTTCCATTACCCCACGCACATGATCTTCTTCACTTCGCCGGAGTTGCTGGAGATCGGGGGCATTCCCTTTCCCAGTCCCAACCCCAAGCCCACGCGCACCGAGGCGCTGCAGTACTACCGGCGGGTGGCGGCCTACTTCCGGCTGGACGTGCGCCAGTATCAGCGCGTGGAACGGGTGACGGGCTCGGACGGTGCCTTTACGGTGCATATCGAGGACCGCTTCGGCCGCCGCGCCGCACTCATGGCCCGCAAACTGGCTCTCGCCACCGGCTACTACGACCTGCCCAACTACATGGGCATTCCGGGCGAGAAGCTGAGCAAGGTGCACCACTACTACAACGACCCGCACCCCTTCTTCGGCATGGACGTGGTGGTCATCGGGGGCAAGAACTCCGCGGCCATCGCGGCCCTCGAACTGTGGCGGAGCGGCGCGCGGGTCACGCTGGTTTATCGCGGGCCTGAGATTCCGCCACACGTGAAGTATTGGATCAAGCCGGATATTGAAAATCGCATCAAGAATGAGGAGATCAAGGCGTACTTCCGGTCGCGGGTGGTGGAAATTGCGCCGGACTCGGTGCTGCTGGAGACGCCGGAAGGCCGCGTCACGCTCAAGAACGATTTTGTCTTCGCCATGACCGGCTACCACCCCGACTTCACCTTTCTGGAGAAGTTGGGCGTGCGTTTCGAGGGCGAAGACCGGCTGCCGATCTGCGATGCGGAGACGCTGGAGAGCAATGTGCCCGGCATCTACCTGGCCGGGGTGATCGTGGGCGGCGCGCGCACCAACGAGATCTTCATTGAGAACGGGCGCTTTCACGGGGGGCAGATCGCAAAGGCGCTCAAATCCAAGGGATAACGGGAACCCTGGTTGCGCATGGAGCCCGCTAACTGGAAAGCCGTGTGGCGCGGAGGTTCAAGGCGTGCGAATGCGCTGGTGGCCGCGGACGATTCGATGGCAGATGCTGGCAGGCCTGGTGCTGCTGGAGGCGCTTTCGCTGGCGCTTTTTGCGGCGCTGCTCATTCGCCAGCAGGGGCGCGAGGCTTACCGGCACGCCCGCCAGCGCCTTGCCAACCAGGCCGACTCCGTGGCTCTGCAGGCCAAGGAGGCTCTGCTGCAGCAGCGGCCCGGCTGGGTGGGACTTTCCGTCAAGATGATGGGCGAGGCACCCAGCGTGGCCTTCGCCATGGTCACCGATCCGGCCGGCAACGTGCTCTTCGTCAGCCAGGGAGAAGCGGACCAGAGAACGCTCGACGCGGCGGAGCGCGCGCAGATTCCCCTTGCCACCCCGGACGAGCCCAGGATCTTTACCGTGGGAAAAGGTCAATGGGAGGGCGTGAAGCCCATCTATACCGGCAGCGATCTGCGCGGCTTTGCCTGGGTCAAGACCGATCCGGCCTGGGATGTGGAACCGCGGGAGACGATCTTGCGCGGCATCTTCGTCTTTGGCGTCATCTGGATGGCGGCGTCGGCGTTGCTGGTGCTGCTGATGGCCGGCTCAATCTCGCGGCCGCTGGCCATCTTGCACCGCGGCACGCGCGCTCTGATGACTTCGCCGGAGAGCGGCGGCAGCTTCCCGCTGCGAGTGACCGTGCACAACGAGATCGGCGACCTGATGGAGGCCTTCAACCGCATGGTCGCTTCCCTTCAGGAGCAGCGCTCGGGGCTCAACGATACGCTTTCGCTGCTGGACTCGATGCTGGCCAACGCGCCCATCGGCCTGGCCTTCTTTGACCGAAGCTGCCGCTTTGTGCGCGTCAACCAGGTTTTCGCGGGCATGACGGGGGCTCCGCTCAGCGGCCACCTGGGCCGGACGCTGCCGGAACTGCTGCCGCAGCCGGTTGCCCAGGAGCTGGAGAGCGCCGTTCAGCGGGTTTTTGCGGAAGAGGAACCAGTGGGCGACCTGGAATTGACCACTCCGGAACCAGGCGGCCGGCCCGGCCGGTCGCGGACCTGGCTGGTCAGCGCCTACCCGGTGCGGACCACGCCGCGGCAGGTGCGCTGGGTGGGCGTTATCGTGCTTGACGCGAGCGACCGCAAGCGCAGTGAAGAGGCTCTGCGCAGGACCGAAAAGCTGGCCGCAACCGGGCGGCTGGCCGCATCCATCGCTCACGAGATCAACAATCCGCTCGAAGCCATCACCAACCTGCTCTTCCTGCTGCGCAACTTCTGCCGCCTCGACGATCCGGCGTTGAACTATGTGGCCATGGCGGAGCAGGAGGCCCAGCGCATCGCCGGGATAACTCAGCAGACGCTGCGCTTCTACCGGCAATCCACGCTGCCCGCGCGCGCCCGGATGTCGGAGCTGCTCGACCCCGTGCTCAGCCTCTCGCAGACCCGGCTCAACGCCCTCGGCATCGAGGTCGAACGGGAGTACGACCCGGAGATGGACCTGTTCTGCTTTGCCGGGGAGCTGCGCCAGGTCTTCGCCAATCTGGTCAGTAACGCCATCGACGCCACCAGCGGCAGCGGCCGTCTGCGGGTGCGCGCGCGGCGTTCGCTCAACTGGCGCGATCCCGCGCAGGCGGGAGTGCGCTTCACGCTGGCCGATACCGGCGCGGGAATGGAACCGGCGGTGCGCGAGCGCATCTTCGAGGCCTTCTTTACCACCAAGGAGTTGACCGGAACCGGCCTGGGCCTGTGGGTGAGTTACGAGATCGTCGTCAAGCACCGCGGGCTGGTGCATGTGCGCAGCCGCACCGCAGCACAAGGTAGGCCTTCGGGAACCGTCTTCCAGATATTCATTCCCGACGGACCCGAGCCGGCGGCTGCGGCCAGCAAGACGGCTGCCGTGGTGTAAGTGGGACGCTCGTGAGACTCACCCAGTCGCGCTCCCATCGCCCCTCAATACGGTCGCCACCCAGCCACCCTGTTGACGTAGCATGAAAAAGCGTAACCCATTTCGCAGGCGCCTGATTCTCGCTTGACATATTGTAATCGTTCAATTACACTTCAACCATGTTTTCCGTCAAGCCGCTCCCCGAATTCACACGATGGCTCGATGGATTGAAAGACAACAAGGTACGCGGCGCGGTGGTGGAACGAATCAAGCGCCTCACCTTCGGCTTGCTGGGCGACTTTAAGGCGATTGGCGATGGCGTGATTGAGCTGCGCATAGATTTCGGCGCGGGCTGGCGTCTCTATTACACACAGTGCGGCGCGCAGATCGTCGTGTTGCTTGCGGGCGGCTCCAAACGCACACAGAAGAAAGATATCCAACGGGCTAAGGCTCTGGCCGCATTGCTGAAAAGCGAAAGGGACTTGAGATGAGAAAAACCATTAACGTGGACGACCTGCCTGAATTCGACCCCGCGCAGTACCTTGACAACGAAGAGAGTATCGCCGTCTATCTGACCGGAATTCTAGAAGCGAATAACGCAGCCCTGTTGGCCTCGGCGTTGGGTGACATTGCCCGCGCGCGCGGCATGACGGAGATCGCCAAGGCCGCCGGAATTACCCGCGAAGCTCTCTACAAAGCCCTTCGCCCCAATAGCGCGCCGCGCTTCGATACCATCAGCCGCGTCTGCGCGGCGCTCGGCGTGCGTTTGGTGGCGCAGCCCATGCCCGCTGGCAAAGCGGCCGCCTGAAAACCGGTCCTTGGCCGCGTCGCCGTCTGCGGCCGCGAGTTCGATGTGCCTTCCCTGGCCCGAGAATCCGGACCTGGGGAACCCGGTCGCTCCATTGTAGGGCTATGATCTGCGTATGGGGTTCGTGGGCTCCCGGGTCTGAAGATCCAGAACTGGGCAAATCGGTGCATAGTATATGTGGGCCGCTTTAACTGCCGCACTCGTCGCTCTTGCTTCATACATCACATATCGTGTATCTGCTCGGCAGGCCAAGCGAATCCGCGAGGAAGAGGAGAGAAATAGAAGAGACCGTAGAAAGGAACTGTTAGCTGTAGAACTCACCTATCTTAAACAAGGTATTGGGGATTCATGGTCAAACGAGTTTCCCGATGTTGCGTTACGCTCGCTGGGGAACGTTGCTTACCTTATCTGGCTCTTGAATTACGAACCCAAGTTTCGAAGCCATCGTGGAGATGCGAAGAACCCATATCCGCCGGATTGGGAATGGCGTCGCAGATTTGTTTTTCTCCGTGATCGTGGCACTTGCCAAGGCTGCAAGAAAGGTTCAAACCAAGGTATTACGCTAGATTGTCATCACATCAAGCCAATTGGAGAGTTTGGTGCCGGGGAGACTGGAATGCACTCTATCAGTAACCTCATCGCGCTGTGCCAGCTTTGCCACGCAGAACAACATCTTGGCAACAAAATGCTGGCAAACCGTGCGTTCCGGTCATCGTCGGGTAGTCAGAATTGGCCTCAATATTCAAGCAAGCGCAGCATTCAAAAGCGAACAGACAACAACCCGATAGGCAAACTCACGCAACCAGATGCGATTGAAGTTCACCCTTCGTCAGATGCATTGACTCGCGAAATTCTCAGCGCAGACGCAAGACCCCCCGGTTACCTCGGTCGAAACGCCGGAAGCAACGGGCCGGTTGACAGAAAGCGAAGGGGGCAAAAGCTCTACTCAAGGCCAATGCCCAACGCGAAATCGATCACGGAAGGGCTCGCGCGGATTGATGAGCAGGTTGCTGACACGAAATTGCAAGATGCCGACCAACTCCTCGGAGAAGAAGATCAGTATGGTCACTGCGATTTCTGCGATAAAGAGATTCTCGTCGATCCGTTCTACGTGAGCGACAAAGGCAGGCACCTATGCGATGAATGTTACATTTCGACCGGAGGAAGAGAATGAGCAGGTTCAAGGCTGGAGACCGTGTATATTACGCGAGAAAGAATGACCCAGAAGGCTATGAAGGCCAATGCACGATTCAAGAAGCGATAGATGAGATCCATGCCAAGGTCCTCTGGGAGGATAGTGAGCAGTGGAACGTTGTGGAGTTTCGCCACCTCATGACAGTTGAAGAGGCCGAGAGGGAAGGCCTCATCTAGGACTTTATGGCGTCACTTCTGGCAGGTGGCCCACACCTCGATTTTGAGACGTGGGAGAGCGTCATCAGGGCCGGTGTTGCGCCGTGATAGATGTGCAGGATTTCAACATCGTTCTCCTTTACGCGATAAACCACGATATAGGGCAAGCGCGGCCAGACCAGCTCGCGGGTTCCTTCCTCACGTCCGGCTCGGCCTCGACACGGAGTGGAACTTAATGTAAGAATTGCTTGATAGATTTCGACGATTGTCGATTGAGCAAACGATGGCAGATGACGGGCTAGATAATCCCCGATAGCTTCCAGGTCGTCCGCCGCCGCCTCAGCTTCCCTTCAACCAGGCCTCCGCATCGGCCAGCAGCTTGCCCGCCCGTTCCATCATGAATTTCTCGTGAGAATCGTAATTGACGATGCCTTCAATCCGGGCGACAAGACTGGTCGAGCAGCAATTCTTCTCCGCGAACCTCGAACTCCAGGTCCTCTTCTTTGCGCTTGCTAACGATCTCTCTCGCGCGCACCGGAAACCCCGGAGGCTGGGCGGCGCACGACTCGGCCCCGCAAACCACGGAACCGGCCCCACCCCCTCTTGCGTATAGGGAATTGTGTCCAATTGCGAACGCCGGGATCGAAAATGAACGCCGGGGGTTGCGCAAGCGGAGACGGGATTGTTCCTATCCCCTGTGATTTCAACGTCTTCTCTTCGGGCCGCTTTGGCGCCCTAAATGCAAATACAGAGAGCGTGGGAGCAAGACAAATCACAGCAGGCCCTGAGCCGGCGACAGGATTCCCACAGGAGGTCATTATGACGATCGCGATTTACGACACCACAGTCGAGCCGGCGATTGCTCCCCCTCAATCCGCCGATTCCATCCAACTGACCGAATTGGTCCGCGGCAGCGATCGCCGTCTGCTGGAGCATTTGGAACCGCTTGCGCGCCGGCAATCCATCAATCTGGATCTGGCGTCCGTTGAGCGCATCGACGCGGCCGGCATCTCCGCGCTGATTGCTCTGTACACGGCCTCCCGCGACGCGGGCCACAGGTTCACCGTCTCCAATGCCTCGGCGAGGGTTGCCGCGGTTCTCGCCCTGGTAGGCCTTGACCGGTTTCTTCTGCAACATCGCGCGGTTCAGAATCCATGTTCCGGACCGCGCTTCCTCCGCCCCGCCGCATGAGCCAGGCCGCCGCGGGCGCCGATCCTCGTCCGCCTCCGTCGTTCGTCTCAAATTGGGAAGGTATAATCGGAATGGTCCGGTCGTTCAGAAGCCGAAGGGTCGCATGTGACCTTCAACACAGGCAACTGGAGACCCGGGACGGTATTCCTATTAACGACTAACCAATGCCGCGAGGCGCAGTTTTGTGTCTGGATGACTGGCGCGCGCTCAGCTTGAAAACCGCTTCTTCTCTTGAGCGCTGAGCCCCTGTTCCGTCTGCCCGCATAGGCCCCGCCCGCGCAATCCTACACGGAGGTTTTATCCCATGACGCAGGGCGCTGTGGAATCCTCGGTCGCCTCGGCGACCTCAACCTCAACCCCAATCAAGTACGTGTACTTCTTCGGCGGCGGCGCCGCGGACGGAAACGGCAAGATGAAGGATGTGCTGGGCGGCAAGGGCGCCGGGCTGGCGGAGATGACCAACGCCGGATTGCCCGTTCCTCCTGGATTCACCATCCAGACCGAGGCCTGTCGCGAGTACATGCGCGGCGCGGTCAGCCCGGAAATCAACGTCGAGATGTACGCCGCGCTTGAGCGGCTCGAAGCGCTGCAAGGGCAGAAGCTGGGCACGGGCGACAATCCCCTGCTGGTCAGCGTCCGTTCCGGCGCCAAGTTCTCCATGCCCGGCATGATGGACACCATCCTCAACCTCGGCCTCAACGATCGGGCCGTTGAAGCGCTGGCCAAGCTGAGCAACAATCCCCGTTTCGCCTACGACTCCTATCGCCGCCTGATCCAGATGTTCGGCGACGTGGTTCTCGATGTGCCCAAGAAGAAGTTCGAGCACATCTTCGACGGTGTGAAGCACCGCGAAGGCGTCAAGTTCGACTACGAACTCCAGCCCGCGGCGCTCAAAGAGATCATTGCCGAGTACAAGAAGCTGGTTCTCGCCGAGACCGGTAAGGACTTTCCTCAGGCCCCGCTCGATCAACTGGTCCAGGCCCGCGACGCCGTCTTCAGGAGCTGGCAGAATGACCGCGCCAAGACCTATCGCCGCATCAACCGCATCGACGACTGGCTGGGCACGGCGGTCAACGTGCAGGCCATGGTCTTCGGCAACCTGGGCGAGAACTCCGGCACCGGCGTAGGCTTCACCCGTAATCCCGCCACTGGCGAGCACGCCTTCTTCGGCGAGTACCTGATGAACGCGCAGGGCGAGGACGTGGTTTCCGGCGTTCGCACGCCGCTCTCTATCAGCGAACTCGAGCGCGCCATGCCCGCGGTCTACGAGCAGTTGCGCCAGATCACCGGCAAGATGGAAAAGCACTATCGCGATATGCAGGACTTCGAGTTCACCATCCAGGATGGCAAGCTCTACATGCTGCAAACCCGCAATGGCAAGCGCACCGGCCTGGCCGCCGTCCGCGTGGCCATCGACATGGTCAAGGAAGGCCTGATCACGCAGGAAGAAGCGATTCACCGCGTCGAGCCCAACCAGCTCTACGACTTCCTGGTTCCCCGCCTGGTGGAAAAGGGCGAGAAGGTGGAGGTTCTGGCCACCGGCCTGCCGGCCTCGCCCGGCGCGGCTGTCGGGCAGATCGTCTTTACCGCCGAGGACGCGGTGAAGGCCCACGCCAACGGAACCTACAAGGTGATCATCCTGGTCCGCGGCGAAACCACGCCTGAAGACATCGCGGGCATGGAAGTCGCCACCGGCATTCTCACATCTCGCGGCGGGATGACCTCCCACGCCGCTGTCGTCACCCGCGGCATGGGCAAGTGTTGCGTGGCCGGCGCCGGCGATTGTGTCGTTGACGAAGCCAACAAGCAGCTTCGCGTAAAGGGCCGCACCTTCCGCGAGGGCGACTTTATCTCGCTCGACGGAACCACCGGCCGCGTCATCGCCGGTCAGCTCAAGACCCTCCCCGCCCAGCCCGACGATCCCGATCTGGTCACCTACATGAGCTGGGTCGATCCGGTCCGCCGCCTGCGTGTCCGCGCCAACGCCGATATACCGCGCGACGCGAAGAACGCTCGCCTCTTCGGCGCGGAAGGCATCGGCCTCTGCCGCACCGAGCACATGTTCTTTGCCGAAGACCGCATTGGACACATGCAAACCATGATCCTGGCCAACAACGAGGCCGACCGCCGAGCCGCCCTGCAGAAGCTTCTGCCCATGCAGCGCGCCGACTTCGAAGGCCTGCTTAAGACCATGGAATCGCTGCCCGTCACCATCCGCCTGCTCGATCCCCCGCTGCACGAGTTCCTGCCCAAGCGCGAAGATCTGCTGGTCGAAATCTCCCACCTCGTCGACACCGACCCCACATCGCCGAAGATCAAGGAACTCCGGCCGCTGCTGGCGCGTGTCGAGGAGCTGCACGAACAGAACCCCATGCTCGGGTTGCGCGGCTGCCGCCTCGGCATCGCCTTCCCCGAGATTACCGAGATGCAGGCGCGGGCCATCATCGAGGCCGCCGTCGAGGTCAAGAACGCGGGCGGCGATCCGCACGTCGAAATCATGGTCCCGCTCATCGGCTCCATCGAGGAGATGCGCAATCAGTCCGCCATCATCAAGCGGGTTGCCGCCGAGGTCTTCAAGGAGAAGGGCTCGACCGTCGACTACATGGTGGGCACCATGATCGAGCTGCCGCGCGCGGCCCTCACCGCCGACCAGATCGCCGAAGAGGCCGAGTTCTTCAGCTTCGGAACCAACGACCTCACCCAGACCACCTTCGGCATCTCCCGCGACGACATCAACAACTTCCTACCCGCCTATCTCAAGTACGGCATCTTCAAGCAGGATCCCTTCGCCACCCTCGACCAGGCGGGCGTCGGACTCCTGGTGAAGATGGCCACCACCAAGGGACGCGGCACCCGCGCCAACCTCAAGGTGGGCATCTGCGGCGAGCATGGCGGCGATCCCGAGTCCGTCAAGTTCTGCCACAGGATCGGCCTCAACTACGTCTCCTGCTCGCCCTTCCGCCTGCTGACGGCAAGGCTGGCGGCGGCGCAGGCGGCCCTCGAAGAGAAACAGACCGGACCGGCCCACACCACCAGCTAGTCCTTCACAACCCGCTATAACTCCCAGGGCGTCCGCCGCAGCGGACGCCCTGGGAGCATTCGTGGTACAATCTATTTCAGAGTTGCAGGAGAGAAACATGCGGAAGATCAGGACCACATAAGCCGGAACTCGAAAAGGGACAATCCCAATCGCTGAACCGGGTTCAGCGGGCATGGATGCAATTGCTCCCCGGCGCCGGATTTGCGCGCTGAGGAGCAAAACTGTTTATGCGCCACTTTCGGCGTTGAAATCCTTGAGCAGCGCCTTCCCCTCATCGGATTCCCGCAGGCCGGCTAGATCGTCGTCGCCAACCAACTCTTCCCGATAGGACGGAGCGATCTCCAGGGCCTTCCGGAAAGTCTCGATTGCTTTTGCGCGCAGCTCGGGAATGGCCCTTTCCCCAAAATCGTATTCGTAATAATTGGCGGTATTCCAATAGGCGGTGGCCAGGTCTTCGTCGCTCTGCCCCAGGTCGAGCTTGGCCTGGATGAACGCTGCCAGAACTTCCAGAGCTTTCTTTCTGTTCTTGGAGGCCTCTTCCCAGAGTCTTGAAAGCAGGATATTGAGCGGCCGGTTGGCGGGATACGCCTCGACCAGGGAGGAGAGCGACGTGATCAGCCTCCCCGTTTGCCCGGCTACAAAGCTCCCGCTAGCGAGATAGTCCCACGCCGCGGTCAGCTCTGTTGACAAATTCACCGCATTCCCGATCCCCTGCTCGCTCTTCTTGGCAAGTTCGGTGTGCCGTTCCGTTAACTGGAACTGCCGCTGCTTCAATTCGTCCTGCTCTTGCTGCACTTCGGTCAGCTGCTTTTGGACCTTGTCCGCGATTGCCGGAAGCAGTTTGTTGGCGATATAACCGGAGACGAAACCTGTACAAGCGAGAGTGAGCAGATCCTCAAGGTGGACGAGAGAGCTGGGAAACTTGCCGTTCCACAGAATGGCTAAGAGCGCGGCTAGCGACCCTCCAAATCCTGTGATCCCATACGCAAGGTAGTAACTGCGTTTTGGCAAATGTCCGGCATCCGCATCTTCAGGCTTCAAGAAAATTGAAATGCCGTTGGTCAAACCTCCCAGCACTCCGGGAATTCCGACCAATGCGAGAGTCAGCCAGAATTGGAAAAAGACTGTCCCAAATGAACAATCGGTCGATGCGGTCATAGAGCACTCCCTTACAGCGGAAGCAGAATAACACGTTGGCCGTCCTCACGCGATTCTTACTTCGTTTCCCCGCCCGGCGCGTAGTAGCCTTCCCGCGTCACTACCGCAAAGTCGTCCTTGTTGGCCTTGAGCAATATCTTGTGGAAGCCGCCTTCGTTGTCCACCACGTCCGGCGTGTAGGTCAGCAGGTACTGTCCGCGAAGCTCCTCGGCAATCTGCCCGTAAATCTCGTCCAGGTTATCCTTTTTCTTGGCCTCAAAGTACCGTCCGCCGGTGCGCGTGGCAATCTTTTCCATGATCTTCTTGCCGTCCACTCCCGTCTCGCTCGGCCCGCCGCCGCCGCGCCGTCCGCCGCCGCCGGGATAACCGCCGCCTCCACCTGGATAGCCGCCACCGCCGCCGGGGTAGCCGCCGCCGCCCATGCCGCCACGCCGCCCGCCGCCGTTGCCGGGGTAGCCGGTGCCTGCGGGCCGCTCCTGCTCGCCCTTGAAGTAGATGGTGTAAACGGCCACATTGGCCCGGTCCGCCGCATCCACCGCGTCGTTCAGCGTCTCCTTGCTGCCGCGGTCAACGCCGTCAGAGAAGACGACCAGCGCCTTGCGCCCGTCCTTGGGCTTCATCAGCTCGTCCGAGGCGAGATAGATCGCATCGTAAAGCTGCGTGCCGCCGCCGTGCCTGACGCGCGTTTCTCCGCTGCTCCGATCGTCCCCGGTGGTCTCCGGCCCCTGTGAGTCGTTCTGCGCGGCCCGCGTCGGCCCCATTTCGTCCAGCTCGTGGCGTAGCTTGTCGCGCGAGTTGGTAAAGTCCTCCAGCAGCTCAACCTCGCGGTCGAAGTGAATCAGGAAGGCCTCGTCCTTCTTGGCGTCCGCAGCCTTCGGGTCAGCGGGCAGCATCAGGTCAACAAACTTGCCCGCCGCCTTGCGCTCCTCCTCCATGGCCCCGGAGACGCTGCGGCTGGTATCCACCAGCAGGCCCAGCCGGAAGGGCAGGTTCGACTCCCGCGTAAAGCTCTTGATGGTCTGCGGCCGGCCGTCCTCGGTCAGCGTAAAGTCGCCGATCTTGAGGCTGGCCACCAGCGCGCCCTTCTTGTCGCGCACGGTCACCGGCAGCACCACCTCCCGCGCCTGAATCTTCAAGGTCGCGACCGGCTGATTGCCGACGGGCTGTTGGGCGGCCGGCTGCTGGGCGGTGCTCATCAAGGGCAGAAGGGCCACCGCCAGCATCGGCACGGCAAGGCAAAAAGCAGAGCGGCTTCGCATGGTCTTCACGTTGTACCAACTTTCATTCCATTAGACGAACCAAACCCCGGACCGTTGACCGGCTTCCTATGAAGCGCACAGCCAGAAGCAGCGTTCAACTGCTGAAGCCACTATACTGGCCTCCATGATGCTGAAGCGCTTTTTTTCTACGATTTTGATGGCCGCTGCGGTCCCCGTGATAGTAGCGCAACAGCCCGAACTTGTTGTGGCCGGGAGTCTCAGGCTCACTGCCGTATCGGACGGGTTCGATGGCCGATTGGAACTGCTTGAAGATGCGCGCCTGAGTCCCGACCTGAAGAAGGAGTTGTGGGGCTCGGGAGGACCGGAGGTGGCCCTCGACCCGAAGGATCCGCTTTACAAGGACTTGACCGCTGTTCCGTTGCAAAAAGCAGTTCTGCAGCTCATGGACGCACACGGGAAGGTCATTGCCGAAAAGACGCTGGAGCGGGAGTTGGCGCGGATGGGGTTTGTATCGCTGCGTCCCGGTAAGCGAACGATCCTTGTGACCACCGATCTTTCTGCCGGATTCGGATCGTATAGCGGCCCAGATACTGAGTTGCTGGAAGTCTCTGAGGGCGGGCTCGAATCGGTCGTGGCGAAGGATTCCAAATCCGGATTGAGCGAGCCTATTCGCTTGGCCAGCACACTCAAGATTGCCTGGAGGCTCGTTCCCGCAGCCGGTGGTGTGAACGGTCAGAAGGACATCTTGGAGTTTGCGTGCCGCCCGGCGGATTGGGGAGCATTGAACTCCGGTTTTGTCTTGATTTATACGCGCTACCACTGGAATGGAAAGGGATGGACTGAGTTTAATCGCAGAGTGCATGGATTCTGGGAAAGCGATGAGGGCTTTCCGCCATTAGCCAGGTTTCCCAGCGCTTCCGGGAACTGAACCCGCGCAAAGCGGCGCGGGGCTGGCCTGACGCTGCCGCGCCAAACCCCGCCCTATTCCCTATTCGACTGGAAGAACCCCCGGCTTTGCCGTGGTGGCAGCATGAGCGCCGTCCCTACGGGACTCCGTATGAATTGTTGGTTTCACCAACCCCACGCTGAAGCGCGGGGCTGACAATCACTGCACCTACGGCGCGGGCGACGGGCTGCTGCCGGCATGGAGCGCTTCTACACGGGCCCCTTTGATGGGCCAGCAACCGAAAAGCCTCCGGCTCTGCCAAAGGATACTACTCCCTATTCCCTACTCCCTGACCCCTGATCTCTGATCCCTGATCTCTGATCCCTGCCTTCTCAGTGAATCCGAATATCGCCCGAGCCGGTTTCAATGCGCACCGTGGGCCCGCCGCCGTTCAGCTTGCCGGTGATGTGATGATGGTCGGAGGAGCCCTGCGTAACCATCTCCCGGTCGGTGTGAACGCTTCCCGACCCGGTCTCGGCGTCCAGCGTGAGGGGGGCGTCGCCGGCCCAGAACTCCACATTGCCGGAGCCCGTCTCCAGGTGCCAGGAGTTGGCCGGCGTGCCGCCCACCTTGATGTTGCCCGAGCCGGTGCTGGCGCGGAGGCCACCGCGCAGACTGCGCAGCTCGATGTTGCCCGACCCGGTCTCCGCCTTCACGTCGTCCTGCCCCGTTTGCTCGGCATAGATATTGCCCGAACCGGTGCCCACCGTAAAGCCTCCGTTCAGCCCCGTGGCGCGGATATTGCCCGACCCGGTGCTGATCTTCGCGTTCTCTCCGACGCCGTCGTCGTTGATGTCGCCCGACCCCGAGCCGGCGTCAAGGTAAGCGTTGGCCGGGGCCTCGATCTCATAGTCGATGCTGATGTTGTGCAAGTTCTCGTGGCGCGCCCCGACGCGGATAATGTTGCCTGTCTGCTCGATCGGCGGATTGGCCGCGATCTCCTTTACCCGCTCCTCGCTCCCGCCCCAGCTCGACTTGACCCGGCCGAAGATGTGCACCTGGCTGCCAGAGCCGTGGGTCAGGTGGATATTGCCCGAACCGGTCGCCACCGAAAGCTCCACCCTGCCGTTGACCGTCAGGTTGCGCTCGAAGGTGGCCTCGGAACCCAGCGCCGGCATCGCCGCCAGCGCCAACGCCGCCGCTGTTACTACAAAGAGATGCTTCATCGTGTTCCTTTCTTTACAGAGATCAGAGATCAGGGGTTGGAAATCAGTAAATAGGAATCATCGCTTTGCCGACTCGCTCACTCACTCGCCGTCTGATCTCTGACCCCTGATCTCTGCCTTCCTCACTGCTCCGTAACCACCTGGTCGCCTTCCTTCAGTCCGCTCACAACCTCGGTCACCGAGCCGTTCGATAGCCCTACCTTGACCGAGACCTTGCGCTTGCCTTCCTTCTGGCTCTTGTCCGGAACCTCCACCGACGCGTTCTTCTGGCTGTCGTAGTTGACCGCGCTCTCCGGCACCGTCAGCACGCCCTTGTGCTCGTCCAGCAGAATCTCGGCGTTGGCCGTCATGTTGGCCTTCAACTCCCCGCCGGGATTGTCGATCGAGACGCGCACTTCAAATGTAGTTACATTGTCCTTTTCCACCCCCAGCGGCGCAATCTTGGTCACCTTGCCATTGAAGACCCGGTCGCGGAAGCTCTCCACCTTGATGCGCGCCGGCTGGCCCATGTACACGTGGGCGATATCCGCCTCGTCCACCTTGCCCTGCACGTAAACCTCGTTGATGTCTCCCTCGGTCATCACCAGGGTGGCCGTCGAGCCCAGCACCAGGATCGAACTGACCGCGTCGCCGATCTCCACGTCCCGCGAAAGGATCACCCCGTCCATCGGCGCCACAATCGTCGTGTATCCCAACTGTTCCTCAAGCTGTTTCAGGCTGGCCTGCGCCTGCTGCACTTGCGCCCGCGCCTGTTTCAGCCGCGCCGTGTCCACCCCGATCTGCGCATGAGACGAATCCCGCCTGGTAAGCGCCGCCAGATAATCCTTGTTGGCGTCGTCCAGCGCCTGCCGGCTCACGATGCCCTGCTTCTGCATCTCCTGGTTGCGGTCCAGCGTGGCCTTGTACATGGGTAGGTCCGGCGCGTTGGCGTTCACCTTGTCCTGCTCGATATTGGCCTCGTAGGTCGCAACGTTGGCCTCGGCCGCCGCCAGTTGCGCCCGCTGCGCCTCCACTTGCGCCGCAATCTCCACCTGATCCAGTTGCGCCAGTTCCTGCCCCTTGTGGACCTGGTTGTTGATGTCCACGTAGAGCTTCTCCACAATGCCCGAGGCCTTGCTCTTCACCTCGACCTGGGTGATCGGCTGAATCTTTCCCGTGGCCACCACCGACCGCGCCACATCGCCGCGCGTCACCTTGGCCAGCTTGTTGGGGTCGATCGACGCTCCCTTGGCCAGCCGCGCCAGCCCAAACCCCAGCACAGCCAGAATCACGAACCCGCCGATGCCCAGCCAGATCCAGAACTTCTTGCTCTTGCGCGAAGCAGCCACTCAATACCCTCCCAGGCGCGAGGAGAGCCGCGGCTCTCCCATGCGTTATCGAATCGACCAACTAGACTTATGATCTCAGACGGCACCCGCCCGCCGCCGTCACCCGCAACCGCGCGCCGGCGCCGCTGAGTTGCTTCCCCCTCATACGCAACCCGCCGCCCCTTGGTTCCAGCGTCGCTCGCCGCGGCGCTCAGCCGATCCCTATTCCCTACTCCCTACCCCCTATTCCCCGGTTCCCATTGTCACCGTCATCGGCCTGCAGTTCGGCGTGCTCCTTGCCGGCGCCATTGTCACGAAGACCATCTTCAGTTGGCCCGGCCTGGGCCGCCTCACCGTCAGCGCCATCTCCAATCGCGACTGCGCGCTGGTGCAGGGCTGCCTGCTGTCGATTGGGTTGACTGATGGGTTGGTCAATCTGCCTAGAAGCTGTTTCATAACCTTCTGAGTACGATCATGAAGCAGGCGATGTGGAAGAAGGCCTCGTAGATTTGCAGTGAGCGGTCGTAGCGGACAACAAGGTGGCGGAAGTTGCCCAGCCAG
>Ga0187863_10000661_pt1 | contig 29008 bp, 21 predicted proteins | sample June2016WEW_11_1_FD_132975 | JGI IMG/M metagenome (GOLD analysis project Ga0187863, IMG submission 132975) | Peatland microbial communities from SPRUCE experiment site at the Marcell Experimental Forest, Minnesota, USA - June2016WEW_11_10 | ecosystem: Environmental > Terrestrial > Soil >...
CGACGCCACTTGGCCCGAATAACCGGCAGCGCTCTTGACACGCGCGAGCCGGTGACCTATGTTTTGATCAACAGTAGAATTGCACGCGGAAGTCCCCCGCACGGATAAGCCTTTTCCCGTCAGCTGGTTCGGGGAACGTTCACCAAGTGCATCAGCGATTCTTGCATGCCAGTTTTGGGGAGCTAACAAACCATGCCCATTGTGACCAACCTCTTTGAACTGTTGAATGTGGCGCCGCCTGAAAACACGGCGGTGATTTTGCCCGAGAGCGGCATCCGTGTCAGCTACAAAGGACTGCGCGAGCAGGTGATGACGATGGCCGATTCCCTCGCCGCGGCCGGTATCGGACGCCGAGATCGTGTCGCCACGTGCATGCCCAACGGTCTCCCCGCCATCGTGACTTTTCTCGCAGCAACCTTGGCCGGTACGGCTGCCCCCCTGAATCCTGGATACCGCAGGGATGAGTTCAGCTTTTATCTGGAGGACACCGCCGCGAAGGTGCTTCTCTGCCCCTCCCACGGCGCCGAGGATGCACGGCAGGCCGCCGAAGGGCGCGTTCCAGTGTATTCGGTGGAAATGGATGAGAAAGGATTGGTTCGACTATCGGGCGTTGCAAGTAGGGGAAGCATCGCGCAGACACCCAGAGCAGATGACGTCGCGCTCGTTCTCCACACGAGTGGCAGCACGGGACGCCCCAAGCGAGTCCCCATACGCCATGGGAATGTGGGCGCGTCGGCCGAGAACATTGCAAACACCTATGCCTTGTCGCCCAGCGATGTCACGATGTGCGTCATGCCGCTATTCCACGTCCACGGGCTGGTCGCGTCGGTGCTGTCAACATTCCTTTCAGGCGGAACCGTTGTGGTGCCGGCGAAGTTCAGCCCTCTTTCTTTCTGGCGATTCGCGCGCGACTCCGGGGCCACTTGGTATTCGGCGGTTCCCACAATTCATCAGCTCCTCGTTACACGAGCGGGCGGAAAGCGGCCGGAGGGCTCCGAAAACCTGCGCTTCATCCGCTCCTGCAGTGCAGCTCTGCCCCCTGAGATGATGGAGAGGATCGAAAGCACCTTCGGCGTACCTGTGCTTGAGGCCTACGGCATGACCGAAGCAACGCACCAGATGTGCTCCAATCCCCGACCGCCGTCGGCGCGAAAAGCCGGTTCGGTGGGGCCGGGAACCGGCGTTCAGGTGGGCATCATGGACGAGGACGGGAATCTTGTTCCGCAAGGGCGGCGCGGCGAAGTGGTGATTCAAGGCCCGAACGTCGTCAAAGAATATGAGAATAATCCCGGAGCCAATGCTAAATCCTTTACGAATGGCTGGTTCCGCACCGGTGATCAGGGATACCTCGACGAAGGCGGCTATCTTGTATTGACCGGCCGGATCAAGGAACTCATCAACCGGGGTGGAGAAAAAATTGCGCCTCGGGAAATCGACGAAGTGCTGCTGGCACATCCGTCGGTGGCCGAGGCGGTGGCCTTTGGCGTTCCGCACGCGACCTGGGGTGAGGAAGTGGCTGCGGCGGTCGTGCTGCGGTCGCCGGAAAAAGAGGCCGCGATCCTAGCCTTCTGCCGCGAAAAACTCTCCGATTTCAAATGCCCCAAGAAGGTCTACATCGTTGAACAGATCCCGCGCACGGCGACGGGTAAGATCCAGCGCGGCGCGGTGGCCGCTGCGATTGCGGCAGGTGCAAAGTCTTGAGATACCTTGTCGCAGGCGCCGGGGCAATCGGCGCCTATCTTGGTGCTCGCGTGGCGCTTGCCGGTGAGGATGTGACGCTGTATGCCCGCGGGCCGCATCTGCGCGCCATGCAACAGCGCGGCGTCCGGGTGATAAGCGCGGAGGGCGACTTCGAAGCCCGTCCCAAGATCATCGAAAGGCTCGAAGACGCGGGCCCTGTCGACGTGATTTTTTTGGGTGTGAAAGCCCACAGCCTCACGCACCTTGCGCCCCAACTGAAGCCGCTGCTGCGCGAAGGCACGACGGTCGTCAGCATGGAGAACGGAATTCCCTGGTGGTACTTCCAGTTGGGCGCCGATGCCTTCCCCGGACTTCAGCTGGAGCGCGTCGATCCGGGCGGCCTGATTGCTGAGGCTTTTGAGCCTGAACGCGTGCTGGGGTCTCTCATTTACTTGGCGACTGAAATCGTCGAGCCAGGAGTGATTCACCACACGGAGGGAAATCGAATTTCACTGGGCGAGCCCGATGGCAGCCGGTCCGAACGCAGCCGCGTGATCTCGGCTGCGCTGATCAAGTCCGGCTTCAAGTGCCCTGTGACGACCCGCATTCGCACCGAAATCTGGGTCAAGATACTGGGCAATATCGCTTTCAATCCGCTGAGCGCGCTCACGCGTGCCACTCTGGTGCAGATGGTTCGTGATTCCGACGTGGTGGCGCTCGTTCGTAACATCATGACGGAGGTTGAAGCGGTCGCGGGCAAGCTCAAAATCGAAATGCCCATCTCCATCGACAAAAGGATCGCTGGCGCTGAAAAGGTGGGTGAGCATAAGACATCTATGCTTCAGGACTTGGAAGCCGGGCGCCCGCTGGAACTCGAAGCCGTTGTGGGAGCAGTTCTGGAGCTTGCCGAGCGGGTTGGCGTTCCGATGCCCCATACCCAGGCCATCTACGCCTGCACGAAGCTGCTTGAGCGGAATTCCGTCAAAAAAAATTAGGTCCGGCGCCGCGGCACGTTTGCTGAAAACAGCGACATCGCGCCAGCCATGCGGGTGGCCGGATGGCCCTGAATCCCGGCGGAAACTCGCTTGACTTGTGCTGGTAATTGAGACAGTATCCGGGGGCGTTCGGCGGTGGCTGGCAAATCAAGAGCATCCTGATAGCCTTGGGCGGGGCCCCCTCGATGTCGTCTGTAATCCCGGTGGATGGTTCGAGCGAATCTCGGAGTGGTGCGAATCAACTCCCGGTTCCGGCGTCCCCGCGTTTCTGGACCAACCCCTGGACACAGCTGGCTGCCGGCGTTATTTGCATGGCGATGGTGGCGAATCTTCAGTACGGCTGGACGATCTTCGTCAACCCGATCGACGCTAAGTTTCATTGGGGCAAAGTAGCGATCCAGTATACGTTCACGCTTTTTGTGCTATTTGAGACGTGGCTCGTCCCGTTGGAAGCGTATCTGGCGGATCGCTACGGGCCGCGCATTGTTGTAATGGCCGGGGGAGTTCTCATAGCCGCCGCGTGGATTATCTACGCGAAAGCCGCGACGCTACTGATGCTCTACATCGGCGGGGCGATCGGTGGGATCGGCACGGGGCTCGTATATGGAACCTGCGTAGGCAACGCGGTCAAATGGTTTCAGGACCGGCGAGGCCTGGCCGCAGGCCTGACCGCCGCCGGATTCGGTGCAGGCGCCGCGATCACGGTAGTGCCGTTGACACGCTCGCTCGCCTCGCATGGCTACCAGACCACGCTTTTCCATTTCGCTTTGCTGCAAGGAATCGTCGTTCTGCTGGCAGCGATTGTTCTGGTAAAACCGCCCAAGGGTCCTGCGCTGCGCCGGCCCAACCCGCGCCTGGTTCAATCGAAGATGGACTTTGGCCCCGGGCAGATGCTCCGAAGTCCCATCTTCTGGATTATGTATGTGGCGTTCATTCTGGTTGGATCGAGTGGACTCATGGCCGCCGCCCAGCTCGCCCCGATTGCTAACGGTTTCAAGATCGCCCAGAGCTCCGTCACGCTTTTCGGATTCACAGGTCCCGCTCTCGTCTTTGCCCTGTCGCTCAACAATCTGATGAACGGCGTGGGGCGTCCGATTTTTGGCTCGCTGTCAGACTACATCGGCCGAGAAGTTACAATGTTCATCACGTTCGTTGGCGGCGCGCTGGCAATGCTGGGTTTGAGCAAGTACGGGCAGAACCCGGCCCTTTTCGTGATTCTGGCAGCCCTGATCTTCTTGTCCTGGGGTGACATCTACAGCATTTTCCCCGCGCTTACTTCAGACCAGTTCGGCCGGAAATTCGCTTCGACGAACTACGGGTTCTTGTACACCGCCAAGGGTTGCGCCGCGCTGTTTGTCCCCATCGGCGGTTACGTCGCCGCCCGTACCGGAAGCTGGACAGCGACTCTTGAGATCGCCGCTGCCGCCAATGTCGTCTCCGCCGTGCTGATGGTCTTCGTGGTACGCCCCCTCCGGATACGCGAGTCACGACGACGGGAAGGCAGCGCAACAGTGGCTGCGGCCCCAGCGGATTAGCCTACTCTGGGTCCGTCAGGGTATTTGGCGCTTCTAATCGAGTGATGCTTTGCGCCAGCCTATCGCGTTTGCCTTCTTCGTGCCTACGGGGTGAGAGGTTCCTGCGCAGGTATGAGAGCGCTGCGACAGTTCTGTGGAGGAGAGAAAAGCGTGACGGACGCCGTCGACTTGCCGAAACTGGAAGCAGAATGGAAATCGAATCCGCGATGGGAGGGCGTCAGCCGACCTTATACTGCAGGCGATGTTGAAAAACTGCGCGGCTCGGTTCAAATCGAACATACCCTTGCTCGCCTCGGGGCTGAACGCCTCTGGGATCTCCTGCACGAAGAGCATGCGGTCCTCGCGCTAGGAACGCTGACAGGAAATCAAGCCCTGCAGCAAGTGAAAGCAGGATTAAAGGCGATTTACGTCAGCGGCTGGCAGGTCGCGGCGGACGCCAACGCCTCCGGACAGATATATCCCGACCAGAGTCTTTATCCCGCGGACAGCGTCCCGAACCTCGTGCGATCCATCAACCAGGCCCTGGTGCGCGCTGATCAAATCCATCATGCGGAAGGTGATCACCGCACGCATTGGTTCGCTCCCCTCATCGCCGATGCGGAAGCCGCTTTTGGCGGCAACCTCAACGCCTTCGAACTCATGAAGGCGATGATCGAAGCGGGCGCCGCTTGCGTTCACTTGGAAGATCAGCTTTCCACGATCAAGAAGCCCGGCCGCATGGGCGGAAACGTGCTCATGCCCACAAGCGACGCGATCCAGAAGCTCGTGGCGGCGCGCCTCGCAGCCGACGTGCTGGGCGTACCGACGCTCATTATGGCCCGCACCGATGCCATCAGCTCCTACCTGCTCACGAGCGATATCGATCCGCGCGACCGTGAATTTCTGACCACGAAGCGCACCAGCGAAGGCTTCATCCGCGTGCGCGGCGGCGTAAAAATGGCGATCGCCCGCGCACTGGCCTACGCACCCCACGCCGATGTTCTCTGGACGGAGACCACCAAGTTCGATCTAGCCGAGGCCCGGGAGTTTGCGGAAGGAGTGCTGGCACAGTATCCGAAAAAGCTTCTGGCATATAATTTCGCGCCCTCATTCAACTGGAAGAAAGAGCTGGCCGAAGCGGCGCTCGCCGGACTGCATGGCGAACTCGCCGCCATGGGCTACAAGTTCCAGTTCATCACCATCGCCGGCTTTCACACGCTGAATATGTCCATGTTCGAACTCGCGCGCAATTTCAAGGAAACCGGCATCGCCGCCTACAGCCGCTTACAGGAGCAGGAATTGCGCAGCGAAGAGCACCACGGGTACGAAGGCGCCAAGCATCAACGCTTCGTTGGCACAGGGTATTTCGACACCATTCAGCAGATCGCGACGGCGGCCGGAGCACCACCCGCCCCGGCCACTTCTGCGGCAGCACCCGAAACGCCGAATTCCTCGTCATAAGAGCTTAGCCATGTTCCTGACGAAGCCGCGTTGCGTGCGGGCGCAACCGAGTGTAGATTAGCCGTCGGCCGAAAGTCGGAGCACGCGCATTACGTAAAGGCAAGCGCAGCAAGAAAAAAGGGAGATCATTGCCATGGGACGCAAACCCGGAATCTCTGAGAATGCGGGAAGGACCGGATCGGGCTTCGTAGTTCCGCTGGCATTGCTGCTGATCTGGCTCGGCGGCGCCGCCACCGCCTCCGCGCAATACCCTGCTCAATATCCCGCGCAATCTCAGGTCAGCAAAGATGGAACTGCGGTCCTTCTCGAAGACTATGCGGAGGTGCCGCTATCGAGACCCACCCATGGCAACGCCAGCAACGCGCCAACCAACGCCAACGTCGAGGGCCAATTAGGACGCGTGACGTCGCTCCGGTCGGAACCCGCGAATGCTCCTCTGGCAGCCTCGCGCTTTTTCGTAATCGACGAGAGCGCCACGATATACATCTTCAATAAAGCCACCAAGGCGTTTACGCCCTATCTCAAGTTTTCTCAAATCTTCCCGAAGTTCGTCTCGGATGCGGGACTTGCCACCGGGATCGACTCGATCGCGTTTGATCCCGACTATGCGAAAAATGGCAAGTTTTACACAATGCATATCGAAAAACCGACGCTCGATGGCCCCGCGACGCCAAGCAACGGCGCGATGCCGTCTCTCGATTTGTCGGGGTACACGGCGACTCCGGCCATCAATCCGCCGGCTGGCCCGGTCCGCTACGAATCGGTTCTTGTCGAATGGACCGACACCAATATCCGCAATGCCACCTTCGAAGGAACCGCGCGCGAGCTATTCCGCGCCGGCTATGACAGGAATCATCCCATGTCCGATCTGGTCTTCGATCCGCTCGCGAAGCGGCATCATCCCGATTATGGCAATCTCTACATTGCCGCAGGCGACGGTGCCCAAGGCGAAACGCCCGGCCCCGGGCATACCCTTCCGCAACAGCTGAACAATTTGATGGGCAAAATCCTGCGCATTACGCCCGACATCAATCTCCACCCGAAGGATATGCTCAGCGCGAATGGACGCTATCGCATCCCGTCGACCGGCCCTGACCCCAATCCATTTGTATCGGTGCCCGGCGCCCGCCCGGAAATCTACGCGTATGGATTGCGCAACCCGCATCGCATGACGTGGGATATTCCCTCCAAGACCTTTCTGGTAAACGATATTGGCCTGCACTCCTGGGAGGAAATCAATATCGTTACCAAAGGCGGGAATTACGGCTATGCCGAGCGCGAGGGCAACGAGCAGGTGTTCCCGGACCCGGCAGGAAAGACCGGTAGCCAGATGGATCCCCCCGTTCCTTTTCCGGATAAAGACCGGCTGACGGTAGAAGGCCTCGCGGAACCGGTTACCCCGCTCTATCCCGCTGCCGTCTACAGCCACCGCGAAGGCGACTCCATCGGAAGCGGCTTTGTGTACCGGGGCAAACTGATGCCTCAGATGCGCGGAAAATATGTATTCAACGATATGACCACGGGCCGCATTTTCTACGTAAATCTGGACGAGATGCTGGCGACGCACGCAGAGCGCAACCATCAGTCACAAATCCACGAACTGCAGATCGTCTACAAAGGCCCCCAAGACCAAAACGCGGCGAAACGCCGGATGTTTGACATTATCGCCGATAACTACACGCGCAGAGGGGGAACGCCTCGCCCAGATCACGTATTGCCAGGGGGAGCCATAGCCACAACAGGCTGGAAAGACGACGCCCACACCCAGCCAAAATCCGACCCCGAAGGAGTCGTATACGGCGGAGGCCGCGCAGACGTGCGAATTACCATGGGCGGCGACGGCGAGCTCTATGTGCTAAGCAAGTCAGACGGCACGATCCGCAAAATGACGGCAGTCGTTACTCCGCCTCCGGCTGCGAATTAAGCCGAGCGCAGGCAATTTTGTTAAAGACCGCACGCCCGAAGACCTGAGTATGCGACGAAAATCCGTGCTGTATCGCACACCCATTCCGCTCGTGGCGGCTCTCTTGCTCCTGTTATCACCCCGCAGTTCTGCCCACGACATTCCCATCGATGTCACCGTGCAGATGTTCGTCAAACCGGCGGGCAAACAACTCCATGTGCTCCTGCGCGTTCCGCTAAGGGCCATGCGTGATTTGGAATATCCGGAACGCGGGCCCGGATATCTCGACCTTGCCAAGGTCGATCCCGTGCTGCGGGATGCAGCGACCCTCTGGCTGTCGAATTCGATCGAGGTCTACCAAGGCAGCTCGCAACTTCCAGCCCCTCAGGTCGCAGCAACCCGCGTATCCCTTGAATCCGACCGGTCCTTTGATTCCTACGAACATGCGCTCGCCCACGTCACGGGACCCAGGCTGCCCGACGACACCCGGGTGTTTTGGGACCAGTCGATGATGGATGTGCTGTTCGACTACCCAATTCAGTCCGACCAAGCCAGATTTTCCATACATCCCGGACTTGGCGGGCTAGCCGTGCACGTAGTAACCGTTTTGCGGTTTCTGCCGCCCAGTGGCGCGGTGCGCGCCTTCGAGTTTCTGGGCGACCCAGGGCTCGTGAGGCTCGATCCGCGCTGGCATCAGGCCGCGCTGCGTTTTGTGAAGCTGGGGTTTCTGCACATCCTCGACGGTACCGACCATCTGCTTTTTCTGTTTTGCCTGGTCATACCTTTTCGTCGCTTCCGTGCACTCATCCCGGTTGTGACGGCGTTCACCGTGGCCCATTCGATCACGCTGATCGCCTCCGCCTACAACCTCGCACCCGACGTCCTGTGGTTCCCCCCGCTGATCGAGATGCTGATCGCGGTTTCCATCGTTTACATGGCACTCGAAAATATCGTAGGCGGAATCACGGTGCATCGGCGCTGGGTGGTCGCTTTTTGCTTCGGGCTCGTTCACGGCTTCGGCTTTTCGTTCATCCTGAGGGAGACGCTGCAGTTCGCCGGGTCTCATTTGCTGACGTCACTTTTGTCGTTCAACATGGGCGTCGAATTGGGGCAGTTACTCGTCTTGGCGCTGCTCATTCCCGCACTCGAACTCCTGTTCCGATTCGTCGTGCCAGAACGCATGGGAACCATCATCCTGTCCGCGATTGTCGCGCACACGGCGTGGCATTGGATGATCGATCGTGGGGAAATCCTGAGCCGGTATCAACTCAAATGGCCAGCGTTTAACGCCGCGTGGTGGGCGAGCGCGATGCACGCTCTGATGTTAATTCTGGTCAGCGGCGGTTTGGGTTGGCTGACTCTCAACCTCATCCGCCAGTACTCGAAGCCAGCACCCAAGGCCAAGACAACGCCCGCCGACGATCCACAAGGGTGAACCCTCAAACTGCGGCGAATCAATGCGCCAGCGGATCGGACCGAAGCTGGAACTTCACGACCTTGCTCGTCGTTCCCTTCCCTCCTTCGATGTGCTGCGGCGCGCGCGTGGCATAGGTCGACCACAAGCCTCTGCCCTTCCATCCGGCATTGGCATCGTCGATCCGGCCATCCAGGCTCTTGGCATAAAAACCCATGGGGTAGGGGACGCGCAGAACTACAAACTTCCCGGTAGCCTGCGATAGCGCCAGCAGTGAGTCTGAACCATTGCCCGTGGCGATCGGTACATTCTTGCCCATGCCAAACGTATCGAACTGGTCAACCCAATCGTAGTAGTTGGTATCCACGGCAACCGACTCGGTTCCCCTGAAAGACGGTCCCGGAACCGGATAAAGCGTCCAGCCTTCGGAACACTGCTGGCCGACAGCCTTTGGCCCGTTCAGAGGCCCCGCGCATTTGCGCCGGTCGAAGCTGGCTAGGTGACCGCTGCCCAGCACCGTCCAGATGACGCCGCTGCGGTCGATATCCATCCCGCGTGGAGAGAATCCCGTGTATCCACCGTTCGGGTTCTTGGGATCCCTCAGAGGCGGCTCATAATATTCAGCCAGCGTGGTTTCCGGCGGGTTCGATCCTGGATTCAATCGTACGATTCCACCGGGGTAGCCGGTCACCGTCCCCCAGACAGACCCGTCGGCAGGGTTCGGACTCACGGCGTAGAAGCCGGCCTTGATACGCTTGTCCTTGGTGGGGTCCACGGGCTGCCCGGGTTCCACGTATGCGTCGCGCCTGCCGTTCCCATTGGTGTCGAGAACAATCGCCGTCCAGCCCTGTGACTTCGCTTCGTCGTGCGTCTCGTCGAACCTCTTCGTGTTCAGCCAGCCGACAACGTCGCCTCCCGGATTGCTGAACCACAGAGTGCTGTTGGCATCCTCGGCAAACATCAAGTGCTGCGTCCCAAAACAAAGATCGATCATCGTGAACTTTCTGGTTTCCGGATCATACATCGTCGCTTGTCGCGAACTCTCCTTGAGCGGAAAGGCCATCGCGGAAGGATTGGTGGAACCCTCCCGGCAGAACGCGGGCGCTTCCGGCGCGCGGATGGTGGCCGCCGTCCATACGCGTCCCTTCGAATCCATCATCAGACTATGCACATTCGCCTTGCTGTTCCAAATTAGATCGTTGCCCCAATAGGGAGAAGACTCCGACATATCCTGTGGCGCCGCAAAAGGCGTATTGGCATCGCGAACCGGCACCGGCAGTTCACTCGCCGAGTTGCGCACAGGATCGAGCACCGAGATCGTATCCGTGCTCACCTCATGCACGCCGTATACGTAACCGTTGGCGTTAAGTCTCGGGTTCCGTCGGTCGGTCGAAATCTCGTCGTGGAAATACTCGGTCGGAATACCCCAATCCCATTCGGTAATCACGACGTTTCGCTCGATTCCCTGCGGGCGGGGCGGAGCTTCCTTCGGGTATTCTCCTGCAGCAACACGGTCGGTCCAATCCGCATACATGGTCAGAGCCCGCTCCCGGCCAAACCTCTGCAGCGAAGAATTCATATTCCCGCCGACCTGTGCCGACGAAATGCGGCGGCTCCAGGCCAGCACGGACGAATCAAAATGCCCCAGGCTCGCCGGCAATTCGCGCGTCGCTTTATCGCCGAGTTGGTGGCAACTCTGGCAACCGTCGGTCTTCACCCATTCAACCCACTGTTCCTGACTCTTCATGCCAGGAGAAATTCCGTTGCCACTTGGTCCCGTTCCCGGGAACTCGCTCTTGCCTGGAAGCTTTAGCAGCCCATACCAGTAGGCGCCCGGATAATACTGCGCGGCCGTGCGCGCATCAGGGGCAGGCTTGGCGGTCAGGTTTACATCCGTGCCTGGCACCGTCTCGACTGGTGATGAATCCACGAGCCCATAGCCGCGAACCCAAATCTTGTAATTGGCTTTCGGCAGGTCAGGAACCAGGTATCGGCCCTGGTCGTCGGTGACAACGATCTTTGCGTACTTGGTCGGCAAATCTTTGGTTTCCGCGATCACCCACACTCCCGCCTCAGGCCCCTTGGAGCTGGTGACCACGCCTCCAATGTCGGAGCCTCCGACCTCGACAGCGGACGCGCGCTTCCCGGCGTGCATCATGGGTAGCGCATTGGGCAACGCCACCGCAAGTGTCGCCGCAAGACCGGCCAGCAGGAAACCCTTAAGCCCAGTTCGATTTGTCATGCTCTTCCTCCCACACAAACCAGACTGCTCGCTTCCGCGGAGCGTATGCCCAGCTCAGTAACCTTGTCAACGCATAACAGACCTGGGTAGACCTGGGTCGGTCGGTTTCGATGAAGAGTGCCCATCGTTGCGGTCCCAGCGTTGCCGGCGGTAGCGAGCGCGGAAGTCCTTTTGCTATTTCACAGAAGCGACGTGGCGGCTGTCGTCTCCTCCCGTGGGGTCGACATAGCCGATCCTGTCGCCAAAATATTCCGTGAACCAGACCCTGCCCTTGGCGTCGGCTGCGATGAAGCGAGCGTAGCTGCGGTCGGCGCGGCTGGGGATCGGAAACTCCGTGAACTTTTCCGTCTTCGGATTGAAGCGCGTGATGTTGTTGCCATTCATGTCGGCAAACCAGATGTTGCCGTCCACCGCGTTGAAGGTTTCCCCATACACGGTGGCATTGGGCGTGGGAGGCTTGTAAAACTTCACGGCACCGGTTTTGATGTCCATCTTTCCGAACCGATGTCCGAGGAAATCGCCAAACCAGAGGTGATCCTGCGGGTCGATGGCAATTCCGCGAATGTTGACCACCCCTTCCGGCCTGTAGTCCTTCACTGCACCGGTTGCGGGATTCAGCCTCACGAGCATCCCGACGGCCACTTCGCTAAACCACACCATGCCTTCGTTATCGACCGCGGCATCATAGGTCGTTGCGTCGGGAGGACGCGGGGGCTCGCCATTCGATTGCTGCCAATCCTGCACCGAACCTTTCGGCACGGTCTGCGGAGGGGGGTTCTGGTAGGCCTTAAACTGCTTGGTTTCGGTATTAAAGGCCCAGAGCTCGCCGCTGGGGCTGCCTGTAAGCCAGATCATCCCCGCGCGATCGATCGCCAGGGTATGGCCGGGAATTTTCGCCTTTTCGGGCCAGTTGTACTCTTTCACCTCGCCCGTCCTGGGATTCACCGATGCCAGTTTTGCCGGATCGTTGGCATGTGACAAGGCGACCCAATAGGTGCCATCCGCCGCGATCGCCCCGGTGTGCGGGCGGGCCTTGTCGGTAGGCAACAGATACTCGTGAAGCTTTTCGGTTTCCATATCGAAGCTGGCCGCTCTGTTCGTGAGAAAAGACTGCTCCCCAAACCAGGCAGTATTGTTCTTGGCGTCAATCTCTATGCTATGGGGTCGCGAAGTCACTTTCGAGATCCTGTATTCGACGATCGTCGCGCGCAAGGCGTCGTCAGAAAGATCGGTATGCTTCAGGTTCGCCCAACTCCTTTGGTCCGCATCCGTGCCGAACTCCGGGGAATCAGGACCGAAGGTCTTGCCGAGCGCCATGCTGATGGCGTCGAGAGTTGCCGGGGGCGTATCCCCAAAGGGTTCGTCCGACGAGCCCTGCGCCATCCCGGGCAGGAACTCCCTCCACTCTTCGGCTGTGCTTCCTCGTCTGTGGAGGACCGTAGCAAAGGCGTGGCACTGGATGCATCTTGACGAGATCAGTGTCTTCGCGGAACTGGGCGGCAACAGGCTTTCGAGTTCAGCGCCCGTAAGCCGGGACAATTTCAGGGAAGCCGGCGACAAACGGAAATTCGTATCACCGCCCTCGGTGGTGTCCACTGACGCCTGCGTCACGCCGAAGCCGAAAGCATCCACCGAGACGGCATAGGTGCCCGGTGCAACCGTGATGTCATAGCGTCCGTCTGTCTGTGTGAACCGGCTGATGCTCTTGGTATCGAGCGTGGCCTTCACGATGGCCCCTCGAACCGGCTTGCCATCATCGCCGGTCACCACGCCTTTGATCACGCCGTCCGCCGCGCTGGCTGCATTTGCGGTGAAGCACGCCGCGACCACGAGCGTCGCGATAAAGGCTTTCCGCTTACGAATTTTTGATCCTCCTGCGATGGCTCCCCTCCCCCGTGGGGGACTTTAGCATGAAACGGCGCGAGCCACTTTTGAATTTCCATACCTTCACCAGCGAATATACTCTGGCAAATTCTCGTGATAGGATGGCCAATTCTGAGGGGCAGCCTTAACCAACAGGAAGGGTGGGGATTGAATCATGAGCGTACAGGTACTGCCTTCATCGCTAACTTCTTTAGATGTCCCGTATGACCGGCAGCAGCTGGAAGACATCGGCTTTATGACTTGCATGACCCTGACCCTACTGGGGAACTATTCCCAAACCGGTCACTTTGGCGGCCCGCTGTCCTATACTCCCTATAACGTCGCCGTACATCTGGCCGGTCCCGAGTTGGGCGGCCTTCGCTACGATTACCGTCGCCCGAAGCACCCCTACAGCGACAAATTCATGCTGGCTGCAGGCCATTGTGCGCCCACGTGTTACGCGCTGTGGATGATCATGGGCGAGGCGCTCTACAAGAAGCATCAGGCGACCGGCGACCGCCGGTACTACGTCGCTCCAAAGGATGGCTTTCTATCCATCGATGCACTGGGCTTCCGGCGCGGTGCGGCCCCCCTGAAGACCCTCTTGCAGGACAATGGGCTTGCCGATCTTCCGTTGTTTGCTCAGGCGAAGGGTCGCGGCATCCACGCGCTGTCGGGCCACATTGAATCCATCGATCAGACCAACGACGTGAACGGCGGCCCGTCCGGCGTGGGCATGGCACTGGCCGCCGGCAAAGCCGCCTTCTGGGATTTCATCGGCGCTCCCGTCGGGGCGCCTAAAATCATCGCGTTTGAAGGCGAATTCGCGATGTGCGCCGGGCACGCGCAAGAGCTCAAGACGCAAGCGATGGCGCTCAAAGTGGGCAAGCGCCTGCGCATCATGTTCTCCGATAACAACGCCGGCATCGACGATTCGCTGATCGGCGGCGTGATCGACAGCAAGTTCGCCGGCTACCGGCTGGTCGATCAGTGGACCTCCTACGGCTGGAACGTCTTCTCCATGCCCAACGGGCACGACTACGGCCAGATCGTGGGCGCGCTCAAGACAATGGAAGAGTGGGACCCGGCCGACCGGCGTCCCATGATCGTCTTCGGCAAGACCATCAAGGGCTACTGGCCCAGCGTGACACACGGGAAAATTGCGGGATCGTGCGATCAGGTGGTGGGTTATCCCAGCCATCCCTATGCCATGAAGATGAACTCGGCCTATTTTCTGGCGCTCGCCAAAACCTTTGAAGACCGTTACGGCGTGAAGTTCCAGGGCATTCAAAACGGCCCGGTCACCGACACCAGAGAGCGCCTTATCCAGTTCAAGACCAACATGGACGTCGTGATGTCGGTGCTCGATAAAGACGGCCTCGGCGAATGGCTGGCCGACCGCCTCGTGCAGATCGGCGAAACGGTCCAGGACGACTTCAAGCTGCGCATCGACGTGACGCGCGATCCATTCCAGGACGAGCGACTTCGTGTCGCCAATCTCCCCGACGGCCAGACGGTGAAGGTGAACAATCCCATCTCGGGCGCGGAAAAGGAAGTGAAGATTTCCCTGTTCAAGAAGGCCGGTGAGGTCGCCGGCGCCCGCCGCGCCGTTTCCGAAATCGTCAAATGGATGAACTACGTTACAGAAAACCGCGTGTTGAGCATCGCGGCCGATCTTTCTGAATCGGTGAACCTGGAAAACGGCAGCCTCTGGGGGCATTATGATCCAGAGAAGAATCCGATGGGCACAAGGTTGAAAGCCGCCATTCAGGAAGCGGGAAATGCCTCGACGGCCATCGGCTTGGTCGGGCAAAACGCTTCCGTCGATCCGCATAGGTTCGCCGGCGTGTGGGCGTGGAGCGGCACCTATGGCGCGTTCACTCCGCTCATGTATCTGCCCGCACGCGTTTGGAGCCAGCAGAATCAGGACAGCAAGTTCCGCACGGGCGTCCTCCACATTCTTGCCGGTCATTCGGGTCCCGAAACCGCCGCCGACGCGCGCACCCATTTCGGGATTTTCTCGCCGCAGGTATGGAAGCTGTTTCCGCGCGGCCAGGTGATCACCCTGAATTTCTGGGACTACAACGACGTGGCGGCCGGCTACTTCGCCGCGGCGGAAATCGCCGCCCGCGAAAAGAAAGTCGGGATCATTGTGGTCGAAGTGGCCCGGCCGGACTTTCCGGTCGCTGATCGCAGCACGTTTGCCGATACCGATGTGAAGGCTGCCGCCAAAGGGCTCTACGTGATTCGCGACTTCGCGCCCGGCAAGACAAAGCACGGTTACGTCGTCGCGCAGGGGGCCAGTTCGACGTTCAACCTGGTAAGCGTGCTGCCGAAGCTCGAGCAGGCTGGCATCAACGTGAAGTTGATTTCAGCCATCAGCGAGGAACTTTTCGATCGCCAGCCCGAGGCCTATCGCCACTCGGTTCTGCCGCCCGAGGCCTATGAGGATCTCATGTTTGTGAGCACCGGCACGCGGCGCATGTGGCCTTTGCGCGGCGTGGGCCCGCTGACCGACGCCTATTCGCTCACATCCGACTGGGACAATCAGTGGCTGACCGGTGGCACCGAACAGGACGTAATCGCGGAAGCGCATCTGGACGCGGGCTCCATCTTTGCCGGTGTCGAGCGCTTCGCCCGGGAACGGTCGAAGCGACTGGAGCGGCTGCGTTCGAATCTGGTTGCACTGGGATAGCGGATCGATCGTGACTATGTCGTGGCGCGGAAGTCGCCGTGTTGGGTCCACATCGGGGACATTGCGGCCGCCGCAGCTCTCCGATCGGTTACGCCGAGTTTTTGTTCCTGCGCGAAATCATCCCGCCATCGAGCGCTCGCCGGCATGAAAACAACTGCGCGGCGCCTCTTCGGTGAAACCCTCGCGGCCATCGATATTGCCGCTGCTATGACCAAGGCGCTCGCCCGAAGCGGCACGCAGATTCGCGCCGGCGACGTCACGATCGACTTGCGCGATTACCGCGAAATTGTAGCCATCGCGCTGGGCAAAGCCGCTTTTGCGATGGCGCAGGCGCTGGTCGGCATTCTCAACTCTGATTACGCGCCGGACGGACTTCTGGCGGCTCCTGTTGCGCCTCCGTGCCCTCTGACTGGCTGGGAGACTCTGGTCGGGGGGCATCCCATCCCGGATGAGGGAAGCTTTGCCGCGGGGTGCGCGATTCTGGACCGACTCTCGCGGTGCGATGAGCGGACGCTGATTTTCTTTCTGATCTCCGGCGGCGGCTCGGCTTTGGTCGAGCAGCCGCTTGACCCCGCCTTGACGCTTGGCGATTTTCAGAAGCTCTACTCGGTGCTGGTCAGCTGCGGCGCTTCCATCGAACAGATCAACGTGATTCGCAAGCATTTGTCCGCTACCAAGGGCGGACGCCTGGCCGCCGCAGCGCCGCGTTCGATGAAGCTGACTTTGGCGATCAGCGACGTGCCCCCCGGAGAAGAATCGGCATTGGCATCAGGTCCGACCCTGCCGGACCCCTCGACGACCCAAGACGCGGCGCGAATCGCCCGGGATTTTCGGCTGCTTGAGCAATTCCCTTCCCGCTTGCGCACTGCCTTCGAAGGAAATGCACTCGTCGAAACTCCCAAGGCGGACCATCCCGCATTTGCGCAATCCCGCTTCGAGCTTTTGCTAAGCTCGCACGAATTGCTGCACGCCGCGCACCATGCTTGCGAGGCCGAAGGCTACGTTTGCGTTTGCGACAGCCTGACCGACAACTGGCCTATCGAGAAGGCCGCGAATCATTTGATCGAGCAACTTGAATCGCAGAAGAAGGCCAATCCCCACAGGCGTGCGGCGGTTCTCGCCGACGGAGAAGTGAGCAGCCCGGTGACGGGAAGCGGAAGCGGCGGACGCAATTCCGCGTTCGCGCTCGCCTGCGTGAAAAAAATCGCAGGGAAGCCCATCACGGTGCTAAGCGCAGGGACCGACGGGATCGACGGAAACAGCCCAGCGGCAGGTGCCGTCGCTGACGGTGAGACGCTGGCCCGCGCCCAGGCAGCCGGCCTCGATCCAGACGATTTTATACGCCGCAGTGATGCCTACAGCTTCTTCGAGCGGCTGGGCGACGCTATCGTCACAGGACCGACCGGCAACAATCTGCGCGATCTGCGAATCCTTCTGATGGCTTGATCACGCGATCGCTTTAGAATTGGGAAACGGCCTAATTCTTCGCGGCGACGTGGGCCTTGAGGACTTCGATCTGCGACTCGATCATGGTTTTCTGGTTCGCGGTCACATCGTCGCTCTTGAGCAAGTCCTGAAGCGGGCCGATCGCCTCGACGTCGCCGCGCTCCCCGATCGCGAACAGTCCCCAAAAGCTTACGTCGAAATACGGTTCGTGCAGATAGGCTACGAGCCGGCTGGTGATTTCCTTGTTCTTCTTGTCGAGGCGTCCGACGGCCATCATTGCCGCCTGCCGAGTGCGCTGGTCTTTCCCTGGCCCGGACCACTCCAGCAGAAGCGGCACGGCCCGGTCGTCGCCCAATCTCCCCAGACCCACAATTGCAGCGTCGCGGATGATATTGTCCGGCGAATCCGTGCTCACAGCGGCGACAAGCGTGTCGTAGGCGTCCGGTGCATTCAGATCCGCCAGCGAAGTGAGTGCCGCGGCGCGAACCCGATAGGCCTTGTCACTGGAGGCGATGGCCGCCAGTTTTGACGGCAACGAGGAGTCCTCCTTGAAATTTCCCAGTTGCTGAACGGCTACTTCGCGGACCCACGGTTTCTCGTCGTTCAGGGCCGTGAAGACCGACTGCTCGGCCTCCGAGCCGCCTATCTTGCCGAGCGCCCGCAGGGCTTCCACGCGAATACCCCAAAAGGCATCGTGCTCTACGGCATTGCGAAGTGCGCCGACGACCTCCGAATTGTCCTTGATGCGACCCAACGCTACCGCGGCGTCGACGCGATCGGTGACACTTTCCGCTTTCCCCAACTGATAGAGCAGTTCGGCGGGAGTTTTCTTGAACTCAACCATCTTGAGAATTTTATCGCCCTTGTCGAAAAGCACCATCAGCGGCGCGCCATTGGCAGGGAGGGTAAAACTCTGCGCGGCCTGGCTCAACTCAATCGGATAAGTCTTCTGGCCACTGGCGGTGGTAATCTCCACGTCGACCGGCACGTCGAACAGGCCCACGAGCCCTTCCACCTTTTGCGTCTGGCTCACGTCGAGCTTCACTTGATGTGCGGCATCGTCATAGGAATAGCTTACCTGGAACTGCGGCGCGCCGGCGCGATAAATCCACTGATGGAAGAATTTGTCGGTGTTCATCGAGGTGGCCTCCTCGATCGATTTCTCGAGGTCCGCCGTGACGACATTCCGGCCACGGTTGGTCTGCAGGTAATCGTGCAGACCGCGAAAGAAGTCGGCGTCGCCCAACTGCTCGCGCAGCATTTTCAGCACCCACCCGGCTTTCGTGTACACGTTGCCGGCGTATTCGTCTGAATCCTTGAAATTGTGATCGACGATCGGCACCGCGTAGAGCCGCTTCTCCCGGAACCATTGGCCCTGCTCCCGCCAGAATTCATAAGCCGCATCGTCGGCGCCATAGTGATGCTCGTTCCAGAAGTGTTCGAAATACGTGGCGAAGCCTTCGTTCAGCCAGAGATTGGCCCAGTCCTTGCACGTAACCAGATCTCCGAACCACTGATGGGCGAGTTCGTGCGACTCTACAAAATCGGCTCCGCGGCGATTTTCGGCTGCCAGCGCGGGGTTCACGAGTTCTCGCACGGTGAGCGTCGTTGCGCTGGTGTTTTCCATGCCGCCTTCCACGAAGTCGTCGACAAACGTTTGCGCGTATTGCGCCCAGGGGTATGAGATATCCAGCCTCGAAGAAAGCAGATCGAGCATTTCCTTCGTGTCGGCGAAGGATGAATCGATTTTGAATTCCTGGCCGCGCGGCACCACGTAGCGTAACGGGACTCCCCGCCAGCGATCGTCTTTCTCGACAAAGTCACCGGCAATCGCGGAAATCAGATAGCTGGAAAGCGGCTCAGACTGTTTCCAGTCCCACGTTTTGGTACCGTCGGGCTCCTCCTTCACACCCGCCAGCGTGCCGTTGGAAATCGTGACCCAACTGCCCGGGACCGTGAGCAGCATTTCCGAGGTCATGCGGTCGTTTGGGTAATCGTAAATCGGGATGTAATTACGAGTATCTTCGGCTTCGCCCTGCGTCCAGATTTCCTGCGGCTGGAGGGGATAGTTGGCGTCGGGCAGGATGAAGTAGAGCCCCTTCTTCGGGCGCCCTTCGTAGCGGATGAAGATTTCGTGTTGCTCGCCGCGTTGAGCGGGATGATTGAGTGAAACCAGCAATTGATCCGCGGTCGTTGAAAATTTTGCGGCGTCGCCGTCCACGGTCACGCTGTGGATCGTAAGACCCACGGAGTCCAGTTTGATCTGGGGAACGTCATCCCGCACAGCCGCAATACGTTCGTCCACTTCGCCACGAATCTTGCGTTGCTCCAGATCGAACCAGAGGTGCGTACGGACATTCTGCAGATCGTAGTCTTTGCTGCGCGCGTAGGGTTGATCACCGCGGCCTACCCCGCTGGCCAGCAACAGGGCCGGCAAAGAAAATATCAGCACCCAAACACAGCGCGCGCATCCCCGCTTCATCTCTGCCCCCATCCGGCGAAACGATTCACTCATTATAGTCTGCCAGAAAGAGGGCAGCCCAATTGTTAGATGGGTGAGGGCCTTGTAAGGTTAGCGGCATGGCTGAAGCCGTGCCAGACCAAATAACGCATGTGGCCTGGCGTTCCTGCCGGGGGGGACTGCCGGTGCCGCAAAGGGTTGTCTCACTTTCATCGGTTCGCATAACATCGGTCGATGACTCCGCTCGGCTGGCTCGCGGCACTGGTTCTTCTCCTGCAGCTCCCGATTCCGCTGTATTGGTTCGTGGTCCACCCGCAAGTCGTCTTCTGGCGGCGACACCAAAAAGCCAGCTACATCGTCGCGCTGCTGTGTTCCTGGCCGCCGGTTACCGCGGGCATTGTTCTGTTTCGCAAGGAACTCTTCCGTTTGGATGGGCCGCCGATGTGGGCTGCGCGGATCGGTTTTGCGCTCATCATTTTTGAAGGCTGGCTATTCTGGAGGCTCACGCGCGATCTGGGAATCGCACGGCTGGTTGGACGGGCGGAACTCTGCGGTACCGGCTCAATCGCGAATCACGGAATCTACGCCCGCATTCGCCACCCGCGCTATGCGGGCTCGCTGCTGGCGATCCTGGGCGCGTGTCTTCTGGCGGGTAAGCCAGCCATGTGGATCGTCGCTGCCGCGTGGGCCACGTTGATGCTTCTCGCGATTTCTTTGGAAGAGCGCGAAATGCGCCGCCGGTTCGGCCCGGCCTACGAGGAGTATGCCCGCCAGGTGCCGCGGTTCCTGCCGCGGCTCAACCGAGTCGGCAAAACTTCTGTGAACAGCCCTTAACGCAGATCCCGATTGCCGATGCGCTTCCCTTTTTTGGACAGCGGCTAGTGCAAGTACGCTGCGAGAGTCTTGATCTTGGTTTTGTCGGGATACAGCACACCCAAGGCCATGGTCTTCGAGTCACCGCCTCGCGTGGTGTACCAAATCGAATCTTCTCTCGACATGCTGATCTTGGGCATGTCGGTGCGCTGAACGGCATCGAAATAGGTAAAGTTTGTTGTCTGCGTATCGAACCGATAGAGTCCGCCGCCCTGGCCGGAATCGGCAATCCATAGGTTGTTCTCGCTGTCTTCCTGAATATCGTACGGGAAGCCGAACGGCACCGGCTCCTCGTATGTCACCATTTTGCCGGTGTCGGGATTGAGCATCCCGATCTTTCCGGGGCTATCCATCGCATACCAGACCATGCCGGCATGATCCACAAAAACCCTGCGGATGTTGCAGGGCTTCGTAGGCGGGACAAACTCCGTGAATGTCTCGGCGCTCGTATCGAACCGGGCGATTTTGCAGGCAAACCACTCGGCGATCCAAAGGTTGTCCTTCTTGTCGGTCACCATGCCGTAGGGAGCCGCGTAGGGAGTAGGCACCGTGAACCGGGAGACCTCTCCGGTCTTGCGATCCCACTTCGCAACTTCGTCGGTATACATCAAGGTAGTCCAAATGTTTTGTTTCGAATCGATGGTTGGCGTGTTCCCGTGATCGGGGCGTAGGCCGTTCGCGTGATAGGGGTAGAACTGCATCGAACCCGTTTTACTGTCGACCCGCACAAAGGCGGTGTGTCCGGATACCCAGATATCTCCGTTGGCATCCTGAACCAAACCGTGGCCGCGATATTTTGCATCCGGAAGAGGGTAGTCGGTCCAGGTCGCTGTGCGCGGGTCCATCTTGCCGATTTGCAGGCCGTTGGCGTCGGTGTACCACACGTCCCCGTTGACGCTCAGGTGCTCATCGTGGAACCGGCGGTCGTGCCCGTTGGCTAGCGGAGGGACGCGGTACTCAATGAATTCAGCCTTTCCCAACGCGTTTTCATCCACCGGCGCCTCCCGGATGGCCAGGCCGCGGCGCGTGCTGTCTGGTCCAAAGTTCTTCACGAGATAATCGATCAGCGTCTGGCGCTCTTCGCGGCTGATCCCCTCCGGAACGCTCGAGGGGCTGATGCGGCCAGGAGGATTGCTGTTAAGCTCGGTCGACTGCATAAGATCGATGGCCGCATTCCACTGATCCGCGTCCCACTGGTGATTCGGCAGGAAATCAGGCCCGTGACAGCGAATACAGGTTCTTTCGATAATTTGGCGGCCTGCGCCCGCTGGGTACAGGTCATCATAGGCCAGCAGCGGCTCGTTATTGGGAACGGCACTGCGCTTCTGCTGAGCCGGCCGGTAGCTACCCTCCTGTAGGGTAAAGTCCGCGGTGGCCATTGCTCCCTCCCTGACCGTGACCTTCTCGACATCCTTGCTAGTAAATCCGTTTTTCGCGACGCTTACTTCATAATTTCCCGGGAACAGGCCGACCGCCAAGTAGCGGCCATCTTCGGTGTAAACCATATAGATGACGTTCTTTTCGATGTTCCTGGCAAACACCTTCGCGGCTTTGAAGTCCTTGGGGGCCCAAACCAAGCCGGATATCGATCCGAGTCCGGCCATCTGGTTGGCTCCGGCTACCGCGCTTTTGTCAGACTTCGTTTGGCCCTGGAGCGCAGGCGGTGCTGAAAAGAATGCGGTTGCCGCAGCCGCGATCCCTAGAGCGCTCACAATCCACGAGTCGAGTTTCATTGGCGAGGCTCCTTCCACTGGTTGCCCGGGATGATTCAAGCGAGCGCGAGTATACACCAGCCTCTTGGGCGATTTGACAGGGCTTCCCCGCCAACATAGGATTCTTTCTCCGCTCATGGGACCGGCCAACAGGATTGCTCGTATGCAAAACCGGATGCGAGTGTTGTCCGTGCGCTTTTCTGACGGCGCGCTTGTCTCCATGCTGTCGCTTGCGATGGCCGCGACTGCGGCGCAACAACCGCCTCCAGAGATCCCTCCGGCGGACCCGGCGCGCTACCTCCAGGACATCCAGGCTCTTACGGTGCCCGCCATGGAAGGGCGCGGCGATGGCACAAAGGGTCTGACGCTTGCCGCGAATTTACTGGAACAGCGCTACAAGAGCCTCGGTCTCGCTCCGGCGGGCTCGAAAGGCTATTTCCAGCCGTTCAGCCTAATCACGGGCGCAAAGCTGGCCGGGAATAACCGCATCGCCGAGCAGCTAGGAACCGGGGAGAAGGACCTGCAGCTCAACAAAGATTTCGTGCCGTTCAGCTTTTCCTCATCCGGCAAGGTGAGCGCCCCCGTGGTGTTTGCAGGTTACGGGGCGTCGGCAGACGAATTCGGTTACGACGACTACGGTGGCATCGACGTGAAGGGCAAAATCGTCGTTTTGCTCCGCTACGAACCTGCCGGCTTCGCCGCCAAGAGCGGCCATCAAGGACCGACGCGGCACGCCGCGCTGATTACCAAAGCCATTAATGCGCGCAACCACGGTGCCAGGGCCGTAGTGATCGTCAACGGCAAGCTCGGTCGCGGCGAAGACGATCTGCTCGCCCGCTTTGGCAGCGTGAGCGGGCCAGCAGATACCGGAATTGTTCTGGTGCAGGTGAAAAACAGCGTCGCCCAGGAATGGTTTGCCGCTGCCGGGAAATCACTCGCCAGCGTGCAGGGTGAGATCAATTCCGCGACGAAACCCGAATCCTTCGCATTTCCCGACTCCGTGCATCTGACACTTGACGTCAACATCGAAACGACGCGCGCGACCGTGAACAACGTGCTGGTCTATCTGCCGGGAAAAACGGATGAATACATCATCATCGGCGCGCATTACGATCACCTCGGATACGGGAACTACGACTCGCTCGCACCCGCGCAGATCGGCCAGATTCATCCCGGCGCAGACGACAACGCTTCGGGCACCGCCGGTGTCCTGGAACTGGCGCGCTTGTTCGCGCCGCTCAAGGGCCAGCTCCCACGCGGCATCCTATTCGCCTCGTTCGCGGGAGAGGAACTGGGACTGCTCGGCTCAGCGGATTGGGTGAAGGAGCCCACGCGACCGCTCGACAAGGCCGTCGCGATGCTGAACATGGACATGATCGGCCGGATCAAGGACGAAAAGGTGTATATCGGCGGCGTTGGAACGGGATCGACATTTCAGGCCACGCTCAAGAAAGCCGAGAGCGGCTTTCGGTTCCGCATCGAGAATTCAGAGGGAGGCTACTCTTCAAGCGACCACACTTCGTTTGTCGCCAACAAGATTCCTGTGCTCTTCTTCTTTTCGGGGCTGCACTCAGATTATCACAGGCCTTCCGATACCTGGGATAAGATCAATGCCCCGGATGCCGCGCAGTTGCTCAACATGATCGCGAAGGTAATGATCCAGCTTGATGAATCAGCCGAGCGGCCGCAGTTCGTTACCGTGCTTGAGCACCAGAACCCGCACGAGGGAGCAGCCACCACCGGTGGGAGCGGTGGCTACGGACCGTACTTTGGGTCCATTCCAGACTTCGGCCAGGCGGAAAAGGGTGTGCGTTTCAGCGACGTGCAGCCAGGCTCGCCCGCGGCGAAGGCCAGGTTGAGGGGTGGCGATGTGCTCGTGAAATTCGGCGACAAAACGATCATGAATCTATACGATTTCACCGACGCGCTTCGCAGCAGCACAGTGGGGGAGGTAGTAGAGGTAACGGTACTGCGCGACGGGAAACCGCTGAAAGCGTCTGTGACGCTCGAGCAGCGCCGCTAAACGGGCTCCCGAGTCCAAGGCACGGACCGAGAAATGCGACGACACTTTTTGCTTTACCCGTGCGTTTCGCTTCTTGCGATTGCGGCGTGCTTCGCCTTGTTCTTCTTTCCCAGACACGGCAGGAGGATCCTAGCGCGGCCCAACGTCTTTCCCGGTGAGATCCATCTTGCCGGTGTGCGGCAACTCACTTTCGGCGGCACGAACGCGGAGGCGTATTTCTCAGCCGACGACAAATTCCTGACCTTTCAGCACCAGGGGCAGTTCTATGACCCGCATACCAACGCGAATGTTGGCCCGGCAATTCCCTGCGATCAAATCTATACGATCCCGGTGCCGTCGTTTGACAAAACGAGCGAGATGGCGGATATGAAAATGCTCAGCAGCGGCAAGGGCCGCACCACCTGCAGCTATTTCTTCCCAGCCGGCGACCGCATTCTTTACTCCTCCACGTTTGCCGCGAGCGACGCCTGCCCTCCGCCGCCCGATTATTCGCACGGATATGTGTGGCCCATCTACGACACATACTCGATCTACACCGCCAAACGCGATGGCGGCGACATCCGCCCGCTCTCAAGGGCTCCCGGCTACAACGCCGAATCGACCATCACGCGCGACGGCAAACACATCGCATTCACTTCAACCCGGAACGGCGATATCGACATCTACACGATGGATGCAGATGGATCGAACGTAAAGCAGCTCACGCACGAAATTGGCTACGATGGCGGACCGTTCTGGTCATACGACGGCACGAAAATCGTCTATCGCGCGGAGCACCCGAACACTCCCGAACAGTTGAAGGATTACCAGGATCTGCTCGCGCGGGGCCTGATCCGTCCGGGAAACTTGGAATTGTGGGTGATGAACGCCGACGGATCGAACAAGCACCAGGTGACGCACAACGGAGCGGCGAATTTCGGGCCCTACTGGCTGCCCGACGGCCAGCGAATCATCTTTGCTTCCAACGTGGGCAATACGAAAGACCCGAGCGGCTTCGATCTGTACTTAATCCACGAGGACGGCACAGGCATGGAGCGGGTTACCTATTACCCCGGATTTGACGCGTTCCCGATGTTTTCCTCCGATGGGAAGAAGCTGGTTTGGTCGTCGAACCGGAATGGCCGGGCGCCGCACGAAACCAATATCTTTCTGGCGGATTGGGTGAACTAGGGCGCTGCGGTTAGGCCCACCGAAGGCTCGCAGGCAACTGTCGCCAATCGGGAGATCGGCGTTCCCGGGATTTCAGAGCCGGGCCAAGCCCTTTTCGTCAAATCCCAGCACGACCCTGCCGCCGGCTACGACGACCGGGCGGCGAATGAGATTGGGCTCCTTCGCCATCATCTGGATCGCCTCTTTGCGCGACGGCGGATTTTCTTTCATGTTCTCGCGGCGGTAGACCTGGTTGCGTGTGTTCAGAAAGTCGGTATGATCGCGGTTCCCAATTAGGCTCTCGAGCTCCGCGGCGCTCAGCCGCTCTTTCCCCAGATCGCGGAAGTGGAGCTGGAATCCGCGCTTTTCTAAAAGCTTTCGCGCCTTCCGGCACGTGGTGCAATTCGGCTTGTGCAGAAACTGCGCCTTCTTCCCGGAAGTTTGTGCGGCGGATTTGCCTGCGGCTGTCGTCTTTACCCTCACGGCATTCTCCTCAATAACGCGGCACTCCCGGGTCTATCTCAAGCGACCAGCGATCGATCCCGCCGGACATCGAGCGCGCGCCTTCCACCCCTTGCGACCGTAGCCATGCAGCGGCATCCAGGCTGCGCATACCGTGGTGGCAGAGGAAAACAATTTCGCCGGCCGCTTGCAGGCGTGGCAGATTGGCGGGGACCTCGCGCAGCGGGATCAGCGTGGAGCCATCGATATGCGCGGCGTCGTATTCCCATTGTTCGCGCACGTCGACGAACGCGAACTTTTCGCCTCGCGTCCGCAGGGCCTTCACTTCGCTCGGTGTGATTTCGATATGGGGTTGCCGGTCTGGTTCCATCACCCTCGGAGCCTATTGCGTTTGAATGTATGCCTTTGCACGGATCGGAGAATATCACAAGCGCAGGTTTGCCAAATGAAAATCCCGAGAAAGACCCAAGGAGCCCGGGGTGCGGAGCCTTCAGGACACAGGGAGGGGAAATTCGTCGATTTCTGAATCAATGGCCGCAGAAACGCGGCTTTCTTTTTTCGACGAAAGCGGCCAGGCCCTCGGCGCAATCCTCGGTGAGAAAGCAATGAGTCTGCAGGCGAATCTCTTCGTCGAGAGCATCCTCGAGTTCCTTGTGGTGTTCGCCGATCATTGTGCGCTTCACATCCCGGCAAACGATCGGAGGACCCGCCGCCAGACTCTGTCCTAGCTTGGCAGCTTCCTCTTCAAATTGCTCCGAGGGAAAAATGCCGTAGAGGATTCCGATCCTCAAGGCCTCCTGAGCGGAGAGCCTCTCGGCCGTGTAAAACAGCTCCGAGGCCCGGGACAAACCCACCAGGCGCGGCAGAAAGAACGTAGCGCCGAAATCAGGATACAGACCGACCTGCGCAAAAGACTGCGAGAATGTCGCCTGCTCGGAAGCAATCCGCAGATCGCAGGCCAACGCGAGGCTCATCCCCGCCCCGGCCGCCGGGCCGTTCACGGCGGCAACCACTAGCTTCGGCATCGTAGCGATGGCGAGACAAATTTCCTTGCCCGCGACCAGCATGGATTGAAGCTCACTTACGGCGCGGCGGCTTCGCGCGTCACCAATCCAGTCAAGATCCCCGCCCGCGCAGAATCCGCGTCCAGCGCCTGTGAGAACGATCACACGTATGGATTTGTCTTCGGCGCCGCGCAGCAGCGAGTGCACCAGCAAGCGGCACATCTCAACGTCGAGCGCGTTGAGCTTCTCGGGACGGTTCAGCCGGATCGTCATCACGGCGCCCGAACGTTCCTCCAAAACCGTGGGGGACGCTTGCCGCCGTGGGGGGACACTCATAGGTGAACGTTTTCCTTAATCTTCAATCTTTTAGGCTCTTCAGGAGCTCGGCAAGCTTCTTGAAATACCGCATCGTGACGCCGCCGTTGGTCTCGGCGGTGGAGGGCAGGACGAACACCTGGGCACCGTATAGCGTTTCCTTCTGAAGTCCTAGTTTGCAGGGGCGCCCCGCAAATTTCTCATAGACGATCTTCCCGTTGAATGCAATTACCCGCGGGCGGGTGTCTTCAAGCTTTTGCGCCAACAGGACGCGGCCTTCGGCGAATTCCTGGCGTTCAATTTCTTCGATCGCGCGGGTAGGCCGTTTGACCAGATCGGTCATTCCAATACCGAACTCGAGCATGCGCCGGTCATCTTCATAGCTGAGCGGTTCGGGTATTACGCCTGATTCGTACATGATGGGCCAGAACTGGTTCGTGCGGCCGGCGTAGTAGTGCCCGACACGGGCAGAACGGTCCCCAGGGTTGGGACCGATCAAAATCATCTTCATACCCTTGCGGAGATAGTCAGGCAGTGTTCGCATTAAATGGCTTTTCGCTTATCCGGACGCTCGGATGGCTTACCTTTCGCGTAATTTCTCCCCAGCGTGCACCAGCCACCTACAGCAACTCCCTCTGATTGAGGGACATGCATGCCGGAGTGGTTACCGCTCGGGCTAATGATACTACAGCAGACAGCAGATTCCCGGCTGCGCGATCATTTCGGTGCGAAAGGTACATCGGATTGCTGCGCCGCGCATCTAAGGTCACACGCACAGTCAGAACCCTGATTCTCGGGTAATAGAACCTGTGCTACCCTTTGCCATGGAAAAACACTCGATGGGCTCGTCCAAACTGAACCCGGTGCCACCGCGCCCCCTGCCCTCGCAGGTGGTCAAAGACGACGAGCCGTTGCTCGTTGCAGCCGCTAAATCGGGCGATATCTCGGCGTTTGAGACGCTGGTCGGTCGCTACGAGCACAAGATCTTCCGCCTCACCCAAAACATTACGCAGAACCGCGAAGACGCCGAAGACGCCATGCAGGAGGCTTTCCTGAAGGCCTACGAGCATCTGGGCGAGTTCCAAGGCAATTCCCGCTTCTACACCTGGCTCGTGCGCATTGCGGTCAACCAGGCGCTGATGAAGCTGCGCAAGCGCCGCCCCAATCAGGTTTCCTTGGACGAAGAGGTGGACACGGGCGAAGACATGGTGGTCCGGGAGGTGGAGGACTGGGGGCCCTCCCCGGAGGAGCGCTACGAGCAGACCGAACTCGCCCAGATTCTCTCAACCGTAGTGGGGGAACTGGAACCCGGTTTCCGAATCGTTTTCCAGTTGCGCGACATCGAAGAACTGTCCACCGAAGAGACAGCCGAAGCGCTGGGGCTTTCGGTTCCGGCTGTAAAATCGAGACTGCTGCGGGCCCGACTGAAATTGCGTCAGAAATTGAATCGATATTTTCGGCGAGGAGAAAATTCGTGAAGTGCAAAGGACTGCTTTCCGAACTCGCGGATTATCTCGACGAGATGCTCGACCCGGCGCTACGGATGGAAATCGAAGAACACATCAGCAAGTGTAAGAACTGCCGGGTCGTCGTAAATACGACAAAAAAGACGATCGAAATCTTCTGCAACTCCGAACCAGTACCTCTTCCCGCCGATTGCCGCCAGCGATTGCATGTAGCCCTCGAGAAGCGCATGCGGCGCGTGCAAGCCTAGATTCAGACGCCGCGCTCGGCCAGCGTTCGCGCCTTGTCCTCCCACATCGGTACCAACCGTCCCATGCCGCGGTTTCGGGCGA